>JADMIO010690336.1_pt1 | contig 30794 bp, 40 predicted proteins | sample 8958161 | NCBI WGS metagenome assembly JADMIO01 (sample SAMN16585339, study PRJNA669376) | soil metagenome | isolation source: Crop rotation soil | place: USA: Cullars Rotation, Alabama | collected 2011 | reverse complement strand
CCGCGACTTCAAGTCACGTGAATTCCAAGCTTCGGATCCCACTGTGCTGGAAAGACCCATCAAGCGGCAGCGAGCCCACGTCGTCCGTCAGGAATTCCAGCATCCAGGTGAGGGAAGCGGCGGGGACCGGCTTGGTGAGGAACGAGAGCGCAATGGGCGGAATGAAGTCCGCCATGGCCAGGAGATGCGACTCGGTCGGTGGTCCGCCGTCGCGCATGCCGATCTCGATCACGTTGTCGGGATTCGTAGATCCCGCCCAGGGCGGCGCGCCGACCATCCATCGCGCCTTGAAATGCTGCGTGAAGTTGGGCGTCACGCCAGGAATCCACGGTAGCTCGATCACCTTGGCCGGTGTCACGTCCGGCTGCTGGGGTCGCAAAGTCACGCTGGACGCCCGTCCCGACCCAAACACCCCGACCATCAGGCAGAGTGTGTTGTCACCATCGACAATGCGGCCTTCGACGTGCGTGGTGTTCTTGCCGCTACGAAGGATACGAGCCGTCGCGCGAACCGGGCCGCCCGGCACCGGCGCCAGGAACGTCACCTGCAGCGAGCGTAGCGGTGAGGGCGGGGCGACCGTCCGCATCGCTGCAAGCGCGACCACCGCCTGCAACCCGCCGAACAGCGTGCGCCCTTGCAGCCAATCCTCGGGAACATCGAGCAGCGCAGCGCCATCGCTGGCGCGGACGCGCGAAAGCAATACCGAGAACGGCGTGAGCTCCATGTACGCGAAGCCCTACTTCTTCTCGGAGCAGCGAATGATCTCTGATTGGGTCGGCAGCGACAGGCAGTCGCGCTTGTCCCCGGGGCCGCCCCGGGCCTCGCCCGATTCGCTGGCCGGAACATTCATCCTGAGTCGTGGCGCCTCGGTGGCCGCGCCAGGCATCTCGCCGTCCTTGAAGGGCAGCACCTCGGTTGCCGTCAGGGTGTTCGTGCCGGTCGAAACGGACACGCGCACGGTGTAGCTCCCCTTGGGGCGTCCCGCCTCGGGTTCGAGAATCACCGTGGAGCCGAGCAGCACCGCGATACTCTTGGCGTCGCTCGCGACCGTCGCCTTGCAGCACTGGGGCCACTTGGCGAGCAGCTTGCCGTCATCGCGAACCACCTCCAGGTCGGCCACGATCCGCATCTCGGGCGCCCCGGGGAAAGGCAGGCCCGTCACCAGGATCGGCAGGGCCACCTTCTTCCCCGCCTCGAGCTGGGTGACGCGGCCGGCGTACTTTGCCGTAGCCGTGGCCCGCACCGGATCGACCGGCGTTCCAAGCCACTTCATGAAGTCCTCGACGGACTCGACGGCGACGACGCTGGCCTTGGCCTGTGCGTAGACGGAAGGCGAGAGGGCGAGGCCGAGCGCTAGCAGGAGGGGGGAGGTCTTCATGCGGCCATGGTAGCGTGACTCGGCGCCGGGTTTCGAGCCCCCGGCATCATCCGACGGAGACCTCCATGGACGCCATCAACCTCGCTGCCAAGCTCTCCACCTTCTCCGGCCACTGGCAGCCGCGCACCGTCGGCCAGTTCAATGGCCATGACCTCATGGTCGTCAAGGTGCAGGGCGAGTTCAAGTGGCACTCCCACCCCGACACCGACGACTTCTTCCTGGTCCTCCAGGGCCGCCTCACCATCCAGATGCGTGAAGGCGACGTGACCCTTGGCCCCGGAGAGATGTACATCGTTCCCAGGGGCGTGGAGCACTGCCCAAAGGCGGACGATGAAACTCATCTCCTGCTGATCGAACCGACTGGGACGCCGAATACGGGTGACGTGGCCACTGCCGCGCCCCGAAGGGTGGTCTAGCCGATAGCGGGGATGCTCGGTGATGAACCAATGGGAGGCCCGTCGATTCAAAGAGGGCGTGAACCTGCGCGCCTCAGTCCTCCTCCTTTCCGCCGCGCTCCTCGCGGGCTGCAACGCGGCCAACCCGTTGCCCGAGCAGGCGGCTTCGCCGCGCCCCGATCCCCGCCTCGCAGCCCGCGGCGCCCAGCTTGCCGCGGTGGGCAACTGCCATGGCTGCCACACCCGTCCGGGTGGCGCTCCCTACGCCGGGGGCGTCCCGCTTACGTCGCCCTACGGCACGATTTACTCCACCAACATCACGCCCGACCGTGAGACCGGCATCGGCAGCTGGTCCCGGGAGGCATTCGGCCGCGCGATGAAGGAAGGGATCCGCAAGGATGGCGCGCACCTCTATCCAGCCTTCCCCTACGACCGGTTCACGCGAACCTCCGAGGAGGACCTGGACGCGATCTATGCCCACGTCATGTCGCTCCCCGCGGCGCGCTACCAGGCTCCCGCCAACCGCCTCGTGTTCCCTTTCAATGTCCGCGCGGGAATCGGCGTGTGGAAGTCCCGGCACTTTCACCCGGCGACGCCGGTGCGTTCAGTGAGTGGAACACCCCTGCAGCGCGGGGAGTACCTCGTTGAAGGGCTGGGCCACTGCGGGTCGTGCCACTCGCCGCGCACGCCGCAGCAGGCCGAGGACAAGAAGCGTCTCTACGATGGCGGGGAAGCCGAGGGCTGGCACGCCTACGCCATCAACGAGAAGAACGCCGCGCCCATCCCCTGGGATACCGCCGCGCTCACCCACTACCTGCGCCATGGGTTCCATCCGCACCACGGCATTGCGCGCGGAACCATGGGGCTCGTGACCCACGAACTCTCGGCGGCGGCACCGGAAGACATCGAAGCCATGGCGGTCTACACCTTGTCCCTCATGAAGGCTCCGACGCCTCAACGTGTGGCGCGCGGCCGTGAGCTCGCGCGCGATCCGAAGATCGACGTGCCGCCGGGCACGCAAGATCCCGGCGCGAAGATCTATGAAGCCGCCTGCCACGGCTGCCATCGCGGCACCGACGACATGCCCTGGGATGGCATGCCGCTGTCGTGGAGCATCGGCCTCACCGGGGAGAGCCCGCGCAACGTGATCAACGTCATCCTGCACGGCATCCCCGCCGCGGCGAACGGCGAGACGACGCCGGTGATGCCAGGCTATGCGACCTCGCTCGACGACGCGCAGGTCGAGGCGCTGGTGAAGTGGATGCGCGGGAGCCTCACCGATCGCCCGCCGTGGCCCGACTTCCGCGCCGCCATCCATGAATCGCGACGGATGACCGCCCACCAGCTCATGTACCCACCCGGCGGCACGGGCTTCAACCCCCTGACCCAGGCGAAGGCGAAGCCATGACGCGCATCGAGCTGAACGGCAAGCCGGTCACCGTCGACGCCGAAGCCGATACGCCGCTCCTCTATGTCCTGCGCGACGACCTGAAGTTGAACGGCGCCAAGTTCGGCTGCGGCCTCGGCCAGTGCGGCGCGTGCTCGGTGCTGGTGGATGGCGAGGCGGTGTACTCCTGCCAGGTGCCCATCGGCGTGCTCGAAGGCAAGAAGGTGACGACGCTGGAAGGGCTGGGCACCGCGGAGCGCCCGGGCCGGATGCAGCAGGCCTTCATCGAGGAGCAGGCGGCGCAGTGCGGCTACTGCATCCCGGGCTTCATCATGCGGGCCGAGGCGCTGCTGCGGAAGACCGCGCACCCGAGCGACGAGCAGATCCGCGCCGCGCTGCAGGGGAACCTCTGCCGCTGCGGCACCCACATCCGCATCTATCGCGCCGTGAAGCGCGCCGCCGGAACATGAGTGGCGACGTCGTGAACAGCCGGCGCGAATTCCTGCAGCACTCGGGCGCGCTGGTGGTGAGCTTCGCGCTCGCGGGGCGTGCATTCGCGCAACAAACTACGCAGGGCGCCGGGCCGAGGCTTCCCGGCAGTCTCGCGCAGTCGCCATACCTCGACTCGTGGATCCGCATCGACGCCGACAATCGCGTCACGGTCTTCACCGGCAAGGCCGAGCTGGGTCAGGGCATCAAGACCGCGCTCACGCAGGTCGTCGCCGAGGAACTGGATGTGGAGTTCGGCCGGATTCGGCTCGTGACCGCCGACACCGCCGCCACACCCAACGAAGGCTTCACCGCCGGCAGCAACTCCATGAAGGACAGCGGCACGGCACTGCGCAACGCCGCGGCGCAGGTTCGGGAGCTCCTGCTCACCAAGGCCGCGGGGCGCCTCTCCGTCGCAGCGGAAACCCTTTCGGTCCAGGACGCCACGGTCCTCACCCACGACGGCCGGCGTGTCACCTATGGCGAGCTGGTGGCGGGACAGGTCCTCCACGTCGAGGCGAAGCCCGCGTCGCGATTCAAGGATCCGAAGTCCTACCGCGTCGTTGCTACCTCGGTGAAGCGCGTCGACATCCCGGCCAAGGTGACCGGTGCCGAGATCTACGTTCACGACCTGCGCCCGCCGGGCATGCAACACGCACGGGTGATCCGCCCGCCGAGCTACGGAGCGGTGCTGGAATCGGTCGATACGCGCGAGGTCGAGGCCATGGGCGCCAAGGTCGTCCGTGACGCCAACTTCCTCGCGGTGGTGGCACCCAAGGAGTACGGCGCCATCAAGGCGATGCGCCGGCTGCGGCGCGCCGCCAAGTGGCGCGATGGCCCGGCGCTGCCCGACATGAATGGGCTGCCCGCGATGCTGCTGGGCATGCCCAGCCAGGACGTCGTCGTGGAGGAGAAATCCAGCGGGGCGGCGGCCGCGGCCACGACGATCGAAGCCACGTACACCCGCCACTACCAGATGCACGCCTCCATCGGCCCGGCCTGCGCGGTCGCCCACATGAAGGATGGCGCGCTCACGGTCTGGTCGCACACCCAGGGCGTGTATCCCGATCGCGACGCCATCGCCGAGATGCTGGCCCTGCCCAAGGACAAAGTGCGTGTCGTCCACATGGAAGGCTCGGGCTGCTACGGCCACAACGGTGCCGACGATGCCGCGGCCGATGCGGCGCTCATCGCGGCGAAGATGCCGGGCGTGCCGGTGCGCGTGCAGTGGATGCGCGAGGACGAGCATCGCTGGGAGCCGTTCGGCTCGGCGATGGTGGGCAAGTTGCGCGCGGGCCTCGATACAGGCGGGCGCATCGTGAGCTGGGACTACGGTGTGTGGAGCTGCACGCACTCGACACGGCCTGGAGGTGCAGCGTCGCTCCTGGCCGGACAGCACGGCGCCAAAGCCTTCAAGGCCGAGCCGCAGAAGGCGCGCAAGACGGCCGACGGCATGGGTGACCGTAATGCCGTGCCGCTATATGCGTTCCCCGGAATGCGAGTGGTCCACCACTTCCTGCCCGACATGCCGTTGCGCGTCTCGGCGCTGCGTGCGCTGGGCGCGTACCACAACGTCTTCGCGCTCGAGTGCTTCATGGACGAGCTGGCCCTGGCCGCCGGCGCCGACCCGGTGGAATTCCGCCTGCGCCATCTTGAAGATCCGCGCGGCAGGGCGGTGATCGAGCGCGCAGCCTCGGCCTTCGGCTGGGCCAGCGCCCGTCCCGCGCCCGGCCGCGGCAAGGGTTTCGGCGTCGCGCGCTACAAGAACAGCGCCGCCTATTGCGCCGTAGCGGTGGAGGTCGCGGTCGATCCGCACAAAGGCCTCACTCGCCTCATCCGCGCTGTCGCTGCGGTGGATAGCGGCCAGGTCGTGAATCTCGACGGCCTGCGCAACCAGATCGAGGGCGGCATTATCCAGTCCGCCAGCTGGACCTTGCACGAGAAGGTGGCCTTCAACCGCAAGGAGATCCGCTCCTTCGACTGGTCCACCTACCCGATCCTGCGCTTCGACGGCGTCCCCGAGTCCATCGAGGTGCACATCATCGACCGCCCCGGCGAGCCGTACCTGGGCAGCGGCGAGGCGGCTGCCGGCCCCACGGCCGGCGCGATCGGAAATGCCGTGGCCTCTGCAACCGGCCGCCGCATTCGCTCCCTACCGCTCTCCTAGGAAGAAGCCGTCGAGGAATGCGGCAGCCTTCTCCGAGATCCCCACGATCTTGTTCGTGGCCTGCCGGTAGAACTTGAAGTTGAGTTCGGTCTCGGGCCGGCCGTCGTCCCAAGCGGCAAAGTGCTTGAGCTGGCTGCGGCCGAGGGGGCGCTTCGCAAGGGCCCTGCGCCGCACCGTAATGCTCACCCGCGGTGTTTGCCGTTCGATGCCAGGCTTCAAGGGAAATGCCTTCGCGGAGATGACCTCACCGCGCGCCATCAACCCCTGCCCGCCCTCGTTCTCACTAGCAAAGATGTAGATCGTGTCGCCCACGGCGATGCGCTTGCCGCCGTACATGGTCTTCTGCGCCGTGAACGTGAATGTCACGGCCTTCGGGTCGTCGATGGCGGCCTTGATGGCGTACACGCGCGCATTTTGCCCTACCATCTTCAATCCCCGCAGAGGAGCAGCGCATGCCGATCGTTCGTGTCGACGCCTTCACCATTTCCATCGACGGCTACGGCGCCGGGCCCGACCAGGGCCTGCAGAATCCCCTCGGCCGCGGCGGCACCGGCCTGCATCAATGGATGCTTCCCACCCGCACCTTCCAGCGCAAGGTGCTGGGCCAGGAAGGCGGCACCACCGGGGAGGACGATCGCATCGCGGCGCGCAGCCTGGAGGGCGTTGGCGCCTGGGTGATGGGCCGCAACATGTTCGCGCCCAGCCGCGGGCCCTGGACCGACGACGGGTGGCGTGGCTGGTGGGGCGAGGAGCCGGTCTACCACTGCCCCGTGTTCGTCCTCACGCACCATGCACGCCCGCCGCTCGAGATGAAGGGCGGCACGGTCTTCCACTTCGTCACCGGTGGCATCGAGGAAGCGCTTAGGCGTGCGAAGGAAGCGGCGGGTGAGCGCGACGTTCGCATCGGCGGCGGTGCCGCGACGGTCCGCCAGTACCTGGAGGCGCGCCTCATCGACCGCATGCACATCGCGGTTTCTCCCGTCGTCCTGGGCGCGGGTGAGCCGCTGCTCGCGGGGATCGACCTGCTGGGCCTCGGATACGAGGTCGTTGAGCACGTGGCGACCGAGGTCGCGCTGCACGTGACTTTCTCGAAACGCGCCTGAGGGTCTTGCGGCAGTCGTTTCGAGGTCCGGCGTTACACTGGCCGTTCTCGATGCGGAGGGGCAGCAATGACCATCACCACCACCACCATCACAGTTTCAGTCGACGAGGCGATGCTGAAGTCTGCGACCGCCCGTGCCGCCAAGGAAGGGACTAGCGTAGACGAACTCTGCCGTCGCGCCATCGAGGGCTATGCCAAGGGCAAGATCGACTGGATCGAGCAGTACATGCAATTCGCGCTCGGCACCCGCAAGTGGCCGGAGAGTTAGCGGCCGGCACGGCTTTCCACCACCCCACCGCTGAGCGTCCGCAGGAACGCCTCGAGCTGCTTCAACTCGGAAGCGCCCAGTCCCAACGGGTCAAGCTCCGTATGCCCGGCCGCGGGCCTGGTGGGTGCGCGGTTGTAGTGGTCCAGCACCTGTGTAAGTGAGGCGTACTGCCCGGCGTGCATGTAGGGCGCACGCTCGGCGACGTTGCGCAGCGAAGGGACCTTGTAGGCGCGCTCCAGGTGCGGCGTGGCAGCCGGCAGGAAGTCGAGCTCCGTACATTGCCCAGGCTTGGCGTCGCTCCAGCGGCTGCGGCAATTGAATTCATCGGCCTTCACCGCCTCCAGCGCCGCGATGCGTCCGCGATCGGGCGGAAGCCCCGGCACGGCGGGCACCCCCGTGTTGTGGAACTCCTGGTTGGTGAACAGCGGCCCGTTGTGGCACTGGGTGCAGCGCGCCTTGCCGGTGAACAACTCGAGGCCCGCGATCTCGTTGCGGTCGAGGATGTCGCGGGGCATGGTTCCGGTGCGCTCCCAGGCATTCACGAAGCGATCGAAGCGCGAAGGTGCCGGCTCGATGCCGCGCTCGTAGGCCGCGATCGCCTTGCCGATGTTGACGAACACCTGCGTCTGCCCGTCCGGCTCCGCCACGTCCGGCAGCGATCCGAATACGCGCTCGTAGTCGGCGCGGTAGTGCTTCGCGACCACGGCCGCGTGCCCGGAGCGATGGCCACCGTGCTCCACGGGACTTTCCAGGGGCCCGAGCGCCTGCGCCCAGGCGCTGTCCTTGCGGCCATCCCAGAAGTAGGCGGTGCCATGGGCTGTCCCCGCCACCGGCATGGTGCGGCGATTGGTGGTGCCTACCCCCTTGGCGAGCGCGATGCCATCCTGGAATTGCCGGTCGGGGAGGTGGCAGGTCGCACAGGAGACGGCGCCGTTGCTGCTCAGCCGCACATCGAAGAAGAGCCTGCGGCCCAGCTCAGCCGCGCGCGGATCGTCGGCGACGCGGTTGCTGGGATCGGCTGGAACCGGTCCGAGTCGATCCAGCGAAAGATCCGTCACGTCCTTGAGGGCCAGGGCGGGCCGGGTTGGCGCGGAAGGTGCCTCGGTGAAGCCGGTCACCAGCAGGACGCTCGCCGTGGCGATGAGGATCGAACCCGCAACTCTCCAGCCCATGGTCGTGCTCCCTACAGGCTCAGGTTGAAGGTCACGCGGTCCTGGCCCCAGGGCCCATCCACCGCGAGCTCCAGCGTCCACCAGCCACCCATGCTGAAGCGCAGGCCCTCGATCTGGTACTCGCCCGGCTTGGCGCCTTCCACGACGCGCGGCTGCGTCGGCAGGCCGTGGCGATGCTCCGGCATCCCTCCGCCGACGGAGACCTTGGCCCCCGCGACCGGGCTTCCCTGGGTATCCACCAGGGAGAAGCGCACGCTGTGCAGTTGCCGCAACCCCATGGGTTGCTCGGGCTGCAGCGTGGCCACATAGAGGTGCGCCGCGGAGGCCCGTGGGCCGAGGCCGAATTCCGACGCCGCGGGGCGCGTGTCGTCGTGGCCGGGGTGGGCCAGCACGTGGGTGCAGCCGGCGATCGCCAGCGCGGTCGTGGCAAGCATGGCCGCCAGCGCGCGGCGGGAAGGGGTGAATCCTGTAGGCTCTCGGGTGCTCACTTTCCTGTCTCCTTTTTTGTTGGTTCCCGCGGTGTGCGAGACAGGAGCAACGATACGGATGCCGTCCTTCGCTGTATTGAAGGGGCCGGACGACTTTCTTGGATGAATCTCGTGGGTGACTTGAACAAACCGGCTACGCCCGGCGAGGTGACCTACCAGGGGGTGCCGCGCTGGTACCTGTGGGAGGGGGGCTACTTCGTCGTGGGCCGCGCCGGCGGCGAGGTGCCGCCCCATGCCCACCACGCCATCCAGGTGTTCCTGGCCGTCGATGGCCAGGCGAAGCTGCGTTCCACCGGTGGGGACTGGCAGCAAGGACGCTGCGTCATCGTGCGGGCCGACGTCGAGCATTCCTTCGATGCCCTGGGCTCCGCGGGCGCCATGCTCTTCGTCGATCCCGAATCCCTGGAAGGCGTCTGGCTCGGCTCGGCCCTCACGCGGGACATCACGGTTGCTCCGGAGGCGCGGCTGGTTGCGTGCTTCGAGAGCCTGCGCACCTTCCTCGAGGATCCGCTGCAGGCCATGGAGGTGGGGGACCTGATCCGGCAGATCGTGCGGGCGCTCTGCCCGGGGGTACCTCCGCAGCGTCACCTGGACGGCCGCATCGCCAAGGTCCTGGAGAAAGTTCGCGGCATGGATGACCTGCGCCTCTCCCTCGAGGACGCCGCGGAAGTCGCGCACCTGTCGCCGGGGCGATTCACGCACCTCTTCAAGGAGGAGCTGGGGCTTCCATTTCGCCGCTACATGCTGTGGCGCAAGCTCACTCGCGCGATGCTCGCCATTGGCCGCAGCCCGACGCTGGCCGCCGCGGCGCAGGAGTCCGATTTCTCCGACGCGGCACACCTCACGCGCACCTTCAACGAGATGTTCGGCATACCGCCGTCGGTGATGTTGCGCGGCGAGTTCTACGAGATCCCGCCGCCTTTCGTGCCGGTGGGAGAAGGCAAATAGAGGATTCCCGATGATTCGACTTCCCCTCGCTGTCCTGGCCCTGGCCCTGCCGGCCTTCGCCCAGGCGGCGGTCACGCTCCATTGCGGTCGCATCGTCGACGTGCGCACGCTCCAGGTGCAAGCCGAGAAGACCATCGTGGTGGATGGCGAGCGCATTACCCGCATCGAAGCCGGCTACACCCCTGCCGCCGATGCCGTCGACCTGCGCCAGCACACCTGCCTGCCGGGCCTCATCGACCTGCACATCCACTTCGGCGGCGAGTTCTCGGCCAATTCCTATGTCGAAGGTCTCCAGCAGAATCCTCCGGACCATGCGATCCGCTCTGTCGTGAATGCCGAGAAGACGCTGATGGCCGGCTTCACCTCGGCGAGGGACCTGGGCAATGGCAAAGGCGTTGGCGTCGCGCTACGCAACGCCATCAACCTGGGCCTCGTGAAGGGGCCGCGCCTGCAGGTTGCGGGTTTCGTGGGTTCCACCGGCAGCCACGGAGACCCGACCAACGGCCTGCGCGAGGATCTCATGGGCCATCCCGGCGCCGAACATGGGATCGTGAGCGGGCCCGATGAGGCGCGCAACGTCGTTCGCCAGCGCTACAAGGAGCGTTACGACCTGATCAAGATCGCGACGACGGGTGGCGTGCTCTCGCTCGCCAAGAGTGGCGATGCGCCGACACTCATCGACTCCGAGCTGGGCGCCATCGTGACCACCGCACGGGACTATTCGATGCCGGTGGCCTGCCATGCCCACGGGGCAGAAGGCATGAAGCGCGCGATCCGCGCCGGTGTGCAGACCATCGAGCACGGCACCTACCTCGACGACGAGGCCATGGAGCTCATGAAGCGCAACGGCACCTGGCTCGTGCCCACGCTCTCGGCGGGGCGCTTCGTGGCCGACAAGGCCAAGGTGGACGGCTACTTCCCCGAGATCGTGCGCGTGAAGGCGGCCACCATCGGGCCGCTCATGCAGGGGATGTTCCAGCGGGCCTACAAGGCAGGGGTGAAGATCGCCTTCGGCACCGACCAGGGCGTGGCCCCGCACGGCGACAACGCGAAGGAGTTCGTCTTCATGGTGGAAGCCGGTATGCCTCCCCTGGAGGCGATCCGCTCAGCCACGCTCCATGGCGCCCAGGTGATGGGGCTGGACAAGGACATCGGCACGCTCGAAGCCGGGAAGCTCGCCGATGTGGTCGCGGTTCCCGGGGATCCTTCGCGCGATATCGGCGCCATGACACGCGTGGCCTTCGTGATGAAGGACGGGGCGATCTACAAGCGGCCGTAGGCCGCGATCGCGGCGAGCCCGGCAGAGCCATGCGCCAAAGTGAATCCGTCTTCCTGGACGTCCGGGGCCTGCGCTACCACGTGCGCCACTGGCCGCAGCCCGGCGCGCCCAGGCTCGTCCTCCTCCACGGATGGATGGACGTCTCGGCGTCGTTCCAGTTCCTCGTCGACGAATTGCGCGGGCAGTGGGATATCCATGCGCCCGACTGGCGTGGCTACGGGCTCACGGATTGGGCGAAGGCGGATTGCTATTGGTTTCCGGACTACATCGCAGATTTGGATTTCCTCCTCGCCGCAATCCAGGCAGAGGGACCGGTCACGCTGGTGGGCCACAGCCTGGGCGGCAACGTGGCCGCGCTCTACGCGGGCGTCCGCCCGGCGCGTGTCGGGAAGCTCGTGAACCTCGAAGGGTTTGGCCTGCCGCAGACACGTCCCGAGCAGGCTCCGGCGCGCTATTCGCTATGGCTGGATGAGTTGCGCGAACGCCCTCGGCTCCGGCCCTATGCCGATTTCGCCGCGCTCGAAGGGCGCCTGCGAGCCGGCAATGCACGTCTCACCGCGGAACGCGCGCACTTCCTGGCCCGGCACTGGGGCCGCGAGGAGGAGGGCGGGGGCGTGATGCTGCGCGGCGATCCGGCCCACAAGATCGTGAATCCGCAGCTCTATCGGTACGAGGAGGCGCTGGCGTGCTGGCGGCAGGTGACCGCCCCGGTGCTTTGGGTCGAGGGCGCCGAGTCCGAAACCATCAAGCGCATGAAGATGGATCCGGCGCAGATGGGCGAACGCCGCGCCGCATTTCGCGACGTCCGCCATGTCGTCATTCCCGACGCGGGCCACATGCTTCACCATGACCAGCCGGCGGCGGTGGCCCACGCAATCGAGGAGTTCCTCGGCAGCTAGTTCGTCACCGCCCCGACCATCGGGCGAATCTCGTTCACCACGTACTTCACCCCGGTGACCCCCGCCGCGTCACGTCCGGCGCGATAGACCTGGCCCGCCGTGTAGAGCTGGCCGCTCAGGTTCACGACCCGGTCCTTCGCGGTCACCGAGACCTTGCCCGAGAGGTTCGGGTTGTTGGCCAGGACGTTGATGACGTCGTTCTGGATGCGCTGGTCCAGGGCCATGCTTTGCGCGGTGATCGTGAGGACCGGCTGCGTCGAGGGTTCGTTGGCTCCCCCGGCGAACACCGCGGTGGAGATGACTGCGCCGATTGCCAGCAGGTATTTCGTCTTCTTCATGGGGTTCCTCCGGTGGTTGGGTACGCCAGCCCATTGCAATACGGCCGGGCCCACTCGTGGGTAGCGGTGCGTTACTGGCCTTGTTCGCTTTTGTTGCGCGGCCGCGCACTTCAACAACCCACACCACTTTTCTGCGGGGAATGCAGGGATGAGGACACATCGTTACAAAGCGGGAACCCTTCCGGCCCGGGCGTTCTACCTGGTCGAGGACCTGGAAAGCCTCATGGAGGGCAACATCATGGCCCTCATCGAGGCCCTGGAATCCACGTCCTGACGGAAGCCGCTCGCAATCCTGGGCGGGATGTGTGACGGCGTTCGGAATTCATTTCGCTCTGCTGCGTGGTCCGATAGTTCGAGACACGCCGTCACGGGTACCGCGGTCCTGCGATTTGCTTCAGTTCGATTAACGCGCGGGCGGCGGCTTGCGTTTACCCGGGCGTGTGCGGCACGTCACAACGTGCCGTCAGATGATCAGCATCACCACCATTGCAAGCAGCAGGCAGATGAGCGCGCCGATGGGGCCGGCGTCGCCTTTCTGCTCGCTCAAGACTGGACGGAGGCGACCGTGGCGGCAACCTGCGCGGCGATGGCGGTGAAGAGGCCGACGGTCACAAAGGTGAAGAAGAGGGTGATCATTTGGGGCTCCGGTGTGTGGGTTGTTGTTCGATGGGTGAACTTTAGGGATCCGCCAGCCGCCCCGCGACCGGAAAGCGACGAAGTGCGGAATTCCGGGAGGGAAGTGCGGGAAACCGGGCCGATCCGGGGCGCGGGAAGCCGGGGCCATGGTCAAATTCCGGGATGGACACCCCCTTCATCCGCCCCGATCCGGCCCGGGAATACCACACCCCCGAGCGCTGCCACATCCTGGAGTCCTGGAATCACCCGGGGGACGGCGCCGCCTCGCTGGCCCGTGCCCGGGTGGAGCCCGGGGTGACCACCGAGCCGCATCGCCTCCGCGGCGTCGTGGAGCGCTACCTGATCATCGAGGGGATGGGGCGGGCGCGTGTCGGGGAGGAGGAGGCCGATGTCAGGCCGGGCGACGTGGTCATCATCCCGGCCGGGGTGGTCCAGCAGATCACCAATACCGGGCCGGGGGACCTGGCCTTCTATTGCGTCTGCACGCCGCGCTTCACCCCGGGGTGCTACGAGGCCGTGCCCGAAGGTAAGATCAACGCCGAGCGGGCTAAACCTTGAAAGGAACAGCGTGACGACTTACCAGGGGAGTTGCCACTGCGGCGCAGTGGCCTACGAAGTGGATGGCGAGATCCAGGGCGCCATCATGTGCAACTGCTCCATCTGCCACCGCAAGGGCGCGCCGCTATGGTTCGTGCCGCGCGCCAACCTGCGCTTCAAGCAGGGCGAAGACGCGCTGAAGGCCTACCTCTTCAACAAGCACCACATCAAGCATCTCTTCTGCCCGACCTGCGGCATCCATACGCATGGCGCGGCAGATGATCCCAAGGGCAACGCCATGGCGGCCATCAACCTGCGCTGCCTCGAGGGGGTCGAGCTGGAAGACATCAAGATCACGCCCTACGACGGGCGCTCGAAGTAGCGGGCCCTACTTCACCCGCTTCATCTCCATGCGGACCGGTACCCAGCCCTTGTCGGTCTCGTACTCGCGCAGCACCTCGTAGGCATCGGGGCCGAGGCGCTTCCACGTGCCGCGGTAGGCGAACTGCTTGCCATCGGCGTGCATCACGGCGGCCGGGAAGTTGAGGACATCGCCGCGGGGCTCGACCTTGCCCACGCTGTAGCCGCCGCGAGCGGTGAGGTAGATGTATTCGAGCTGCCGGGTCACGGGGTTCATGTAGTAGGTGGATTCACCTTCGTACACGGCCTTGTCGCCGGCGCGCACCACGTGGCGATCGCGCATGAAGCGGCCTTCGTAGACCCAGCTGAAGCAGTGCTCGTCGGTCGATTTGCCGTCGGGCATCGTGCCCTTCCAGCAGTGCCCGGCCAGGAATGCCGCGGCCTCGAATCCGGGGTCGGGCGGGGCCTGGGCTGGCAGCGGTGTCACCAGTGCGGCGAGTGCGACGGCCAGGACCAGCTGGAGTTGGGTCTTCATGCCGCGAGTATATTCCGCGGCACGTTGACCAAGGCAACGGCCTGGACCGTTGTTTAGGTCAACGTCTCGCGCAGGAGTGCGTACAGACCGAGCGGCTGCTAGTCGGCGAAATCGGGACGGTGCGCATGGTCAGCCCGGCCCTTCCTTGTCGCCCGCCTTCTTCGCGGCGGTGTGGGCTACGGCGAAGGCGCGGCCCTCGTCGTGCTTGTATTCCTCGTAGGCGTTATTGAAAGCCTTGAGGAAGGCTTCCTTCTGGTGGGCGTTGTACTGGTCGGTCTGCGCCTTGGGCAGGTCGCTTACGGATCGGTAAGGCATGGCGGTCTCCCGTTGGGAACGCGATACCGTAAGACTTTGGGGCGGCGATAATGGTTCTTTCCCGGGAGGTCGCATGAAAGCATTCGGCGGGAGCGCCAAGGGCTTGCGCCTGGAAAGGATGCAGGCCTCACCGCGCTGGGCGGGGAGCGGGTTTCGCAACCTGCACCCCATCGCGCCGGGCCTTCGCGATCCCAACGCCAAGATGCCGAGCATCACCGACTTCTTCTGCGGCGGCGAGCGGCGCGTGCCGGCCTCTCCCCTGCCGGTGGTGAATCCCCTGGAAGCCTGGAAGTGCGAGCCCGGCAGTGGCCTGCGCGCCACGTGGCTGGGCCACTCCACGGTCTTGATCGAGATCGACGGCGTGCGGGTGCTCACCGATCCGGTCTGGGGGCCGCGTGCCTCGCCCCTGAGCCTCGCGGGCCCGAAGCGCTTCCAGCCGGCGGCAGTGAAGCTGCGCGAGATGCCGAAGGTGGACATCGTCGCCATCTCCCACGACCACTACGACCACCTGGACTACCCCACCATCCACGCGCTGGCGACCACCGACGTGCCCTTCGTGACCTCGCTGGGCGTGGGTGCACATCTGGAGGCGTGGGGCGTGAAGCCGGAGCGGATCACCGAACTCGACTGGTGGGAGTCGCACCTGGTGCCGGGCAGTAGCGTCCACATCACGGCGGCGCCGTCGCAGCACTTCTCCGGCCGCAAGCTGGGCGACCGCAACGCGACCCTGTGGTCTTCCTTCGTCATCAAGTCCGACCGCCACAGCGTCTTCTTCAGCGGCGATACGGGGCTGACCGCCGAGTATGAGGAAATCCGCGCGCGCCTGGGGCCCTTCGACCTGGTGATGCTCGAGATCGGCGCCTGGCATCCGGCCTGGGGTGATATCCACCTGGGCCCGGAGAACGCCATGAAGGCCCATGCCCTCCTGGGTGGCGGTGCGTTCCTGCCGGTGCACTGGGCCACGTTCAGCCTCGCCATGCACGCCTGGGACCAACCCGCGGAAAGGTTGCTGGAGCTTGGCTCGCGGATCAACGCACCGCTGGCCATGCCCAGGCTCGGGCAGCCGGTGGAGCCCACGCAGCTCGACGGCCGCGTGGAGCCCTGGTGGCGCGGCCTGGACACCGCGCCACAGCCAACCACGGCGACCGAGGGCGAGGGCAAGCTCGCGAGGCTCGTGCCCTGGCCCCCGGACTAGGCCCGCCGGCAGGTCACCCTTTCGCGGGCTTGCCCCGGTAAGCCGCCTGCAGCGCCGCCAGGTCCAGCTTCTTCATCTCCATCATCGCCGCGAAGGCGCGCTGCGTGGCCGGCGACTTGTGGTCCTTGAGCATCTTCTCCATGCCCTGGGGCGCCACCTGCCACGACAGCCCGAACTTGTCCTTGAGCCAGCCACACTGGCGCGCCTTGGGGTCGCCACCTTCGCCCAGCTTGTCCCAGTAGTAGTCGATCTCGGCCTGCGTCTTGCAGAGCACCTGCAGCGAAATCGCCTCGTTGAACTGGAAGACCGGTCCGCCGTTGAGGGCCGTGAAGGGAACGCCGTTCAGCGTGAAGTTCACCGTCATGACGGAGCCTTCGGAGCGGCCGTGGACTTCCTGCCCGACCTTGGGGTAGCGGGTGATGTCGGTGATCTTCGCCTTCTTGAAGACCGAGACGTAGAACTTCGCCGCGTCCTCGGCCTGGGAGTCGAACCACAGGCAGGGCGAGACCACCTGCACCGAGGCGGCCTTGCGGGCCGGGGCTTTCTTGCGGGCGGAGGCCTTCTTGGGTCCTTTGCGTTTCGCGGGCATGGGCATCTCCTTTGGGATCAGGCCGTGGCTTCGGCAGTGGCGCCACAGGACGCGGCGCCGGAGGACCCGGCGCCGAATTCGTCGCCGTCCAGGGCGCGGACTTCGCACTCCAGGTCCCACTCGTCGCCGTGGACCTTGAGGAATCGCCGCGTGACCTCCAGCGCGTGGGCACGGTCGCGGGCTTCGATCACGGCATAGCCGCCGATCACTTCCTTGGTTTCCGTGAAGGGTCCATCGGTGACGCTCATGTCCCCGCGGTTGTAGCGCACGCGGAAACCCTCATTGGTGGGGCGCAGGCCGGCCGTGCGCACCAGGGTGCCGTTCTGGGTCATCTCGGCGATCAGCTCGCCCATCTCCGCCATCAGGCGCTCGCTGGGCTTCTGGCCGGTGTTCTCGTTGACGCGGATCATCGAAAGGTAGCGCATGGTTTTCTCCAGTTTTCATGGGGTTAGGGGTATCTACCCCCTGTAGTCGAACGCCACGGCGGGTTTTCGACAGCTGGCATGATCGCGCGATCAAGGCTTGAGCGCGGCGAGCCTCGCGTCGGGCGTCACCGGCTTCATGAGCAGCCGGCGCGCCGGGTAGTCGATGTAGAGCAGGTGGTCGCGAAAGAAGGTCACGCCCAGGGTGCCGGCCTTGGTGCCGTTCACCAGGTTGGCGCGCTCCGAGTAGACCGGCGTGGCCACGGGCAGCGTGAGGCTGCCCAGGCCCACCATGACGGCCTCGCCATCGCGCTCCTGCAGCGTGCCGTTCACGAGGCATGAGGTGCGCGCGCGGCCGTTGGGGGGCATGGCGATGGCGGGGTGGGCGCCCGCCACCAGGGTGAGCGCGCGGTTCATTCCGGTATCGATGTTCATGGGCAGGTCGATGACCTTTCCGTCCCGCAGTGCCACCTTCACCTGGGTGAAGGGATGGCCGCCGGTGAAGGTAAGCGGCACCGTGGTCGCGCCCGACGGTACTTCCCACTTCCTGGGATCGTGGAGCCGCACGCGCTTGGACACCGGGTCGATCTCCACCACGAAGCGGCGGAAGAGGTCCGCGCCGATCACCCCGCCGAAGCCGATCTCGTCGAAGCGCTCCTGGCAGGGCATGGTCTTCTGCGGCACCACCACCGCCGTGAGCTCGGACAGCGTCACGCCGCCGAAGTCCAGCCGGAATCCAGGCTGGATGTCGCCCACGGGAGCCGCGGGGTTGTCCGGGTCGCCTAGCGGGCGGGCCTTGCTGGTGTCGAGGCCGAGCGCCGTGGTGCGCTTGCCGTCCAGCAGCACCGTCACCGGCGCGCCGGTATCGAGGATGAAGTCCACGTCGGCCTTGCCGTTGACGCGCCCCGTGAGGATGACGAGACCCCCCTTGGCTTCGCGGTAGGTGAGCTCGATGGGCGCGCTCGGCGCGGCGACCACGTAGGTTGGTTCGGGGAAGCCCAGCAGGGCGTAGCGAAGGTCGCAGCCGGCGAGCAGCAGGGCCGCTGTTAGCATGATCGTCGTTTTCATCCCACTTTGACGGAGGCATGGGCCTTGACGGATTCAGCGCGGGCGCGCGAAGACTACGACCGGATGGGCGAGGCCTACGCCGACGACACCGACCTGGATCCGGTGAAGGCCGGCTACGAGCGTCCCGCGATGCTGGCGATGGCGGGAGAGCTGCAGGGCAAGCGCGTGCTGGACGTGGGGTGCGCGGCCGGGGCCTTCTCGCGGGTGCTCGCATCCAAGGGCGCGCGGGTCACGGGGATCGACCTCAACGAGGGATTCATCGAGCTGGCGCGCTCACGCTCCGGCGGGCGCGCCGAGTTTCGCGTGGCCGACTTGTCGAAGCCCATGCCCTTCCTCGACTCCGGTGCCTTCGACCTGGTCACCGCATCCCTGTGCCTGCACTACCTGGACGACTGGTCCGTGCCGCTGCGGGAATTCCACCGCGTGCTCGCACCCGGCGGGGCGCTGCTGGTCTCCACCCACCACCCCATGCAGGACGTGAACGTCGAGGAGCCCCCCGCGCCATATTTCGAGAAGCGGCTCCTCACCGACACGTGGCACAAGGGCGGCAAGGCTTTCGAGGTGCGCTTCTATCGCCGGCCCTTGAGCGCCATCGTGGATGCGCTGGCCGATGCAGGGTTCACCATCGAACGAATGCCCGAGCCGATGCCGGTGCGCGAGGCATTTGTCGACCGCCCCGAGGTCTACGAGCAGCTCACCCGCGGGCCGTTTTTTCTCTTTATCCGGGCAGTACCTAGGGGTCAGACCCCGGTCTTGCCCTTGGGGGTCTGACCCCGGGTTAGAACCTCGTTCAGCTCTTCAGCCGATACCCGGTCCTGAAGATCCAGGCCACCACCGCCAGGCACGCCACGAAGAACGCCGCCGTCATCCCGAAGCTCATCGCCACGGGTACGTCCGAGACGCCATAGAAGGTCCAGCGGAACCCGTTGATGAGGTAGACGATGGGATTGAAGAGGCTGAAGTTGCGCCAGAACTCCGGCAGCATCTCGATGGAGTAGAACGCCCCGCCGAGGAAGGTGAGCGGCGTGATCACCAGCATCGGGATGAAGTTGAGCTGCTCGAAGCCGTTGGCCCAGATGCCGAGGATGAAGCCGAAGAGGCAGAAGGTGGTCGCCGTGAGCACCAGGAAGGCCACCATCCAGACGGGATGCTCGATGCGCACCGGCACGAAGATGTTGGCGGTCACCAGGATCACCACGCCCAGCACGATGGACTTGGTGGTGGCCGCGCCCACGTACGAGAGCACCACCTCCAGCGGCGAGACGGGCGCCGACAGCAGCTCGTAGATGGTGCCGCTGAACTTCGGCAGGTAGATGCCGAAGGACGCGTTGGAGAGGCTCTCGGTGAAGATCGCCAGCATCACCAGCCCGGGCACGATGTAGGAGCCGTAGGGCACGCCGCCCATCTCGGCCATGCGCGGCCCGATGGCGGCGCCGAAGACCACGAAGTAGAGCGAGGTGGTGATCACGGGCGTCACCAGGCTCTGGAAGAGCGTGCGCCGGAAGCGCGCCATCTCGAAGCCATAGATCGCCCGCACCCCATGCGAGTTGAAACTCAAGTGCGCGCTCCCACGAGGCTCACGAAGATCTCCTCCAGCGACGTCTGCCGGGTCTCGATGTCGCGGTACTCGATGCCCAGTTCCGCCAGGCGCGCGAGCAGCGCCGGAATGCCGGTCTCGTCGAGGTGCGCATCGTAGGTGAATGACAGCTCGGTGCCCCCGCCATCGAGGGCCAGGGGCAGGTCGGCCAGCTGCGGCGGCAGCGAGGCGAGGGAATTCTTCAATCGCAGCGTGAGCCGCTTCGTCCCCAGGTTGCGCATCAGGTTCGCCTTCTCGTCCACCACCACCAGCGCGCCCTTGTTGATGACGCCGATGCGGTCGGCCATCTCCTCGGCCTCGTCGATGTAGTGGGTGGTGAGGATCACCGTGACGCCGGTCTCGCGCAGGCGCCGCACCAGCGCCCACATCTCGCGGCGCAGCTCCACGTCCACGCCCGCCGTGGGCTCGTCGAGGAACAGCACCTCGGGCTCGTGGGCCAGCGCCTTTGCGATGAGCACGCGGCGCTTCATGCCGCCGGAGAGCGTCATGATCTTGGAGTCGCGCTTCTCCCACAGCGTCAGGTCGCGCAGCACGCGCTCGATGGCGGCATCGTCAGGTGGCTTGCCGAAGAGGCCGCGGCTGAAGCTCACCGTCGCCCACACCGTCTCGAACATGTCGGTGTGCAGCTCCTGGGGTACGAGGCCGATGCGCGAACGGGTCTCGCGGTAGTCGCGCACGATATCGAAGCCGCCCACCAGCACGCGGCCACCGGAGGGACGCACGATGCCGCAGACGATGCTGATGAGCGTGGTCTTGCCGGCGCCGTTGGGGCCCAGCAGCGCGAAGATCTCGCCGCGGCGGATCTCGAGGTCGACGCCTTTCAGCGCCTCGAGGCCGGAGGCATAGACCTTCGACAGGCCCTGGATGGAGATGACGGCGGACATAGGGGGGTGAATTGTACCTACCGCTGCTGCCGGGCCTCCCAGGCCTTCAGCGCGACTTCGTACTTTGCCTGCGCTTCCTCGAAGTAATCGAAGATGCAGGGGATGCAGCCGCCCCCGCAGCACATGTCGGCGTCGGGACGCACGGGCGGCTCGGGGCGCGGGTCAATGTCCCCGGGGCTGGGAGGATCGGGCGTGGCGTTCACAACGGGTGAGTCTCCTACATCGGGGACAGTCCCTTTTCGCTACATTGTTACAAAGGGGACTGTCCCCGGTGCAACTGAATGGCGAAGCGCCCCCCGTCACCCGTACCCCAGACTCGCCTCGGCCGCCTCGCCCGGATTGGCCTCGCCGCGGGTGAGCTCGCCTTTGGCGCCGCAGCGCAGGGGCTGACACGCCTTGCGAAGGGCCAGGCGCCGGATTTCGCCGGCGCCATGCTTTCGGGATCCAACGCCAAGCGCCTCGCATCGCGGCTCTCGGAGCTGCGTGGCGCGGCGATGAAGCTGGGGCAGATCCTCTCGCTGCACGGCGAGGAGATGCTGCCACCGGAGTTCGTCCAGGCGCTCGCCGAGCTGCGGTCGCAGGCAACGTCCATGCCGTCGCAGCAACTGCACCGGGTGCTCGGCCGCGAGTATGGCAAGGGCTGGGAGAAGCGCTTCAAGCGCTTCGACGAGGAGCCGATCGCCGCTGCCTCCATCGGGCAGGTCCATCGGGCGGTCACCCGCGACGGCCGGGATCTCGCCCTCAAGATCCAGTACCCCGGCGTGGCGCGCTCGATCGCGAGCGACGTCGACAACGTCGCCGTGCTGCTGCGCCTGTTCAACCTCCTGCCGGTCAGCATCGACATCGCGGCCACGGTCGAGGAGGCCAAGCGCCAGTTCGCGCAGGAGGCCGACTACGAGGCCGAGGGGCGGTTCCTCGAGAGCTACGCGACGTTCGTGGCGGACGACCCCGGCGTGGTCGTGCCGCACCTGCATTGGGACTTCACGACGCCGCGCATCATGGCGATGGACTACATGGAAGGCGTGCCCCTGGAGAAGGTGGCCCACGAGCTGCCCCGAGTGCGCGACGCGGTGGGATCCGTCCTCGAGCGATTGCTCTTCCGCGAGCTCTTCGAGTTCCGCGTCATGCAGACTGATCCCAACTTCGCCAACTACCTTTTCCAGCGGGCGACCGGGCGGGTCGTGCTCCTGGATTTCGGTGCCACGCGCCGGTTCGACGACGACTTCGTCGCAACCTTTGCCCGCATCACCCACGCAGTGGTGAAGGGTGATCGCGAGCTCGTGGGCCGTGAAGCGGCAAGGATCGGCTACGTGCGGCCGGATGACGGGCCCGAACACGTGAGCGCGGCAGTCGAGCTGATCTTCCTCGTCTGCGAGCCGCTGCAGCACCCGGGACCGTACGATTTTCCCGCCTCGGACCTGCTCCCGCGGGTACGCGCCCGCGGCTACGAGCTGGCGGTGCGCCGCGGCCTGGTTCGCGCCCCGCCGCCCGCGACCATGTTCCTGCACCGCAAGCTCATCGGTTCCTTCCTGCTGCTGGCGCGCATCGGCGCGAGGGTGGATGCGCGCGCGCTGGTCCTCGAGTGCCTGAAGAAGGCGCCGCGGCGGCCGAGGCCCGCGAGCTGAGGGCGGGGCGCGTTACTTGGGCGTGGCTTGTGGCGGGGCGGGGGGCACCGGCACCTGCTCGGCCTTGCCCTGCGTGGCGGGCGCGGTGGATGCCGGCGGATTCTTCACCTTCTTCGGCGCGAACCACGGCTTCACGAAGACCGCCAGGCCAAACACGATGCCGACGCCCATCCAGATGTAGCGTTGCTTGCTGACTGGTTTTTCCCCCGGGCGCGGGCGCGGCACGACCACGGAGCCACCCTCCAGCAGCTTCTTCACGCGCTTGGCGATGGACTCCGGCGTGTCCTTGCCCAGGCGGCTCCACTGCACCTCGCGGAAGCGATCCGGCACCCGCGCCTCGGGCTCGGTGCTCGCGTCCACCACGATGGGGAAGATGAAAGGCGCGTCGTCCGCCATCAGCAGCGAACGGTCCACGGCCAGGCGCCATTCGAGGCGGAAGTAGCCTTCCTGGCGGGCGTTGGAGTTGGCCGAGATGAGCGGGACGAAGAGGCCGCACTCCTTGATCTGGCGGCGGATCGCCTGGTCCCAGGCGTCGCCGCCGCGCAGCTCGCTCTGGTCGAACCACACCTCCACGCCGGTGGCGCGGATGGCCTCGCAGATCCCGCGCGCAGCCTCCGCGTCCTGGGAGGCGTAGCTGAGGAAGACGGCCTGTGCTGGGGTGCTCATGGAGGGCGCCATGCTATCTCAACGCCCGCTTGCCATCACGATGCCCACGATCACCAGGGGAAACCCGATCATCATGCCAAGGGTGAGCGGCTCACCCAGCACCAGGGCGCCGAGGATGATCGCCACCACCGGGTTGATGTACGCGACGATGGTGGCGCGCGCCGGGCCCACCTCGGCGATGAGCGTGAAGAAGAGCAGGAATGCGACGGCGGTGCACATGACGCCCAGCCCCACGATCGACAAGGCCGCAGGGATCGGAACCGTCGATGGCCACAGGAACGGCGCGAAGGGCGCGTAGATGAGTGTCGCCATGATGAGCGAGCCGGTGACGACACCCATGGGCGGGACGTCCTTCAACTTGCGGTCGACGATGATGGGACCCACCGCGTAGCCCACGGCGCACAGGGCGATGGCGCCCACCGCGAGGAAGTCCGAGAGTTGGATGTCCAGGCCCACCAGGGTCGCGACCCCCACCAAGCCGATGAGCAACCCCAGGAGCCGTCGGCCCCCCAGCGCCTCGTGGCCCATGCGCGCCACGATCACCGCCGAGATGAGGGGAATGACGGCGAGCATGAGCCCCGTGGTCGAGCTGTTGAGCCGCGTCTCGGCGTGGCCCAGCAGCAGCCACGGCCCGCTGATCTCCACCAGGGTGAAGGCGAGCAGCGCGCGCCACTTGCGGAATGCCGGCGCGAGCTGCCCGCGATGGAGCACCACGGGCAGCAGGATCAGCGACCCGATCACGGTGCGCCCCAGGGCGACCACCAACGGATCCACCGATGCCACCGCGATGCGGATCATGAGGTATGGAGCGCCCCAGATGATTCCCAGCACGATCAGCAGGGTCCAGCCCCGCCGGCCCATCGAGGTTGCAGTCGCGTTCACAGAGGCGTGATGCTAACCGAAGGCTCGCCCCACGCCCCAGGCTCATCCCGTGATGGCCCCCATCCGCGGACGGATCTCGTTGCGGACCTGCTTCACGCCCTTCACGCGGATCACCGCCTTTTCCGCGCGCAGCGACTGGCCCGGCGTGAGGGTCCAGCCCGAGAGGTGCACGATGGCGTCGCGCGATTCGACGCCGACCTTGCCGCTCATGTTGGGCAGCTTGGCGATCACGTTCATGGCGTCGCGCTGGATGCGCTTGTCGACGTCCAGGGCGCGGCGTTCGACCAATACCCGGGTACGCGGGACGGGGGATTTCCGGGCGGCGGGCTCGTGGGCGCGGGGAATCGGCGCGGCAGGCGTCGGCTGGGAAAAGGAGTCTGGCACCGGTGTTGGTTCCGGCACCGGTGTTGGTCCCGTCCCCCGTTCTCGCTCTGGCTCGATTGCTGTCACGGGATGGAGCTCCGGCGGCGGGGACGCGGGCACCGCCGGCATCTCGAACGGCCCCCGCTTCGGCGACAGCTTTTCCAGCGGCGCTTCGTTGAAGGTGAGCGCCGCCACGGCAGCGAAGCCCGCGAGCCCGATGGGCAGGAAGATTTGCCGGTTCATCTGCCCTCCCTTGGCGATACGCCGCAAGTCATCCAGTGGGAGCGGTCCGGACGGCGCTAGTTCGTCGGGCTTGCGCCGGATGGCAGGGGCGACGTCATGAAGCTCGCGAGAACGGCGCGAGCGCCGTGGGATTCAGCCCGGCGAGTCGAAGAAGCCGGCGGCTTCCCGGGGACGCAGCGCCGCTGCATCCAGCCGCGCCACCCGCACCGGCCCGGCGGATTCACCCGTGGCGACGATCTCGGCCACGGCCCGGTCGATGTCCTCGTCGCTGTGGTGCGGCTCGCGGATGAGGAGGAAGGACGCGGTGTCCTGGGTGGCCCAGGAGTAGTCGAAGGCCACCCCGGCTTTCGTGACCCGCCCCCCGGCGCGGCACTTGGCCAGCCGGTCCAGGGAAATCATCAGCGAGGAGGGGATCACGCCACGCGCCATGGGGCCATTCTATCTCCGGGGTCGCGCCGAATGGCCACTGCAGGCGGCCGGTATCATTGAGGCATTGATCCAGGAGATGGCGATGAGCGTTGCACGCGGTTGGCAGTTTTTCATGCATCCCGGCCCCACCAACATCCCGCACCGGGTATTGCAGGCCATGGCGCGGCCGGCGGTGGATTTCACCGGGCCGGAATTCGTGGCCCTGCGCGACCGTTCGCTGGAGCGCCTGAAGGGCGTGCTCAAGACGCGGCAGGGATTTGCCATCGTCTATGCCGCCTCGGGCAACGGCGCCTGGGACGCGAGCATCGCGAACCTCTTCTCCCCTGGCGACAAGGTGCTGGTCTGCCAGACGGGATTCTTCGCCGATCGCTGGGCGAACTGCGCGCGCGCCTACGGGCTGGAAGTGGAGTCGGTGGCCGTCGCGGACCGTCGCGCGGTGGACCCGGCCGCGGTGGCCGAGCGCCTGGCGGCCGATGCCAAGGGTGCGATCAAGGCCGTGATGATGATCCAGAACGAGACCGCGACCGGCATTCGCCATCCCGTGGCGGAAGTCCGCGCGGCGATGAATCGCGTCGGGCACCCGGCGCTGTACCTCGTGGACACCATTTCGTCGCTCGCCTCCTACGACTTCCGCATGGACGAGTGGGGCGTGGACCTGGTGATCGGCGGCTCGCAGAAGGGCCTGATGCTGCCGCCCGGGATGGCCTTCACGGCGGTCAACGCCAAGGCGTGGGCGGCGGCCCAGGCGGCGCGCAACCCGCGGCGCTACTGGGACTGGCGTCCCATGATCGAGAACGGCCGGCAGGTGCAGTTCTGCGGCACACCGCCCATCGCGCACTTCTTCGGGCTGGAGGCGTCCCTCGACATGATCGAGGAAGAAGGGCTGGAGAACGTGTTCGCGCGACACCGGCGGCTTGCCAACGCGGCGCGCGCCTGCGTACGGCACTGGGGCCAGGGTGGCGGTGTCGAGATCTATGCGCTGGAACCCGAGGCCGCGTCGGATTCGCTCACCTCGGTGCTCATGCCTGCCGGCCACGACGCCGACACCGTCCGCACCATTGCCTTCGAACGCTACGGCGTGGCCCTCGGCCGCGGCCTGGCGGCGCTGCAGGGGAAGGTCTTCCGCATTGGCCACATGGGGGACCTGAACGAGCCCATGCTGCTGGGCGCCCTGGGCGGCATCGAGCTGGCGCTCGCTGACGCCGGCGTCCCACATGCCCGGGGCGGCGTGGCCGCCGCCATGGATTCCCTGCGGGCGCCGGTCCCGTCCCGGGTTGCGGTCGCGGCTTGAGCCCCCATATGTAAGCCATGACGACCACTACCGCAGCGACGACCGCCAAGAAAGTCCTCTCCGTCCACAGCGCCCCCGATCGCCATTGGGTGGGCGATGGGTTCCCGGTCCACAGCATGTTCAGCTACACCGGGGACACGGCCCGCACGAGCCCCTTCCTGATGCTGGACTACGGTGCGCCGACCCGCTTCGAGCCCACTACCCAGAGGCGCGGAGTCGGCACTCACCCGCACCGCGGCTTCGAGACCGTGACCATCGTCTATGAGGGCGAGGTGGAGCACCTGGATTCCACCGGCGGCGGCGGCGTCATCGGCCCCGGCGACGTGCAGTGGATGACCGCGGGCAGCGGCATCCTGCACCAGGAGTTCCATTCGTCCAATTACGCCAAGGCGGGCGGCCCCTTCGAGATGGTGCAGCTCTGGGTGAACCTGCCGGCGAAGGACAAGATGACGAAGCCGGGTTACCAGGGCATCACCGACAAGCAGATCCCCGCCGTGGCGCTCGCCGATGGAGCAGGAACGGTGCGTCTCATCGCCGGCGAACAGGGCGGTGCCAAGGGCCCGGCGCGCACCTTCACGCCCATGAACGTCTGGGACGTGCGCCTCAAGGCCGGCAAGGCCGCGGAGCTGCCGCAGCCCGAAGGCTGGACGGTGCTGGTAGTGGTCCTGGCCGGCAACGTGCGCGTGAACGGCGGCCAGGTGCTCAAGCCGGCGCAGATGGTGAGCCTCGCCAAGGAAGGCGAGGGCCTTTCCATCACCGCCGACACCGACGCCAAGGTGCTGCTGCTCGCCGGCCAGCCCATCGACGAGCCCGTGGTGGGCTACGGGCCCTTCGTGATGAATACCCGCGAAGAGATCGTCCAGGCGGTAAACGACTTCAACGGCGGCAAATTCGGGCGGATGGCCTGACGGCGCCCGAAAGTAGGGACGGACCTGAGTTTCCCGCGAAAGTCAGGTCCGTCCCTGTTTAGCGCGAAAGTCAGGTCCGTCCCCACTTAACCCGGGATCTCAGCCTCTACCAGCTGCGTCAGCAGCAGCAGCGATTCCTGCCAGCCCAGGTGACAGGCCTCCGGGGGAATCGCATCCGGGATGCCTTCCTGCGTGATGTCGAGCTCGGTGCCGCAGAAGACCTTCCTGAGCGAGATCGTCACCGTCATGGTCCCGGGCAGGTTGGGATCGTCGAAGACGTCGGTGTGCTTGATGCGCTCGTTGGGCACCAGCTCCAGGTATTCGCCGCCGAAGGAGTGGCTGCCACCGCTGGTGAAGTTGGTGAAGGACATCTTGTAGCGGCCGCCGACGCGCGCATCCATGCTGTGGACCTTGCCGGTGAAGCCGTTCGGGGGCAGCCACTTGGCCATGGCGTCGGGGTCGAGGAAGGCGCGGTAGACGCGGTCGGGCGGGGACTTGAGGACGCGGTGCAGGCGGATGGTGTTGGGCATGGCAGTTCTCCTGGGGGTCGAAAGCCGGTTGGCTACCTTCTGGTCGAATGGGCCGCGGGGATTTCGACAGCGTAGCCTTCGCCCGACGTGGGATGTCGGCATTCTCCGGCAGCGCCCAAGCCAACGCGCCGATACTTTGTTGCGGTGCGATCGGCGCATCTTGGGTGCATGTGGGCCTTCTACGCCATCCTCACCTTCCTGCTGCTGCCCGCGGCCGCCGTCATCGCGGTGTATGCGGCGCGCATCCGCCTGTCGCGGCAGATCGTGGCGATGACGGTCCCGGCCCAGTCCACGCCCCCCGAGTGCCGCCGCACCATCGTCATCGCCGGCGACAGCACCGCCTTCGGCGTGGGCGCCCAGCCGGCCGAATCCACCGCGGGCCGCCTCGCCGCCGCCTTTCCGTACGCGCGGGTCATCAACGTCTCGCGCTCCGGTGCGCGCATCGGCCACGTGGTCGAGCAGCTCGGCATGGTGGGCTGCGAGAAGGCCGACTTCGTGCTGATCCAGGCTTGCGGCAACGACGTGCTGGAATTCCGTTCCGTCGCCAAGGTCGAGGCCGACCTGCGCGCCGCCATCGCCAGGGCTCGCGAGCTCTCCGACAACGTGGTGCTGCAGCCGGGCCAGAACTTCAGCGTGGCGCCCTTCTTCCTGCGCGGCATCTCGCGCATCATCCACTGGCACGCGCGGCGCGTGCACGCCATGGTGAAGCGCGTGACCGGCGAGCTGGGCGTGACCTTCGTGGACCTCTGGCGCGATCCGGCCGAATGCCCCTTCATGCGCGAGCCCCATCGCTACTACTGTCCCGACGGGCTGCACCCCAACGGCGAGGGATACCGCATCTGGTTCCTCACGCTCATGGGGACGGTGCCGCTGCAGAAGTACCTCGCCGGCGGCGACTGAGCGCCTACTTCTTGCGCGGGCGCTCCAGCTTCGCGTCCGGCCTCGACAGCTTCCCCGCCCGCAGTTCGCCCACGGCATTGGCCACCGCGCGCGCGACGTTGCGCACTTCCTCCTGCACCGCTTCGTTGCGATCCAGCTCCTCATGGCTGGTGGCATACGGCTCGTAGTAGCCGATGAAGCGGTCGAGGCGTGACATCTGCCCCGCGTCCACCAGCCCCATCCAGTCCAGCCAGTCGCTGAGGGCGTAGCGCGTCTGCTCGATGCCGGCGACGTCGCCATGGGTCACGACGCCGTAGACCCGCCCCGCCAGGTGGTTGGGATAGTCCCAGCCGTCCAGCTCGACCTTCTTGGCGAGCTTCGCATCCTTGCCCCTGGTGAGCGTGGGATCGGGATTGCCACCGGTGGCGCACACCAGGCGATCGATCATGAGCTTCATGCCGCTGCCGGTGTGATACCAGTTGACCGGCGTGAGCAGGATCACGCCGTGGGCGGCCACCCAGCGCTCGTAGATCTCCGCCATCCAGTCGTTCACCTGGTTGAAGGCGTGGTTCGGATAGCAGGAGCAGGGCCAGTGGCACAGGGGCTGCGCGGTGGAGACGCAGCCCTTGCAGGGATGGATCTTGAGCGAATAGTCGGAGGTGAGGCGGCTCAAGTCCAGCAGGTCCACCTCGACCTTCGTCCCTTCCAGGACCTCGCCTGCAATCTTCGCCAGGCGCCAGGTCTTCGAGATCTCGCCCGGGCAGGTGCCGTCGTTGCGGGAGGAGCCCACGATCACCAGCACGCGGGACTTCGTGGCCGGGTCAGCTTGCTTCTTCCCCGCCGCCAGCAGCTTGTCGCGCGTCTCGCGCCACTCCACCGACAGGTCGTAGTCCGGGTCGTGGAAACCCGGACCGGCCTTCGCCGTGCGCGGCGCCTTGCGGTCCTTCTCGTAGCCTTCCCAGGCGATGGCTTCGAGTCGCGCGATGGCCTGGGATTCCTTCTCGAAGGCCGGATCGTAAAAGTTGCGGCGGAAGCGCTTGCCGAACTCTTCCCGGTCCATGGGCCATTTTGGAGCCTGGCCCTTGCGCGGCTCGGTCACTGCCGCGAGCGCTTGGCGCGCGGCGGCGGCTCCTCGTCGAGGGGCATGCCGGGCTCGTTCCTGCGGACGCGGGCCTCGAATTCCTGCGCCCTCAGGTAGCAGCCCGAGGGCTTGGCGACCCCGTGCCCGTCATGGTCGTGGTGCTGCGGGTGGCCCCTCGCCTGGGCGGCCGATTCGTGGTGTCCTCGTTGCGTGTGGCCTTGTCGCATGTACTCCTCCACTTCGTGAGCTGGAGTACTTGGGGCCGCGGCGGCGGCGCAAAGTTCACCGGTTGTTCCTACTTTGCTGCGCGGCTACAGCGTTCATGCTGCTCGCGGATAAAGCGTTCACACAGAGGGAATTTCAAGAAAATACCAGAGGCAGCGCAGAGAAGACACCGCCTCCCCCAACCCACTACCCCTATTGGAGTGGATTCGTGCGAGTGTCACCGTCGTCAACTCTTCGGCGGGAGAAATGAGGACGGAAGGCGGGAGTCGTGCCTTCGTTCAAGGGGCGCGCGAAGTGCGAGCATCGGAATTGACGATTGCCACGCACGGGGCGAAAGGGGAGCAAGAGAATCATCCGTGTTCTGCACCTTGTCCGTCAGCCCCGAGTCCCGCATTCGTCCTCACTTCTCCCGCCTGCCAGTGCGAGGACCGACACACTGCACGAACCCACTATTCAAGGTGTGTTGCAGTAGTGGGTTGGGGTAGGAGGTGTCTTCTCTGCGCTGCCTCTGGTTTTTTCTTGAAGTTCCCTCTGTGTGAACGCTTTAACCGGGAGCTGCACACCGAAAGCGACGGGGCGCTTTGCGCGGCCTCAATGCACGATGCGAGAGCGAGCCTCAGCCTCCCGAGCAGTGATGCCGCGCAGGTGTTGCTTGAGCGGATGCCGCAGCGACCGGCGAGCCAGCATCACGCGCAGCTCCTCGTCGCCGAACTCGCTCGCGGCCAGGCGCCGCACTTCGCCGCCCTCCAGCGCGGCCACCGGCAGGCCGTCGCGAAGCAGCAGGCGATTGGTGTGCACCGCGGGCACGCGGGCCTCGGGGGTTAGGATTCCCACCAGGTTCAGCGGGTCGGCGCCGCTCAGCACCAGGGTCTCGCCGATACGCTCGCTCTTCCGCACGGCGCGCAGGCGGCCCACGGCATCGGGCGCGGCGAACTGCTCGCCGCCAAAGCCGGTCACGAAGCGCCCGCCGCGGATTTCGCCGCGGGATTCCAGGGTGCGATAGGCGCGCACCAGTTCGCGCCACGGCGGCAGTTGCGACTCGCGCACCAGCATCGCGCGGAACACCACGCCGTAGCGCTTGAGGAGCGCCCGGGCGATGGCTTCGAAGTTGCCCGAGCCCTCGGCGGTGAGGAGCGACCAGCGGCCGGCACCTTCGATGGCGCGGCGGCGCTTGTCCTGGGCCGCGAGCAGCGCACGCAGGCCGGCGAAGCTGTCGGCGGTGGC
>JADMIO012791384.1_pt1 | contig 30797 bp, 25 predicted proteins | sample 8958161 | NCBI WGS metagenome assembly JADMIO01 (sample SAMN16585339, study PRJNA669376) | soil metagenome | isolation source: Crop rotation soil | place: USA: Cullars Rotation, Alabama | collected 2011 | reverse complement strand
CTTTCCCCATCGAGAGTGGCTTGGTCAAAATAGGCTTTGGCGAGAAGAACCGAGCCTTTGTTTTCCCGCCCACTTTCATAGCGTAATTCCACAAGCCGCAGATTTTCACGGCGCCGGCGCACGATGTCTTGCGCCAGTGTGTAGTAGCGTTTCGAGTAGTAAAGCCCTTGGAACGCGGATTTCAATTCGAAGCTGAGTTTAGCTTTCGCGAGTTGAAGAGCGGCGTCGGCGGCCTGCGTATTGAAAACGGCTTGCCGGTATTTTCCAGTGGTGCCGAAGCCTGAGAACAAATTTTGTTTTAGGTTCAGCGAGGTTGTGTAATCGCGCGACCAATCGCCGGACTCAACCCCTTGCCCTGTTCCCGCGCTGGCGGAAATTTCAGGAAAGTACCCTCCGGCGGCGGCGCTCTGAAGGGCGCGCGTCGATTCGCGCTCCCGCAAGGCGGAGTGCAATTCGGCATTCGCCCGAGTGGCTTCATTCACACAATCTTGCCAGGAGTAAACTTTCGCGTGAGAGGTCACTGATAGCAGTGCGAACAAGGCCAAAAACATATAAAAATTGGAACATGGAATTGAGATAGGAGGCGAGTTAAAAGACGTTCATGTAGGTAAGGTAAAAGTCACAGATGATTCACCGCGGTCCGGTTGGGCGGTGGATCTATTACTTTTGGCCTGTTGCTTGCTCCGCAGCACGACATGCGAGCAATCAGTCTAGCAATAGGCCTTTTTTTCCACATTGGTGCGGCGGCAACGGTCGACTTCCAAAAAATCGCCATTCCGCCCGAGTGTGAGCAGCCCCTTCAAGTACTTATTGAAGAAGATCCGTTTTCGCTCAAAGAAATGCGGCAAGCGCGGGCCACGGCCAAGCGAATGGGCTCTCTTCTTTCGGATTGGAATTATAAGGCTGACGAGTTGAATTCCACCCGGGTGAACAAGACGCTCAAGAACATGCGCCAAGAGGACTTCGATCTGGATGGTGAAGGCTTTCGAAATCTTTTCCTTGTGACCGAAAGATTCTTACTGGCGTCCAAGGGTGCCCAAGGGCGCATTCGACCGTTGTCCGAGGTGCTGCAAGTGACCGAGGGCGAGGGAAGATTGCTGGTCAATTTTATTGCGCAACTCGACGTTTTAGCTTCCCAGAACGAAATGAACCGCGACTGGCCGGCCTTTCTACGTCTGTCGGTTCATCCGCATGAGTTTTTCCAAGCGGAACTCGGCTCAAAAATTCCGTCCGTCTTGAAATCTTACTTGATCAATACCTTCGCCAACGTCTTGGGAGACCGGCTTCGTTATAGCCGCCTTTCGGTCAACAGTTCAGCCAATCAGCTGAAGGTTCGCTCGCCCGTGGGGATTTATTTTCTCAATTTTCACCGGGGCAAGGTGCTTCGCCTCTCGATTGCGCCGGTTCACGTGCGGTCAACGGACACATGGGGAAGACAAAATGACCGGCTGATTTACTCGCAAGTGGATTTAGCGGTTGAGGATATGGAAGCACGTTCGTTCCTTCGAACCATGGTCCGGGCCGACGCGTTTTTTCATCCACATCTGATTCCACCGACTTTTGAGCTCTATCCACAGCCGGCAAAAATGTCCGAAGTCCAAGAAGAAGGGCTGAAACGCCTGCTGAAACTGGACAAGTCGGTGAGTGAAGCGGTCGACGATCGCCCAGTTGAATTGGGTTTGGTGATGCCCACGGGCGAGGGGAAAACAGTTGTTGTCGCCGAGTACATCAAACATCTCACTCAAAATCTTTGGAATGGTCAGAAGCCGCGCATCGTTCTTGTTGTCGAGAATGTGCAAATCCTCCAGCAAACAGTGGAATCGTTCCAGCGGGATTTGGGTTTAAAAGCCGACAAAATATCGATGCTCTTTGGCGAATCCGGCGAAATTGAAATCAATAATGGAGTGTTCACCTCGACAGTTCAGAGGGGAAGTTCGCTTTCGCCGCCGGTCGATTTTGAATTGGTTGTTGTCACACGAACCACGCTTTACCAGCGGCTTTCGAGCTTGGAGCATTGGATTCTTCGGGAGAAAGGCCAGCGGGGCCCCCTTAGACATCCTTTCGCTATCATTGTGGACGAAGCTCACCATATTGGAACGGAATATGGCCAGTTTGAGGCCATTTTGAATCTCATGCGTCAGCGGCTCGATGCCAAGGACCGCATCGTGATGTTGTCGGCCACGCTCTGGCACCCGGACAAGAAAATCATTACCGACGTTCTGAACGGCCATGTGACCGCAACTCATTTATTAGAAGATGAACTTAAAAAACTACAAGCCGGACAAGACTTGGAGCGGCTCGCCCGGACCCAGTTTCTGCGTGCAACCGTAGATGGTTATGTAGGTCCGATTGATGACCGCTCCTTTTCACTCGAGGATAAGAAATGGAAAGGTCAAGACATAGCGAATTTACTTAAGGTTCATAAGGTCGCCGACCAAGATCTTTACACACATGTTTCGCACCTCATTCGCGCCATGCGAACCTCGGGAATCATGGATCGGTACGTATTTTTTGAAGTCAGGCAGGAGCGCGCCGAAGAAGGAGCGGATTACTTGATGAGCGATCTCGGCGGAGCGGCCGGAAAGATATCGGATCTTTTTCGCGCCTCTTGGTTTTTACATTCGCAGTTGAGCTCCGATGAACAAAACCGGCGAATGGAATGGTTCCGTGATCGCGGCGACTTTCGAGGATCGCGAAATATACACAAATATTTGACCACGGTAGGGCAGCTGCTTGAGGGCGTCGACATTCGCGGCATCAATGGCATCGTGATCATGCGCAACCTAGCCAGCAACCGCTTGGCCCAGCAGGTTTTGGGCCGGGGCGCGCGGCTGGAGCCGTTCAAAACAGGAGTGCGGCTGATCGATGTGCCGGGCAAAATCATAAATTATTTGGAAGAGGCGGGGGAACTTTGGAGTTTGGGGCGATTTCGCAAATTAGACACTGCCGGATTCGGCAAACCACCGAGCGAACCCCTTACCGATCGCACTGAAGACCGCGAGCTGGACTTAAGCTGGCGGCCGATCAAAATGGAACCAGCGCTTCGCAAAGAGCGTTCACTGTTGCTGGCCTGGAAAGATGTTACGCCTGAGGAAATCGTCGCGTTCCATTCGCCGAATGGCGCATCCCAACTTCTTGGTTACGATTCCGATCGGGCTCAGTTCGGTTCCACGGTAAAGCTGCACTCGTGGTTTATGCATTGGATTGCCGCATTTCCAGAAGAAGTAAGAACTTTATGGAAAACGCAATGGGAGTTAGTTAAATTGTCCGATGATGAAATTCCCATCTCGTCGCTCGCGGGCGACAATGAAGTTCAGGCTTTGCGCGCTTTCCATCTTCTTTCGAAAATGTTCAATGGAATGTCCAAGCAAGAGCGGATGGGCTTTGCCCAAATCCCCGATGAGGACCGGTACTTAAGGTCCGGCCAAGCCAAAATCATGGCGGCCTTGGATCCGAATTTCAATTTCCTTCTCCTCGGAGGCTTAAGGCTGAATTCCGCCTCGGTGATGACATTTTCGCAACTTTCAGAGAGCGAACGCCAGGACTTGATTCGTGCGGTCGACAGTGGAGATTTATTTTCTGGTGAAATTCCTGCCGACATTGCCGCCTCTTTCAAGCGTAGAGGCCCACGCACTTCGGCAGACGTTCTTTCGACAATTGAGGCGCTGCTTTCCGCCCGCCCCGCGCTCAACACCCCGGAGGCCCGCCGGATTTTCCGGGCCGCTCACCGCTATTCGAAATATAGAAATCAGGGTTTGATCAGCGCGTACTACCTAGGCTTATTGATGAACCATTACATGTCCGCGGCCAACCTGAGCATGCATAAACCCTGGAATCTCAATGGCCACTACGGCGCGGTGGCCGGCAAGGATTTTATTTTCGACGAGTTTATGTCTGAGCCCAATGAGTTCGAAGTTTGGTCGACGCTCGATCTCGTGGATTACCAGTTGCGGAAAATTAGAAGAGGGAATTGAAGTCCATCATTCACGAGTTCTAACTTTGTGACTCTCAAACCAATTCATAACTTCATCCTTAGATGACTTCCCGGAGGCGCACCCGAGGATGATCTCGGCAAAGTCGTTGCGCCCGGACTTAATGTTGCTCACATATTTGAGTTGGCATCCATTCATTTCCATGAAGGTCGATCCCACGATAGCAGCTGTCCGCTTGTTTCCGTCTTGAAAGGCATGGGCTCGAGTAAGATAAAAGGTCATCGCTCCCGCAATTCCGGCAACACCGCCGTGTTGAAAAGGATGCGCACCTGGGTAAAATGCAGAATGTAACGCGCTTTCAATTTTTTCCTTTGCCCCAGGTAATAAAACGTGAGGACTTCCGCCCTCACGGCAGACGTATTCATTGATCCTGATAACAGCGCCCACGGTGGGCTGCTGAATCTTCACTTCAATTTATCCATCGCATGCTTGTGTTTCTTGAAAGACTTCTTTGCATTCTTTAAGAATTCCTCCTCGCCCACCGGCACCAACTCAATTGTTTGGCGTTCCGAAATAAATTTGTCGACAGCCATATTGACTAAATCAGGGAAGCTCAACGAATTTCGTTTCAGATAAGCTTCCACTCTTTCTTCGATTTCCTCTTTTAAGCGTACCGTTTTTGGAATACCCATAGTCACCTCTTGAGGTGATATTACTACAAACGACTACAAAATACTACTATCCCACTAAGTGGTTGAATTTCCTGACTAATAATCTTCGTCATGCCCGCCAATGGTAGCGCCGAAGCCGATTTCGCCAACAGCGCCGAATTCTCTCCTCACTAACTCTCTGTGGTTTTTTAGCTGTTTGGCCGCATTTGTGAGGTCCATATTTTTTAGTCTAACCAAAAGACTGGCCTCCCGCAGGGCCGCCGTGCTGAGACCCTTTGTGGCGGAGATTTCGCTTGGGCTTATGTCGCGACCCAAGTAGTGTTGGAGCAAAATTTTCCTACCGTTGTCATTCGGCTCGGGAACTCGGTAAAGTCTGTCAAATCGGCTCGGGCGATCTACGATATTGCCTGGAAGACGTTCGGGATAATTTGTCGTCGCCAAGATTAAACATCGATCCAAACTGAGTTCTCCGTCTAAAAACGCGAGTGCGTGATCAAGGTTGGAGCCTTTTAAAACTGCGGCCATTTCTTCAAAAATTATTACTTTTAGCCGGGTGGACAGTGTTTCTTGAATGACTCGAATAAAATGGCGGGATGGAATGTGATCCAAAAAAATGACGACTGCATCTTGCAGAATATGAGCTCGTAAAACTTCCCTTATAAGACTTGTTTTTCCGTTCCCTGGCGAGCCATACAACAAAATGCCACGACGATACTGCAGGCCAAGTTCGCGATAGACCAGTTCACCATTTTGAAAGTTGTCGATATCTGAGGCCAGCCGATCGAAAACACCTGGCATAGGATGGTAGGTGTCTTGCCGAAGAACCATTGGCTCGAGCCGCTCGGGTACAATGTGGGTAGACCTTTCATAGTTATAAAAGCCACCTGGAAGCTCAATGGATTCCTCGGCCGATTCTGCATCATGTTCTATAAGGAGCTTGGCTCCTGATTCCAGTTCGGCCTCAGGATGCAACTCAAGTGCAGTCGCGAGTTCGCCAGGGGAAGGGTTTCGGTCGCTGGGCCCCGCAAGTATGATCTTTCGTTTTGATCGACGTTCAAATGTGTAATAGGTCGTGCCGTCCTCAAAGACTCTAAGGTACCACGCTGGACGTGACGGAATTTTGTTCGCCTTTAAACCAAATGATCTCATAATTCACATTTTAAATAGTTAGTCTTTTAAATTGTCCGACGAACCCGTGAGCGCTTCGGATAGAGTGTATCCATAATGGTTGCAAAGTGTTTTTAGATGGACGACGGTGCCAGTTGGGTACGCACCTTCGATCCAGCCGTGTAAAACCGACGGAGAGCACCCAGCAATTTCACAAGCTTGTCGAATCGTGAGATTGTTTTTCTCAAGGAGATTCTTCAGAAAACTTCCGAGAGGGCTATCTGAATAAAATCTACGCGGTTCCCGAATCAACATCACGCAGATAGTGCTCCTGGGCGAGTCACTTCTTCAATGAATATTCACAATTCCGGACAGAAAATTAATAAAATCCGCCAGCCCGGACATTCTTCACAAATCCAAAATTAGCCGAAACTCCGGCTGCTGACATAATGGCTTGTGCCGCAGCGGGCGGGAAAGCACCATAAGGGACTAAGCCGGAAATAGTGTTTCCGTTGTATTGGCATATTGATGCTGCGTTACCCGAGGTGAAGCCACAGTAAGCATAGTCCCTGTCGACGTAATTGTTCACTAGAGTGTTGTTGTAAGAGTCGAAGTTTGGATCGGGCCAGAAATTTTGCAGCAACAGCCAGTATCCGCAATTTTTTTGGATGACATTCGATGAGTCGTAAAAACCGCTGCTTCCGGCATCATGATAAAGTCCGACGTAGCCTAAATATCCGAACCCTCCACCCGAACAACTATTTTGCGGGCCAATGTTTTCAACGAAATTGGAATTGACCTGTGAGCCGGCCTGGGCCCCAAGCGTGTAAATTCCTCCGCCGTCGTTCAGAGTCTGCATGATGTCATGGATGGAGTTTTGTGTGATTTGATTTTTACCTGCGTAAGTTACAACCGGAGACCAGCCCCAGCCTAATGAAATGCCGGTGTAGTTGGCGCCTGCAATTTCATTTTGCTTCACGATTGTATCTCGGGTGTAGCCCAGGAAAATTGGAATGGCGCTTTCGTATTCAAGCGTCGTCGTTGTAAAATAGTTTTGCGTCACCGTGAAAAATGCGTTTTGTAGGTCCTTATCTGTCTGCCCTTGATCGTATGTGTCGCCGAGGCCAATTCCTCCTGCGGAAATATCGGCAAATGTGTTTCCCTGAACCAAAATATTCTGGCTGCCGCCGTCGAAGATCACGGCCGTTGCGCCCATGTGAAGAAATTGATTGTTTGTTAAGTTGATCTTGTTGGAAGCGGCAAAGGTAACGTGGCCCGGAATCTTCATGTCGAAAGCTTCTATATGGTGACCCGCTTGGATCTCGGCATAGCCGTAAGCGCTGTTTGGCTCGAGCCATCCCGCGTAGGCGAATGTGATTCCAGAAATATTAAGATTGCTGACGCCATTACCTTGAATCAGTTGTTCGAGACGCGGAACGACCGCTACGGCTGTTGCCATATTTTCACCGGCACGTGGGATGTAATAAATCGTGTTGGTGGATTTATTAAGATACCATTGACCTGGCTGATTCAATAATTCGTACGCATTCTCGATCCAATTCAAGCCGTCTTTCATGGCTGGCTCGTATTTGTTAGAGTTGGTCCAGCACGGGTTTTGAACGGTGACGAGATTTTCGGGGAGAGTAATAAATAAATCCGCCTTGTGGTCGCCGCTAAAGTCGCCGACAGCTCCGCTGCCTTGATTTGCAATCCAATCGACGGGTGAATTGAAACTGCTGCCTGTGGAAATTGAGACAGCGTTGTTCCCAAGTAAGTCCGACTTACCGTCACCATTAAAATCGCCGATGTAAAAGTGTGTTTCTGGATTCATTGCCCAGTCGGTAGCTCCAGAGAATCCGGTACCAGTGGAGAGTGCCACGGCGTCGTGCACGTTGCCGGACCCATCTAGATAGACAAGCAGCAAGTCCGATTTTCCATCGCCATTGAAATCGCCGACGTGATAGACGGAGCCTTGCCCAGAATTGGTTAGCCAATCCGTTGGTGCGTTGAAGCTTGCGCCATTCGAAAGGGCGACACTATTGTGCCAATTGTTGGCCCCGTCGTAATAGGCGAGCATAAGGTCGGTTTTGCCGTCGCCATTGAAATCACCGGCAAGATATTTTGCTCCTGCAGTGGCGCTGGGCAACCAATCAATTGGTGCATTGAATTTTGAACCATTCGATAGAACCACGGAATGGTTGAGCATTAGATCCGCTTTGCCGTCGCCGTTGAAGTCGCCAATTAAGTATTGTGAGCCTTTACCGGTGTTGGGCAGCCAGTCGGACGGACTACCAAAGGTTCCGCCATTCGACAGCGCAACTGAGTTGTGCCAAGTATTGGCGTTAGCCAAATCGGAATAGGTAAACAAAAGGTCCGCTTTTCCGTCTCCGTTGAAATCGCCGCTGAAAGTTTGGCCGCCGAAAGTGGTCAAACCAGCCGAAACTGCAGCACCGAACCCTACGCCAGTCGAGGGATGAATTTCGTTTCCTCGGCCTGTTGATGTAATAGTTGAAACAGGGCAACGGTAGAGTTTCCATTCCCTTCGGCTTACAACTTCAATGTCTTTTTGATTTTGCCACGCGCCCATCGGCACGCCACTCACATAAAAGCCAACAGCGGCCGCCGTCGCTCCAGTAGTATAAATCTTTGTCCTCTCGGCGCGTACCCCGTTCACGTAGAATTGGCGGGTGTCGAAACCTTTTGGAACAGATGCGGACCAAATATTCTTAGCTGAATCGGACAGCGTCCAACCTTGGATTCGTGTGCCGCCCGAAATTACGGGCGATGCTCCTGAAGAGGCGACGATATTTACAGCGTGCCCGTTTCGTCCAGAATCCGCGGCTGATAAGGTCAACGCTGCTGGAAGTTCGTAAGTTCCGTTGTTCAGTGAGATGGTCAAATCCGACTGCATGTCTGCAATCAGCTGGCGAACCCTTCCTTGTGCCGTGGTGGCTGAGCAAGGCTGGTCGCTTGTGCAGAGAGTGTTGCTGCCATTCGGGCTGATATAAAAAATGGTTTGATTAGCAGGTGGAGTCGGCGCCGGAGTTGGGTTGGGTGTCGAAAGACTGTCGCTGCTTGTGGCAGAGACGCCCAAGAATTTCGTGCAGCCCACGCTTGCCACGAAGACAAGGGCAAGCCCCACCCTCAATTTATTCATTGATTTCCCCCGGTACCGAATCTCAGTTTAGGGTAGTCACACCGCCATCTCAATTGGGTGAAATTCTATTCGTTTCCCGCTCGTTTCCCACATTGGTAAGTCACGATAGGGAGACGACTAGTTGGAAAGTCTCAGATTGAGATTTTAAGGAAAGAACTGCCCGACGGCAGCCAGAATGGTCTCGATGTCGGAAAACGGTTTTTTGAGAAACCCCTTCGCTCCGATCGACATGGCTTTTGTTTGCACATCGGAATACGCGGTCATGGCTAGAATTGGAATAGATGCCAAGCGCGGATCTTTTTCTTGTTCTATTCTAAATTGATAACCATCCATTTTCGGCATCATCAAATCAAGAAGGATGACCGCCGGCGTGTCGTCGGCGGCCTGGAGCAATTCCAGTGCCTCAAAGCCATTGGACGCGCAGGTGACCGAGTAGCCTGCATTCTGAAGCAACCGCGCGAGGAGCAACTGGATGTCCTTGCAGTCTTCAACAATTAGAATCTCATTCATTTGAGCTTTTGTAGCCGGTTGCCTATCCGCCGCCATTTTCCCAGTCCCCTGATTTAAGTGAAATAGGAAGTTCGGCCGTAAATTCGGAGCCCCTTCCCAATTCGCTATCAACCCTTATAGCACCCTTATGGGCTTCTACAATCTTCTTTACAATATAGAGTCCCAGTCCCATTCCGCTGATGTTGATCGTAGCATCCGCGCGTTCGAACCGGTCGAATATTTTGGCTTGTTTATCTTTCGGAATCCCGGGACCGAAATCCTGAACAACCAACCGCGCCAATTTTGCAGTCTTAGTTGCCGACACCCGAATCTCGCTTTTCGGAGCGTGCTTGATCGCATTCGAAATTAAATTCGTAATCACTTGCGCAATTCTGTTGCGGTCCCAGTTGACCCAAAGATTGTCCTCTAAATCCGTTTCGATAGTGCATTGGGCGGCCTTCAATTGCTCCGAAAACCGGTCTACGATTTCGCGGACGAGCTCCGAGAGATCAAAAGAGCTGAGAGACATTTCAAATTTGCCCGTTTGAATCCGCGAAATATCAAGCAACACCTCGACAAGTTCGGTCATCGAATTGATTTGGCGGATCGACATCGAAAATGCATCCGCCATTTGGGCCTCAAATGAAGGAGGAACATCGGAGGCTTTGAGAGATTGCTCTCCCATTTGAAGCTGCAATTTTAAGGACGTCAGGGGAGTCTTCAGCTCGTGCGAGGCGATGGAGAGGAATTCGTCCCTCGCACCAATGGCCTTTCTCAAATCCGTAACATCCTGGCCGTGCATGACATAACCGTTCACCACTTTTTCAGGAGTGACATCCGGGGTGTAACGGATGCGAAAAGTGCGCTCCGCGCCGCCCGCGGCGCTTGTCCAAGGGAGATCGTAAGCCACGGCCTCCCCGTTTAAGGCTTTCAACATCGCGGGATGAGCCTTTGCGTAAACTGTCTCTCCTAAAATTTCCCTCGCCGTGCGGCCCATCACTTGTTCCCGGGTTTTTCCCACCCATTCTAGATAGGTTGTGTTGGCAAACCGGTATCGTTCCTCCTGGTCTATGTAAGTCACGAAGGCGGGGAGAGTATTGGAAATGAGTTGGAGTTGGGCTTCGGATTTTAAACGCTCGGTAATGTTCTCGGTAAATATGAGGAGTCCGCCAACGCCTCCGCTTCTGTCGTGCCAGGGGCGGATTTCCCACCGGATCCAGTCCACCTTCCCATCCGCGCGGACAAAGGGTTCCGCATCACTCCGTTCGGTCGCGCCATTCAAGCAGCGGCGGTGAACGTCTCTCCAGCGATCCGGTATTTCCGGAAAAATTTCGTAATGGCCCTTACCCCTGTATTCGCCGGCGGGCAGCCGGTAATCCGTCACCCATTGCTGGCTTGCGAATATATAACGCATCTGCCGGTCGAGCATGGCGACTGCATAGGGACTGCGCTCTACAAACTGTCTCAGTTGATCTTCGGTGGCCCGGAGTCTTGCCGTACGTTCTTGGACCTTGGTTTCCAATGTTTCGTTAGCCTCTCTCAAAGACTCTTCCGCCCGTTTCCGTTCGGTTAGATCGCGTGTAACCTTTGAAAAACCGATGATATTCCCATCCGAACCGTCGATGCGGGAAATCACCACGTTGGCCCAAAAACGGCTTCCGTCTTTGCGGATTCGCCAGCCTTCTTCTTCATAACGTCCGACCTTACGGGCCACCTCCAGCTCATGCTGCGGATGCTGCCGCCGGATGTCCTCTGGCAAATAAAAACGGGAAAAATTAGATCCCAAGATTTCAGAAGGCTCATATCCTTTAAGCCGCCTTGCGCCTTCATTCCAGCTTACGATAGTGCCTTCCGGATCGAGCATGAAAATCGCATAATCCTTGACGGCCTCGACGAGTAGCCGAAAACGCTCTTCACTCTTTCCCAGCTCTTCATTGCGGTGCTGGAGTTCGTCGTTAACCGTTGCAAGCTCCTCATTGGTGGCCTGCATTTCTTCTTTCGCCGTCTCGAGCTCCTCATTCGTGCTTTGATATTCCTCTAGAGCGGATTGGAGTTCTTCATTGGACGAGGTTAATTCTTCTTGTGTGGCTTCAAAGCCTTCCGCGAGCGACTGTTGATACTCCCGCATGGAATCCAGCTCGTGAAGAAGTTCGGCGATGTAGGCATCTTTGGAATTGGAGCGTTTCGCCTTCAATTTGCGTTCGACCTTCGGAGCCGGTGATTTATTTTTCGCGTGGTGTTCCTCAAAGAAAATAAGAAATTGAATTTCTCCTTCAGAGCCTGGTGCGTTCGCCGGAATAACCTCAACGTCGATCTTTCGGCGGCCTCTGCCGGCGGCGTACGTCAGGCCATCCTTCCGGCTTGGAGCATTGGATTTTAAAGCCGTCTGGATAGCCATTCGAACTCCCGGAAGTAGTTCCGGTCTGAGCAATTTCATAAGATTGTTCGAAATATTACCTGAAGGCAGTTCGAGAAATGGAGACGTATGGCCTCTGACCTGGATCACTTCAAGTTCGGAATTCACAAGCACGCCGGCGGGCACGTAGCGTGCAAGGCCGATCTTGTCGATTTCCTTGTGTTGATCGAGAACGTTGGCAAAGAGATTGGCCTTCTTATTAGTACTTGTCTTATCCACCGGCCGGTTCATGGGAAAACGAAAATTCATGGGCGTCGGCACACTGTTTTTTGTAAAAATTTTGTGCACTTTATCCGCTACTGAAAACAGCCGGGTAATTCCCAGCGGCCCTTCTGAGCGGCCAAGCCAAAGATAGCCGTTTGTATTCAGGGAATAATGGAAAATTGGCATGACCTGTTTCTGCAGGTCGGAATCGAAGTAAATCAAAACGTTCCGGCACGAAATCAAATCCATTTTGGCAAAAGGCGGGTTGTGAATCAAATCGTGGCGCGAAAAGATGCAGGCATCGCGAATGGTCTTCTTAACCCGGTAGCCATCCTTGACCTTGTCGAAGTACTTTCCGAGGCGGACATCCGTTAATCCCTCGACCTCGTCGTAGCCGTAAAAACCTGACCGCGCTTTTTCAACCGCGGGCTCGGCGATATCGGTGGCAAATATTTTCAGGGGAACCGCCTCCTTGGCGTCCGACAAATATTCGAGGAGGGCGATTGCGATCGAATAAACTTCTTCGCCGGAGGAGCAACCCGGAATCCAAATCCGGAGAGGCACGTCGGCCATCCGATTTTTGACGAGCTTCGGGAAAATATCGGCCTTTACCGCGGCAAACGAATCCGGATCGCGGAAGAACTCCGTCACATGAATAAAAAGATCATCGCATAGGGCTTTTGTCGCTTCCGGATGGCCCTCTAAAAACTTCGAAAATTCTTCAAGGTTCGCAATTTTATTGGCGCGCATTTGGCGCTCAATCCGGCGGCTTACCGTAGTGATCTTATAGTTGGAAACATCGACTTGGGTTTGCGCGCGAATCAAAGCGAAAATTTTTTCGAATATTTTTCGGGTTTCGAGATCAAGAGATTCTTTGGATATCTCCGAATTTCGCTTTGCCAAAATCCCTCCAAAAAATGGCATTACCACTGGCCTGAGAGCTCCAAAATTTATAACACAGGGCGCAAGCGGTCAACGTCACAAATTTACTCAGCGACTCGAGCCGGGGGCAAAGTTGGAAGGGTGAAATGGAACGTGCTCCCTTCCCCCATTTCGCTTTCCACCCAAATTCTTCCGCCATGCGCTTCTACTATGCCCTTTGAAATGGTCAGCCCCAGGCCCAAGCCGGGCTGGCGGTGAGTTCTCGCCTGCCAAAATCTGTTGAAAAGGTTAGGAATCTGTTCATTTGCAACGCCAGGCCCGTTGTCGCGAACAGAGAAACGCACATGGCTTCCTTCTTGCGTTGCTTGGATCCAAATTTCACTTTTATCCGGTGAAAACTTAATCGCATTGCCGATTAAATTTGAGAAAACCTGCATGACCCTGTCGCGCTCGCAGAAGATGATGGTTTCTAATTCCGCGACGTGAATGCGGATCAATTTTTCCACCGCCAAGGGCTGAATCAGTTCGACAGCTTCTTTAATGATTTCCGCGGACGATTCCTCCTTCGCCGAAATTGTGAGGCGGCCGGAGTGAATCCGCTCCGCATCCAAAATATTTTCGGTCAGCCGGATTGTGTGCTTGATCGCATGCCGGACTTGATTGGCTTGTTTTTGCGCTTCATCGAGATCGCCTCTTTCAGTGGCGATCCGAAGCAAGCTGGACCCGAGATCGGCGGCTGTCAGCGGAGTCCGAATGTCGTGCGCGACCGCCGAGACGATATCCTGCTTGGCCTGAACGGCCTCCCGGAGCCGTTCTTCAATCGTTTTCAAGGGAGTGATATCGACACATAGGCCTCGAAGCCGGAGCAGTTGGCCGTCGCGGTCCCTGTCGTCCTCGAAGCCGGTATGGAACCATCTCAGTGAACCGTCCGCGCCGATCATTCTGTGGTCGCAGCGTTCGCCCAGTTCGGATTTTTTTCCTCTGCGCAAGTTGTCCACGCACTCCAAAACCACGGGCCGCTCTTCAGGAAAGACGTGATCCAAAAAGAAATTGGGCTCGAGCCACCGATCATGTTGGTGACCTAAAAGCTTTTCAACTCTTTCGCTTATAAAGCTGAATTTCGAGAGTTCGGGATCGGACTCCCAAATGATCGCATGATCAAGGGCATTTACCAGTTTGCTGAAACGCTGTTCCGCTTCCTCCGCCCTCAGGCGGGCCGCGCGTTCCCGTTGAAGAAATTGCGCCCGCTCGCTGTTTCGAATCAGCTCGGATTGGCGCTGATTTTCTTTTTTCTGCCTGTACAATTCGACGAAAATGGAAACTTTCGCGCGGACCACTTCCGGCTCGAGCGGTTTTAAAATGTAATCCACCCCGCCAACTGAATATCCCCGGTAAATTTCCCCAATGTCTCTGGCCAAAGCCGTGACGAAGAGTATGGGAATATACCTCGTCGATTCGGCACTTTTCATCCGCCGCGCCACTTCAAAGCCGTCCATCGACGGCATCATCACATCCAGCAACACAGCCGCAAATTCGTGTTTCGCCAATAGTTCCAAAGCGCTTTGCCCGGACGTCGCGGAAATTATTTTGTAATCAGGCCGGTCCAACACGGCCGTGAGAGCCATTAGATTGTTCGCATTGTCGTCGACGAGGAGAATATTAACCTTCTCCAACAGGCTAGAGGGATTAGGCATGGCGGAACCTCCGGACTGCGGAACTGCAAAGAATCAGCCATTCTGAATGAGATGGAGTGGCGACGGTAGACTATGAGCACGTGGCTTTTTTGGTCCCCAGGACTGGACTTGAACCAGCAAACCCTTACGGGCGCCAGCCCCTCAAGCTGGTGCGTTTACCAATTTCGCCACCTGGGGATCCTTGCGCACAAATACCACGCACGGTTGAGGAGGCCGCGCGGACTTATTAAATACGTGCGGCCATCAAAGCAGTCAATGCCGCGTTACATCAACTTGCGTTCGCAAACATTATGGCCCAGTTCGCCGGCCATTTCTTTGACCACATCTTCAGCGGAAAAGCGGCGGCCCGTGATTTTTTCGATGTTGCCGGGGAATTGCGATTTCCAGCCGACCTGGAAGAACTTCTCGGCGAAGAGGCGGGCGAGTTCCGGTTGCTGGTACCACGAACGGCGGCCACTGATTTTTTCGATCTCATCACATAAGTAGCGGGCCATCATTCGCGACGCGATCTCCGCGTAAGTGTAGCCAATGTCACGAACTTCGCCGCTCACGTAGTGGGGAGTTGAGATGTTCGCCAGGTAATATGGCGCGGGAGTTTCCAAATAGGGGAAGTCGCCCGCGAGTTGGCGGAGGTCCTCATCCACTGATTTTACGCGCTCCAAATAGGTCATCGCGCCCGGAGCCGAGTAATCGTAATCCCAGAGCTCAAGGTCAAACAACGCGCCCGAGGCCATCGCGAGCAAGTTCACGATGTCGTTTTGCTGATCGTTGGCGATGAGCGTGGAGATTTCCTCACGAGTCGGCTTGTGGCCATCCACCGGAACCGCTTTGTTAAAAAGAATTTCCAGGTCACGGCCAAAACGTTCCGACGTCATGCTCGGAACTTCAACGTAGCCATAAGCTTCGCCGGTCGGCTCCGTCTTGAATTTTAAGATTTTCTCGAGAGCGTGGCCGCCTTCGTGAAACAGAGTTTTCAAATCGCTGAGGCCAGCGCCCGCGAAGTTTTGCAGAATATAGACGAAACCGGGCTTGTAAGCGCTTTTCGGCGGCTGAATTTCGTTAAGAGTTTGGCCGTCGACAACTTCTGTGTCGGTGTAGGGGCCAGTAAAGCCATTGAGGTAAGCCGCGGTTGGGTTTTTGCCTTCGCGGGGAGCGAGGTCAGCCGTAATTTGCTTGAGCATTTCCGGAGTAAAACCGCTTTCGAGAAGAGTCTCTTCCCAAATCTGGCGCACTTTTTCTTTCGGGAAATAAGGCTGGAGCTGTTGGAGACCCGGTAAGGTGAGGAGGCCCATATGGCTGTAGCGCAAATTCGCGCGTTCGCCTTCTAATCCCAGTTCCTTGATCCGGCGCTCGAAAAAGGCCGCGCGGAGTGGTTTTAAAGCTTCGATGTAGCGGCGTAAAAACGCGCGCTGGTTTTGCGGGCCACGATAATCAGGTGAATAACCTTGGCCGTTCAGTTCAGTCGCGTATTGCGCCCAAGTGGCGACACCTTTCGCTTTTGCCAGTTGGCTGCGGAGAACCGCCATGCGGTTCAGACCTTCACCCGCGCGCTCAACTGCTTGTTGGGCCACGATGTGCGGCCCTTTGGTCGAAAGCAGTTTGAGCGTCTGTTCATGAGCTTCATGGAAAGTAATTTCGCCGGCTTTAAATTTCCGGCGAATCGTCATTAACTCGCCACCGAACGTGGCCATTCCGGCCGCGGCGGGAACTTCGTTAATTGCTTGCATGTAATCTTGTTGAAGTTTTGAAACTTCATCGAGAACAGGCTTCAAATTTTCAGGGAACGCCTCAAGTTGGCGCTCTTTGTTCAGACGGCGGGCCAAGTTGGGAAGCTGGCCTTCAAGGCCTTCAGCTCGGGCGGCCCAAACGCGCAAAATTTCGGTCCACTCGGGGTCCACGCTCCAGCGATTCGCCTCCTCGCGGACCTCTTTGAATTCAGCTTCATAGGCGTCGTGCTCGGCTTCGTTACGAGACATGCGGGCGTCCACGAAAACGCTAAGCGCACGATATTTGAAAATCATGGCCTGCATTTCTTGAAACTTCGGAAACACGGTTTCCTGGTAATATTGGAGGAACCACAACTGTTTAGGTCCCGTCACCGGGCCCTTGATCTCGAGTCGCTGAGCCGGCGGATGGTCTTTAAACTGAGTCAGCGTCGCGCGGAGCTGATCGGGATCAAATTTGGTGAGCTCTTCAGCAGCAAAAGCAAAGCTGCCGCAAAATACAGCCACAAGGGCGATCATGAATTTCATCTTTGGGGTCCTTACCGTGTTAGTTCAGTCCCCTGACTATCATCAGAAACGCATCCAATATATTGAAGAATTTGCAGCCTAATTCTTTACACTAACCCCGGGGCCTTTGGGCTGCGTCTCATGATCAGGGGCTGCAGGAAGCGGCTTAGAGAGCAGTACGCTCTCCCCGGATTGGTAGAAATGGGGTCAAGAGAAGGGGCACGAGATGAACGATCTTTATTTACTGTACGCCTTTCTAGGTGTGATGATTTTGAACCTGCTCGCCACCTGGGCCTATTTCAAAAGCTAGACACTGACCGGGCGGGCCGTTACACTCGCCCGGCTCATGCAAACCTACGAATTTGATTACACTTATCCAAACGATCTGATCGCGCTGGAGCCGTCAAGGCCAAGCCGCGTGGCTTTGTGCCGCCACGGCAAGCCCCCGGCTGAAATCACCGTCGATCAACTGCTGAACGAATTTCAGCGCGGGGATTTGCTTGTGATCAACGATAGCAAAGTCATTCCCGCCCGGGTGTTCACGCCGAATGGAGATGAGATTCTATTTTTGAATTCGCGCGATCAAGTGCACTGGGATGTTTTGTTTGTGGCCCGGGATCACTCAGTCGGCGCGACGCTGGATTTGCCGGGCGGGCTGACCGCTACGCTCGTACAAAAAGGTTTGCCGCAGAAGCTGGTTACGAGCTGTGCGCTCACCCACGGCTATTTTATAGAGCATGGTGAACTCGCGATTCCGCCTTATATTCAAGAAGTGCGCGGCGAGCGGCATAACCGCGCGGGGGAACGCGAATGGTATCAAACGGCGTGGGCTGAAAAACGCGGTTCCGTGGCGGCGCCCACGGCATCTTTGCACTTTAACAACAATCATATCGAAAAATTAAAGGCGAAGGGCGTGCATATCGGCCGCATCACTTTGCATGTCGGCGCGGGAACTTTTTTTCCGGTGCGGGGCGAACAAATCGAAAGTCATCAAATGCATGCCGAGCGGGTGGAAGTTCCGCTCTCCGTCGTGAATCAGCTTGAACAGGTTCGCGGCCGGGGCCGGGTGTGGGCATTGGGAACCACCTCCGCTCGTGCCTTGGAGTCGCTCGCCGCCGGCCAACTTGAGAGACATGGCAATCATTATGCGGGCGACACCCGGCTTTTCATATATCCCGGTTACCAATTTAAAAACGTGGACGCTCTGTTGACCAATTTTCATCAGCCGCGATCGACGTTGATGTGCCTGGTGGCGGCGTTCGCCGGGCTCGACCGGGTGAAAGATGTTTACCGTTGGGCGATTGAAGAAAAATTTAAACTCTTTTCCTACGGAGATCTCACCGCGTGGATCCGGTAGGAAAGTTCGAACTGCAGAAACAGCAGGGTCAGGCCCGCGCCGGACGTCTAAAAACGGCCCACGGCTGGATTGAAACTCCGGTTTTCATGCCAGTGGGAACGAAAGCGACCGTGAAGGGTATGTTGCCCGAGGAACTTGTGGACCTTGGCGCACAAGTCGTTCTTGGCAACACTTACCATCTTCATTTGCGTCCTGGTGAAGAGACGATTGAAAAGCTGGGCGGCCTGCACAAGTTTATGAATTGGAAAAAACCGATCCTCACCGACAGCGGCGGCTTTCAGGTTTTTTCTTTGTCGCAGCTGACTAAGGTTCGCGAGGAAGGCGTCGAATTCCGCTCGCATCTCGATGGCGCTTTACATTTTCTGTCGCCCGAAACGAGCATGAAAATTCAAATGGCGCTCGGATCCGACATCATCATGGCGTTTGATGAGTGCCTGAAATACCCGGCCACCGACGACGAGATCAAAACTTCAATGGATATGACTTACCGCTGGCTGCTCCGCTCGAAGGAGGCGATGACCCGGGAAGAGTCACTTCTTTTTGGAATTATCCAAGGCGGCCTCGAAGAAAAGTTGCGAACGGAATCGCTTGAGCAAATCACTTCAGTCGATTTGCCCGGGTACGCGATGGGCGGCTTCAGCGTGGGTGAACCGATCGAGCTCATGCATGAACTTGTGAAAAAAGTGGCGCCGAAAATGCCGCAACATAAACCCCGGTACCTGATGGGCGTGGGAACGCCGCTGGATTTGGTTTTGGCGGTAGACGCGGGTCTCGACATGTTCGATTGCGTGATGCCGACTCGGGTGGCGCGCAATGGCACGCTGTTCACATGGCAGGGCCGCGTATCCATAAAACGCAATGAGTATCGTGAAGACCCCTCACCCCTCGATCCCGAATGTGCCTGTTACACATGCAAGAACTACTCGAGGGCCTATCTCCGCCATTTGTTTTTGCAGGGTGAAATGCTTTCGGCCCGGCTTAACACCATTCACAATTTGCACTTTTATTTGAACCTGATGGGCCGCATGCGCGTGAACATTCTGGAAGGCCGTTGGGAAGAGTTTCGAAACCACTGTTTGACGCGCTTCGCCACATAAACCATCGTTGCCTTTTCCCACATCAATATTCATAACTGGGTCCTTAGTTTGAAGGAGTAGTTTATGGCACCGGCCTCACCATCCATGATCGAGACCATTTTTCCGTTCGCGGTCATGTTCCTCGTCATTTTCTTTTTGTTCATTCGCCCGCAACAGCGGAAGTCGCAGGATGAAGCGAAATTTCGGGAAGCCTTGAAGAAGGGCGATTCCGTTTTGACTAAAGGCGGAATCCTGGGAACCATTGAAGGTTTGACGGAGCGGTTTGTGACTTTGCAAATTTCCAACGGAGTTAAAATCAAAGTTCTGCGCACGGCGATCGCCGCGGGCATTGCCGAGGATATGGAGAAAAAATGAGCGAGGGGTTAAAGGGCCGCACCATCGGGGTGCTGTGTTTTGTTATTTTCTGCACGATTTATCTACTGCCCAATTTTGTGAAGCTGCCGAAAAACTGGTGGCTGCATAATAAGCCGCTGAACTACGGCCTTGATATTCAAGGCGGCGCTCACTTGGTGTACGGCGTGGACGTCAAAGGCGTGCTCACTGAGCGCACTGAACGGACCGCTCGCGCGATCGGCATTGAGCTCAAAGAAAAAGGCGTTGAAGCTACTGTCACGGCTACCGGCACGTCTGACGAAAAAGACGCCATGAAAATCGAAACGAAGAACGAGGCCGACAAAAAGAAGGCCGAAGAGCTTCTTAAAGAACACTATTCCACGACTCTTCAAGTGCTGAGCGATTCTGGAAATGTAATCGAAGCGAAATATTACGACGCCGTGATGGAAACTTACCGTGAGCAGATCATCGGTCAGGCCATTCAGGTGATTCGTAACCGTGTGGATGAGTTCGGTGTGGCCGAACCTGTGATCGCGGCTCAGGGCCGTGACCGTATTCTCGTGCAGCTTCCGGGTCTAACCGATCCCGCGCGCGCGAAAGAGCTGATCAACAAAACAGCTAAGCTGAATTTCCGCCTGGTTTCGGAAGCCAAGACGCCCCAAGAAGTGGGCAAGATGGTTGAAGATGTTGAAAAGGCCAACAACTTTGCACTCGGCAAAGACGGCATGACGTACGCGAAGTACGCCAAAAAGGTGAACGAGCTCCTGCGGGATAAATTGCCGCCCAATACGTACATCGCGTTTGAAAAAGCGCGCAGTGCTACGACGATGGAAGCGGGCAAAGTCGCGTATCTGTTGCGTACAGACACTGACGTTTCGGGCGACCAACTTGAAGATGCGTTCATGAGCTTCGGTGAATATGGTGAGCCCAAAGTGAGCTTTCGTTTCGGTACTGAAGGCCGCCGCGCCTTTGGTCAGCTCACTGGCGCTAACGTCGGTAAAAACCTCGCCATCGTGCTGGATGAAGTGATCTTCTCGGCGCCGAATATTCGCGAGCGCATCGACGGCGAAGGTCAAATCTCGCTCGGTACGAGCAATCACGACCAAGCGCAAGCGGAAGGCTCAATCATCGCCACCGCGCTTCGCGCGGGTGCGTTGCCGGCCGCTCTTGAGCAGTTGGAAGAGCGCTCGGTCGGTCCCTCACTCGGTGCCGACTCGATTGAAAAAGGAAAGCGCGCTGGCATGATCGGCATGATCCTCGTCGTGATCTTCATTATTTTTTATTACAAAATGGTCGGCTTTATCGCCGCTCTCTGTTTGGGCCTGAACGTTCTCTCGCTGCTTGCGGTGTTGAGCGCGCTGGGCGCCACATTAACTCTGCCTGGTATCGCCGGCATTACGCTCACAATGAGTATGGCGGTAGACGCGAATGTCATTGTCTTCGAGCGGATCAAAGAGGAGCTCGCGCGAGGCGTGGCCATGAAAAACGCGATCGCGGACGGCTTTAAACATGCGTGGACCGCGATTTTTGACTCCAACGTCACGAACGCGATTGCCGCGGGCGTTTTGATTTACTTCGGCACCGGTCCAGTACGCGGTTTCGGTGTGACATTAATCGCCGGCATCGCCACCACGATCATCACTTCGGTGTTCGTGACTCACTGGCTGCTGGATGTTTATTTGCATTTTTCCAAAGACAAAAAGATCGCGATGTAGAGCGGGGATGAGATGACTTACGTACAAGACAAAAATGACTGGGGCCGGTTCGATTTCTTAGGGCCCGCAAAATACATTACGATCGCATCTGTTGTGCTGACACTCTCGGCGCTGGCGATTTTGGCCGCGAACGGTTTGACCTACGGCGTGGATTTCTCCGGCGGTATCGAGATGCAGGTGATGTTCAAGCAGCCCGTGGATCCTGGGAAAGTTCGCGAGTTCATGGGTAAGGAAGGCTTTCCGAAAGCAAACGTGCAGGCTCTCGAAGGCAATAAAGAGTACATGATTTACATCGAGTCGATTTCCGAGGGCTCCGATGAAAAGGTGAACGAGTTCATCAAGGCGACCGTGGATAAGATGAAAACCGGTTTTGCCGCGGACTTCGCGAACGACGGCGCGGAAATGCGCCAGGTGAATACGGTCGGTCCTCAGGTCGGTAAAGAGTTGAAGCGCAATGGTATTTTGGCCGGCTTTTACTGTTTGCTTCTGATTTTGATCTACGTGGGTTTGCGTTTCGACTATCGTTACGCACCGGGCGCCGTGTTTTGTTTGTTCCACGATGCGATCATCACTTTGGGTATTTACTCAATTTTCCATTGGGAATTTAACGTTCAAACGATGGCCGCTGTACTTACGATTATCGGTTACTCACTGAACGACACGATCGTGATTTTCGACCGGATCCGGGAAAACCTGACCATTCACCGCGATCGCGATCTTTACTGGATTTCGAACCGCTCGATCAACGAGACGCTGTCACGTACGATCATCACTTACATGATCACCTTCATGACCGTGCTCTCGATGTTCTTGTTCGCCGACGGTGCGATTCGCGATTTCGCGCGTACGATGTTGGTCGGTATGTTCCTCGGCGTGTACTCGACCGTTTACGTCGCGACGCCTTTGATGTTAGTTGCCGATAAATACCAGAAATATAAACGTCAGCGTGCCCAACAGGCCGTTTATTCCGGGGGGAAGTAAGATGACGGGAATTGAAAACATGATCCGCTGGAATGCGAACTTCGTGCGTGGACTCGCGCAAAGCGTGCTCGAGCGCGCCAAGGTGATTCGCGGCTCATTGAACCCCAAAACCGAGGGCCGGCGCAAAGCCGTCCGGAAGGCTGTGAAAAAAGCAGTCCGCCGGGGCAAGGCGTCCCGCAGATCGAATGCCTGATAGATCAAGCCCTGCTTCAGCCGTCGTGTTGTTGTCTTCGGGGCTTGATTCCGCCTTCAATTTATTGAAAACCGTTGAACAATTTAAAGTCGCGCTCGCTCTGACGTTTGATTATGGCCAGCGCGCGGCTGAACGTGAAGCCGAGTATGCCGCCAAACTAGCTAAGCATTTTGGTGTGCCTCACAAGGTCGTTTCTTTGCCGTGGTTTAAGGATTTTACGAAGACCACATTGGTGGACCGCTCTTCGAATGTGCCGTCGGGCCGAGATGTGCAGATCGACAGCCTTCACAAGTCGCAGGAAACCGCGAGATCGGTTTGGGTTCCGAATCGTAACGGCATCTTTTTAAATATTGCGGCTGGGTTTGCAGAAGGTCTTGGCGCCACATACATCGTGCCGGGATTTAATTTAGAAGAAGCCCAGACATTTCCTGACAACAGCGGCGCGTATTTGAAGTCCCTCGACGATGCTTTTGCCTACTCGACTCAGAATCGTGTGAAAACTCATTGTTACTCGACTCATCTAAACAAAACGCAAATTGTAAAAGAGGCCAAGCGTCTCGATCTGCCGTTTCATTTACTGTGGCCGTGTTATTTGGCGGGGGAAAAGTGGTGCGGTGAATGCGAATCCTGCCAACGCTTCAAGCGCGCACTCAAGGAAAACGGTCTTGAGATGGAGTCGCTGCAATGAAATCGCGATTCATCGACACTCTTGAGGTTTACGACGGCTCCCAGCTAGTTTCGCTTCGGAATTATTTAAAATATCAAATGCTCGGCGATTCTGTCGTGTCGTGGGTTGGCCCGTGCGATGTCAAAACTGAACACATGATCGATGGTGAAGATCTTCTTGCCGGTGCGGAAATCCGCGGCGAACAGATGCTGCACTTTATCGCAGAATTGTTTGATTCCAGTTTGTTTGCGGCTGTCGGCGTGCAGCGTTTGCTCGCGTCGATTGTGAAAGATGTACTCCAACTGACTTCCAAGGAAGACGCCGTTGTGAGTTTATTACGTAGAGACGGCGACGACATTTATAGTGGCGATAAGAAGTTGAGTATTTCGATCGCCACTCAAAGCCCCAATAGCTCTTTAATTCATTTTGCGGTGAATGTTGTAAACCGCGGCACGCCAGTGCCCACAATCTCTTTGCAGGAATTCGGTTTAGATGCCAAAACTTTCGCCCATGAGGTGATGCGCCGGTTTTGTGGGGAAATCGAATCCATGCGAGAGGCCACCAAAAAGGTGAAATCCGCTAGGTAACGCATCATCAGGGGACAATTTAGGGGGGGGATATGAAGAGGGGTCTTCTATTATTTTTGGCTGTGGCGTCGCTCACAGCGCAGGCGAAATTGCAAAAACCAGCTGGAATGCCAGACTTGCCGCCGGACGCGAGTTCCGAGCAGCTGTGGTCAGAATTCGGCGATCAATTTGGTGCTTTTGGCACTCAAGCGGTTGCCAGCGGCCCGATTCAAGATGCCATCGACCTCGGCATCCGCAATCTGAACTGGCTTCGATATATTAACGACCGCCGCGCGGATGACAATAAAGTTTCACTGACTTCTAAAGCCACAACTGGCGGAATTCCGATCGAAAAACCGTCCGAGTATTCGCCGGCGATCGTTCAGACGAAACTCGACAAGTTGAAAACCGATCTGCCGCAGGAAATTAAGGAAATCTTGTTCGACAACAACAAGGCTTTCACGCCTGACGTGCCGATCGCTCAGGATAAGTTTATCGAGTGGGGCCGCAAGGTGGATGGTTTGTACCAAACAGCATTGCGCTGGCAGGGCATGCAGCGCTGGCTGCCTTATTTGGAAATGGCTCGCTCTGAAGATATCCACGGAATTTACTTCTTCAACAAAATGGATCCGGCCGCCGTGCAAGCGAAGTTGCGCGATCCGAGCCTCTGGACGACTCAAGAGAAAACTGACTTGAGCGACTGGCTCGTCAGCATGTGTTTGAACAACAACATTGATCTCGCCATTTGCCGTCAGCAGGTGACGGCCGCTGCGGCAGGCCCGAACAGCGTTTATCCGTTGTACCAAGGCTGGCGTGTGGCGGCCCAGCGTACGTGGGATGGTTTCTTCACCATTCAAGGTGCGCGCTCCGACATTCATATTACCGATCCAAATCGCCTCGATATGCCGTTCCGGGATCCGGCTGACCCGACTGTGCTTGCGTTCTTGCGCGACAACATTGAAGACGAATGGCACTTCGGCACTTGGTTCTTGAAGATGGCATTCAACGGAACCGCTTCCGCCCACGTCATTTTTAAATCGGGTGTAACTCCGCATGTGAACGGGCTCGGCGGTGACGAAATCACCATGAATTCCGATCAGCCATTAACTGAGTACGATGCTCAATGGACGATCCGCCATGAGTTCGGTCATGTGCTCGGCTTACCCGATTGCTATGTTGAATATTACGACTCGGAAAAAGGCTCGATCGTGAACTATCAGCTCGATATCGACAATCTGATGTGCAGCCGCCACGGGCACATTCAGCAAAAGCATGTCGACGAACTCTTGCGTGCCTATAGAACTTCAGGCCCGGTGTTGAACTAGAATACGCAACCAAACAGTTGCGCATACTTCCGCTGCGGAAGTATGTGCAACGAAAACGTTGCCAATCGAACACTGACTCCTTGGGTTAGTCTCACCGCGCATGCAATCTAGAATTTGCTTTAGACCCAAAGGACCCCCTTGCCGGATAGGGGGCGCGGCATGGTATTTTGATTTTTTTAGAGGTGAATTGTGGCGAAAGATACGGGGACCTGTTTGTGTGGTTCGGTTTCAATTACGGCCGACTTTGAAACGAAGACGTTTGGAGCTTGTCACTGCGGCATGTGCCGGAAGTGGGCTGGCGGACCTGGTCTGATGGTGAACGATCCGCAAAATATTAAATTTAAAGGCGAAGAAAATATCACCGTTTACGATTCAAGCGCGTGGGCGCAGCGGGGATTCTGCAAGAAGTGTGGAACGCACTTATTCTACAGACTTAAACAAGGCGATTTCATTAATTTCCCGCTTGGATTATTTCCCGATCAAGACAGCTACAAATTCCGCAGCCAAATTTTCACTGACAGAAAACCGAAATCTTATGATTTCGCGAATAAAACAGAAAATATGACTGAGGCCGAGGTTTTCGCGAAATTCGCGCCACCAACGTAGGCAAAAAATCTTACGTCGTTAAACGGCGATAACTTCGGTGACTTCGGGGATCGCGTCTTTAAGGCGAGTTTCGATTCCCTCTTTAAGAGTCATGGTTGAAGACGGGCACCCGCTACACGAGCCGTGCATTTGCAAATAAACTTTGCCGTCTTCGAAACGATCGAAGGTAATATCGCCGCCATCCATTGCGACGGCAGGCTTAATATCGTCACGCAGGATTTTTTTGATTTTCAAAACAATAGGTGAGTCGCCGGGCTTGTCTTCGTCGCCAGAAACAGACGACGACGAGCCACCCTCAGCGCCCACAACCGGCTGGCCGGATTGAATATGCTCACGAATCAAATCGGACAAAGGATCGGCGAGAATTTCCCACTCCACCCAATTTTGCTTCGTCACGGTCACGAAATTCACGCCGATAAATACACCGGCGGCCCACGGAAAACCCAAGATCTTAACAGCCAAAGGGCTGCGGCCGGCGGATTCTTGCGATGTAAAAGTCAGATTTTCGCTCGCGATATTGCGGTCCACGATGAATTTCATCGAGTCGGGATTGGGCGTGGCCTGATAAAATACTTGAACATCGCTCATGGCTACGGTCTTAGCCCTATTTCCGGCGTCTGTCCATGAGCCCCTTGTGGAAGTGATTCATTACGCCCAATACGGCGGAGAAGAAGCCAAATATCAAAGCGCAGATCCAAATGGTGAGGGGCGGGCCGATAAAGTCGGATAGGTGGCCCCAGGGGAAAGACATTAAGGGCCCGATCGAGGCGAAGTTCATGCCGATCACGGAACTCATGCGGCCGCGGTATTTTTCATCCACTTCCAGATGCATCGACACGGTCAAAGAAGCAAAACAGAGATAAGTTCCGAACCCGGCCAGAGACATGGCTATAACCGTTAAATAAAGCGTGGGAATAATCGGCAATATCATTAGCATCAAAAACACCAGCGGCACGCCAACCCACAAAGCGAGAATCGGCTTCTTCGGCTGAAAAATGGCAAACGACAAAGCGCCGCTCATCGAGCCGAGAGCAGGGAATGAGAAAACCGTTCCGTACTGATTCGCGGTCAGATTGAATTTCTGATAAACATAAATGCGAAAGACCGACACCATCAGAGGGTAAATACAGCAGATTGTAAGCACCAGTTGAGCCACGCGATACCGCAAGCCCGGGTGCCCGTAAATGTACCGCAGCCCCTCTTTCAGCCCTTGAAAAGAAGACTGCTTGATTACATCGCGCGGGATGTTTTTGACCTGCGCGAAGGTCATCACGACAGCCACAACTAAATAGGTAATTCCGTCGAAAAAGAATACCAGCGACGGTCCGTGCATCGCCATTAGCCAAGCCGCGACGAGTGGGCCGAGCATGCGGGATGTGTGAAAGTTGGTCGAATTCAGAGCGATGGCTTGCTGAAAATCGGCTCGGGGAACCATGCGCACGATCACCGCTTGGAAAGCGGGGGAGTCGAAGGACACTACAAGTCCTTCCACTACTCCGAAAACCAGCAAATGCCACACTTGCAGATGTGAAAATTCAGTAATTGCAGCGAGAATCAGTGCGGCGACGCCGAGTAGAGTTTTGGTCCACTGGATCACGCGGCGCACGTCGGTGCGGTCCACGACCACTCCCGCGTGCAGAATGAGAAATAAGCAGGGGACCGCAATGGCCATGTTCAAATTGCCTAGGGCACCGCTAGATCCGGTGGCTTCGGCGATAATCCACGAGCGCGCGAGGTCATGTGACCATGAACCCACCATTGAGAGTGTTTGCGCGATGAAGAAGTGGCGGAAGCTTTTGTTGCGAAACGGCGCAAGCCGCGTCTTGATCAGCTCAGACATGGACAGTTGGCATTATATCTGAGAAAAGCTCTGTTCTGGAGGAACCCTTAAATGACGCCAAGAGTTAGAGAGATTTTGTCCTGGTATGGAGCCGATAACCCCGGAGTATTGACCAACCTTTCCCGTATGTTGAATCACGGCAAGCTCGCCGGTACCGGCAAAATGGTGATTTTGCCCGTGGACCAAGGCTTTGAGCACGGCCCCGCCCGTAGTTTCGCGATGAACCCCGACGCTTACGATCCCTCCTACCATTACTCACTTGCCATCGAATCTGGATGTAACGCCTATGCGGCGCCGCTCGGTTCGCTCGAAGCTTGCGCGCGTGAGTTCGCCGGCGAGATTCCGCTGATTTTAAAAGTGAACAATTCCGACTCGCTTTACAAACCGAAATCCAGTCCCGTATCCGCGATGACGTCGTCGATCGACGATGCTCTTCGTCTCGGCTGCTGCGCGATCGGATTTACAATTTATCCCGGCTCCAGTGAACGCAAAGCGCAGTATGAAGAAATTCAAAAAGCCGCGCACGATGCGAAGCAGGCGGGCTTGGCTGTTGTGATTTGGTCTTATGCGCGTGGTGAAGGCATTTCGAAAGATGGCGAAACCGCGATCGACGTAATTGCGTACTCCGCACAGATCGCCGCGCAACTCGGCGCTCACATCATCAAAGTGAAGCCGCCGACCGCGCACATTGAGCAATCGGATGCGGCGAAGGTGTACAAAGAGCAGAATATTAAAATTGAACGCTTGAGTGATCGCACGCGCCACGTGATTGAATCGTCATTCAACGGCAAACGTATCGTGATCTTCAGCGGGGGCGAAGCGAAGAGCACTGAAGACATTTTAAAAGAAGTAAAAGAGCTGGCCTTGGGCGGCGCTTTCGGCAGCATCATGGGCCGCAACGCCTTCCAGCGTCCGCGCAAAGAAGCTGTGACCCTTTTGAAATCAGTAATGGATATTTTCCGCGGGTAAATTTGGAAACTAAAGACAACCCTTTACGGGCCGAAAAGAAGAAGAAACTCGCTCAGCTGAAAGAGCTGGGTCTCGATGCGTTTCCGCACAACTTCAAGCCGAATTTGAAGGCTGCGGATGTGGTTGCGAAACACTCGGGTCTTCAAGCTGGCGAGAAGGTCGAAGGCGATTTCGTGATGGCCGGCCGCTTGATGACCAAGCGGGATATGGGCAAAGCCTCGTTCTTCAATTTTCAGGATCAATCGGGAGCCTTGCAAGCGTACGTGAAAGTGGAAGAGCTTTCCGATCCCGACCGCAAGTTTTTTGATCACGTGGATTTGGGCGACTGGGTGGGCGTAAAAGGTTTTATTTTTAAAACCAAAAAGGGTGAGATCTCCATTCACTGCAAGGAATTTAAAATTATTTGCAAGACGATCGAGCCACTGCCTGAGAAATTCCATGGCGTGGCCGATGTGGAAATTAAATATCGCCACCGTCATTTGGATTTGATCACCGACGAAGAGTCGCGCAAAGTTTTTCTCACGCGCTCGAAAGTGATCAAAGAAGTGCGCAAGTATCTCGACGATGCGGGATTTGTGGAAGTCGATACCCCCACGTTGCAGCCGATTTACGGCGGTGCCGCGGCTTATCCGTTTTCTACTCACCACCGTGCACTCGATATGAAACTGTTCTTGCGGATTTCGCCGGAGCTCTATCTCAAGCGTTTGATCGTGGGCGGTTTCGAAAAAGTTTATGAGATGAACAAAAATTTCCGCAATGAGGGCATCGACCGCTCTCACAACCCGGAATTCACCATGCTCGAATATTACGAGGCGTACACCGATTACAACGATCAGATGAAGCGCTTTGAGGAAATCGTTTGCCAGTGCGTGAAAGCGGTGAAGGGTTCCTACAAACTCACCTATCAAGGAAAAGAAATCGATTTCACTCCGCCATGGCGCCGTTTGAGTGTGCTCGATGGCGTTAAAGAGTACGGCAAATTTGACCCAGCCAAGATGTCGGACAAAGAGCTGTTCGACAAAATCAAGTCGCTCGGTTCAGATATGAAAAAGCAGGGCGCCCGCGGCAATATGCTGATGGAGGCCTTTGAGTTAACGGCTGAGAAAAATCTCTGGAACCCCACTTTTGTGATGGATCATCCCGTTGAGATTTCTCCGCTGACAAAAACTCACCGGACACTTGAGGGACACGTCGAGCGCTTTGAGCCCGTTGTGGCGGGAATGGAACTCGGCAATTCATACACTGAGTTGAACGACCCCGAAGTTCAGCGCGCGCGGCTTGAAGAACAAGAAGCACAGCGGGTGATCGACGAAGAAGCCCAGCCGATGGATGAAGACTTCCTCCACGCGATTGAAACCGGCATGCCTCCCACCGGCGGCGTCGGCATCGGCATTGATCGTTTAGTCATGTTGCTCACGGACCGTCACTCGATCCGCGATATTATTTTCTTCCCAACCATGAGGTTTAAGTGATGAGGATTTTCCTTGCGATTGTGGCGTTGCTTTTGGCCGCGTGCCAGATGAAACCCACAAAGACGGGCGGCACTCAACAGCGTGAATTTGAAGTGGTCGTCAGCAAGTCCTCAAAGCCTCTTGAGCTCAACGAAAAAATGGTGATTCTCGATGCGCGCTCCGCATTTGACTACGGTTTGAACCGGGTTGTGGGCTCGCACCATTTTCCGTGGGAAAATCTGGCTGAAAGCGCGGAGACCGGCGAAATCTTGCGCGACCAACGGAAATTGGCTCAACGATTGGCTTTGATGGGCCTGACTCCGTCGACTCCCATCGTGGTGATCGGCAACGGTCCTTCGGGCAACGGCGAAGAGGGCCGGCTCGCCTGGACGCTGCTGTATTTGGGCTACAAAGATGTTCAAACGGCGAATATCGAATTGTTCCGCAAGAATCTGACTTCGATGGTGACACCGCCACCCAAAAACGCGGAGCCGGCGGATGTTGAACCGGACATCGGAATGGTGACGGCCAAAGAGGAGTTCAAGCGGCTCGCGGACAATCCCAAAGATCGCCGTGAAAACCACATCTGGATCATTGATGTGCGCAGTGAAAAAGAATATTTCAACAAAGCTCCGGGCACCGAACCCAAGCCCGACATCGGTGCAATTAATATCGAGTGGAAGCAATTCTACACACAGATGGGCCGTCCTGATCCGCTCATGCGCAAAAAACTTCAGGCTCTCGGAATTGGCGAGAATGACCGTATCATTCTGCTCTGTAACCGTGGCGTCCGCTCCAGTGCGGCGTCTTACGCGTTGATTTCGCTCGGTTTCCACCGTGTTGAAAATTTCTTATCGGGCTGGCGGAGTCTCTAAACCCACGTAACATTCAAATCACGGTGTTCTTTGGGAAAG
>JADMIO011246900.1_pt1 | contig 30809 bp, 28 predicted proteins | sample 8958161 | NCBI WGS metagenome assembly JADMIO01 (sample SAMN16585339, study PRJNA669376) | soil metagenome | isolation source: Crop rotation soil | place: USA: Cullars Rotation, Alabama | collected 2011 | reverse complement strand
CCGCGACTTCAAGTCACGTGAATTCCAAGCTTCGGATCCCACTGTGCTGGAAAGGACATTTCATCGGTGAGTTGGTGCCATTTCAGTCCCGAAAATTCACGGATCAAAACGAAGAGCGCCACGAGGAGAAGGACGTAAGGAAATGCGGCGAGAAGAGACCGCCAGCGGAGCTTCGTCATGGCTTCCGATCTAGCAAATGTGAAACCACGGCGTCGGCGCGATTAGGAGACCAAGAGCCTGGAAACGAGGAAATATAGGACGACTTTCCGGCACGAAAGTCATGCCGTATTGAAAGTTAAAAGAAATTTGATTGTGCGGCGTGCGGTTGGTCCGGGCTGGTTTTGTAAACAAAAGTTGAGAAGTGCTTTGACGTGAGGCAAATCGCCACGTATCTCTATTACTAAACTAATTCTGATCTAATGTTGGAACCGAAGGATACATTGGTGTGGTGACCGTTCGCCGGTTGAACCGGTTCGCGCGAGGCGCGGCCGGAGTCGTGGCATTGATGGGTTTTTCGGTCCTCGCGGGCTGGGTCTTCGGAGTTGAAACTCTCAAGTCGTTGAATCCCGGCGCAATTGCCATGAATCCGCTCAGCGCGATTTCATTTATTTTACTCGGCACATGTTTGTTTGGCTTAACGTTACCGTCCTTGCGGCTTTGGCCAAAGGCCTTGGCGAGCGTGGTCGCCGCGGCGGGACTGCTGCGTTTGATCGCGACAGTCTCTTTCGATGCCGGCCTCGATACGATTCTTTTTCGTTCCGTTCTCGCGGGAAACCGAATGGCGCTGAATACGGCCGCGTGTTTTACGCTTTGCGCGATATCGGTTCTTCTCTTCAACCGGAAATGGGCCGGAGTCTGGATCAGCGAATATTTGACCGTGGTCTGCCTCGCGATCGCTTCACTGGCCATCACGGGATATTTCTACGGAGTCGACGCTCTCTACGGGTTCCGGCAGGTGACTCCGATGGCGCTCAACACGTGTCTGACGTTCTTTGTTTTTTCGCTCGGAATATTCGCGGCTCGTCCGCGTGAGGGTGTGGCCGGTCTCTTCGTTCGTAACGATCTGGGCGGCCGAATCCTGCGTCAACTTTTTCCGCTCATTACATTCGTTCCGCTCGCGTTCGGAGCCCTGGCGCTCTACGGCCGCCGCGCCGAAATCTTTTCGAACGACTTTTCGGTCTCGCTCGTGGTGGTCGGAACGACGATGGTACTCGCGCTCGTGACGTGGAGAGCGGCGCGAAGTTTGAGCGATACCGACGGCGCCCTCATTAAGCAGACTCAAGTTCTCAAGTCGGTGCTTCAGAGCATGGGCGACGGCGTCGTGGTCGTCGATCCCGATCACAATTGCATTCTGTATAATCCCGCGGCGGACCGATTGATGAATGCATCGATGCTCGCCTCCAGCCCTGCCGAGTGGGAAAAAGGGCAGGGGCTTTATGCGGCCGATGACAAGCGTCCGATGCCCCGCGAGGAAATGCCTCTCGCGCTCGCGCTGCAAGGATTCGAATCGGATCTCGCCGAAGCTTACTACGAAACGACCGACGGATCGAAGCGGGCGTACTTGAATATCACGAGCCGTGCCGTGCGCGGTTCGGAAGGCGATGTCTGGGGCGCCGTCGCCGTCATTCACGACGTTACGGAGGCGAAGCAACTCTTGGTGCGCGCGGAGCAAAAGGTTCAGCAGCTTCAAAAACTCGACGCGATCGGGAGACTGGCGGGCGGAATCGCGCACGACTTCAACAATATTCTCGCGATCGTGCAAATGCAGGTCGAAGCGATGCGAGAGTCGCTCGAGAATCCCGTCGAGATTTCGGATAGCCTCGTCGAACTCGAGCGCGCTCTCGGCCGCGGCGCCGGCTTGACTCGCCAACTTCTCATTTTTAGCCGGACCGAAGCTTCAATCGAAGCGCGGTTACTCGATCTCAACGAAATCTTGCAGAGTCACGTGCGGATGCTTCGCCGCTTGATCGGCGAAAATATTCAAATCGAAATCTTGCCCTCTCCTTCGCTCCCTTCGTTGCGCGCGGACTCCGGGCAGATCGAACAAGTCATTATGAATCTCGTGATCAATGCGCGCGATGCCATGCCGACCGGAGGCCAGATCAAAATCGAAACGTCGAAAGTCACTTTGAATTCGACCGAATTGGCTTCGGATCTCGGCGTGCCAATCGGCGATTACGTCATGCTTTCGGTTTCCGACACGGGCCACGGGATGGATGAAAAAACCAAGCTGAAAGTCTTCGAACCGTTCTTTACGACAAAGCCTGCGGGAAAAGGCACGGGGCTCGGCCTTTCAACGGTTTTCGAAATTGTGAAGTCTTTCAACGGCGCGATTTGGCTCGACAGTGAGCTTGGGAAAGGCACGACGTTCAAAATTTACTTCCCAGCCGTGCATGGAGCGGCCGAGTCGACTCCCGATGCCGTGCACTCCGTCGACGTCCGCGGAAGCGAAACGATTTTGGTCGTCGAAGACGAGCAAGTTTTGCGCGATCTCTACCTCGAGATTCTCGCGCACCATGGGTATAACGCGATCGGCGCGAACAACGGTTCGAGCGCGCTCGGAATTCTCGCGGCGAACTCGGGGAAAGTTTCTCTGGTCATCACCGATATGATCATGCCGAAAATGGGCGGTCCCGAACTCGCGAAGGAAGCTCATGTGCTCTATCCGGATCTCAAGTTTTTGTTTATGTCGGGATATCCCGGAGAACATCGCGAAGCCGTCGCGATGTCTGGACTAAGGGCCGAATTTATCCAGAAACCATTCAATGCGTATTCTTTGACTTTGAGAGTGCGTACGTTGCTCGACACGTAATTTTTAACACCCGTCGGCGTGTGGCTTCGGCGGTTCTCGCGCTAACATTTTCAGATGTCATCACGACCACAGCTGCACGCGCTTACGGCGCTTCGCTTTCTCGCGGTGATGCACGTTTATATTTTTCACGTGCACGCTTTCAAACTTCTCGTCGGGCCGGCTTGGTACGAAAGGCTGGCGAGCATCGGCTACGTCGGTGTGAGTTTATTCTTCGTCTTATCGGGATTCGTATTGGTGTACACTTACGCCGAACGGCGGATCGATCTCGCCGAATTCTGGCGTGCCCGATTCGCGCGCATCTATCCCGCGTATTTATTTTCACTCTTGGTCACGATTCCGGGATTTCTTTACGTCTTGTTTTATATGCCGCTTCCGCCGGAACTCGGGTGGATCCTTTGGTTCAAAGAACATCTCGTGCTGACTTTCGTTTCCGTCGTGACGTTGACTCAGGCTTGGATGCCTCGCGTGGCTCTCGGCTGCAATTCGGTGGCGTGGAGCCTTTCGGTCGAGGCCTTTTTCTACGCCGTCTTTCCATTTCTACTCACGCCGCTTAAAAAATTCGGAAACGGCCGCCTTTTGGCGATGGTCGGTGTCTCGTGGATCGGAATTCTTCTCGCGACCTCGGCTTATCTTTACTTCGCTCCCGATGGAATCGCGGTCGTGACGCCGGAAATGAACGATTTGTTCTGGCTCAATTTTCTCAAATTTAATCCGCTCTTGAGGTTGCCGGAGTTTTTGGTGGGGATGTGCACGGGGCTTTTATACGTGCGAAAGCCAAGGCACCACAATTGGGCGATGGCCATGATCGTCGCCGGATTCGCTCTGGTCGGCCTCGGCGCCGCCGTCGATATTCCCTATCCTCTCCTCCACGACGGACTCCTGGCTCCGGCATTTGCAATGATCGTTTTCGGTCTGGCTCACGAGCCGAAGCCGCTCCGTTTCTTGTCTCATTGGTTCATTCAGTTGCTCGGAGAATCGAGCTACAGTTTTTACCTCATCCATTCGCTTATGATTGCGGCGATTTTTCGCCCGAACAACGTACTCACGGATTGGGGATGGGGGCCGCACATTCTTTGTTTATCGGCCGCGATCCTCGCTTCGATCGGGATTTTTAAGTCTATCGAGCAGCCAGCCAGGAAAAAATTGCGCTCGAAATCGCCTCTACGGACTCAGCTTAAACCCGTGTCTATATCCGGCGAATAACTGAAAGTTTTCCTCTGGAACTGGCCAGGCTCTAGGCGCTGTGCTACATGTCCGGCGTGGCGTTCTTTCAAGAAATCAATATCACTCTCGTCGTCGTCGCTCTCTTAACCGCATTTTTCGCGGTTTATTCGGCGTTCGATCTCGCGGTCCGGGTGCGGTCTTCGAAAGCCCGCCGCCGCTGGATGTGGGTGGCGACGGGCGCGCTCGCGCTCGGATTCGCACTCTGGGGACTTCATTACGTCACGTGGGGTTGGGCCATGTTCGCCGCGATCGCCGGAACGATATTGGCGATCTACTTCGTCAATGTGGGGATCGCTTCGCAAGCCGAAGATAAATTGCAGCGCGACCAGCGCGAAGAACGTTTCGAAAGCCTCATCGAGAACATCAAAGACTACGCCATCTTTCGTCTCGCGACGAACGGACTTATCACCACCTGGAACAAGGGCGCCGAAGGAATCATGGGCGTGCGGGCGATCGACGCCATCGGCACTCACTTTTCGCGATTTTATACCCCTGAAGATAAAGAGTCGGGAAAGTGGCAGGCCGAGTTGAAGGTGGCGGCCGAGACGGGGCGCTACGAGGAAGAAAATCCCCGCGTGCGTGCCGACGGCAGTTTGTTTTGGGCGAACGTGGTCGTGACCGCCATTCGCGACTCGTCGGGAAATGTCATCGGTTTCGCAAAGGTTCTCCGGGACCTCACCGAATCCCGCCGCGCGGAACAGCACATCCGCAAGCGGGAAGCGCAACTGCGCGAAGCTCAAGGCATTGCCCACATCGGAAGCTGGGAATGGAATATCGTCACCAACGAGATCGAGTGGTCGGACGAACTCTATAAAATCTATGGGATTGAAAAGCGCGACGGACAACCCTTCCCCTATCAAACTTATCTCGAACGTCTCGGCACCGCGAATCGCGAATATATCAACGGAATCGTCGAGCGCGTAATCCGGACCGGCGAAGATTTCGAATTCGTGCAAAGAATTTCGCAGCCGAACGGCGAACGCCGTTTCGTGCAAAGCCGTGGGCGTGCCGTGAAAGACGCCGACGGAAAAGTCGTGAAGCTATTGGGAACGACGCAAGACGTGACCCATCAGAAACGCACCGAGGACGCGCTTCGCGAAGCCCAGGCCGAACTTGAACGGCGAGTTCACGAAAGAACTTCCGAACTGCGCGATGCCTTGGTGCGCGAGCGAAGCGCGAAGGAAGCCGCCGAATTCGCGACCCAAGCGAAGATGCAGTTTTTGGCGAACATGAGCCATGAAATCCGTACGCCGATGAACGCCATTCTCGGATTCACGGATCTTCTCGGCGACACGAACTTGAACGAAGCGGACCGCGAAAGTTTCCGGCAGCGCATTCGGGTGAACGGCGGGCAACTTCTCCGCATCATCGACGACATTTTGGATCTTTCGAAGTTCGAAGCGGGTAAGGTTCCGATCGACCGCAATACGTTCGACCCCGTCGAAGTCATTCAGGACGTAGCGAATTCGATCGTGCCGCTCGCGGAGAAAAAGGGACTCGTCATTGAAGTGGATGTCGACGAAGCCAACGTTCCGAAGACGATTCGATCCGATTCGCAGCGCCTGCGGCAGATCGTGATGAATCTTTTGAGTAACTCGATTAAATTTTCGCAAAACGGAAAAATTCGAATTCACGTCGGCGTGCCGCCCGAGACCTACCGCCGCTCTTGCCTCAAGATCGAAGTCGAAGACGGCGGTATCGGAATTCCCGTCGAGAATCGCGACATGCTTTTTCAACCGTTCAGTCAGGGAGATGCCTCCGTGGCGCGGAAATTCGGCGGCACGGGCCTCGGCCTCGCGCTTTCAAGGCATATCGCGAAGGCGCTCGGTGGCGATCTGAGTTTGAAATCGAGCGAAGTCGGAAAGGGCAGCTGCTTTCAGCTCGTGATTTCGGCGGGCGAAGCTTCCGCTCGGCCTCCCATACGTCCGGCGAAAGAGAACTCGGCCGAGAAAAATTCGTCTTCATCGCCGTTGCCTGAAGCGAAGCCCGCAAAAATCTTGCTCGCGGAAGATGCGCCCGACAACGAACTCCTCATTCGGCTCTACCTCGAGGGCAGCGGAATGCAGATCGACGCCGCTCACGACGGATTCGAAGCCGTGGACTTCGCGACGAAGAACGATTACGACCTCGTTCTCATGGATTTACAAATGCCGGGGCTCGACGGACTCGAGGCCACGCGCCGTTTGCGCGCCGGCGGATTTCAAAAACCGATTTTGGCTTTGACCGCCCATGCGCTGAAGGAAGAGATCGAACGTTCGATCAACGCCGGCTGCGACGCTCACTTGACGAAGCCGGTCTCGCGCAAAGAATTGCTTGAGGCGATTCGCTCATACACCGAGATGGGGGCTAACGCCTAAGACGGCGCCGCAGTCCGACTGAAGCGCTTCGTGCTTCGAGACCACTTCGGTCCCCAGTTTTTTCTTCAGCCAAATTTTTTCGATGATGGGATACGACGCCACGACCGGCAGAATCACGATCGCGCCGACGATTCCACCGAACGCGTTACCGACGATCAAAGCCAGCAAGACCGAAACTCCGGAAAGCCGCATGCGTTTGCCGTAAACGAGCGGAACGAGAACGTAACTTTCAAAGAGATGGTAGATCCCGTACGCGAATCCCACGATCAGCGCCGATTCGAGTGAAACCGTGAGGGCGAAAATGATCGAGGGAATGATGGAGAGAAAAAATCCGACGATCGGGAGCACGTCGAAAATTCCGGCCACCACGCCGAGCGTGAGCGCCGCGGGAACGTGAAGTACCCGCAAGAGAAGAAAGACGAAAAGGAAGCTTAAGACGGACGTGATGATTTGTCCCGTGATGTAGGCGGAGACCACGGGCACGATTTCTTCGGAGGTTTTTTGCAGGCGGCGTCTCGTCGCGGGTTTGAAGAATGACGTGAACCAAAGCCATGCGCGGGGCCCGTCGATTAAAAAATAAACCGTAAAGACGAATACGAAAAGCAGACCGGCCAGCGCGGTGAACGCCAACTTTCCGGCTTCAAAGAGTCTCGGGGCCCAGACGTCAAAATTCCCGAGCTTCAGACGAGGCGATTCGAGAATGTAGGTGGTGGCCGTTCGGATGTAACTCGATTCGGGCAAATGTTCCGTGGCGCGGGCCAGACGCGACGGCAGATGTTCCGCGATGCGCGCCATCTGATCGACCACGGGCGGGACGATGAAGTAGCCGATCGCGACAACGGTCGCACCGACCGCGAATGTGAGAAGGCCGATCGCGGCCCAGCGGGGAATCCCTCGTTCCATTTTCCGAAGCGCGGGATCGAGTGCGATCGCGACAAGACCTGCGAGCAGAAGTAGCCAAATCGCCTCACGTAAAATCAAGATCGCGTAAACGCCGCCGGCGAACACCGCGATCTTGAGAAGATTCGAAAATGTGACGGTCGAGTCGTTTCGCATGCGGGGGAGTGGAGCAACCCGCGATCCAGGTTAGGATCGCGCCTGATTCGTTATCGGCCGCGGATGGCCTCGACCACGTCCATTTTCGCCGCACGAAGCGCCGGGACGAGACCGGCAAGAGTGGCGAGCAAGATCGTCAGGAAAACGAGCGCGAAGTAACGGTCGAACGAGAAGATCGGATGAATGACGGTCGTGAGTTTGTAGATGTTGACGGTGAAGTCGGTTCCGATCATCGCGCGCAAATCGAAACCTTTTTGCAGATGATAGAAAACGGCGAGCGATCCGAGCAAAGTTCCAAGCGCGGCCGACATGACTCCGATGAGTGCGGCTTCGAGGAGAATCAATCCGCAGACTCCGGTGGGCGTGACTCCGAGAGCCAGCATCACGCCGAATTCGCGCGTGCGTTCGAAGACGCTCATAAGCAGCGTGTTGATGACTCCAAACGCGCTGATTCCGAAAAGGACGAACGTAATGAGGACGACGATGGCGTCGTTGAACGTCACCATGCCGGCGAGGGGCGGGACCGCTTCGCGCCAAGTCGTCGCCTTGAGCCCGAGCGAAACTTGATCGGCTCCGGCCTTGAGATCTTTATAGTACTTCAACGTCTCGGAGCTGCGGGGAAGCTTGATGACGACCTCGTGGTCGCCCTTCAGCACGCCGATTTTTCGCACGCAATCGAGCGAGGTGAACGCGACTCCGCGATCGTAGTTTCTCGAGCCGGTATCGAATAAGCCGCGCACGCGGAGAAGTTCGTTACCGAGCGTTCCGTCGGCGGCTTGCGCGAGGAGAACGACTTTGTCGCCGATTCCGACTTTTAAAAGTTGGGCGACGGATCGGCTGATGTAAACTTCGCGCGATTTGCACTCGTCGTCTTTATCGGAGGAGAGATATTCGCCTTCGACTTTGGTGTCTCGCACTTGAGTGACCTTCGCTTCCATTTCGGGATCGATCCCGACGAGCGAAATGGGCAAGGAGTTTTCGCCGCTCGAAATCAGCGACGGAAGGAAAAGACGCTCCGACGCCAAGCTGCCTTCCGGAAGGAGTCTTTTGACGGCTTCGAGATCGGGAGTGAACGTGTAGGTCGTAAGCGGATCTTCGACGTATTCGGCGCGCCAGAGTTGCAGGTGGCCGACTTGCGTCGACGTAACGTCGTCGATCACCTGTTGATTCACGCCTTTGAGAATGCAAGTGAGCCAAAGCAAAACCGCGAACCCGACCGCCATGCCGGCGATGGTGATTGCGGTCCGGCGAAGATTTCGCCGGAGGTTACGAAGCGCCAGGAGTAAGTAAATCTTCATTGGTTCCCGTGCGGTTGAAGGCCTTGCGGATAGTGAAGCAATGTTCGCGCAAAGTTTCAATCGCGTAGTGCGTCCCGCGCCAGCTCACGCCACGATTTTTGAGCGTGAGATACATCGACGTCGCGACATTCGCCGATCCGGTGAGCGACGTGATGGGCGCCAGAAGAAATGAAGTCAGCCAAGGCAAGCCCGAGTTTCTTCCGCACACGTAGAAACAGACGGCGAGCGTGACGAGACTTGCGGCACCGACGATCCAATATTTCGAGAATACGAGAATCCAGGGGCTGATCATGATGAGAGGAAACGAAGCGATTCCGACGACCGCGAGCGGAACGCTGTATTCGAATCCCGCGAAAAGATTTTTAAGCAGGCCGCGGAAGAGTCCGGAAAATCCGGGCTGCCAGCGCCGGCGAATTCGTCCGAGCCCGATCGCGGCCGCGCATCGGAAACCGCTCGAGCGCATCAAGAGGCCCATACGCATATCTTCAACGACTTCGAGGCGCAACGTTTGATGTCCTCCGGTCGCTTGGTAAGCGTCACGGCGCATAAGAATGTAAGCGCCATTGCCGAAAAAGTTCCGGCCGCCTTTTTTAAAGAGCATCCACGGACGCGACGTGAAGACGATCAGAAAAATTCCGAACATCAAAAGATAAGCGGGCTCAAGAAAGCCTTCATATTCGCTGTGTTCGATGAGCGTGAGGTAATCGAGATCGTCACGTTCCATGTAGGTCATCGATTCGACAAGAGTGTCGGGGTGGAACTTCACGTCGCCGTCGGCGAAAAGAAAATATTTGGCGTCGGGCATCGTGTTTAGCCCGTGCTTCACGCCGAACCAGCACGCGTGATTTTTGCCGAGCCAGCCCTCGGGGAGATGTTTGACCGACGCGACTTCGATCAGTCCCGGATATTTCGCGGCGACCTCGAGCATGCGTTCTTCCGTGCGGTCTTCGGAGCGGTCGTTGACCGCGATGATTTTGAAATTCGAAAGTCCACGGAGTTGCACGAGTCCCTCGAGGCACGCGGCGACGGATTCTTCTTCATCCTTAGCCGGAACGACGATGAGCACGCCTTCTTCACGCTTCTGCCACCCGAGATCTTTCAGCATCGGAAGATGCTGCCGGTTCCGGTAAAAGCTGAAGAGCGTGAACCAAATGAATGCGATGACCAAAATTTGGCCTGCCGCGAGTACGATCATCCTTAACCTCCTACGCGTGACAAATTCTCTTGCGTGAAGACACGGTCTTCGACGGCCTTGTCGAATATCATGTCGTGGAATTGCATGACAGTCCGGTTTCCCGGTTTCTTGAGCACCGTCATCGTGGAGACGGTGGGAATGATGTGCGATCCAAATTTCTTGATGTCGGTACCGACCATGACTTTCAGTAGCTCGCCATGTTCGCTGTAAAATTCTTGTTTGAGATTTACGTAGTCTTTGTTGCGGATCCACGCTTTGACTTTGCCCCAGACGACCGGTGCGTCGGGTTTCGGATCGCAAACGACGACCGAAACTTTGTCGCCGTTGATCGTTTCTTCTTTTTCAATCGAGTGAAAGTAGTCGCGCGAGAGACTGCTCGATTTGATCATATCGTCGTTGGTGAAATCGGATCCCATCCAACTTTGCAGCATCATGCTCGGCGGAATCCGCACGGTGCGGCCGACGTTGGGAAGATACTGCCAAAGATTTTGGCCGATGCGGAGACTGCCCGAGCCGCGGTCTTTCACGGGCTCATTCACTTTGACGAGAGCTTTCTCGCGCTTGAATTGCCAGAGTTTGAATTTGAGATCGCGTTCGCTGCCGGGACGGAGGATCTTCATCGAAACCGTTGCGGTGAGCGATTTGCCCATTCCGTTTTCTTCGGAACCGGCGACGAGTTTGTCGGCGCGCGGATCGCTTTTGGCCGCCGCATGCGCGAAGACACATGCGAACGATACAAATATACTGACGATCCATGTCGTAAATTTGATAATCATTGAGGTCTAGCCTAAGTGGTTTGACTAAAAAAATCATGAGAATTTGCCGTGAAGAGGTTAGATTTGTCGAATGAACGACGTTAGTGACCGTGCATTAATCCTTAATAATGTCTCGAGAATCTTTCCTGGCGTGCCTCCCGTGCACGCGGTGGAAAACGTTTCTTTCGAGCTGCGGCGCGGAGATTTCGCGGCGTTGGTCGGGCCGAGTGGCAGCGGAAAGACAACGTTATTAAATTTATCCGCGGGGCTCGATACCCCAACGAGCGGCGAAGTTCGAATCGCGGGGCGTCGGCTCGTGGAATTGTCGAAACACGAAACCGGTCTCTTCCGGCGCAAACACGTGGGATTTGTTTTTCAGTCCTATAATTTATTTCCCGCGCTCACCGTTCTCGAAAATGTCGAATTCACTTCGATTGTCCGCGGCGACGACGCCGCCGAGTGCCGCAAACGCTCTCTCGATGCACTTGAGAAGGTGGGCCTCAGCGAAAAAGTCGGATTTTTTCCGGATCAATTGAGTGGGGGGCAACAGCAACGTGTGGCGGTTGCGCGTTCGCTCGCATCGAATCCCGATATCGTTTTCGCGGACGAACCGACGGCGAATCTCGATTCGCGCACCGCGCTCGATCTCATCGCGCTTTTTGAACGGCTCAACACGGATTTCGGCGTAACGTTTTTATTCTCCACACACGACAGCCGCGTGGTTGAACGCGTGAAGCGCGTTTTCCGCATGTCGGACGGCGAAATCGTTTCCAGTTAGAAATCGTAGCGCACACCTAAGAGTCCCTGCACGGGAAGCACCTTGTGTGAAAATTCGGATTTGTCGTCACCCGTCGGCATGCGGAGTTCGCCGGTGATTTCGAGATCGTTCGCCGCGGAATAAATCGCTTTCGCGTTCACGAAATTACTGAGATCGATCATGTTCCAGATGTCGCCCGCCTGCAGAGTGAGCAGCGCGGTGAGTTTGTAATCGATGCGGATGTATCCATATTCGCTCGCGATGAGCGGACGAAACCGGCTGCGCGGAATTTTATTATAGTCTCTTTTTTGTGCCGCTCCATTTTGCAAATACATGAATTCGACGACGGCGCTCAAGTTTTCCGTGAACGCGCGTTCGGCTCCGGCGCCGAGTTGAACTCCGTCGTCCGCGAAGGAAATCTCTTCCATGCGGAACGAAGTGCCCTCGAGATCTTTGACGAGAGCGACGCCGAACGTCGCGCTCTTCCACCACATCCCGCCGATCGCGTGAAGTTCCGCGCCGTCGCCGAACCAGGCGACTTCGGCAAGCCTCGCGGCATCTTCGGTTCTCGCGTTTCGGGATTCAATATCGATCGCTTGAAAGAGATAATCGCCGGCCTGATAGCGCGCGACGATTTGATCGGGATTGAAAACGCGAAGCGGTCCGTAGTCGGTCATCAACGGCCGACTAAATTTGTTCCACACCGGAAATGTGGAGAGCACGCCGAGGCTGATCGGTTTTCTCCCGATGGAAATCTGGGCCGTGTCGAAGCGATATTGAAAGTTCAAACGTTCGATGTCGGTGACCGCTTCTTGTTTATCGCCCGAAGAAACTTTGTGGTGAAGATCCATCAAACGATTCGGATTGCGCACGGATTGACGCATGTCCACGCTCAGCGAACTGCTGGACTGAACGGCGCGAATTTCAGGTTGAACTTCGACGGCCCAGCTCGCTTTTGAAAACGTCCAGCGGGAATTCGCGAATAAATAATAATTCTGCTGCGTTTTGTTTTTGATGAACGGGTAAAGATACTGCGGATTTTGAATCCAGACCGGAAAGAACGAAATTTCATTCGCGTTGTCGATGTCGACCTGAGTCGCTTTTCGTTTTCTGATTTTTCTGAGACGCATGCGCTCAAGAACCGAGCGTTCGTACGCCCTACGTTTCTCATCGAGAACCGGGACTTCTTGCTGCAGATCCTCTTCCGCGTAAGCTAGGCTCGCGAGAGCAGGAAAGAGTAAAAGAAAAAACAAAAGCGCGCGCATGAATACATACCTTACATCGTTTTAATTTTGGCACGAACCGTATTTATGCATTACTCTCTTCGAATCCATTCTTGAAAAAGTCTTTTCATGGAGGAGGGACAATGGAACGACGAGTAAAAATTCGCGCGATGGGCGCCTATCTCCCGAAGCGAATTGTGAAAACCTCCGAACTCGACGAAAAGCTAGGCCTTCGCCCTGGAACTCTCGAAGAAATGTCGGGCGTGCGCATGCGCCGTTATGTCGGCGAAGGCGAATCGGCCTCCCGGATGGGCGCCATGGCGGCCAACGAAGCGCTTGAAAAAGCCGGTCTCAAATATGAAGACATCGACGCGGTCATTTGCGCGAGCGGAACGTATGAGCAGCCCATTCCTTGCACGGCGGCGCTCATTCAAAAAGCGCTCGGCAAAGAGCAATCCGGTACGCCATGCTTCGACATCAATTCGACGTGTCTCGGGTTCGTCGTCGGCATGGACGTCGTGAGCTCGTTGATCGAAACGGGAAGATGGAACCGCGTGCTTTTGATTTCATCGGAAATCGCGTCCGTCGGTCTTCCGTGGCATCAGCATGAAGCGTGTGCGCTCTTTGGAGACGGCGCGGTTGCCGCGGTCGTCGAAAAAACTCCGGCGGGTGAGACGTCACGCGTTTTTGGCGCGCACCAAGAGACGTATTCGACGGGCGCGACGGATTGCGAAATTTCCGGAGGAGGCACGCGCGTGCATCCAAGAAATTACGATATGTCTCACGACGACAAACGGTTTTTATTTAGCATGGATGGCAGCAAGGTTTTTCGCCAGGCCTCGAAGTGCCTTCCCGAGTTCATCGCACGGTTCGAAAAAGCGATCGGCATGTCGCTCTCCAAAATCAATATGATCGTTCCACACCAAGCCAGCGCTTCGGCGATGGAACTGATGCGGCGGAAACTCGGAATCGTTCCCGAGAGCTGGGTGAATATCATCGGCGAGTACGGAAACATGATCGCCGCCTCGATTCCGCTGGGACTTAAGCTCGCCATCGACGAAGGCCGCATCAAGCGTGGCGACAAAGTCAGTCTCTTGGGAACGTCGGCGGGATTTTCCATCGGCGGTTTGGCTTTCGAATACTGATGGAAAAAGTGCTCGTCACCGGCGCCACCGGTTTTCTCGGCGGTCACACGGTGCGCAGATTGATTCGCGAAGGAGCCCGGGTCACCGCGCTCGGAAGAAACCCGTCTCAAGGCCGTGCGCTCGAACAAGCCGGAGCGAAATTCATCAACGTCGATCTCGGGCGCGCGACGAATCTTTTCGATGTCGTGCGTGATCACGATTTCGTCATCCACTGCGCGGCACTTTCATCGCCGTGGGGAACGTATCAATCGTTTTTTGAAGCCAACGTTACGGCGACGAAAAAATTGTTAGAAGCTTCGAAGCGCGCGGAAGTACGCCGGTTCGTTCACGTTTCGACGCCGACATTATATATAGATCGCGGACCTCGTTTGAACGTGCGCGAAGACGAACCTCTGCCGCGGCGGGCGATTAATTTTTATGCACAAACAAAACGGCTCGCGGAAGACGCGGTCGATGACGCCGCGAAAAACGGTTTCGCGGTTGTCACGCTTCGTCCGCAGGGAATTGTGGGGCCGGGAGACACCGCGATTTTTCCGCGCATGCTGAGGCTCGCGAAGAAAAAACTTTTACCGGTCATCGGTAACGGTGACGCTTGGACCGATCTCACTTACGTCGACAACGTCGTCGAGGCGTTGCTGCTCGCGATGCGCGCGCCCGCGCATGTGCTCGGCCGTAAGTACAACATTACGAACGGCGAGCCGGTTCAGATTTACGATGTGACGAGAAAAGTTCTCTCGGAACTTGGGCTCGAAGTCCGCGAAAAGAAAATTTCGTTTGCGAAAGCATACGCGGCCGCCGGGGTTGTCGAATTTGTCCATCGCTATCTGTTGCGCGGCCGCGAGCCGGCTCTCACGCGCTATTCCGTTTGCGCCATGGGACTTTCGCGTACACTGAATATCGATGCCGCTCGCCGCGACCTCGGATACAAACCGGTTTTGCCTTGGCCTCAAGCGCTCAATCGGCTGATCGAGGATTTACGCGCGGATATGCGGAAAGGGAGCGCGCCGTGAACGCCGGAGTCCGGGTGAGTTTTTTAGAAGCGGGCTTCACCTCGCACTTGGAAGGTGGAGCGATGCGCGGTGGCCGCATGCGCCCGATCAAATTTCCGGCCACCGTGGCGGTCATCGAACACCCTCGCGAAGGTGTGATTCTCTTCGACACCGGCTATTCACCGCGGTTTTTCGAGCAGACCAAATATTTTCCGAATAAGTTCTACGCCCTCACGACGCCCGTGACGATTGCGCCCGAAATGACGGCGCTCGCGCAACTCGCGCGCCGCGGGATCGCGGTTCGCGACGTCAAACACGTGATTCTCTCTCACTTTCACGCCGATCATATCGGCGGCGCCGGTGACTTTCCGCATGCGACCTACATATATAGAGGATCGTCCTACGACGCCGTGAAGGGTTTGACGCCGTGGAAGTCCCTGATGGCCGGATTTCTCGGGGGATTGTTGCCCGAAGATTTTCAGCGCCGGAGCCGGCCGCTCGGAGATTCGGATTTTCGCGTTGGAAATTATGGATTTCACGAATTCAGCAACGCTTGCGATGTGTTCGGCGATGGGCAAATTCTCGCGGTCGACTTGCCGGGGCATGCCGCGGGACAAATCGGCCTCCTCGTGCACGACGGTTCGGGTGCGCGCTTTTTTCTCGTGGCGGATGCCGCGTGGTTGGGCCGATCGTTCCAAGAGAATCGCGCGCCGCTTCCACTGATGAAGTTGATCTTCGACGACTGGAAGGTGTACGGCGAGACGCTTGGAAAAATTCATGCGCTCGCTCAGCGCGATTCGGCGCTCAAGATCGTGCCTTGTCACTGCGATCGCACGTTTCACGAGTTGAAGCGTGACTGAACGGTTGCGAATACCGGTCATTCTCTACGCGTATCTCCGAATTGTTTGGCTGCGAAAGCGGCTCAATACCCGTGCGAAGCTTGAGAAATGGCAGCGGAGTCAACTCAAGCGGCACGTGAAGTTCTTGATCCGCCGTTCGCCGTATTTTCGCGGACGAAGTTTGAGCGAAGATCTTTCAAGCATGAATCCGCTCGGCAAGCAGGAAATGATGGAAAACTTCGATCGCCTGAACACGCGTGGAATTTCGCGGGAGCAAGCGCTCTCCGTGGCCGTCGAAGCCGAGCGTTCACGCGATTTTTCTCCGACCATCGCCGGAGTGACGGTCGGATTGTCGTCGGGAACGTCGGGAAGCCGCGGAATTTTCATGGCGAGCCCTTGGGAACAGTGGATGTATGCGGGAACGGCGCTCGCGAAGATTCTTCCCGGCTTTTGGCGCCGTAAAAACCGCGTCGCGTTTTTTCTCCGCGCCAATAACAATTTGTATACGGCCGTGCGAAGCCGCGTTTTGCAATTCGAGTATTTCGATTTGCTTCGTGCCACGCCGGAGCACGTGGGCCGCTTGAACGAAGTCCAGCCGACACTGCTGATCGCGCCGCCGTCGCTTTTACGGCAGCTCGCCGAATTGAAAGACAAAGGGGAGCTCAAAATTTCTCCCGGGAAAATCATTTCCGTCGCGGAAGTTCTCGATCCTCAGGACGAGAAATTTATCGCCGATTCGTTTGGACGTAAGATTCACCAAATTTATCAGGCGACGGAAGGTTTTTTGGCGGCGACGTGCGAACTCGGCGTGCTTCATCTCAACGAAGATCTGATGATCGTCGAAAAAGACTGGCTCGATCGCGAGCAAGGGAAGTTTCAACCGATTATCACGGACTTTTCCCGAAAGTCGCAGCCGATCGTTCGCTATCGCCTCAACGACGTGCTGACTCTCAAAAAGGAAACGTGCGCGTGCGGTTCGCCAATGACGGCGCTCCGCTATATCGAAGGGCGAGCCGACGACGTTTTCGAGCTTCCATCTGTGACGGGCGCCGGGGTCGTGACCGTATTTCCCGATTTCATTCGGCGCGCGGTCCTCTTCGCTTCGGATCGCATCGTCGACTTTCGCGTCACGCAAACGGGCGCGGCCGAAATCGAAGTGCGCGCGGTCGTGCGGGGGAGTGAAGATGAAATTCGCGAATCGATCCGGCGCGAATTCCGCGAGCTCGGGTCGAGTTTGAAGTGCGACTTCCAACGCGTGCATATCGTATTCGAGACTCGCTTTGAAAAGCCGGAGGCCGGCCGAAAACTGCGGCGCGTGATCAACGCATTCAAACATCCGGCGAGTTTTAAGTCTTCGTTACAGCCTTAGGGAAAACGCCTGGACCATGGTCCAGCAGGTGACAGAAGCGTACAGAATCCTGAGTGGAATCCAACACAAGTATAATTTCCCTGGACGTTTTGCGAGATCCGTTGTGCACTTTTATTTGTCAATAACCAGACTGAGGTAAGGGAGATTATCGCATGGAAGTGATGTCTAAGATCGCGGCGGCTTTTGAACACGGTGGCATTTGGATGTGGCCGATTCTCGGCATGCAACTCGTTTCGCTCGCGATCGTTCTCGACCGCGTTTATTTTCTGATGTTCAAACGCAAAGTCGATCAAACCGAAACCGTTGCCGGATTTGAAGATGCCATCCGCCGCGGTGAAATCAATAACGTCATCGAAAAAGCCCAAGCGGCCGCGAACACGAGCCCCGTCGCCCGCGCCCTTCTCGCCGGTGCAAAAGCCGCGAAGAACCTCGGCGGCAAAGATGAAATTCAAGGGAAGATGGACGAAGTCCTCATCCATGAAAATAGTTTGATCGACCGGCGCCTCGGATTCCTCACGATGATCGGTAACGTTTCGACGCTCCTCGGTCTTCTAGGAACCATTACCGGGATGATTCGTTCGTTCGCGGCGGTCGCGTTCGCGAATCCCGCGGAAAAAGCGGCGCTTCTCTCCGCCGGTATTTCGGAAGCGATGAACTGTACCGCTTACGGACTGATCGTCGCGATCCCGGCTCTCGTGCTCTACGCGATTTTGCAAAACCGCGCGAATCAAGTCTCGGAAGACATGAACCGCGGCGCGCTCAAGGCGTTCAACTGGCTCAGCTACGCTTACGAGCCCGCAGGATTCCAATCGCTTCGCGGACGCGCGACCGATTCGAATCGCGAAATCAACGCGTAAGGGGAAGCTATGCACGGACGCAAGAAGCACCTCGATTTTGAACTCAATCTGGTTCCGTTCATCGATTTGCTTTCGGTCTGCATCTGCTTTCTCCTCATCACGGCGGTATGGCTCAACATCGGCTCCATGAACGTGAAGCAAGCGGTGGGTGGCCAATCCGCCGCCGAGACGGAAAAGAAGCCGTTGATCTGGGTTCTCCTCGGCGAAAAAGGCGAAGTGACTCTCGACGTGAAGTCGGGCGGAAAACTGCCCGCGAAAATGATGAAGACGAAAATCGCGGGCACCGAAGCGGGACTCTTCAATCTCGAAGGGCTCGCGAAAATTCTCGCGGAGATGAAGAATCTCGAACCGGGCCTCAGGACGGCGTTGATTCACCCGAAGGCTCAGACTTCTTACGAAGAAATCATTGATTTGATGGATCAATTCAAGAAAGCGGGAATGGCCGACCTCGGCGTCGTTCCGCTTTAAGAGGGACTAGGATGGTACAAAGTATTTTAGCGCAGACGGCGATGGAGTCGGAGTTACTCAGCGCCTCGGTGATCGGCCCGAAACAAGGCCGCCATAAGCGGAATCTTGCCGCCGATCTTCTGTTGACCGCGCTCATCGACGCCTTTTCGATTCTCGTCATTTTCCTGCTCATGAATTTCTCGAGCAACGGCGAAATCCTTTTCATTAACAAGACGACCGAGCTTCCGAAATCCGCTCAGGGCGACATGCTCGAGCGGAATCCCGTCGTGAAAATCGACGAGAACCAAATTTTCCTCGAGAATAAATTGCTCGCGGGCGGAGACGGGCTTTTTCAGGCGCTGCTCGAGTTGAAGAAAAAGCTCGCGGCCGATCATCCCGGCGAAGAAGCGTCTTCGATCGTGACGGTGCAGGCGGATCGGCGGATTAAATATCAGTTCCTCAATCAAGTGGTGGTGGCGTGCGCGCAGGCGGGTTTCAGCGATATCCGTTTCGCGGTTTTAATGAAATAAAACTGGAGTCATGATGACTCCGGAGGATAGTGGGACATGAAATTAGTCCATGGATTTGGAAGACTCTCGGCCGCAATCGCGTTGCTCATCGCGGCCTCACACGGCTTCGCCGCCGACGACACGCAAAGTCTGCTGATCGATAAACTCCAGCGCGTCTATACGAATCTCGCTCCGAACGACACTTCGAAAGTTCCGGTGGGCATGCGCCTCGCGGATCTGCTCGCGGATCGTGCGCGCGTCGCTTCGATGAAAGATCTCGATTCGGGTTGCACCGTTTGTACGGCGGGAAAAGAAGATCGCGAGCGCGCGCTTCGTCTTTATCAAGATGCGCTTCCGAGCGCGCCGGTTTCGAGCAAGGGCCGGGTCATGATCCAGATCGGCCATTTGTATGAATTGAACGGCGATGAAAAAGAGGCGATCAAATATTACCAAACGACTCTGTCGTCGGACAATGCGGCAATCGCAGGGGCGGACGCCAATTTGTCGCTCGCCGAAATTTTCTTTAAGAAAAATCAGTTCAAAGACGCTCAACCGTATTACGCGAAGGTGCTCGCCGATCCGAAAGCCGGTTCGCGCGGCCTCGCCGCCTACCGCCTCGCTTGGTGCGAGTTGAATAACGGCGACCTCGCGGCGGGACTCGAGCAGCTCAAACAGATTTTGAGAACGAAAGAGCTCCAGAGCAAAAGTGGAATCGCCGAAGGCAACGCCGATCGCCAGTTCGTCGAGGAAGTTTCGCGCGATCTCGCGACGTGGATGGCAAAGGGTGCGATCACGCAGGCCGATGTCGATGAGCTCGCGAAGTTGACTCCCGAAGTCTCGCGGCTTGCGACGATGGTGACACTAGCCGCGGAACTCGATCGCTCCGGCAAAAAGCCGGAAGCCTTGATGGTGTGGCAGTTCGTGCAACACACGGCGCCTCAGCCCGATGTGCGTCTCGAGGCTCAAATCCGGATCATTCCGCTTCTCTGGAAAGAAGACGCGACCGACGAATCTTTGAAAACGTTCGATTCGGCCCTCTCGACTTGGCGTGAAATCCACGGCTGTGGCCGCGCGGATTGCACGGAAAATCAAAAGAGCTTGCGCGCGTTTCTCGTGAACTGGAATCAAACGGAAAAGAAAAAGCCGTCGGAAAATCTTTTGAAAGCTTATCGTGAGTATTTAAAGACGTTCCCGAACGACGCCGAGATGGCCGAGTGGGGATCGCAAGCGGCGGCCGGGCGCGAAGACTGGAAAACGGCCACCGAATGGATGCATCTCGCCGTCGTCGAGTATTCGGGGAAAAAAGACAACGACAAACTCGAGTCGGCGCTGCTGAGCGAACTCGAGATCGGCGAAATGTCGAAGGACAAAGCTTTGTGGGGCGTTCAGGCTCAGAACTATCTGACGATGAGCCCGAAGAAAACGAAGGCTTTCGAAGTTCGTTATCAACAAGCTCGTAATCTATATGATGGCGGCGATAACAAGGCCGCACGCGATCAACTGCGCGTTTTGGCACTCGAGCCCGCCGCGCCCCGCGAACTTCGCGTTCAGGCCGCGCATTTATCGCTCGATGCGCTCAATCTCATGAAAGACGAAGCGAATCTCGGCGCGGATGCACAGATTTTCGCGACGACGTTTGGCGGCGAGACGGCGCAAGAATTCAAAGAGATCAAATATAAGACGTCGATGAACGGAGTCGCGAAACTTGCGGACGGCAATGCCGAACAAGCGTTTGTGACGTTGGCGGCGGTCGATACGTCGTCGATCGGCGACGATGACAAAAAGCTCTATCTTAAAAACAAAATCATCCTCGCCGAAAAAACGAAGCGTTTCGATATCGCCGCATCGACGACCGATGACTACCTCGCGCTCAAAAATTTGACCGCGGAAGAACGTGAGTTTGGGCTATCGAAAAAGGCTTGGCTCTCGGAACTCCGGCTCGACTTCGTGACCGCGATGCAGATGACGAAAGGACTTCAGTCGACGTTGAAGCCCGATCAAAAGGCTTTGAAGCTCGCGATTTACGCCGATCTCTCGGGCACCGAAAGCCAGGCGTACTATCAACAATATTTGAATGTCGGCACCGACCCGGCCGTGAAACAAGCCATCGCGGCGCAACTCGTTCGTAAAAATAAAACGCCGATGACGGAATTGAATAAGCAGTCGGCGATTCTGGCGAAAGATCCCGAGTTGCTCGCGCGTCTCTACACGGAAATTTATATTAAGAATCCCGATTCGAAAACGCTCGCGAAAATGTTGAGCGACAAGCGCATCGAAAAAACCGCTTGGGGGCGTAGCCTTTTCCGCGTGTGGGCGATCGGTGAAATTCAGCCGCTGGCGACTAAGCTCGCGGGCATGACGGTCGATTCCAAGACACAAAAGACGATGGCTTCCACGATCAAAACCCGCGCGGTCGATCTCGCGAAGCTTGAAAAAGTCGTGCAGAAGACGATCGAAGCCGGAGACTGGACGACGGAACTCGTGGGCCTCAGCGTTCTCGCGAAAGAGTCGGAGCGTTTCTATCAAGAGATTCTCTCGTTGCCCGTGCCTGAAGGTTTGAGCGGCGAAGACGAATCGCAATACCTCCAGCTCCTCACGCAACAAGCGAGCCCGTATAAAAATCGCGCCGACACGGCAAAAGCGAAAGTGACGGAACTTTGGGCGACGGCGGGTTGGAAAGAAGCGCTTCAAAAGTCTCTCAACGATGCCGGTGAATTCAAATCGCTCGCGGTCGCGGAGATCGACGCTTTGAAATCGGTCGCCGATAAAGAAAATTTGGCGGCCATCGAAGCGATTCAAGCGTCCCCTGCCGCCGTTGCGACTAAGCCGACGGCACAAGTGCTTGAGCAAGCGCGCAATGAAGTCCGTCAGAATCCGGTCGATCGCGCGCGCATTGAAAAATTGTTGAGTTTGGAAAAGCAAGCCGGCGACTTCGCGATGGTTCACTATCTCGAAGGCCGTCTGCAACAGGAGAAATCGTTATGAAGTTCGCCTTGATCCTTCTCGTGAGCTCCTTCGCCTTCGCGGCGCCGAGCGAAACGCCGGCTCCTAAGGGCGGCAATGCCCAAGAGCACAGCTTCGAAGACTTGCTCGTCCAGGGGAAATACCATTTCTCGGATGAAGCGGTGACGACGGTGGAAGAAGACAAAGTTCTCGATTCGCTCCTCGGTATTCGCACGGATTTTAAAGATCGCATGGAAAAATCGGCAGGTCGCAACTGATGGAACAAAGACTCGTACTCGAAGATGAAAACGGCAAAGTCCTCCGCGCATTCGCGTGGACGGGTGAACCGCTCAAAGTCGTTCGCCGGGGAGACACCGGACGTCTCGAACTCGTCAAATCGACGGACGAACTTTTAAAAAAGAAAGTTCAGTTTCAAGATTTCGGCGAATTGAATTCGGGACGTTTGAAGAACGGCCCGCTGCTCGTCGGTCAGCTCGGTCACTTGAGCATCGTCGAAGACGTGAAGGCGACGGAAGTCGACATCAAAGATCTCGAGGTCGACAAATCCACTTATCGCCGCATTTGGCTCGGCATTCTTTTAGCCGCATCGCTCGTCGGCTACTGGGTCAGCAAGCAGCCGCTCATGACTCCGAAGGTGGAAGAAGAACTTCGTCAGCAAGTCGTAAGAATCGTGAAGCAGGTTCAAAAACCTCCGACGGAGAAAATGACGGCGAACGCCGACACGCCCGAAACGAAAGTTCAGCCGACGAAAAAAGATTCGTCGCTGAAACGCCTGGGCGCGCTTTCGGTACTCGGAAGCCTCAAGGAATCTCGCCAACGCGGCGGACTCAACCTCGGTCAAAAACAGGTCACGGCAGGCCCCGGCCTCGGCGGAACTCAGGGCAGCGGCGGAGTTCAAACTTCGATCTACGCGAAAGGTATCGTCAGCGCTCCGCTCGGAGCCGGCGGAAATATTCAAGGCGCGGGCGGCGTCGGTACCAAAGGAAAAGGCGGCGGCGCGGCCGGCTACGGCAAGCTGACTCTCGTCGGATCTTCGGGCGCGGCGACAGTTCCGCTCGGCGCGGAAGCGAGCGTCGCGCGCGGTCTCGACAAAGATCAAATCGCGGCCGTCATCAATCGCAACATCGGCCAAGTCCGCTTTTGTTACGAACAAGGTCTCCAAGGCGAAGCGGCGCTCAACGGCCGCATCGCCGTCGGATTCGTGATCGGACCGAACGGCCTCGTGAAAACGGCGGAAATCGAAAACACCACGATGAATTCGAAGATCGTCGAAGACTGCGTTCTCATGCGTCTCAAGTCTTGGAAGTTCCCGCTGCCCGATGGCGGCGTGGAAGTGAAAGTGTCCTATCCATTTGTGCTCCGTCGCTCGGGGCAGGGGTAAAGTATGAAAAAGGTGACTGCGATTCTGGCTTTCGTTCTCGCGGCTTCGGCCTGCGAACAAAATCCGACCAAGAAAATCGACGATCGATTTAAGGATGCGCCGAGCACCGACAGCGGCGATCACCGCGACAAAGCGATCGATTCGCCGAACATTCTCGTCGACGGCCCCTCGGCGGTCACGTTCGTCGAAGAGCGCGAAAATCATTTCTCGGTGCAAGTGCGAAGCCTCCTTCCGGAATTCGACGTGACGAAGATGATGATCGTGAACGCCGAAGAATTTCCGGGAGCGACGTTGGTCGACGGAACGTTTTCATGGACGCCGTCGCTCGGTTCGGCGGGGACGGGAACGGAGCGCGAAACGAAACTCGTCATCGCCGGGTTTTCGAGCCAAAGCAAAAAGCCGAATTTCGGTTGGCTGAAGGCGGAGCGCACGATTCCGATTACGATCACCCGCGAAATCCATGCTCCGACGATCGTCATTCAAGGTTTGCCGGAGAGCACGCGCGAAAATCGAAACGTTTATTTCCATATTTTCGTCGAAACGGGCGATCCCCAAACGGCTCCGCCGACATTGCAGTTCAAACCGCCGCCACGAAACCGGTTTATCGAATCGATCGCGAATCTCGTCAAAGTCGACAAACAGGTCTACGATCCCGCGACAAAAACGTGGGACTTCACGATTTTGATGGAAACCGACAGCGAACTCACCAACCGCAGCAACGATTTCGGCTTCACGGTTCAGGCCCTTTCGCCGCTCGGACACTCGAGTGCGGTCGTCGAAGCTCAGCTTAAAATCTTCACATCGATCACGATGCCGACGAGCTCGTGGGACAATAGCAAATCGTACGCGCCCCAGACGAAATACACGGTGCCGTTTTTAATTTACGATCCGAAGGGCGAAACGAATCTTTCCATCGTCAAATATGAAGACAACGAAGGTGTGACGATCGCTTGCGACAAGCAGTCTTGGGCGGTGATCGAGTGCACGATGGAGTTCACGACTCCGCAGCTCGCGCCTGGGCAAAAATCAAGTGAACGCACGCTGAAAATTTTCGTCGAAAACCGGAACGTCGACACGAAAGACGCGGAAGTTCGAAGCACCACAATGACGTTCGATATCCTCACGGAGGCTCCATGAAATTTCTGACTCTCGCGGTTTTATTCGCTTCCGTTTTGGTTCACGCCGACGTCGATCAGGACTTTGAAGGACTCGGCGGCAATCGAATTCTCCTCGAGAAAGCGAAAGAGCTGAATCCCGAAAAAGAAGTTCAGATCGTGCAAGAGCGCGTGGTTCCGCGGCGCCATCGATTCGAAATTTCGCCCGAAGTGGTTGGGACGTTCGGCGGTGACACTTACAGCCGCACATCCGCGATCGGAATGAACGTTCAGTATCACTTCAATCCGCATTGGTCGGTCGGCGTTCGTTATCAGTACGACTTCAACAAACTGACGCCGGAAGGGAACGCCGCTTACAACCGTGCGAAAGAGGATTTCCAAAAGCATCCGGACGATCCGCGCAGCCCGATTCCGACTCTCGACTATCCGAAGAACGAAACCTTCGCGACACTCTATTGGTATCCAATTTACGGAAAAATGAATTTGCTCGATAAGGGCATCGCGCACTTCGACGTCTACGGCCTCGCGGGTTACGGCCGCGTGACGCTGAGCTCGGGTTCGGTTCCGAGTTACACCGGCGGACTCGGGATGGGATTCTGGTGGACGCAACACTTCTCTTCGCGAGTGGAAATGCGCTATCAGAACTACACCGCGAAATACTTCAATACTCCGACGAAACTCGATCTCGCCGTCGCTTCAATCCAAATGGGATGGTTGCTATGATTCGCGCGCTCGGACTCGCGGCCGTTCTCGTGACGTCTTCGGGCGCCGCGATGGCCGAAGATCTTGAAAATCTCCTCGAAGGCAAGGCGCCGAGCCAATCCGCCGAACCTCTCATTCACGCGAACACGCTGCTCTCCGACGCCGCCCGCAGTTTTTCGCAAGCGACTTCGTTTGAAGCGAACACCTTGATGCGCAATCTTGAACGCGGGGAGTGGAGCGAAGCGCTTATCAATTGGAATGCGGCATTCGGCGGGAAACCGTTTGAAACGACTCCGAACGGCATTGCCCTTCGCGCCTTGATTCAACTGAAGGCCGGACTTCCGGTGACGGGTCTTGAGTCGCTGTTTACGATCGAAGACGCCAAACAAATCCACTTCGTTCTCTTAAATATGTGGCGCGAAGCCGCGCCGGAAACGCTTCCGGCGTGGATGGTCTCGAAGATTCAGTGGAAGCAATCGTTCACTGACTTCTTCGGTCCCGCGATCGAAGTGAGGGTGCGCGCCGCCGACCTTTCGGGCTCAGCTCACAACATCGAAGACCTTTTGGCCCTCTCCGCAAAAGCTCCGCCGAATTCGCGCGAGCGCGCCATCGTCGACTGGCATTTGGCCCTCGCTTACGCGCAAGCCGATCAAGCCGACAAAGCCGCGAAGATCATGGGTCTTCTTCTCAAAGCGAAGAACAATCCGGTGTCGCCGGAGCTGATGAATCTCACGGCCGCCCGCATGCTTTACCAAAACGGTTACTTCGATCCCGCGCAAAAGTACTACGATAAAATTCCGAAGAAGTCGGAAGACTATCTCGAAGCGCAAGAAGAGAAGGCATGGACGTATCTGCGCCGCGGACAGCCGCAGAACGCGATCGCGACGACTCAGTCGCTCGTGAATCCGATCTTCTCGGGCCAAGTCGGTCCTGAGTCGTGGTTCCTCCATTCCCTCGCGCAGCTGAAAGTCTGCGACTATTCGGGCGTGCTCGAAACGATGAAGGGATTCCCGAAAGAGTTCAAAGATCACGCCGTCGCGCTCGAGCAGCTGTCTCAAGGCAAAGCCGGAATGAAAGAGCTCGGCGATTTCCTCGAGCGAATGAAGAAGGGTGCGCTCACGCGTGCCGAGATGGTGCGCTCCACTCGCAGACTTCCGCGCGATCTCACGCGCGACGAGAAAATGAAGTTCTTGCTCATGAGCCAAGCGATTCTCGAAAAGGAAGCCGACGCCGCTGCGTTACTCTACACGAAGTCGCTTAACAATTCGGGTCTCCAAGGTCACTTCGACACGCTCAAAGGGCAATTGCTCGAGCGCGTTCATCAAGTGAAGGCGTCCGAAATTTCGCACGCACAAGATATGGCGGCGAAAGAACTCGACGACACGAAAAAGATCATCAACAAAATGCATATTGTCGAAGCCGATTTGATTCAACGGATCGAGGCGACGCCGAAACTCGCGAAGAACGACGCGAAACCCGAAGTCAAAGTCGGAACGACCGGCAGCCTCGCGCGCGATACGCTCAAATTCCCGAAGGAAAACGAATTCTGGTTCGATGAACTCACGAATTACAGAGTCGACGTTAAAAAAGGATGTCAAGCGAGGGTCACACGATGAAGATTCGCGCGGTACTCACTACGCTCGTATTTTTGCTTGGATGTTCGTCACCCGCCGTGCCGACCGCGAAGGCGATTCCGGATCCGCATGCGATCGACGATAAGGGACGAAACATCATTAGCCCGAAAGTCGACATTCTCTTCGTCATCGACAATTCGGGCTCGATGTCGTCACACCAAGAGAATTTGAAGAAGAATTTCCCCCAATTCCTCGCGAACTTCTTCAACTCCGTGGACATCGATTTTCATATCGGTGTGATTTCGACGGACGACGATCCACTCTACAACACGGACCCGCACGACGACTGTTGTGGCGAGCTGATCGGTGACCCGCGTTTCGTCGATCGCAATACTCCCGATTTCGAAACCGTACTCGCGGAGCGAATGGTTCTCGGAACCAGCGGTTCGGCGACGGAAAAAGTTTTCGATCCGGTCCTTGAAGCTTTTTCGGAACCGAACCTTCACGGGATCAATTCCGGCTTCCTCCGGTCCGATGCAACCCTCGCGATCATTTTCGTGACGGACGCCGAGGACCAAAGCAAATTGATCAGCGCTCCGGCTCTCAACGAGTTTCTCGTGCGTCTGAAGGGCCGGTCGACGATGGTTCTCACTTACGGAGTCATCGTTCCGAAAGGCGTCAGCGGATGCTCGCGTGACGAAGGCGATCCGAACAAGATCGAGCAACTCCTCGCGATGTCGCCAAGCGCGCCGAATAATAAATGGTCACTCTGCGATCCGCTCTTCGGAGAACATTTGGCGGAAATGGGAGAAGATCTCGCGCTCCGCGTGGGCAGTATTCTGAAGCTGAATCAAGTCCCGGTCATCAGCACCATTCGGGTTTGGTATGGCACTCAGGAGCTTCCGCCGGATCCTTTCAAAGGTTGGTCGTTCGACGTCGCGGACAACGCGATTCATATCGGACCGAACGTCGTTTGGACGAAGCAGCCGAAGGGCACCCACATTCAAGTGTCGTATAAAGCGACGAAGCACGACGACAAGAATCCATGATCGCACTTTTACTCGCCGCTCAACTGACTCATGCCGCTCCGATCGAAAGCCGCTCCGCGATTCGCCTGACCGGCGAGTCGTATCTCGCGCATATGCACTCGCGCGTTCGCGTCGTTCCGTTTCGGTCGCGGACTGCGGAAGAAGCCGCGGTCCCGTTCGGTCAGCCGCTGCCCGCGACGACGTCGTGGGATTCGATGCAAACGATGACCGAAAGATTTAAACGCGTGCGCGACGAACGCTGGCTCGAGCAAACGTATCGTCCTGGCTTCTTGCGGCGGATTTCGTGGATTTATCCCGACGACGGTTGCTTCGCCCGTGCCGGCCTCGCGATTTTCAATTTCGCGAAGTGGGCGATTCAGGTTCCCGGGAAAATCTTCGCGTTCGGAGATCTCTCGGTTCAAACGGCGAATTCGCCGTTCGGAAATGTGTCGTGGTGGTATCACGTCGCGCCCGTGGTGGAAGTCCTCGGCGAAAAGTACGTTCTCGATCCCGCGATTGAACCGGGCATGCCGCTTCCGATCGCGGATTGGATTTCTCGAATGAGCAACCGCCCATCGTCGGTGCAAGTCGCGATCTGCGGCTCGGGATCGTACGATCCGAGCGATCTCTGCGACAAAGACACGGACGGCGTGGAATCGACCGCTCAAGCCGATCAACCTTATTATCTCGACAATGAATGGGATCGCTTGATCGAATTGCATCGCGATCCGAATCAAGAACTCGGTGACAATCCGCCTTGGCATTAAGGCGCGACCTACGGCCAGCCCGGTTAAAAGATTGTTTTAGAATTTCGTCAGGATCACGCCCGGCAACGGGATCCTGACAATTTCTGTTTAAGGATTTGTCTAGACTCGAACCAACGAGGGGAGAGTCACGATGAATACTGCAATCAACTTGTTCCGAACGTTCCAGGAAGCTCGCCAGAAAAAGTCGCTCTACGGACGGATCAAAGATTTTCGCGGGCATGTCGCGCTCAAATACGAAACCGACGATTTCCTAGTGACCACCGCGCAAAACGGCGCGGAACTTTTGCGCGTTCTCGAACTCCGTCACGAGATTTTCCTCAAGGAGTGGCAGGGGCGGAGCGCTTACCACGGACTCGACGTCGACAATTTCGATTTCAACGCCGACCACCTGATGATCATCGACAAAGCGAGAGGCGAAGTCGTCGGAACTTACCGATTGCTCTGCTCGCACTTTACGCACGATTTCTACTCGGCGAGCGAGTTTGACTTGCGTGAGTTCACGCGGCTTCCCGCCGTGAAGCTCGAAATGGGCCGCGCGTGCGTGCGCGCCGACTACCGCGACGGCAACACGATCGATCTTCTCTGGAAGGGTCTCACGCGCTACATTTTCCAAACGAAGACCGAATTCCTCTTCGGATGTGCGAGCGTCAAGAGCACCGATCCCGAATTGCTTGGCCGCGTGTTCCGCACCTTGCGCGATCAAAACGGTTGGACCGATGAATATCAGGTCCGCGCCAACTGGGATTACCAGTTCCCGGATTTCTCGATTTTGACCGCCGAAGGCCTCAATTCGGTCGAAAAGCGCGAGTTCATTCCACCGCTTCTCCGCTCGTATTTAATTGCCGGCGCCAAGGTGCACGGCTGGCCCGCGCTCGACCGAGAGTTTGCTTGCGTCGATCTCCTCACCATTCTAGATTGGAAACACTTGAATCCTAAGTTCCAGTCGAGATATGTGGGGTCATGCGTTCTGTTTTAACCGCGCTTCGTGTTTTCGCCGTCTTCCTAACGATCGCCATTTTTCTCATGCATATGAGCGTGGTTTGGTTGTTCATCCGCGGCCGCTATGAGCGGATGCGGTGGAGCAATCATCTGCTCTCGAGGTACGCGCGCGCGACTCTTAAGATTCTCGGTCTACACGTCAACGTCATCGGCCGCGAAAATCTGCAGCACCTCAAGAGCGCTCTCTATGTCGGGAATCATCTCTCGTATTTGGACGTCCTCGCGATCAGCTCGGAAATTCCCGGCTGCTACGTCACGTCCGTCGAAATCCGCCAGACGCCGGTGCTGGGGCAAATCTGCTTGATGGCGGGCTGCATGTTCGTCGAGCGCCGGAACAAGATGAATATTCGCAATGAAGTTTCGGAACTACGGCGCGGTTTGAATCTCGGATTGAACGTCGTCATTTTTCCGGAAGCCACGAGCACCAACGGCGAAGCGGTTCTCCGGTTTCGAAAACCGTTGTTTTTCGCGGCGATCGACGGCGGCGCAATGGTCGTTCCGTTTTGTTTGAATTACCGTCAAGTCGGGGGCCAACCGGTCACCGCGGAAAATCGCGATCTCGTTTGTTGGTATGGCGACATGGATTTCGTGCCGCACCTATGGAATTTCGCGAAAGCGGGGAGCTCCCGCGTCGATTTGAATTTCATGAAGCCGATTCGAACGACCGTCGATACCGATGCGACTACTCTCGCCGAGCAGTCGCATGCGGAAGTCGTGCAAGCGCATTTGCCGTTCAAGCCGGCCAACGCTTAAGTCAGCTGAATATCCATTTCCGCTAAAACATACGGATCGGTTTCGCCCGGGCAACTTCCGTCGCTGGCGACTTCGAGCAATTCGGTTCCGAACATGCGATCAATCCGCGAATTCATCGCCATCGGCGGAAGGCGGCCTTGAATGACCCCGTCTTTCGCGAGAAATGCGAGTTGAATCGGCGTCGAGAATCCACCGTCGGCCGTGTAATCGCCACCGAAAGCCATGACGCTGACGATGACTTCGCCTGCGTCTTTGAGGATTTCGCGGAACGAACGTTGACCTGGCTCGATCACGAGATTCGAAAATTTTAATCCCGTCGTCGAGTTGTAACCGCGAAAGCAATTGGCGGTTGTCGGTATGCCGTATCGTTTCTCGTGCTTCAGGTCGCTGATCAAATTGACGATGGTTCCGTTCTCAATGAGTTTCAATGCCGGTGTGCCCGCGACCGTGCCCTCATAGTCGAAGGGCTTCGTGCCGTGGCGGGCAGGGTCGTTCTTGATGTCACTCACGGATAATTTTTGGCTGAGAATTCTCTGCCCGCGTTTTCCGCTGTAAAGCGCGGTCCCTTCCGAATAGTTGTCGGCACGAAGAGATTCCGCGAGCTTATTGTTTCGTTCGCTCCATGGATTCATCAAAACTCTTTCCAGCACATTGGGATCCTAAGCTTAGAATTCCACGTGGACAAGTTGTCGCG
>JADMIO010830206.1_pt1 | contig 30816 bp, 31 predicted proteins | sample 8958161 | NCBI WGS metagenome assembly JADMIO01 (sample SAMN16585339, study PRJNA669376) | soil metagenome | isolation source: Crop rotation soil | place: USA: Cullars Rotation, Alabama | collected 2011 | reverse complement strand
GCCGCGACTTCAAGTCACGTGAATTCCAAGCTTCGGATCCCACTGTGCTGGAAAGTTGCGGTCTCCGACCAGCACCTCGCAACTCTTCTCATCCTAGGACCCGAGCACGACGGCGGGCAGCGTCTTAGAATGACAACGCCATGCCCACCCCCCGCGACGCCTTGCGTGAACGACTCCTCTCGGTCCAGGACCGCATCGCTCGCGCCTGCGCCCGCGCCGGCCGCCATCCCTCCGATATCGTTCTCGTCGCGGTCACCAAGAAAGTCGTCCCCGAGCTTGCCGCGCTTCTCCCCGAGTTGGGCATCCTCGACCTCGGCGAAAACCGTCCCCAGGAACTGTGGCGCAAGGCGACCCTGCTGCCCCCCACCGTCCGCTGGCATCTCATCGGCCATCTGCAGCGCAACAAGATCGAAAAGACGCTGCCCCTCGTCAGCGTGGTCCATGCCGTCGATAGCGTTCGCCTGCTCGAAGCGCTGGAAGCCGAGGCAACAAAAAACGCGCGCCCGGTCGACGTCCTCCTCGAAGTGAACGTGAGCGGCGAGCAGAGCAAGCAAGGCCTGGAGGAGAAGGATCTCGCCGCGCTCACCGAGTCGATCGCCAGTCTCCGCAACGTTCGCGTGCAGGGACTCATGACGATGGCGCCACTCACCGAACCCGAGAAATGCCGTCCCGTCTTCGCGCGTCTCCGCGCCCTGCGCGACGACCTGCAAACCCAGCTCGGCCGCGACCTGCCCGAGTTGTCGATGGGCATGAGCAACGACTTCGAGGTCGCCGTCGAGGAGGGCGCCACCATGGTCCGCCTTGGCACGATCTTGTGGAGTTGAATTAAAGCTCCAAGCCCAGGGATAAGCGCCGCGTTCCCTGGGCTACCACCGCAATTCCCGCTCGGCCCGCGCCACGACCTCCGCGTTCGCACGCCGCTGTTCCGCCACCAGCGCCGCCGCCCGCGCATCGGGGCACTGCACGCAGAACCGTAGGATGGCCCGCCGCTGCAAATCCTGCAGGTCCTGTTTCCAGAGGCCAACCACCTCGTCCGTCAGGTCCCAGCGCCGCAGCAAACGCAGGTCCTCTACCACCCAGTCCAGCTCGCCCACCATCAGCAGCATGGTGTACACCTCACGCACACGCGGCGCCTCGATCTGGCCTGGATGACTGTCGAGGTAATAGCGAGCGCAGCGCCGCATCAAGTCGCGCGTCAGGAAGTCGCTCCGGGGATCGCGCAGCGTTTGCGTGATGTAATCCCATGCCGCCTGCGGGTCGAGCAGCAGCCACCCCTTGAGCAGACCATCCGCGTCACTGCCCGTCTTCGCGCTCGCCAGTAGTTCGCGCAGCAAGACCGCGTCACGCACATCGCCGGCATGCCCCAACAGATAAGCGCACAGGCCGCGCAGCTCCACGTCCACTTGCTTGTTCTTGACGAGTTGACGCAGCCGCGCGCTCGCCATGCCGGAGGCGGCCTTGGCAAGCGTCTGGTCGTCCATCTGCTGCAGCGTCTTGAGCGCGTCGTAAGCGGGCAGGTCCAGGTCGCCATTCAGATAGCCGATGCAAAGCTGCGCCAGGCCCACCTTGTCGCCGAGATGCGCCTTCAACCCGCGCAGGTAACCGAGCGCCTCATCCCCCGGAAAGGAGTTGTCGACCCGGATCGCCCTTCCTGCTCCGACGCGAAGATGATGTGTCTCCCACCCCAGTACTCCTGGAATCCGAGCGCCGCCCGCGCAAAATCGCGCGGCGCCTTGATCGCCTCCAGCACCCGTTGCGGCGCCGGCCCCTCATGCTCAAAGGCTGGCCCCTCGACAAGCAGCACCAACTCCGAGTCAGCCATCTGCATGGCGAGGGGGCGATAGTTGGCCGGCGGGCACGCCCGGCCGGGCGTCGCGATCAAGAACAGGACCAGCAAGGAGATGCGTCGATCCATGACAAGGCCTCCTTGCCTCGCGTTTACACAAATCCGCGGGTCGCTTGAAGGTCACTCGTGTTTCCTCTCATCACAGCTGCGTTTCTTCTCAACGGCGAAAACGCAGGTCCATCCACAACCCCTTCCTCCAGACATGGTTAATTCTTCTCATCTCACGACCCCCTCACACACCCCTCCCTGCTTCCGTCGGCAACTTGAATAGAACTGGCAAAAAAATCCAAAAATGATGATTGATTCTGACAGATAAGCTGTACAATATGGGTAACTTTTGCCAGAATGGTCTGGCAGGAATCCTCCACAACCAAGCAGGATGTGCCGTGATCGTGGAAGAACGCCGCCAAAAAGTCCTCGACCTCGTGAGCCAGAAAGGCTTCGTCGCGCTCACGGACCTCGCTCGGGAGCTGGATGCCTCCGAGTCCACCATCCGCCGCGACCTCGACTTCTGGGACAAGCAGGGCGTCGTCCGCCGCACTCATGGCGGCGCCGTCTACCTGGTCGATGGCCAGGGCCTGCCGCCCCTCGAGGAACGAACGTCGCGCCAGATGGCCGAGAAGCAGGCGATCGCCCGGACCGCGGTCGCTCGCATCCAGGATGGAGACGCCATCCTGATCGATGGCGGCACCACGACGCTGGAGATCGCCAAGCTGCTGGTCGGTCGCCCCGTGCAGATCGTCACCAACAGCCTGCCGATCGCCAACCTGTTCGCCAATAGCCGCGAGACCGACCTCGTCATCCTCGGCGGCTACGTCTATCCGCGAACCGGCGTGGCTCTCGGCCCCCTGACGGTGCGCATGCTGGAGGACGTGCACGTCCATCAGACGTTGCTCTCCTGCAGCGGCATCACCGCCAAGGGCTTGTTCAACAGCAACCTGCTGCTCGTCGAGACCCAGCGGCGCATGATGAGCGCCGCCGACGAGGTGGTGGTCGTCGCCGACCATCAGAAGTTCGGCAAGCAATCGCTCGCGTTCCTGTGCGAGCAGACCGCCGTCGACACCCTGATCGTCGACGCCGGCCTGGCCCGCGAGCAGCGTGGCCTGATCGATGAAACGCAGGTCCGGCTCATCGTCGCCGGACCGAGCATCAGCGAGGAGTTTCGCCAATGATGACCCTGGATCGCGGCGTGGTCGAGAGACTGGTGCGCGATGCGCTGACCAAACGGATCGGCGGCCAGCGTGCCCCGGATGCCAACGGCAAGGCGCGTTCGGGTGAAGCGCCCAAGCTCGTCGTCAATATCTCCGCCCGTCATTGCCATGTGACGCAGGAAGATCTCGAGCGCCTCTTCGGCAAGGGCCACAAGCTCACCGTTCACAAGAACCTCTATCAGGACGGCTTCTTCGCCGCCAACGAGACCGTGACCATCATCGGCCCACGGCAGCGCATGATCCCCAACCTGCGCATCCTCGGCCCCTGCCGCGATTACAGCCAGGTCGAGCTGGCGTTCACCGACGCCATCTCGCTCGGCATCGAGGCGCCGGTGCGCAAGAGCGGCGACCACCGCGAGACGCCCGGCTGCTACCTGATGGGCCCGGCCGGCATGATCGAGCTGGAAAAAGGCGTGATCCGCCACGAGCGCCACGTCCACATGGGCCCCAAGGACTGCGACTACTACGGCGTCAAGGACGGCGGCCGCCTGAATCTCCGCGTGAACGGCACGTGCTCCGCCGTCCTGGAAGACCTGCTCGTGCGCTTCTCGCCCACCAGCAAGCTCGAAGTGCACCTCGACACCGACGAAGGCAACGCGGTGGACCTGGTGCATGCGACGAAATGTGAGTTGTTCAAGTGAGTGGTGAGTGGTGAGTGGTGAGTGGTGGTACGGCCGCTTCGATGTTTAGCGCTCGAGCGGCTCTGTCAACGACTTGCAATGCGAGCGCTAAACATTGAAGCGACCAGCCACTCACCACTCACCACTCACTCCGAAAAAAACAAATACCCCTTCCTTCCTCGAGGTACTGAAAAATGGCAGCAAACATGGAAGCCCTCGGCATGATCGAGACCAAGGGCCTGGTGGCGCTGATCGAAGCCAGCGACGCCATGCTCAAGGCCGCCAACGTCACGCTCCTGGGCTGGCAAAAGATCGGCAGCGGCCTGGTCACCAGCTTCGTCGTCGGTGACGTCGCCGCCGTCAAGGCCGCCGTCGACGCCGGCGCCGCCGCCGCCGGCCGCATCGGCGAAGTCGTCGGCATCCAGGTCATCCCCCGTCCCCACGAGGACACCGGCAAAGCCCTCCCCAGCGCCGGCAAAGCCCCCGCCGCCAACGTCGGCTAACCAAGTAACCAGCGCGCTCCATCCCTTGCGATGCGTCCGCTTTGCGGTTTCGCGCACCACGCCCCCGCAAGACGCCGCGCGACGAACCCAACAAACCACCGATAAACACCAACCAATTCGAGGTTCATCCATGGCCAAAACATCCAACGAAGCCCTCGGCCTTGTCGAGACCAAGGGCCTGATCGCCACCATCGCCGCCACCGACGCCATGTGCAAGGCCGCCAACGTCACCATGGCCGGCCAGGTGCAGATCGGCGGCGCCTTCGTCACCACCTTCGTCCGCGGTGACGTCGGCTCCGTCCGCGCCGCCGTCGACGCCGGCGGCGCCGCCGCCAGCCAGCACGGCGAGCTTGTCAGCTCGCACGTCATCCCGCGCCCGGAAGAAACCGTGCTGAGCGTCTTCCTCAAGTAAACGTTTGATGTTTAGCCCCGGTTCAAAGAACCGGGGTGGACCGGGCCCCAAGGCATCCGATGAAAATCCTCGTCGCCAACCTCGGCAGCACCAGCTTCAAGTACCGCCTCTTCGACATGACGTCGGAGAAGATGCTGGCGCGCGGCGGCGTGGAGCGCATCGGGGCGCCCGAGTCGCCCGCCTTCGTCGAAGTCGGCGGCAAGCGCGAGGACGTCAAGGTTGCCGCCAAGGATCATGCCGTTGCCGTGCGTCTCTGCCTCCAGCAGCTCACCGAGAAGCAGGTGCTGGCCAGCCCGAAAGAGCTGGCCGCGATCGGCTTCAAGGCGGTGCATGCCCAAGGCGTCACCGGCGTGCAGCGCGTGGACGAGCGCGTCCTCAAGGCGATGGAAGCCTTCAACGACGTCGCCCCGGCCCACAACCCGCCCTACGTGTCGGCCATGCGCCTCTTGGCCCGCGAGCTACCAGAGATCCCGCTGGTCGCCGCCTTCGAGACCGGCTTCCACGAGACGATCGCCCCGGCCGAGAAGCTCTACGCCGTGCCCCTGGAGTGGGCGGAGAGACACGGCGTCAAGAAATGGGGCTTCCACGGCGCCAGCCATCGCTACATCGCCACGCGAACGGCGGAGCTGTTCCAGGCGAGCGGCGCGACGAGCAAGGAGCTGCGGATCATCTCCTGTCACCTTGGCGGCTCCAGCTCGCTGTGCGCGATCTCGGGTGGCCAGTCCCGGGCGACGACGATGGGCATGAGCCCGCAGAGCGGCCTGCCGAACAACAACCGCGTCGGCGATTTCGATCCCTTCGCGCTGCCCGCTCTGATCCGCTCGACCGGCAAGTCCCTCGAGCAGCTGCTCGAAGATCTCGCCAACCGCTCCGGCCTGCTCGGCGTCAGCGGCTTCAACGACCTGCGCGACATCGAAGCCGCCGCCGGACGCGGCGAAGCCAGGGCCCAGCTCGCCCTGGACGTCTTCGTCGCCTCGGTCCGCCACTACCTCGGCGCCTACCTGGTGCTCCTGGGTGGCGCCGACGCCATCGTCTTCACCGGCGGCATCGGTGAAAACTCGACGGCGATGCGGCGAGCCGTGCTGCAGAACCTGGAATGGTGCGGCATCGCGCTCGACGAGGAAAAGAACAAGACCGCCAGGGGCGAACAACGGATCGACGCCCCAACAAGCCGCGTCCAGCTCTGGATCATGCCGACCAACGAAGAGCTGATCGTGGCGCGGCAAGCGCGCGACCTACTAAAGTAGGCCGCCGCTCCGCGGCGGCAGAAACGGCTGCCCGTTGGAGACGCGGTCTTGAGACGTTACTTCCCTGCCGTCGCGGAGCGACGGCCTACTTTGGACCACCCATGTTCATCGCCAAAGTCACCGGCAGCGTCGTCGCCACGCAGAAGACCGCCAGCATGACCGGCCACAAGCTGCTCACCGTCGAGCCGCTGCGCGTCGACCCCGCCCAGCGCGACCGCCTCGTCGGCACGGGCCGCACCTTCGTCTGCGTCGACACCGTCGGCGCCGGCCAGGGCGAGATGGTCCTCATCGTCCAGGGCTCCAGCGCCCGCCTCACCCCCGAAACCGAAAAACTCCCAATCGACGCCGCCATCATCGGCATCGTCGACACCGTGAACGTCGAGAACAAGACCATCTTCAACGCGCGCACGGCTTGACGTTTAGCCCGGTTCGCAGAACCGGGCGAACAGCGCCGCTCGCCGAAACCTTGAAGCGCAATCAACGACCAACGCAACGACGCGAACCCGAGACAACCATGCTGCAACTCACCGACGATCTCATCCGCTCCGTGGTCCAGGAAGTCGTCAGCGCCATGAAGAACGGCGCCCCCGTCAAGGTCGCCTCCGGCCGCTTCGGCGTCTTTGACAAGGTCGACGACGCCGTCGCCGCCGCCAAGAAGGCCCAGGCCGAGTTCGAGAAGCTCGGGCTCGACGCCCGCCGCAAGGCCGTCGACTGCGTCCGCCGCATCTGCACCGAACGCGCCGAGGAGCTGGGCCGCGACGAGTTCGAGGAGACGAAGATCGGCCGGCTCGTCCACAAGATCGAGAAGCTGAAGACGTGCGCTGAAAAGACGCCGGGCGTCGAGTTCCTGCGCACCGAAGCCTTCAGCGGCGACAATGGCGTCACCGTGCAGGAGTTTGCCCCCTTCGGCGTCGTCGGCATCATCACCCCGGTCACGCACTCACTGCCCACGCTCGCCTGCAACGCCATCAACATCCTCGCCGCGGGCAACTCCTTCGTCTGCAATCCGCATCCCAGCGGCGCGAAGATCGCCTGCAAGGGCACGCGCCTCTTCAACGAAGCGATCCACCACGCGATCGGCATCGACAACCTGCTGACCATCATCGAGAACCCGACGCTCGAATCGGCCCAGGCCATCTTCGACAACCGCGACGTTCGTCTCCTGTGCGTCACCGGCGGCCCTGCCGTCGGCCGCGCCGCTCTGCGCAGCCCGAAGCGCGCCATCGTCGCCGGCCCGGGCAACCCGCCCGTCGTCGTCGATGAGACGGCCGACCTCGACAACGCCGCCCGCTGCATTATCCAGGGCGGCTCTTACGACAATAACCTTCTGTGCATCGGCGAGAAGGAGGTCTTCGCCGTCGCCGACATCTTCGAGGAGTTGATGCAGGCGATGACGCGCTACAAGGCCGTCCGCCTCGACGCCAAGCAGATCGAGGCGCTGACCAAGGCCGCGTTCGTCAAGGGCGAAGGCGGCAAAGAGGTCATCAACAAGGACCTCATCGGCCAGGACGCCGCCGTCCTCGCCAAGCATGCCGGCCTGTCGATCCCGGCCGACACCGAGCTGATCTTCGGCGAGACCGACGAGCATCACCCGTTCGTCGACCACGAGCAGATGATGCCGTTCGTGCCGTTCGTCAAGACGCGGGACGTCGACACGGCCATCGCCCTGGCCCAGAAATACGAGCACGGTTTCCGCCACACCGCGATCATCCACTCGCGCAACATCGACACCATCACGAAGATGGCCCGCGTCATGGACACCACCCTCTTCGTGCAAAACGGCCCCAGCACCGCATCGCTGGGCGGCGGCGGCGAGGGTTACCTGAGCTTCAGCATCGCGACGCCGACGGGAGAAGGCGTGACGACGCCGCTGACGTTCACCCGCCAACGCCGCTCGACCACCGCCGCCGGTGGGTTGCGAATCTTCTGATTTCTTTTTTCACCGCAGAGAACGCGGAGAACGCAGAGAAAGGCAGGAGAGAACCAATGGATGAGAAAGAGCGGATTAACCGACTGACGGAAACGATAATCGGAGCCGCGATCGCGGTTCATCGAGAACTGGGGCCCGGCTTGCTCGAGTCGGCCTATGAAGCGTGCCTCGCGTTCGAGTTGGCAGAGAAAGGGATCCAGGTGGAGCGTCAGAGGCCTTTGCCGGTCGTTTACAAGGAAGTTCGCCTGGACTGTGGCTACAAGATGGATCTGGTTGTCGATGGTCTGGTCATCGTCGAACTGAAATCGGTCGACAAGCTGATCAAGATCCACGAAGTCCAAAGGATCTCCTACCTCAAACTGGCAAAACTCAAGGTCGGCCTGCTGATCAACTTCAATGTTTACCAGCTGATTTCTGGCGTCAAGCGGATCGTTCATGGGTTTTAGTATTCACCGCAGAGAACGCGGAGAACGCAGAGAAAGAAAAGAGACACCAGGCTGATTGTTTGTCATTGTCTTCTCTCCGCGTTCTCTGCGTTCTCTGCGGTTGAATGATGGAGAGTAACACAACCGGAACGTGTGCGAGCGCCGAGGAATTGTCAGCGGCTTCTCAGCGTTCTCTGCGGTGAAAAGAAATGCAACTAGGCGACGTCGTCGGTCATGCCGTCAGCACTGTCAAGCACCCCAGCTTCAAAGGCTGGCGCCTGCTCGTCGTGCAACTGCTGACCGTCGACGGCCAGCCGGATGGCGAGCCGTTGCTGGCGATCGATCAGCACGGCGCCGGGGCCGGGGAGCGCGTGATCCTCTGCAACGACGGGGCCGAGGCGCGGCGCATGGTGGCGAGCAAGACCTCGCCTGTGCGCTGGTTTGTCATGGGAATTTGTGATTCATGAGTCGTCCCGGGCCGGAAAGCAATGGCGCGGTTCTCACCTGGTCAGACCCACTGCTGACCTGGGAAGCCCTGCGCTCGCGCCTGAATGGCCTGCGTGAGCTGGTCCTCGGCCCCAAGACGCTCGTCTCGCCGTTACTGCTCGACGAGCTGCGCGACCGCAAGATCACTGTGCGCCGTGACGGCGAAGCGTCGAGCGGAGCCGTCAGAGCCGCGCACGAAGCGGAGCGCAGTAAGCGGAGCCTGGGCGTCGCCGTTCAGACAAGCGACGGCGGTGTCGCGAGCGCCATGGAAGCATTGAAACGCGAAGGTGTGGAGCTTCCGGCCTGGCAACCCAAAGGCGCCACCCTCGCCGCCTGGTCGTGGTCCCTCGCCCACCTGGTCAAGGAGCAGGGGCGCGGCATCGCCTTCACCGCCGACGCCGCCCTGGTCGCCTGCCTGGCCTGCAAGGTCGCCGGCGTCCGCGCCGCGACCGTGATCAACGCCGCGAAGACCAGCCGGGCCATCAAGGAGTTCGCCGCCAACCTGCTGACGGTCGAAATCCCCGGCCCGACGTTCTTCGAGCTGAAACAGATCCTCCGCGCCGCGGCGACGACGCTGCCCGCGTCGCCCGGCGAGGTCGAACGCGTCTTCAAGGAGCTGGACGGCCATGCGCATCGCTGAAGTCATCGGCACCGTCTGCCTGTCGCGCTGCCACCCCAGCGTCCAAAGCCTGCGCTGGGTCATCGGCGTGCCGCTGAGCCTGAACGCCGTCAAAGCCGATGGTCCCGGCGACGGTGAAGACCAGATCATCTGCGATCAACTAGGCGCGGGCTTCGGCCAGCGCATTGGTTTCAGCGAAGGCGCTGAAGCGGCCGCCCCGTTCTCCCCCGAGAAGAAACCGGTCGATGCGTACTGCGGCCTGATCCTGGACACCATAGCTATAAGCTCTCAGCTCACAGCTAACAGCCGATCATGAAGGGAGGATCGTCCGTGCAGGACTTCAGAAAACTCAAAGTCTGGGAGAAAAGCCATGCATTTGTCCTCGATGTCTACAAGTCGACGGAGGTCTTCCCGAAATCAGAACTCTACGGTCTGACAAGTCAGCTCCGACGGTCGGCAATGTCCGTCCCCATGAACATCGCCGAGGGCTGCGGCCGTGGCAGCGACGCCGACTTCGGCCGCTTCCTGCAAATGTCGTTAGGATCCGCAAGCGAAGCAGACTATCAACTGCTTCTCTCCAGCGACCTGCGTTACTTGCACCCAACCGCATACGAACGCCTGGGCCAGTCCATCCAAGAAGTCAAACGCATGCTCTCGAGTCTTCTCCAAAAGGTCAAAGGTTAACCACCAGCTCTGGCTGAAAGCTGATAGCTGTGAGCTGATAGCTACCAAAGGTGCCCCATGCAAAGCGAGTTCAAACTGAAGGAAGAGATCTGCGAAATCGGCCGCCGCGTTTACAACAAAGGCTTCGCGGCCGCCAACGACGGCAACATCTCCTGCCGCCTCAACGACAAGGAGTTCCTGTGCTCGCCGACCATGGTGTCCAAGGGCTTCATGAAGCCCGACGACATCTGCAAGGTCGACGCCAACGGCACGCAGATCGCCGGCAAGCGTAAGCGCTCGAGCGAGTTCCTCCTGCATCTCTCCGTCTACAAGCATCGGCCGGACGTCATGGCCGTCGTGCATTGCCATCCGCCGCACGCGACCGCGTTCGCCGTCGCCCATGAGCCGATCCCGAAGTGCATCCTGCCGGAAGTCGAGGTCTTCCTCGGCGAGGTGCCGATCGCCGTGTACGAGACGCCGGGCGGGCAGAAGTTCGCCGACACCATCGTCCCCTACGTCAAGGACTCGAACACGATCCTTCTCGCCAACCACGGTACCATCACCTTCGGTCCCACGCTCGAGAAGGCGTACTGGAACAGCGAGATTATCGATGCCTATTGCAAGATCCTCATCCTCGCCAAGCAGATCGGCCGCGTGAATTACTTCAGCGACCAGCAAACCAAGGAGCTGCTGCAGCTCAAGCAGAAGCTCGGCTACGACGACCCCCGCCTCCGCGCCGGCCTGGAGAACTGCGACCTCTGCGGCAACAGCTTCTTCGACCGTGGCTACAACGACGCCTTCGTCCCCAAGTCCGACGCCTTCCTCCGCGACCACGCCGGCGGCGCCACGTGCGGCCCCTGCGCCACCGACGGCGCCAGCGCCTGCTCCTGCAAGACCGAAACCAAGGCGAGCAGCAACGGCAAGGCAACCGCGGCGTGCCTGGATGACGTCGTGCGTGTCGTGACCGATCAGGTGATGGCGGCGCTGGGTGGGCGCTGATCTAGAATGAGCGCGGGCATTCGCCGATCGGAGGTTGTCATGAGCGCGGAAAATCTTGAGAAACGCGTCGCGGAGTTAGAGGCAGAAGTGGCTCGGCTTCGCGAAAGCAAGGTGGACAAGGAACCTCAAGAGCCGTGGTGGAAAAAGATGGTCGGAGCCTTTCTCAATGACCCGTACTTTGAGGAGGCCATGGAGCTCGGAAGGCGATACCGCGAATCGACCCGGCCGAAGCCCAAAAAGCGAAAGAAACGCAAATGATCGTGTTAGACACCGATCATATGAGCTTGCTCGAGTGGAAGGACTCGCCGGACGCCAAGCGGCTTGACGCACGGCTTCAACACGTTCCGCCGCATGAAATGTGGACCACCATTATTAGCTACGAGGAACAGGTCCGAGGATGGACGGCGGCTATTGCCAAAGCGACGTCCGTCAAAGAGCAGGTCGATAAATATCGACGCCTTCACCGATTGCTCACTCTTTACTGCTCGTTTCAGATTCTCGAGTTCGACGAGAAGGCGGCCGTGGAGTATCAGCGCTTGCGCAAGCAATATAAGCGGCTAGCTTCTATGGATCTGAAGATTGCAGCGATTGTTATCGCGCGAAAAGGCAAATTGCTAAGTCGGAACACCCGGGATTTCACCCCAATTTCCGAACTGACCGTCGAAGACTGGACACGCGAAGAGATCAAACCATGAAAGTCACCATCATCGGCGGCGGCGGCCTTGTCGGCAGCTCGGCCGCTTACGCTCTGCAGACCGGCGGCATCGTCAGCCATCTGTGCATGGTCGACGCCAACGCCGATGCCGCCAGGGGCCACGCCCTCGAGCTGTTGCACGCCGCGTCGCTCACCAGCGATCAGCGCATCTCGGCCGGCACGATGGAGGACGTCGCCACCAGCGACATCGTCGTCATCACCGCCGGCCTGCGCCGCAAGCCGGACGAGAGCCGGCTCGACCTCATCAACCGCAACGTCGATCTCTTCCTCGGCATTCTCGATCAGGCGAAGGCCGCCGGCCTGCGCGACAAGTCCTACCTCGTCGTCGTCAGCAATCCGGTCGACGTGCTCACCTACCTCGCCGTGCAGCGCTCCGGCCTCTCCTGGCAGCGCGTCATCGGCCTGGGCACGCAGCTCGATACCGCCCGCTTCCGCGGCCACCTCGCCAAGGCCCTCGCCGTCCCCGCCTCGCAGGTGGGCGCCATCATCCTCGGCGAGCATGGCGACAGCATGGTGCCCATCTGGTCCAGCGCCACCGTCAACGGCCTGCCCATGGAAAACTGGCCCGGCTTCTCGCAGTCCGTCGGCCAGCAAGCCTTCGAAGACACCAAGACCGCCGGCGCGACGGTGATCAAGCTCAAGGGCGGCTCCAGCATGGCCGTCGGCCACTCGATCCGCGAAGTCGTCGAAGCGATTGCGCGCGACAGCCGCCAGGTGCTTCCGGTGAGCACGCTGCTGCACGGCGAATACGGCCTCAGCGATGTGTGCCTCTCGGTTCCAACGATTGTCGGCTGCGGCGGCGTGCGCAAGCAAATCGAGTTGCCGCTGACGCCGAAGGAAAGAACGGGCGTGCAAAACTCGGCGCGGGTGCTGCGGGAGATCATCGATCAAGTCGAATCGCGTATTGGCGGGAAGGCGACGACAAGAACAGATCGGCCGACGTCAGCGAATGGGCGCGCTATTCCGCGATCGGCCTGGGTGGGAAAAAGCAATTAAGAACCGAGAACCGAGAACGGAGAATTAGAACCAAGACGCTTTGCCTGGAGTTCGGTCATGAAGGGCGATGATATCGCTGAACGGTTGCTGGACTTTGGTGCTCGCATCATGAACCTTTGCGAGAACCTTCCGAAGACGCTCTCAGGACGGCACGTCGCGAAGCAGATGCTACGCTGCGGTACATCAGCCGGGGCGAACTTCGAAGAAGCACGCGGCGGCGAGAGCCGTGCCGACTTCACGCACAAGCTTGGCGTCTCCTGGAAGGAGACGCGAGAAACGCTTTACTGGCTGCGGCTCGCGGAGCGTGCCAAGTTGACCCGTCCCAATCTACTTCAGGGCCTGATTCGAGAAGCAGACGCGCTGTCCCGAATTCTGGCGAAATCGATCCAAACCGCAAAGAGGACCAAGTAAACGTCTTGGTTCTAATTCTCGGTTCTCGGTTCTCGGTTCTTAATTTCTTCCTGGACGCCGCCACTCCGGCCATGACCCAAAAATCTCTCGACATCAAACTGTCCAACATCCACCGCGACCCGCGCGGCGCCAAGGACTTCATCCTTGCCGACGCCAAGGACCCCGACATGGCGTTAGCCATCGGCGCCCCCGGTCGCTCTCCCGAGGCGTTCGAAAAAGGCGAGACGCGCTATCGCAGTCTGCAGGAGTTCCGCGACATCATCGAGCAGATCGTCGACCAGAAGCTGGTCGATATCATGCTCATGTCCGCCAGCACCAATGAAGTGTTGACCATCCAGAAGCGGACCTTTGATAACAGCCCGGTGACGCCCGCCGCCCGCGCCAACGACACCACCGACGTCCACATCATCCGCGGCAGTCGCTATCCCGCGCAGCACGCCCTGCCCTTCCGGACCGCGACGCTCGATCACATCCAGTGCGGCCATCTCGACTGTGCTCCGCAAGAACGCCATCTCGGCGCCAACCTCGGGCTCTACAGCATCACCTTCCAGAACGACGCCGCGCGCGATCGCGAGGCGCTCGAGGAATACAAGAAGTTCCGCGAGGAAGCGGAGCGCAAGGGTTTTCGTCACTTCCTCGAGATTTTCGACCCGAACGTGCCCGAGTCGGTCGAGGCGAGCAAGGTCCCCGAGTTCATCAACGACGCCATCGTCCGCACCCTCGGCGGCGTCACCTCCAAGGGCCGGCCGATCTTCCTCAAGATGGTCTACCACGGCCCCAAGGCGATGGAGGAACTCGTTGACTACGACCCGCATCTCGTCGTCGGCATCCTCGGCGGCTCGGCGGGAACGACCTACGACGCCTTCAAGCTCCTCAGCGAAGCGAAGAAATACGGCGCCCGCGTCGCGCTCTTCGGCCGCAAGATCAACAACGCCGAATGCCAGCTCGCCTTCGTCCGTTTTTTGAGATGGATCGCCGACGGCGAGATCGGCGCGGAAGAGGCGGTGAAGGCGTATCACGGCGTGCTGCAGCAGCTCAAGATCAAGCCGCAACGGACGCTCGAGGAAGACATGACGCTGCAGACCGCCGTGATGAGCTACGGCGGCGACAAGACGAAGACAATCAGCGTGCCGACTGCGAAGCAGGCCGCTCCGGCTGCGAAGAATGGAAAAGCAGCCGAGCCGTCGTCTAATGGCACACCGGATTTCACCAAGATGACAGCCGCCGAGAAGGTTTCCTGGCAGCGCGCCCGGTGGTCTCGGATCCTCGGCTAATACCGTGGCCTTCACGCTGCAATGTCGGTAGATTCGTCGCGCCAAAGAGGTGGGGGTGTCTGTGTGTGTGCGCGACGAATCCGAGAGGGGTGTCTCGGTGAGAGCGCGACGAATTGCCGGAAGGCCTCGGAAAGGCGTTCGGGGCGAGCGGACGAGTCTATTCGGGCTTGATCCCACTGCTCTGGAGCGCATGCCGCAATTCCGTGGCCGACTTGAACGGGATCTCCGGCTCTTCGCGTAGAGCGTGGTCGACGACCGCCGCGAGGCGTGGCGGAATGTCGGGCTTGCGCTGGGCGAGCGGCACGGGCTTGGTTTCGAGGATCGCGCGCCATACGTCGATGCCGGGCTTGAAGTCGCGCGGCGGACGGCCGCAGAGCATAAAGTAGAGGCAAGCGGCGCAGGCCCAGACGTCAACCTCGGGGCGGGCGAAGCGGAAATTGATGACCTGGGCACGGGGCATGTAATGAGGGGTGCCGCAGGCGGCGCCGGTCCAGGTGAGGCCGGAGAGGCCGGCGGCATCGAAGGCCTTCGCGAGCCCGTAGTCCCCGACCTTGACATCCCAGGGAGCAGACGGGCGGCCGAGAAAGAGGTTGGCCGGCTTGAGATCGCGGTGGACCAGGCCGGTGGCCCGCCCGACGTTGCCGTCGGCGAGGGCGACCGGAACGTCGAGCGTGTGCGCGTATTGGAGGCCGTCGAGCGCTTGCAAGGCGATGGCGAGTGCTTCATGCGGGGGCAGCGCTCCACGGTTCTCGACGAGGTGCTGCACGGAGCCGGCCGGGCAGAAGTCCATGGCGAAGAAGAAGGCGCCTTCGGAGTCGCCCAGATCGCGCAAGCGGACGACGTTGGTGTGGTGCAGCAGACGGGTGTTTTCGATCTCGCGTAGAAACATCTGCTTGACGCGCGCGCTGAGCGCCACCTGGGGCAGCATCACCTTGAGGGCCAGTTCCTCACCCGTCACCCGGTGACGCGCCAGAAAGACCGCGCCCATGCCGCCCCGGCCCAGCTCACGCACGCAATCGTAATCCTTGATAGCGGTCAGGGCCGCTTCGCCTTCGCGAGCGTGGTCCAGCATGCGTCGCATGATCCCCGTCGGCTTCGACCGACACACCGAGCAGATGAACTGACCTCCCTGACCGGCGGTTTCCCCGCGCACGTCGGCCCCGCAGCAGCAACACGTTTGCCAGCCACCCGTTTCGGCTTTCGTGGCGTGCAGCGCGCACGCGGGACAGAGCACGCGGGCGCCCGGCTCGCCCGCTTTTTCGGTCGCCTGCGGCATGACCTCGGCGCCGCAGCGAGCGCAGGTGAGCGGCGTCTCGACGGCGACGCGCAGGACCGCAAGGCCGAGGCGGCCGAGACTGACTTCGTCGCCGTTTTTCAAGTCGATTTCCAGCGCCTGCGTGGCGCCCGCGGCCGTCTGCTCGGGGCGGACGCTGCGCCGCTGGCCGATCTTGGCGCCATTGACAAAGGTGCCGTTGCGGCTGCCAAGGTCGCGGACGCGGATGAAAGGCGGGTTGACGTCGAAGAGGCAGTGGTGGCGTGAGATGGTGGCGTGGTCGGCGTCCTTGGGGAAGCGCAGGCGGCACTTCTCCTCCTTCCCGACGATCCAGGTGGAGCGTTCGTCGAAGGTGTAAGTGAAGCCGGCGAACTTGCCGGAGGTCAGGGTGAGCTGGACGCGCGCGGGCATGGGACCGTCAGGGCTCCCTCTTGATCGTGAGCGTGAAAGCGCCCTCCCCGGTCAAAGCGCCGGCGACGATTCGGTAGTCATCGGTCAGCTTGGGCACGAACGTGACATTGCGTACCTGTGCGTCGCGCCGATCGTCGTCAAAAATCAGTCGCGCTCCCTCCTTGTCCTGCATGCCAAGAAAGGGATTGAAGCCGTCGCGAAGCTTGCCGGGCCGTTCCAGGGTGAGCCGGTACGTCTTGTCCGCTTCAAGGCGCATGATAAAGACGTTAGCCCGCAAATAGCCGCGCACCGAGATCACATTCGCCTGATCGGTCGCTCGCACTTTTCCTCTGACGACCACTTCCTCGCCCGGCTTAAGAGCGGCGAGATTCGTCACCCCTGCGAAGGGCACAAAGGGGCCGCTGTTCTCCATATCCCACACGCGAATCGTGTGATCCGCGCCCGCGGTAAACAGACGCTTGCCGTCGGCCGACGGGGCAAGCGCCAGAATCTTGCCTGCGTGGCCGCCTAATGTCAAGGTCTCGACGCTGGTGGTCGCGTCCCAAATCTTGATGGCGCCGTCGAAGCCGGCGGAAACCAGGGACTTGCGGTCGGGCGAGAGCGCGAGGTCGGAAATGCCGAGACGGTGACCGTGCCAGATTCGGTCGTCGCGTCCGCGCACCAGGTCCCAAGCTCGGATGCTGGCGTCATCACCGGCGGAAAAGAGCCAGTCGTCCGCTACAACCAGCGCCCGGACGCCGCTTCCGTGTCCGATAAACTTGCGTGATGCAGTCGCGGAGGGCCAATCCCAGGCGCGCACGACGCGGTCGGCGCCGGCGGAAAACAATGTCTTGCCGTCGGGCGCGAGGGCCAGGGCATGCACGGCGTCCTCGTGCCCGCGAAGGGCTGCCACTTCCTTGCGGGCGTCCACGTCCCAGACCTTGATCGTCCGATCGCCGGACGCGGAGAAGAGTCGCTTGCCGTCCGGCGAGAGCAGGATTTTGTGAACCGGTCCTTCATGCCCAGCGAAAAGGGCCACCTCCCGCCCCGCGCTGACGTCCCAGGTCTTTATTGTCTGATCGAGGCTTGCGGAAAACAACCGCTCGCCGTCCGGGCTCAGCGCGAGGCTGGTGACGGTCTGCGCGTGCGCCGCCCAGGAATGGATTTCCTTGCCCGACGCCAGGTCCCATGCCTTGATGGTCCCTTGGCGGTCCCCGGAAAAAAGCACTGTCCCGTCGGTGACGAGCGCGCTCACCTCGGACAGGTGTCCCAGCAAGTTGAACGGCGGCGGCGGCTCGAGTTCCCACATTCGAGCGTGACCACGCCCCGTCGTGAACAAGCGCTTCCCGTTGAACGAGGCGCAGACGGCACGGGCCGATCCGTCAGGCAGCGCGGCCATGGCGGCGCCCTTTTCCAGATCGCATATATGGATTCCGGGAAAAGGAGCGGCTCCGCCAACCGCCAACAGGCGCTTGCCCGCGCTTGAGAGGCAAAGGGAATGGATCTCCCCGCGCAGATCCCACGCCGGCGTGAGTTTGCCTTTGGCGACGTCCCACACTTTGAGGCCCGGCGCCCCCGCCACGAAGACGCGCTCGTCACCCGCGAGCGTGAGGGCAAGCACGTCCTCGCCCGTGCGAATCGTCTTCTTCTCAACGCCCTCCTCGATGTCCCACGCCTTGAGCACGCCGACCCTGCCGCTGGAGAACGCCTTTTTCCCGTCCTTGCTGATCGCCACGCAGAGCACAGGACCAGCATGTCCGTGCAGGCTACGCAACACTCGGCCGTTTTCCCAGATTTTCACCGTCTTGTCCTGGCTCCCTGAGCAAAGCCGTCGGCCGTCCGCGGAAAAAGCCAGAGAAGTAACGCCCCCCTTGTGGGCACTGAGGACAGACGGCCGGAGGACCGGTTCCGAGCCCGACAAATCCCACCGGAGTATTTTGGCGTCCAGGCCGGCCGAGAAGAGAAACGGCTGACCAGGCTGCTCCACCAGAGAAGTTACGGCCTTCGCATGGCCTAGCAACCGATGCGCCTCTCTCCCGGTTTCGGTGTTCCAGAGCTTTATGGCTCCGTCCTCGTGACCGGTAACGAGCCATCTGCCGTCCGATAGAGAGATGACGACCGTGGCGTCGAGGCAGTCGGGGAGCGTCCGGGCGCGGAAAAGACCATGCGAAAAGAACGAGCCGGCTGGAGGCGGCAAAAAAACTTCTTGGGCAAGAGCGTCGGACACGTCTTCGTATTGGGCGACGATCTTGAAGCGGTGCGCCCCATAAGGCGCCAGGTAGCCGATCGTTCCGGAAAAGTCCGCCTCCGCCACGCCTTCAGCAACGACTTGGTCGACAGCGCTAATCCCGGGCGGCGCGCCAACGACTCGCAGGGTGACGGGACCGGCGAAGTTGACTCGATCGACCCGGACCTTGATTCCAAACCGATCCCCATGCTTTAGCGTCACGCGGCCGGTGGACAGATGCAGTTTCAGCGCGGCTGGAAGTCTATCCGGCTCCTTCTTCATCGGAGCAAGATCCGACGAGGCCGGCTTCTTCCCCTCTTCCTTGACCGGATCGCCGTCGCGTCTGTCTGGAGCCGCGCTGGTCGAAGGTAACACCAGCTCCTTGGGGCCGGCGTCGCTGTATTCCCGAGCTTTTTCGGGAGCATCGGTCTCCGCCGCCGATGGGGCCCGATACATCAGGATGAGAATCAGCAGGCCGCACACCACCGATCCGGCGAGAACCCCCCAGCGGAGACGCCGCCACCCCGTCGTTTGCGTGTCGCCGCCGGCCCGGACATCCGTGTCGTTGATTGGAGCCAGCATGGTAGATGCCGCGTTCCGGGACGCGATCGGCAACGCCGCCGGCTTGCGACGCAAACCAGTCCGCGCGCTCAGACGGCTCTTGACCATTCCCGACGTCAGGCCCCGCGCCGCCCCGACCGCAGACACACGCAGTTCTTCAACAACTTCCCCCGGCGTCTGATAACGCTCCTCCGGCTTCTTCGCCATCATCTTTTTGATCACGCCGCTCAGCGCCGCGAGAATTTCCGGCCGCAATTCGCGCGCGTCAGGCGCCGGCAGTTGCCGATGGGCAAAGAGTCGTTGGCTGATCGGTCCGCTGGCGAAGGGCGCCTGCCCGGTCAGGAGGTAGAAGAGGGTGCAGCCGAGCGAGTAGACGTCGGCCCGGATGTCGACTTCATGGGCGCTCAGGGTTTGCTCGGGCGCCATGAAATCGGGAGTGCCCATGGGCGTGCCGAGGCGAGTGAGGCGGAGGACGGTTTTGCCGTCGTTTTCCGGTGGCCGCAGGATGGCGAGGCCGAGGTCGAGGATCTTGATGGTTTCGGGTTCATTTTTTCCGGGGACCGCGGTCGCCATCAGATTGTGCGGCTTGATGTCGCGGTGAACGAGACCGCGTTCATGGATGTACTGCAATCCCGTCGCTACTTGAAGGGCGTAGGCGCATGCCGTGGCGACCGGCAGAGGGCCGTGTTCGTCAACAAGCGTCGCGAGGTCGACGCCGTCAACAAGCTCCATGACGTAGAACGAGTCTTCAGCGCCGCTTGCGCTATCGAGCATGCGGACGACGTTCGGATGGATTAGCTGGCCGGCAATGAGCATTTCGCGCTGAAAGCGTTTGACGGCTTGGGCGGCCGGAGCGCTGTCGAAGCGCAGCCGCTTGAGGGCGACGATGGCGCCGGTGAGATGACGCCGAGCCTTGTACACCTGCCCCATGGCCCCTTCGCCAAGCTCGTCGACAAGCACATAGTCGCCGACGAGGAGTTCCGAGCCGCGATCCGCAAGGAGGCGCTCGACCTGAAAGGCTGTGAGCAGTTTCCGTTGCTGCAGGCGCTTTGCCAGCGCGGCCGCGTCAGCGACGGTACGCGCCAGACGCTGGGCCCCGGCTAGGTCCGCGCCCGTGAGCAGCGGTTCGAGCAGGCGAGCGAGATCGGAGGCGAGGCGCGGCGGCACGGGCGAGCCCTCCCGAGAAGCCCCTATTATAGAGCGACGCAGGGAGGACACAACACCCGTGGCCGGAGCCTACTTTTTAGGCGTAGTAACGAGAGTCGAAGGTCGCAGTCACGCGGCGCGGCGTTCTTGCGGCGCCTGACCCTCCGGTTGCGGCAGGCCGTCCGGGAAGCGGGGGAAGGCCTGCCGAGCGTAGCGAATTGGCGCCTTGGTCGGGGACGAAGCTCGGCGGTGAAACCGGGGCTTGGAGAAAAGCAGATGGAGCATGTAGGGGATGAGGAAGAAGAACGTTGAAGCGTGCCGAGGAAGCCCATGATTTGGTAGCCGACGCGGTATTTGCGTAGCGGGGAGCCATCGTCGCGCATGGCGCGCACGAGGTTGAGCGGGTTGTAGAAGCGGAAGTACCCGAGCAGCATCTCGAACTGTTTCTGCCAGAGAGGCGTTTTGCCGGCCACGATGGCGTGATTACCGTCGTTCTCGGCGTTCGTGACGGGACGCTCCCCCAGCGCCGCGAGGACCTTGCCGGTGTCGAGGGTGTTCTCGAACTCGCGCGTGCCTACGGCTGGGGTATGGACCGTCACCTGGATGGAGATGGCGCCGGCGCGGCGGAGAAAATCGACCTGGTTCGCCAGGCCGTAGAGCGAGTCGCTGGTGTGGAAGGGCTGACCATCGTGGAACATCATCATGGCCATGGGACAGATTTTTTGCCGATGAAGAATGGCAAAGCAGCGCCCCCGTCAACAAACGGCGCCCCCGACTTCGCCAGCATGACGTCCGCTGAAAAAGTCGCCTGGCAGAGAGCGCGCTGGTCACGCATCCTCGGTTAAGAGCCGCTGCGTGCGCGGCTCGGATCACTCCGCCCAACTCGGGGCCAGGTTCGGTACCGAAACGCCTTCCCTCGCGAAGCTCGCGGCCAGGAATCGGCCCACGGTCCAGTCGGTCGCCAACACCGCGTCCCAGCGGATGCTGCCCGTCTGCGACGCGAACACGTGGCCGACTCCCTTGAGGATCAGCGTTTCGTGCGGCACGCCTTCCTTCTCGAGCAGATGGCGCAGTGCTTGCGCTTCGCTCACCGGAACAACTCGATCGCTGTCGCCGTGCACGATCAGGACCGGCGGCAGCCGCGTCGCCACGTCACGCAGTTCGCGCGGCATGCCCCCGAACAGATCGACCACCGCCCGGATGCCCGCCTGCTCCTCGCTCGCCAGCGCCAGACTCAGATAACCGCCCAGCGAGAAGCCCACCGCGGCGACGCGGGTGCCATCGACGTTCGGTTGAGCGCGCATGTAAACGACCGCGTCGTGCAGCGTCGCCAGCCAGGCGGCAAACAGGCGCCGCGCCTCGCTGTCGGGCCGGCCGTCGCGCTGCATCGTCTGGAAGCGGGTGACCAGCGCCGCGATCTCCGCGTCGCTTGTCCCGGTGCGCTCGAAATAATTCACGAGAAAGACGGCGTACCCCTGCTGCGCGAAGCGGCTCGCGACCACCTCCATCAGAGGCGCCGCCGCGCTCGGGCTGAAAAGGCCCTGCACCAGCAGCACCGCCGGGCGCCGCCCTGGTTCGGCCGGGTCAAAACGTCGTATGCTCACCGGCACGCCGCCGGAAAGAATCGTTTCCGAGCGCCGGGTGAACTCGGCGCCCAGAAGAGCGCCGCTCATGGTCAAAAGGCCGCCAAACGTCATCAGAAATATCGCAAAAAAGCGTTTCATGGTCATCTCCCTCTTTCCCTGGAGGGAGATGGTCAACCGGCCACCGAAGCGGACAGGGCGGACGAATTTAGAGCGGCGGAAAGGAGCAGCGGATTCGGGTTGGCAACCTCAGGTCGTCAACGCCTCGGCCGGCTCCATCTTGAGCAGCAAGCGCAGGGCGGGCGACTTGAGCAGCCTGCCGCTTTCCAGCAGCGCGTCCACGATCTCCTCGCGGGACAGGGAACGCGGCGACCCATCGGAGCCGGGCGCCTCGAACTCGCTCGCCTCACTCAGGAGGGCGTGCATACCATAGAGAGCCGCCTGCTCGTCATGGCCGAGCGCGACGATGTGCAGGTTCGGCTCATGCAGGCGGCGCAGCTCGTCCAGGTGTTCGCGGCCGACCTCCCCGGGGGCCAGCGCGCTGCGCCCCTCGTGCAGCAGCAACAGTTCGTCAGGCGGCTCGTCCAGATCCTTCAGTCGCTCCAGTTGAAAGGTCAGAGCGTTGCCGCTCGTTCCGACCAAACAGGCGACGCCGCGCCGCACATCCGGCCCCGTCGCGCTGATTCGGTGCTCCAGCATGATATGCAGCGTCGTCCGCTGCCGGCCGTCGGCGTTCAGCCGCGTGACGCTCTTGAGGTAAGGCCACTGCTCGCGCGCCTGACAGCAAGCGCACAGCGTCTTGAGGACGTCCGCCATCCCCTCCGGGTCCCAGCCGCGCCGCTGCAGCAACCGGCCTTGCTCGGCCGTCAGCGCATCCAGCCGAGCGGCCAGAGCGTTCTCCAGCGTCTCCTGCGGCTGCTCGGGACTGACGGGATCGTTACCATGTGCCGGCCAGTCGCGTAACCACACGAGGCCTCCACGTTCGTGCAGCGCTCGCTGCTGTGCGGCCCAGCCGCCACGCGCGGCGTTCATCAGATCGCGCGGCCGGACCTCGACATGGTCCTTGCCATAGTTCTCGTACCATGCGAGCCCGAGCGGGAAGAGAGCATCGCGTCCTTGTTGTCGGGCAACCTCGTCGATGCCATCGAAGGGCGCGAGGAAACGCTGCAGCCGGGACTCCACAACGGGAAGCGCCTCCGCGACCGGCAGGCGCTGCAATTCCACCTCGCGCTGCGCCAGGCGATGCCACGACGACTCCTGAACGATCTTGGTCTCCTTCCAGCGCACGAGCGTATCGCGCACGCCGGCACAGAGAACGACCAGGTTGCCGGCCGCGTCCAGCAGGGCGTGCAGGAAGCGGGCTAGCGCCGCGAATTGCGGCGGGTCGAGGTTGTCCACCTGGTCGAGAACGAGGACCATCGGCCGGCCCCAGTAGTAGGCGGCGTGCGCCAGGGCGACGAGCACCGCCTTCACCTGCTCGTCGTCGCGCAGGCCGACGCCTTCGTCGCCGCCGGACGCCAGGTCGAGCAGGCGCGCCTCATCGTTCTCGATCAACTCGCCGCGCAGCCAGCGCAGCGCCGCCTCGGCGCCTGCCCCCTGGCCGGGCAGCGACGCCGCGCAGAAGAAGCGGAAGAAGACGTGGAATACCGCGGCGTCGGTGACGCCGGGCGCCTCGCGACAGAGCGCGCTCACCAGGCGCTCCGTCGCCCGCTCGACTTCCGAGGGCGCATAAGCGCGGGCGCCGACGCCGCCGATGGCATGCCGCAACAGTCCGTTGATGACGCGAAAGAGCGGCGCGCCCCGACCGTGACGCCCGGCCGTCATCAATGCCATGACGCCGCGCAATAACGCCCGCGGCATGCTCTCCGGAGCGGCCTGCAGGTTGGCGAGCTTGAGGAACAGGGCGCTGGGCGGCTCCGCCTGAAAGTGTCGCTCGAGGCGCTCGAGCAGGTGACTCTTGCCGCTGCCTGCCTCGCCGAAGAGCAGGACGCCGAGAGCGCCGCGGTCGCGCTGCGCCGCCTCGATGTGCTCGACGATCTCGGCGAACGGTCGAGCGAAGACCGTCTCGGCGTCCACCCAGGCGTGCGGCCCGACGACGACGCGATTGGCGTCGAAGGGATTGACGGTGGCGAGCGCGTGGAAGAACGCTTCCAGGTCCGGAGTGGTCAGCATGCGTCACTTTCGCCGTGAGACGTAAAGAAGCAGGGCGCCGTCCTCGGGGATGCCCGCTGCCTGCTCCTCGGGACTGATGCCGTGGCGTCCCTCCGCGGCGCTTAAAGTATAGCTTCCGGCGCGGCGCAGTTCCTGCAGTTGCCGGTCGAACTGCTCAGGCGGCGCCTTGACCGCCGCGCGCAGACCGACCAGGCTCACGAAGTTGTGGCCGCCGCGCCGGCGATCCAGCTCGTCGAAGGCCGCGTCGAACGCCACACGGAAATCGGCGCCGGTCTGAATGGCCTCTTGCTTGAGCCCCGCCTGCGGAAGCTCGTTCGCGGGCGTTCCCTCCCCCGCGATGATACCGTCGAGCAGAAAAAACAGCGGCTTCTTCTTGTGCAACACACAACCGATTCCCGGCGGCCGCCGACGCGCCGCGACCCGCTCCGCCAACGCTGCCGCAAAATCCGGCTGCAGCTCGCGCGCGACCTTGCGCTTCAGGTCGGCGGCGCCCACTGCCTCGTTATCCGGCGCGCGTGCCAGCTTCAGTGCGGTCAGGAGCAGCAGATCACTGGCGACGAGCAGTTCACGGTCGTCCCGCAATGTCACAGGCGCAGCCGGCCCTTGCTTGACGCCGAACAACACCCGCGCACGCGGCTCGGGCAGCGCAAGCGCCTTTTTCCAGAGCGCGGCCGAGGCGGCGCCGTCCACCTTCTCAAGAAGGCGTGCCAGCGGCAGCGGATAATCCGAGCCACGCTGGCGGCAAGCGCTCAACTCGCCCAGCAGGGCTTGCGCCAGTCGTTCCTCCGGCTTCTTGGGCAGGGGGTAGTCGCGCCAGTGCAGCAGGCGTTTCTTGCCCTGCTGCACGAGCGCGGCCGCCGCCGGCAGATCCCCTTCGGCCAGGCGCTCGCTCAGCGCCTGGTCCCACGCTGCCCGCAACGGCGCTGGCAGCTTGAGACGCAGTTTCCCCGGCTCGATCGCCGGCTTCTCGGGCGAGCATGCGAGCGCGAGCAGAAAAACCAGCGCCTCGTCGCTGCGAAGAAGCCGGTCGATATCGTCGCGCCCGGCCACCGGGCTCTGGAGATTGCGTGGCTGCAGCACGATCGCCTCGTCGGCGAACGGCTTTTTCTTGACGGCCTTCAGGACCAGCGCATCCGACGCGGCCTGGATGTCGGGTCGGAGTCGACCGAGCGTGGGAAACGGCGCCTGCGCAGGCCAGGCGCGCAGCGCGGCGATCATCTGCTGTGCCAGCTCGGCAGCCGGGTCCGGTCGCGCCATCTGTCTGGGCCTCAAGTGGGATACGGCTACCCTATGGAACGCGAGCAGGTTCTGAACGTGGCGCGGACGGCCGCGCTCAAGGCGTTACCCCTCCCTTGCCGCGGCGCCGCGCTCCGCCATAGGAAGTCCACTGCTCGCATCCCACCCGGAGGCTTCCATGCGTTTGCCGCTCGCGTTCCTTCTCTTCCTGCCGACCGTCGCTGCCGCTCAAGACAAGAAGGAGCCGCCCAAGGAGCGGGTTTCGCGCACGAAGCATGAGATCACGATCAACGGCAAGAAGATCGCCTACGAGGCGACCGCCGCCACCCTCCACCTCAAGGAAGAGGACGGCAAGACGACGGCCAGCATCTTCTACATCGCCTACACCAAGACCGGCGCGGACGCGAAAACCAGGCCGGTCCTCTTCAGCTTCAACGGCGGCCCCGGCTCCTCTTCCGTCTGGCTCCACCTCGGCGTCTTCGGCCCGCGCCGCGTTCTCCTTACCGAGGAGGGCGAAGCGGCGCCGCCTCCGGCGCGGCTCGTCGATAACGACTTCTCCCTCCTCGACCAGGCCGACCTCGTCTTCATCGATCCCGTCAGCACCGGCTTCAGCCGCGCGGCCGACGAGAAGGACGCCAAGAAGTTTCACGGCGTCGAGGAGGACCTGCAGTCGGTCGGCGAGTTCATCCGGCTCTACATCACCCGCAACGCCCGCTGGGGCTCGCCGCGTTTCCTCGCCGGCGAGAGCTACGGCACGACCCGCGCCGCGGCCCTCGTGCAGCACATGCAGGATCGCCACGGCATGCGCTTCAACGGCGTGATCCTCGTCTCCAGCGTGCTCGACTTTCAGACCATCAGCTTCGCCGACGGCAACGACCTGCCGTATGTCCTCTTCCTGCCCAGCTACACCGCGACCGCCTGGTATCACAAGAAGCTCGACAAAGCGCTCCTGGGCGACATGAAAAAGACGCTGGCGGAAGCCGAGCGCTTCGCCGCCGAGGACTACAGCCTCGCCCTCTTCCGCGGCGCCGCGCTCGGCGACAAGGAACGCCAGAGAATCGCCCAGAAGCTCGCGTTCTATACCGGCCTGTCCGAGGAGTACGTCCTGCGCTCGAACCTGCGCGTCGAAGCCCACCGCTTCATGCGCGAGCTGCTCCGCGACGAAGGCTACAGCGTCGGCCGCTTCGACAGCCGCATCAAGGGCAAGAGCGGCAGCGGCGTCGCCGAGCGGCCGGACGTGGACTTCAGTTACCTCGCGGTGCAGGGGCCGTACACCGAGGCGTTTAACCAGTATGTGCGTGGCGAGCTGAACTTCGAGAGCGACCTGCCCTACGAGATCCTGAGCGGCCGCGTGCAGCCCTGGAATTACGGCCGGGCGGCGACCAACCGCTACCTGAACGTCGCCCCGCGCCTGCGCGACGCTCTGGTGGCGAACCCGTCGCTCAAGGTGTTCGTCGCCAGCGGCGTCCTCGACCTGGCGACACCCTTCTTCGCAACGGACTACACGCTGCGCCACCTGGGCGGCGCGCCGAGCCTGCTCACGCGCGTCCAGACCCACTATTACCCCGCCGGCCACATGATGTACACCGAGCGCCGCTCCCTGGAAGCGCTGCGCGGCGACCTGCGCACGTTTCTGGGCGATGCGCCGTGACGCATGTAAAAGCGACGATCCGAGCCGGAAGCGTAAGCGACGGGCAAACCGTGAGCGCTTGCCTCAGCCCGCCCCCAACTCGCACCGTCGCCCAGCGAGTCCTTAACCCAGATTTCTCACCGCGGAGAACGCTGAGAACGCAGAGATCAGAAGTTAAGTGGCGTCCCGCTGGGACAATCCGTGGTCCGGTGGGTCAACGCTTCTCGTGACTCTGTTTCTCTCTGCGTTCTTCGCGTTCTCTGCGGTCAGCGTTTGCTTTCGAGTGTAGCCCCCGAGCGCTCCTCTTCGCGGACGACGATGCGGCGCCCCGGCGTCACGCCTGTCCGCACCGCCCGCGCCCCGCCGGAAAAACGGACCTCCACGCGATAACTCGCCGCCGCCTCCTTCCCCAGGCCGAAATGAGCTTCCAGCGGCGAGCAGCGGCAGTAGCCGGCGCCGGACTGGATCTGACGCATCAACACCGGGCCTTTCCTGCCCTCCGGCGTAACGACGACTCTGGCCCCGATCCCGTCCGGATTGCTCTTTGTTCCCACCACTTTGACGCGCAGCCAGTTCTTGTCATTCGTGTTATTCCGCAACAGCACCGGCTGCGAATAGAAGCTGACGAGGAGCAGATCGAGATCGCCGTCGTTGTCGAAATCGGCCGCCGGGCAGCAGACGCAGTTGGTCTCCAAGGCGACGCCCCATTCCTTGCTCACCTCGCGCCACGAGCCGGCGCTCCGCGTCCAGAGCGGGTTGCCGCCCTTGCTGGTCGCCCACTTGTTGCCGCTCTCGGCGTCGACGGCGACGTAGAGATCGATGAGGCCGTCATGATCGAGGTCTTCCGCGATCACGTCGTGCCCCAGCGTCTTTAACTGCGAGAAGGGACCATCCAGCGGCTTGTAACGACCATCGCTCCAGCGGTAGAGCGCGTTCGGCTCGACGGTATGCCCCATCTTGAGCAGTTGACTCTCGGTGTAGTTGGCGCCGGAGAGCCAGGAATCGGTGGTCACGTAGAGGTCGAGCCGGCTTCGATTGTCGATGTCGGCAAAGACGCAGCCGACCGCGGAGGCCTTGCGCTCCAGGCCCATCTTGCGCGTGACGTCCTCGAACTTGCCGGCGCCCAGGTTGCGAAAGAGGGCGCTCTGCTGCGATTCATAGCAGGTGACGAAGAGATCGTCCTTGCCGTCGCCGTCGATATCGCCGAAGCAGCAGCCCAGGCAGTGGCGCTCGGCCAGCTCGACGCCGGCTTCCTTCGCGATGTCCGTGAACGTGCCGTCCTTGTTGTTGCGGAACAGGTGATTGCCGCCCTTGGGGGAGGTGACGAACAGATCGGCCCAGCCGTCGCCGTCGATGTCGGACCATGCGCAGGAGCGCGCCGGCCCCTTCAAGAGGACGCCCGCCTTGGCGCTGACGTCCTCGAACTTGCCGCCCGGCAGGCCGCGATAAAGCCGGCTGGCCCCGCCGCGCACGCTGGTGACGTAGACGTCGAGCCGGCCGTCGTGGTCGAAGTCGGCGACGGCGATGCCGGTCCCCTCACCCTCGAAGCTCTCCAGCCCGCTGCCCGCCGTGATGTCCTTGAACTTGAGGCCGCCTTCGTTGTGAAAGTAGTAGACGTGCGGCTTGCCGAAGGTGAGGAGAATGACATCGGGCAGGCCGTCGCCATCGAAGTCGGCGACCGCGACCGCGTGCGGGTTCGTGCCGCCGACGCCGGTGTTCTTGGCGATCACGAGGCCGGAGCCGGCGCTGACGTCGGTGAAGCGTTTTTCCTGGGCGGCGAGCGGGGCGGCGGCGAGTAGGGCGAGGAGGGGCAGGAGGCGTCGCATGGTCAGGACCTTGAAGAGGGGACCAGAAGTGCCGGGATCGTCGATACACCTAACCGTCGATACACCTATCGTTTGCTTTCGAGCCTGGGGATCGTCTTCGCGTCACCGTAGAGCAATGTCGCCCCGCCGGTCTTAACATCGCGGCCGATCAGGTCGATCAGCTCGATCTCGTAGCCGAAGTCCGTGCCCTTCGCGGTCTTCACGCGGCCCTGGAACATCAGCGACGGGTTATCCTTGTTCTTCTCGATGATGGCGCGCGACTTGGCGTCGAAGGGCGCCGCCTGACCGCGGGCGAAGCCGAAGATGCGATGGGTTGGTCCCTTGTCGGCGTAGTAGCTGTGGACCTTGCGGTCGGCGCGCGGGCCCCAGACGTGGAACCAGTTGTTGACGTAGACCTCGTGCCAGTCGCCCTTCTTCTCGACCCAGAGCAAGAGCGCGGTGACGATGTTCTTCTCATTCAGCTTGAGGCCGGGGAACTGGACCGGGATGCGGTCGATCGCCTTGACGCCGACCAGCTTGACGCGCGTGCGGTCCTTCCACTCGCCGCGCACGAGGTAAGTCGGTCCCATGCGCCACTCGTAGGCCGGCGTCGGCTCGCGAGAGATGACGCGCCAGGTGGCGCCGGAGGCGTCGTCCTTGAGGAGGAAGGTGAAATCCTCGGCCCAGTAATAGGAGCGGTAGTCCTTTTGAAAGACGAAATCGGTGAGCGTGCCCGTCATCTCGACGGCTTCCCAGTCGCGCTCCTTTGGAGCGCCGGCCTGGGCGAGTGACGGGAGAAACAGCAGGAGGGCGGCGAGACGTTGCTTCATGGAATGACGCCTCAGGGGAAGGACGGGGAACAGTTTATGGAAGGCGGCGCGAGCAATCACTTGTCTGTCTCGCTCCGGTCCGCGGCGCTCGTTCACGCTGTACATTGAACGTCATGCCGCTGCCGCCGTTCAAGCCGCTGCCTTTTCTCGGAAACGCTCACGTGCAGACGGTCCTCGGCGCGTTCTTCGGCAACGAGGCGCCGCGGCAGCCGCTGCAAACGACCGTTGTGCCGCTGAGTGACGGCGACGGCATCGCGGCGCACATGGCGTCGCCTCCCGCCTGGGCCTCCGGCGCTCCTCAAGCGGTGCTCGTCCACGGCCTGGGCGGCTGTCATGCGTCCCCGTACGTCGTCCGGGTGATGAACCGTCTGCTGGGGCGCGGCTGGCGCGTCGTCGCGGTCGACATGCGTGGCGCGGGGGCCGGCGTCGCTCATGCCAGCCGCATCTACAACGCCGCCTGCTCGGACGATATCGCCGCGGTGGTGCGTCATTTTCAAGCGCTCGCACCCGATTCGCCGACCTGCCTCGTCGGCTTCTCTCTCGGCGGCAACATCGTCCTCAAGCTAGCCGCCGAAGCCGTTACGACGGGAATGGCCCTCGCGGCCGTGGTCGCCATCGCGCCCCCGGTCGACCTCGAACGCTGCTCGCGGCTGATCGAGAAATTGCCGTTCTACAACCGTTTCTTCGTGCGTCACCTCACCGACCAGGTGCGCAAGCACGAGGAGACGCATGCGCATGTGCCCCGGACCCCCTTTCCGCGTGGCCTCACCCTGCTCGAGTTCGATGACCTCTACACGGCGCCACGCGGCGGCTATGCCGGCGCCCTGGACTACTATCGCCGCGCCTCGTCGCTGCCGCTCATCGACGCCATCCAGGCGCCGACGCTCGTCCTCAGCGCGCGCGATGATCCTTTCGTCTGCGCCCAGCCGCTTGAAAAGCTGGCGCCGCGGAAGAACATCGAGACGCATATCGCGGCCCAGGGCGGCCACCTCGGGTTTCTCGGCTTCGACGGCGCGGGTGGCGTGCGCTGGGCGGAACGCCATGTCGTCGAATGGCTATGCGAGCGTGTCTCTTCCTTGCGTTTGCAGGCTGGCGTGCGATAATGCTCTCTCGACATAGCCGGCGAGCGTCTATTTATGCTCGTCAGCGCCCCGCTTTAGGCGAGCAGAACGCAGCTATGAAGTCTCTTCTCCGAAAACGAAAGCAGCCGGGTTCCGCCGAAGCGCCCGTGCGCGCCCTCGATCGGCCCGTCGGCTGGGTCGCCCTCGCGATCGGCGCGCTGGTGCTTGGCGCCGCCGGCTATTTTGCGTGGGACTGGGTTTTCCCCCCGCCCGATCCCGTCTCCTTTGTTGAACTGCTGCTCGACCTTGCCAAGCCGGAACCGGACGAAGGGGCCGAGGCCCGGCTGATCAACGACCCGACCTTCTTCAGCAGCTTCGGCGACGAGACGAAGATCGAGCGCAGCCGGCCGGAGAAGAAGGACAGTCCGGCGCCGAAGCTGAACGATCGGAAGGCGCCTGGGCTCGCGCCGGAAGGGATGGCCTGGATACCCTTTCCAGCACATTGGGATCCTAAGCTTAGAATTCCACGTGGACAAGTTGTCGCG
>JADMIO011006399.1_pt1 | contig 30819 bp, 25 predicted proteins | sample 8958161 | NCBI WGS metagenome assembly JADMIO01 (sample SAMN16585339, study PRJNA669376) | soil metagenome | isolation source: Crop rotation soil | place: USA: Cullars Rotation, Alabama | collected 2011 | reverse complement strand
GTGGGAGCCGTATGCGGTAATTCCGCCCGTACGGATCTGTGCGGGGGGCGGTCAGCGATGATCGTCCCTACCGCGACCCAGTCCTGCGCGAAACGCAAGACACGCAGGCCTGGAGGCCCGCGCTACAGGGATCCGACGAACATGTTTCGGGAAAAAGGGCCATGTGGCGCGGGCGCTCTCGCCCGGATTCTGACTCCTGACTCCTGGCTCGTAGCTCCTCACCTTACCGTGCTCTCATCCGCGGGGCGGTGGTCGACTTGGGCTGGATCATCTGGATGAACGTGTCCTGCGGGAGGCTGGCGGATACTTTCAAGGTGGTGCCGGTGGCGGTCACGGTGGCGCTCTTGATTAGGGCGGCGGCATTGGGGTCATTGGTGCCGACTTGCATCTGGGCCAGGTTCAGCATCAACTTGACCAGGTCGGCCAGGGTGCTGGCGTTCTGGGCGGTGTCGGCGGTGGCTTCGCCGCTGAAAACGACGTTCGTGCCGAACTTCACGCCGCCGCCGGCCGACTGGACGGTCTGCGCGAAGTTCAGCAGCGGCATGGTCTGCTGCGTACCTTTCACGGCGCCCTGCGGAACCAAGCTGGCCGGCGGGACCGTGGTGATGGCCCAGGCGTCCTGCGAATTGCCCCACTGATTGATCTTTGTGATCACGGCGGCGGGGAGGGGCTGCGCCGTGGTCTGGCGGTCAATTGCGCCCTTCACGCTGGCGACATCGCCGGCGGCGAGGGTGGTCGAGTTCAGGAAGGCAACGCCACCCTCCTGCTTCGGATCTTCGATGATCGTGTAGTTGCCGTAAACCTCGGTGACCGCCCCGTGCTGGGTGGCGGCGCCGGTGATCTTCGCGATATCGAAGTTGCCGCGCGCCAGCGCCAGGCCGGTGTGGTTCTGAGGATTGCCGTCGGAGGACACCAGCAGCTCGCGGATATCGCGGCGCGGGTCGAACCCGGTGAGCGCGATAAACTCCTGCAGGTGTGCGTCGGCGGTCTGCATCTGGTTGAGAATGTACTGTCCGAACTGGGTTCCTTTGGCCTGCTCCACGTTGACACCGGCCACCACCTTGGCGTCGGGGGACAAGAGGTTGACCAACAGCGGGTCGGCGGCGAACAGGAAGCCGGAAAAGCTGGTAAACAGCGTCGCGGTAAGCAGTTGTGCCTTCATATCAATCAGGACGGGGCTCCTGGTCTGATATTAACGCGAGGCCGGGAGGGCCGCGCTACTTATCCTTTAACAGTTGTTCGGCACGAGAGATCTGGTCGGCGGTGCCGCGGGCGGCGATGGCCATGGTGTGCGCGAGAGGGAAGAACCGCTGGATCTGGACGGCGGTGCGGACCTGATTGACGATTTCCTGGAGTTTCTGCGGGGAATCGGTGGTTTTCAGGAAGAAAACGCGCGCGACGCTCGCCCAGCCGGCGTCATTGAACTGGTATTCGGCCGGATTTGCGGTTACGGCGGCGCCGGCGGGCTGATCGAGCTGGCTGAGCAGCCAGTCGGCAAATGCGACCTGTTCTTTGCTGCCGCGCATCGCGATCACATGCTGTGCGTTGTATGGAAAGAACCGTTGAATGTCGGCAACGGTGCGGACACTGTTCACTATTTCCTGAAGCGTCTGCGCGGTTGCCGTATTGTGTAGCACGTAAATCTGAGCCGTGTTGCTGCGGGGATCGGTCGGGAATGGCCGGTCCAGATGGCCGGGCGCGACCGAAGCGGCGGGCTGATCCAGGGCCTGAACCATCCACAATGCCAGGCCAATCTGCTCCGCGGTACCACGGGCGACGATCGCGCCGGCCGCATTACACGGGTAAAAACGCTGGACATCGGCAATGGAGCGCGTGATATTGACCATCTCCTGAAGGGCTTGGGGCGTGGTGGCATGGGCCAGGAAGAAGGCCTTGACCTGATCCGTGTTGCCTGCCGTACCGGGGTAGTCGTGTATGACTGTGGCCGGGCGCGCGGCCGGCGGCTGGGCGAATTGCTGCGACATCCACGCCGCCAGTGAAATCTGTTCGGTGGAGCCGGATACCGCGATCGACTTCTTCTCCCAGTTGGCTGAGGCGTCGCGGATATCGCCGATGGTGCGAATGGTCTCGAGATACCCCTGCAGATCCGCGGGCGCTTGCACATCGGGGAAGTAGAAGATTTTGCTTTCCGGTGCGGCGCATGCGGCAACGGCGCAGAGGATGGTAATCAGACAGATGCGAATGCCGGGCATAACTAACTCCTGCCCAGGATGACGCGATCCGGCGCGAAAGCGTGGAGGTATCAGTAAAACAGTTATCAGTTATCAGTGATCAGTAATCAGTATCGGAGGCGCGCATGGGCTTGAGGCGGAACTGATGACTGAGGACTGAAAACTGAAAACAGTAGTCAGTAATCAGTAATCAGTATCGGAGGCGCGCGTGGGCTTGAGGCTGAACGGATTACTGAGAACTGAAAACTGAGAACTGATTACTGAACAGACATTCCAGACCGTTCGGTTTCGAAAACAAGCATTTCAGGTCTGTTTACTTGAATATCGATGGGCCGGCCAGTCAAACTGGACAGAAATGGGCATCAATATCGGTCTGGACATTGGGGCGATCAGCCTCAAGTTGGCGGCGCTCGGGTCGGTGGCGGACCGTCCGGTACTGGAGGCGGTGCGGGCGGCGCGGCCGGAGTTTCGGCTGATCGAGCTCGACGGGCGGCCTCTGCTGCTTTCCGATTATCGTAGGATCGCGGGGAGTCCGATCCAGTCCACGTATGACTTGCTCGATGAGCTTTACGCGATCGTGCCGGAGGACCGCGTCGAGGGCATGCGGGTTACGGGGTCGGGTAGCCGGACGATCGCCAAGGTTCTCGGGCTGTTCTTCGAGAACGAGTTCAAGGCGATCGCGCGCATGATGAGCGCGTTTTATCCGCAGGTGCGGATGGTGTTCGAACTGGGTGGCGAGAACGCCAAGTACATCCGGCTCGAGAATGGCGGCATCCAGGATTACGATCGCTCGGGCGAGTGCGCGGCGGGGACCGGCAGCTTCCTCGACCAGCAGGCGCTGCGCATGCAGTATTCGGTGGAAGAGGTCGGCGGGCTGGTGTGCCAGGCCACGTGCGCGGCGCGGATCGCGGGGCGGTGCAGCGTTTTTGCCAAAAGTGACATGATCCATGCGCAGCAGAAGGGCTATTCGCCGGCCGAGATTCTCCGCGGGCTGTGCGATGCGGTGGCGCGAAACTACAAGAGCGCGATTGTGAAGGGGCGGCCGGTGGAGCCGCCGGTGGCGCTGATCGGGGCAGTATCGCAGAACGCCGGCGTGACCAACGCGCTGCGCGAGGCGTTCGGGCTCTCGGCGGAGCAGTTGATTGTGCCGGCGGAATACGCCTGGTGCGGCGCGATCGGGACTGCGATGCTGGAGGCGCAGGAGACGCGGAAACGGTCGATTCTCGAGATCCATCGGCTGCGGCAGCACGAGGGCGAGATTGCGGACCAGGATACGCGGCCGCTTTCGACCGAGCACGTTGTGCAGCTCCGCGACCGGGTGGGGGTGTACGTCGCCCCGCCGGGCGGGATTCCGGCATATTTGGGGCTCGACATCGGGTCCGTCTCGACCAACGTGGTGCTCATCGACGAGTTCGGCACGGTCATCCACGACATCTACCTGCGTACCGCCGGAAGGCCGATCGAGGCGGTGCAGCAGGGTCTGGAAGAGGTCGCGGGCACGTGGGGCGACCGCATCCAGATCCTCGGGGCCGGGACCACCGGCAGTGGACGCGAGCTGATCGCGGAGTTCGTGGGCGCGGACGTGGTTAACGACGAGATCACGGCGCACAAGACCGGCGCGTTGCACGTGAGCAACACGCTCGGCGGGGAACCGGTGGACACGATCTTCGAGATCGGCGGACAGGATTCGAAGTACATCTCGATCGAGAACGGCGTGGTGGTGGACTTCGCCATGAACGAGGCGTGCGCGGCCGGCACCGGCAGTTTCCTGGAAGAGCAGGCGGAGAAGCTCGGCATCAGCATCAAGGGTGAGTTTGCGAAGCTGGCGCTGAGTTCGCCGGCTCCCACGCGGCTGGGCGAGCGCTGCACCGTCTTTATGGAACGCGACGTCACGGGCTGGCTGCACAAGGGCGAGACGGGGCCGAACCTGGTCGCGGGCCTGGCGTATTCGATCGCGCTGAATTATTTGAATCGCGTGGTGCGCGGGCGCAAGATCGGCAACGTGATTTATTTCCAGGGAGGCACGGCGTACAACGACGCGGTCACGGCGGCATTCGCCAGCCTGCTGGGCAAGAAGATTACCGTGCCGCCGTACAACGGTGTGATGGGCGCGATCGGGATGGCGCTGATCGCGCGCCAGTGGCATCAGGCGACTGGCGGCGCGACCCGCTTCCGCGGCTACGATCTGCACAAGCTTCAAATGAGTACGCGCGACTTCGTGTGCAAGGCCTGCTCGAACCTTTGCGACATGAAGGAATTCACCATCGAAGGCCAGAAGAGCTACTGGGGCGACAAGTGCTCGGACAAGTTCCGGAAACCGTCGGCCACGGGCCGGAAGCCGGTGATCGACGATCTGTTCGCGTATCGCGAGCAGTTGCTGGAAGCGCTGCCGTCGGTGGAAGGCGGGGCGTTCCGGGTCGGCATCCCGCGCGCGATGTCGGCGCTGGAGCGGTTGCCGTTCTGGAAACGCTATTTCGCGGAGCTGGGCATCCAAACGGTGCTGTCGCCGGTGACGGACCCGCGGATTTCGGCGGCGGGACTCGAACTGGCGGTGGCGCAGCCGTGCTATCCGGTGCAAGTGGCGCATGGGCACACGAAGTGGCTGGCGGATGCGGGCGTGGACTATGTCTGGCTGCCGGTGATGGCGGACGCGGAGGCGAGCGACGATAGCTGCTCCTCACACTACTGTCCATGGAATCAGACGCTGGCCTGGGTGTTGAAATCGGCGCCGGGCCTGGAGGCGCATGCGTCGAAGTTCCTGACGCCGACGTTGCATTTCCGGCTCGGCCCCGAGCACATCAAGAAGGCGCTGGCGGAGACGGTGCGCCGGTTAGGCGTCCGGCGGCGGGCGAGCGATCGGGCGGTGGACGCGGCGTATGCCGAGCAGCGCGCATTTCAGGACAAGCTGCTGGAGGCGGGCCGCAAGGCGCTCTCGGTCTTGGATGCGACTCGCGAGCCCGGTCTGGTGCTGTCCGGACGCGGGTACAACATCTACGATCGCGGCGTGAACTGCGATATCCCGCGCAAGCTGCGGCATCGATACGGCGCCAACGTGATCCCGCTGGATTTCCTGGTGACCGGCCGCGAGCAGCCGGCGCCCGAGCATTCGAACATGTTCTGGACCTCCGGGCGGAAGATTCTGGAAGCGGCGCGGATCACCGCCGGCCGCGACAATCTGCATCTCGTGTACATCACGAATTTCAAGTGCGGACCCGATTCGTACATCAAGGCATTCGCGCGGCAGGCGGCGGGGGCACCGCTGCTCGTGCTCCAATTCGACGGGCACGGCAATGATGCGGGCTATATGACGCGGTGCGAAGCGTACCTGGATAGCAAGGGCATCTTGCGGTGCTATGAGAAAGCTGGCCTGGCAGCCGGAGGTGTGCAGTGAGTACACAGGAATTCAGAATCCAGAATTCAGAAGTCAGAATGGCGCAGCCGGCGGCGGGCGGGTGTGGCGGCAAAACCATCTACGTGCCGCCGATGGCGTATGGGAGCGCGCGGGCGTTTGTCGCGGCGCTGCGCGCCATCGGGTTGGATGCCGAGCCGACGGCGCCGAGCGACCATCGGACACGCGAACTCGGCGCCCGCTACACGTCGGGCGATGAATGCTACCCGGCCAAGGTGACTGTCGGCGACTTTATGAAGGTGCTCGAACGGCCGGGTACCGATGCCTCGCGCGTGGCGTTCTTCATGCCGACGGCCGAGGGTCCGTGCCGCTTCGGGCAGTATGCGCCGTACCTGCGGCAGATCCTGGACAGCAACGGGTACGACGGCGTCGAGATCCTATCGCCAACCAGTTCGAACGGCTACCAGGGACTTGGCGAGCTGGCGGGCGCGTTCGTGCGAACCGGATGGCGCGCGCTGCTCTCGGCCGACCTGTTGCAGAAGATGCTCCTGATGCACCGGCCGTACGAAGCGCAGCGCGGCGACACGCAGGAAGTTTACGAGGCGACGTTGGCCGACCTCTGCCGGACGCTGGAGCACACGCCGGTCGAGCCCGGTGTTCAGTTGCATGCGCTTCGCGATTCGCTGGTGCGCTCGCGCGACCGCTTCCGGGCACTCGGCGGGCGCAATGGGCGGGAGTTGCCGCTGATCGGCATCGTGGGTGAGATCTTCTGCCGGCTCAACACGTTTTCCAATGAGAACCTGATCCAGTGCCTGGAGCAATATGGCGCCGAGACCTGGCTCAGCGACATCGTGGAATGGATCTGGTACACGAACTCCGAGCACTTCCGCAAGCTCAAGCTCAACGGCCGCATGTTGTCCACCGAAGCGCTTGGCGCGTGGGTCCGCGATCGCGTGCAGAAGCACGATGAACACGTGTTGGCCGCGCCCTTTGCCGAAGACTTCCGCGGCCGGGAGGAGCCCGAGATCGGCGAAATCCTCGAATGCGCGCGTCCCTATCTGCCGCGTGAAGGCGCGTTCGGCGAGATGGTGCTGAGCGTGGGCAAGGTGGTGTACCTGGCGCGTAAGGGCGCGGCCGGCATTATCGACATCAGCCCATTCACGTGCATGAACGGAATCGTCTGCGAGGCCATCTACCCGCGGGTGAGCCGGGATTTGGGCGGAATCCCGATCCGCAATTTCTACTTCGACGGCACGCAATCCGATCTCGATCGCGATCTCGGCGTGTACATGGAGCTGGCGCGAAGCTATCAGCGGCGCCCGGCCTAGAAGGACACGCCTACCATCGCGTCGAATTGGTTCTGCGATCCGAGCACAAGTTGCAGGTGAGATCCACCGAGGTTGATGGACGGCCGGTTCCATCGGGTGTATCGAATCTCCGGCGAAAAACGGATGCGGCCGAGGCGCTTCTCGATTCCGCCAGTGAGGACGAAGCCGTGGGTGGTTTCCCATTGACCCGGGCCGTCGAACTGGCGGAAGGTTCTCTCGAAGGGAAATAAGCTGGTCACAAACGAGCCTTCCTGGTGGACGCTACCGTTGATTACCCGCGGCGCATAGCCGGCTCCCGCGTACCATCCGCCATAGAGCGAACGGCGCAGGAGGATCGGAAACTCCCAGGAGTTGCCGTGCGCGCGCGTGTTGATCAGATCGCCCACGATGTCGATTTCGTGGGTGCGGTAACCCACTCGACGGTAGCAGGCGTCGAATTCCAGGCGAAATTTGCGCGGCAAGGCGAAACTCGCCGTTGGTCCGACCAGATAAGGCTTCGATTCGGATACAGAGTCGCCGGTGCGATCGTCGGTGAGAGCGACGCCGCCTTTCACGCCGATCGTGACGGGCTGTGCCGCCAGAACGGTGGAGAGAAGCAAGAGGATAGAAATGCGCATCGCTTCAAAGACCCGCGAAATGCGCATTTCGCCTACAGGCTGGGAGTAAATCGCTCGCTGCTGGTGCGATAGTTCTCCGTGGTTTGCGGGCGCTCGATTTCATCAAGCGCGCAATGGCCGGCGGCTTCGCGCTTCTTCGAAAGCCCCGCACACCCCCGCAAGCTTGTTATACTCGCACTCTGATCGCGCTTTCATGGCACAAACGCCCAGCACCCCGGTCCGGTTGAAGGACATCGCTCGCGACCTCAATGTCAGCGTAATGACCGTCTCCAAGGTCGTGCGCAATTGCGCCGATGTCGGCGCGGAAACCCGCAGCCGGGTTCTGGCCAAAATCAAGGAGATGAACTACCAGCCAAACTGGGTGGCGCGCAGTTTGGCGGCGCGGCGTACGTTCATCATCGGCCTGATTGTGCCGGACCTGATGCACAGCTTCTTCGCCGAAATTGCCAAGGGCGTTTCCTCCACCATCCGGCCGCTGGGTTATGACGTGGTGATCTGCAACTCCGAAGAAGACGCCGAGGCCGAATCCAGCGAGGTCGATCGTCTGATGGCGCGCCAGGTGGATGGCCTGCTGATCGCGTCCGCGCAGCCGACCGATCAGGTGGAGCTTTTCCAGCGCATCGAAGCCCGCGGCGTTCCGTACGTGCTGATTGACCGCCGCTTCGCGGATACCAACGCTCCCTACGTCGGCGCCGACGACGAAGCCATCGGCCGCATGGCCACCGCGCACCTGATCGAGCGCGGATGCCGCCGCATCGCTCACATCGGCGGACCCGGAAACGCACCGGGAACCGGCCGTCTGAAGGGCTATCGCGACACGTTGGCCGCGCACGGGATCAGCCTGCCCGAGGCTTATCTCGAGCACGGCCGTGACGACGCCAGCGGGTACGAGGCTACGCGCCGCCTGCTCGCGCTCGACGCGCGGCCCGACGCGATCTTTGGCTACAACGATCCCACCGCCGCCGGCGCCATGAAGGCGATTCTCGAAGCCGGCATCCGGATCCCGGAAGAGATCAAGGTGATCGGCGTGGGCAACGTGCATTACTCGGACCTGCTGCGCGTACCGCTCTCGACCATCGATCAGAGCAGCTCCAGCATTGGCGCGCAGGCCGCGGACATGCTGATCAAATCGATCGGCGGCAAGCGCCGCAAACCGCCCAAGCCGGTTCTGATCGATCCCGTCCTGGTCGCCCGCGAATCCACGCGCTGAATTGCCGCCTGCGGCGGCATTTCGTCCCTTTCGCGTATTCGCCACCACCTTGTAACCCCAAGCGTTACACTCGCTTCGTAACGGCCTGGCGTTCGCACGCGTCCCAGTATGCAGCAGTACCCCCGCCATGGTAAGTTCCATTCTCACATCGCCGGACCGTGTGTATTCGGATCACGTCAACCCGCAATGGGTGAAACTGCTCCGGACGCTGGAGATGAACCAGCAGTATGGGCCGTGCCTGGGAACGGAGCTGCGCACCATCGATGGCCGCCGAATCCTGGATTTTCTTTCCGGATATTGCGTCCACAACACCGGCCACAATCATCCGAAGATTGTGCAGGCGCTGAAGGACGAGCTCGATCGGTCGGGTCCGGTGATGCTGCAAAGTCATGTTCCGGAGTTGGCCGCCGAACTGGCACGCCGCTTGAGCGAACTCGCGGGCGGTGGTCTCGATCGCGTGATCTTCACCAATTCCGGCAGCGAAGGCGTCGAGACCGCGATCAAGTTCGCGCGCGGCCGCACGCATCGTACCGGCATACTTTACGCGGCCGGCGCCTTCCACGGCCTGACCTGCGGGGCGCTCTCGTTGATGAGCGACGGCTTCTGGCGCGATGGGTTTGGTCCCATGCTGCCGGGCACCAGGTCCGTGCCGTTCGGCGATCTCGAAGCGCTCGAGCGCGAACTGTCCAGCCGCAAGCACGCGGCCTTTATCGTCGAGCCCGTGCAGTCCGAAGCGGGCGTACGCCTTCCCGCTCCCGATTACCTTCGGCGCGCGCAGGATCTCTGCCATCGGTACGGCTCGCTGTTCGTGCTCGACGAAGTGCAGACGGGCATGTATCGCACCGGCCCGTTTCTGGCCGCGCATCGCTTCGGCGTGCAACCCGATATGGTGATCCTGGCCAAGGCGCTTTCCGGCGGCCTGATCCCGGTGGGTGCGGTGCTGATGACGCAGGAGATTTCGGACTCGATCTACAGTTCGCTGCATCGCGCGCTGATCCACACATCGACCTTCGGGGAGAACAGCCTCGCCATGCGCGCCGGACTCGCCACGCTGGACGTGCTGCAGCGAGAGCGGCTGGGCGAGCGTGCCGCGCATCTGGGCCAACAGCTTCGTGACCGTCTGACCGCCGCGCTGACGCCATACGACATGGTGGCCGAGGTGCGCGGCGCCGGCATGCTCTCCGGCATCGAATTCCAGCCGCCCTCGACGCTGCGCGCGCGTGTGGCATTCGAAGCATTCCGTCGAATTCACCCCGCCATGTTCGGCCAGGTGCTGGTGATGCGGCTGTTCCGCGATCACGGGATTCTCACGCAGGTCTGCGGCAACAACTTCATGGTGCTCAAGGTGGCGCCGCCGCTGGTGGTGACCGAGGAGCAGACGCTGCAATTCGTCGGCGCGATCTGCGATGTGGTTGCGCTCGCCCACGAGTCGTCGAGTTTCTGGAGTGAAGCGCTAGGCCTCGCGCGGAGGGCTCTGAACATATGAGCCGCCGAAGTACGGGCCGGATTAGCAGCGACGTCTTCGTTATCGGGGGCGGACCGGCGGGACTTGCGGCTGCGATTGCTGCGCGGCAGCGCGGCTTCCAGGTAACGGTCGCGGACTGCTGCCTGCCGTCACCGGACAAAGCGTGCGGGGAGGGCATTATGCCCGACGGACTCGCGGCGGCCGCGGCGCTCGGTCTCAACCTGACCTCCGCGGGCGGCTATCGATTCCGTGGCATTGGATTTCGTGAGGGCGAAATCAGCGTTCACGCCCCATTCCCGGGCGGCAGCGGACTCGGCCTGCGACGCACCATTCTGCACGAGATGATGATGGATCGCGCCGCCGATCTCGGCGTCCGCATGCAGTGGGGCGCGCGCGTCGACCCCGGCGAAATCCGCGCCCGCTGGATCATCGGCGCCGATGGCGGACAATCGAATGTGCGCCGCTGGGCCGGGCTCGATGTCTATGCTCGCGACTCGCGCCGCTATGGTTTCCGACGCCACTATCGCATCGCGCCGTGGAGCGATCACATGGAGATCCATTGGGGCGCCGGGTGCCAGATTTATCTCACTCCCACCGCGGCCGATGAGCTGTGCGTCGTGGTGATCTCACGCGATCCGCACCTGCGGCTGGATGGCGCGCTGCCGCAATTTCCCGAAGTCGCTCGACGACTTGCAGGCGCACCTCTCGCCACGGCGGAGCGCGGCGCCGTAACCGCCACGCGACGCCTGCGGCGGGTCCATGCGGGCAACGTCGCGTTGATCGGCGACGCCTCGGGCAGCGTCGATGCCGTGACAGGCGAAGGGCTCTGCCTGCTGTTCCAACAATCGATTGCTCTGGCCGACGCGCTGGTGGCGGGAGACCTGTCGCGATACGCCGCCGCGCATGCGCGGATCGGCCGCCGGCCGGAATTCATGGCCGATCTGATGCTTCTGCTCGACCGGCAGCACGGATTACGCCGGCGGGTGCTGCGTGCGATGTCGGCGAGGCCATCGCTGTTTGCGCGCATGCTCGCGCATCACGTCGGGGAATTGAGCCCCGCGCAGTTCCTTGCGAATGGGCTGGCCCTCGGTTGGCAGGTTCTGACGATATGACCAAAACCATCCGGCTGCTTCTGGCCTGCTCCACGTTTCTGTTCGCCGGCGACCTGCGGCAACAGGCCGCCTTCGTGATCGATCCGGCGCAGACTCAGGTGGAGTTCACCGTCGGGTCTACGCTGCACACCATTCACGGAACGTTTCACCTCACCCGCGGCGATCTGCACTTCGATCCGGTCACCGGCGCGGCTTCGGGCGAATTGGCCGTCGACGCGAGCAGCGGCGACAGCGGCAGCAACGCCCGCGATAAACGCATGAACCGCTCCATCCTGGAGGCCGTACGCTTCCCGGAGATCATCTTCCGCCCCGATCGGGTCGAGGGCGCCGTGGCGGCAGAGGGAAAGAGCCAGGTCCAGCTCCATGGCAAATTCCTGCTGCACGGCGAATCGCATGAAATGACCCTGCCGTTGGCAGTGGAAGCCGCGGGCGGACAATACACTGTCACGGGGATCTTCCAAATTCCATATGTGAAATGGGGCCTCAAGAATCCCAGTACTCTCATACTCCGGGTAAGCGAGACGGTGGAAATCGCCGTCCGCACGGTCGCTCATTATCGGTTAACCGCCTATTAACCCAACAGTTTGTCGTTGTAATGTAAATTTCTGGCTCGCCTAAAAAGTTTTTATCGGCGTTCCCGTTGACCTCGTCTTCATCCCCCAGTAACATAGTTCAAACCGCTCGCAGGGTTGTCACTACATCTGTGTTCTGGAGGTTCGAATGAAGAAGCTCGCGTCTCTGTTGTTATTTGCCGCCTTGGCTGTGTCCGCGCTGGCCCAGGTCACCACCGGCCGATTGGAAGGTGTGGTCACCGATCCTCAGGGCGCGGCCGTCCCCGGGGCGCAGGTGAAGGTCACCAACAAGGAGACTGGTCAGTTGTTCGAAACGGTCGCCGATGAAAAGGGCCTCTGGACCGTTCCTTCGGTAGCCGCCGCCACCTACACGGTGAGCGTCAGCCACCCGGGTTTCAAGACCACCTCGGTAGACAACGTGAAAGTCGAAGTCGGCGTGCCCGCGACGGTGAATGCCAAGCTCGAAGTCGGTACGCTGGCGGAGACGGTGGAAGTCCAAGCCGGCGCCGAGGTGCTGCAGACTGCGACCGCCACCGTCACCTCGACGCTGGTGGGACGCCAGTTGCACGAACTGCCCTTCACCAGCCGCAATCTGACCGAGCTCATCGTGACCCAGCCGGGCAGCGCCACGCCGGGCGTTCCGCGCAGCACAAGCGTGTATGGCATGCCGCAAAGCGCGTTGAACGTGACCAAGGACGGCATCAACATCCAGGACAACAGCAATAAGAGCGGCGACGGATTCTTCAACGCGATCTTCCCGCGCGCGGATGCGATCGAGGAAATGACGATCAGCGCCGCGGCCGCCGGCGCCGATAGCAATGCCGAAGGCGCCATGCAGGTCAAAATGGTGACCCGCAGCGGCAGCAACGATTTTCATGGCGGCCTCTTCGAGCAGCACCGCAACCAGTACTTCGACGCGAACTCGTACTTCAATAACCTGAACGGCACCGCGCCGCGCGATCACATCGTGTTCAATCAGTTCGGCGGATTCGTGGGCGGACCCATCAAGCGCAACAAGCTGTTCTTCTTTGCCCACATGGAAGCGCTGCAGCTTCCGCAGACCTACACCGAGCCCACCGACCGCGTGCTCACTCCCGACGCGCTGAAGGGCATCTTCACCTATAGCATCGGCGGCGGTCAAACCCGCCAGGTGAACCTGCTTCAGCTCGCCGCCGCGAATAACTTCGTCTCCACCGCGGATCCGATCATTGCCAAAACTCTGTCGCAGATCGATTCGCTCGTGCAAGGCCAGCCCGGCCTGAAGAGTCGCGCCATCAGCAACGCCGACTACAACACCAACAATCTCGATTTCCAAAGCAAGGGCGGCAATTATCGCCGGTTCCCGACGACGCGCCTGGATTACAACGTCACCGAGAAACATCACATCGAATTCGTATACGACTACCAGACCAACATTCGCCGTCCCGATGGCGTGAACATCGGCGGATCCAGCCCGGTCTTCCCGGGTACCGGCAACGTCCTCAACGGCACCGAGTTCGGCAATCAGGGCGGTATCGCGTTCCAGGCCGTGGCCGCGCTGCGCTCCACCTTGACAACGCATCTGACCAGCGAAATCCGCTTCGGTCTGAATGGCGGCACGGTCGTTTTCAACAACGGCATCAACCCCGGCGATTTTGCGCAGTGGAACGGTTACGCGCCGATCTTCGGATTCGGCCTGACGAATCCGTACCGCACCACCGGCCAGACCCGCCGCAACACGCCGCTCAAACAGGGCAACGGTAACGTGACCTGGTCGAAGGGCGCGCACCTGTTTAATTTCGGCGGCAGCTTCACGCAGGTGAACACCTGGACCACCGGCGCCAACGGGACGCAGATCGTCCCCACCATCAATTTCGGCATCGCTACCGGCGATCCGATCATCACGGGCGCAACCAACATCTTCACCGCCGCCAACTTCCCCGGCGCCAGCGCAGCCGACATGCAGACGAACGCGCCCGCGCTGTATGCACTCCTGACCGGCCGCGTGTCTTCCATCCAGCGCAGCGTGGTGGCTGACGAGAAGACCCGCCAGTACGGATCGTTCCAACCTGTGGTGCGCAACCATCAGCGTGAAATCGGAATTTATGTACAGGATTCGTTCCGCGTGGCGCCGCGCCTGACCGTGAATTATGGCGTGCGCTGGGATCGCCAGAATCCGCCGGTGAATCTGAACAGCGTCTACTCGCGCCCGGGCTATGCCGGCGTGTGGGGCGTTTCGGGCATCGGCAATCTGTTCAAGCCCGGCACATTGACCGGCGCCGCACCCACCTACAATGCGACCGCCCCCGGCGAAGCGGGCTTCGAGATCCGCAATAATCAGTTCTCGCCCTCGGTCGGTCTCGCCTGGCAGGTGCCGACGGCCGATAATCCGCTGCACTGGATCCTCGGCAAGAACGCCGTGATTCGCGCGGGCTACGCGATCAACACCATCCGTGAGGACGCTTCCACGTTCGCGGTGTGGGGTACCAACCAGGGCCGTTCCCTGACCCTGAGCGTCGATCCGACCAACTTCCCCAAGGAGTTCGGCGCCCCGGGCAGTGTCCTGTTCCGCGGCGCGCTGCCCAGCCGCAGCCCGGCCACGGCCCAGCCGGCCTATCCGCTCGCCGTCGCCGCCGGCAACAGCGTGGCCGATTTCAGCCCGAATCTGAAGACCGGCTACGTGCAGAGCTGGGATCTCGGCATTCAGCGCGAGATCACGCGCAGCACCGTACTCGAAGTCCGGTACGTGGCCAACCACGGCACGGATCTATGGCGCCAGATCAATCTGAACGAGATCAACATTTTTGAGAATGGCTTCGCGGACGAGTTCCGTGTCGCCCAGGCAAACCTCGCCGCGGCTCGCGGTTGCAGCCCGAGCGATCCGGTTTGCTTGTCGGTGAACCGCAGCAAGTCCAATAACTACTTCGGACTCGCTGGACAGAACACTCTGCCGATGATCGTAACCGCCATCGCCAGCAATAACGACGCGACCACGGCACTCCAGATCGAGCAGGGGCAGGCCGGAGCGCTGGCCAACGCGATCGCGACCAACAGCACCCGCATGGGCCGTTTGACCGCGGCCGGGAAGCCGATCAATCTCTTCCAGGTGAACCCGACGCTGACCACCGGCAGTGCGCTGCTGGAAGTCAACGGCGGCAACACAAATTACAACTCGCTGCAGGCGGAACTGACCCGCCGCTTCTCCAAAGGCCTGCTGGTTCAGTTCAGCTACGTGTGGAGCCACGCGATCACCAATGAGTACAGTTCGGGTATCGGCGGCAGCTACACATCGCTGCGCAACGTCGGCTACGACAAGAGCCCCTCGCCCTACGATATCCGCCAAGCCGTGAAGGCGAACTGGGTCTACGAACTGCCGTTCGGAACCAAGCGTCGTTTCCTGAGCCATATCGGCAATCCGGTGGGACGCAAGGCCATCGAGGGTTGGGAACTGGCAAGCGTGATCCGTCTGCAGACGGGATCGCCCATCCGCCTGACCAGCGGCCGCGCCACGTTCAACCAGAATGACTCCGGCGTGATCCTGCACAACCTGACCGCCCGCCAGCTTCAGGACATGATGGCGATCCGCAAGGTCGATCTGCCCGCCACCGCGACCAGCAAAGCTCTGGGCGCCGTGTACTACCTGCCGCAGTCGCTGATCGACAACACCAACGCCGCCTTCGAAGTAAACGGCAAGACGCTGAAGGACCTGAACCCGAGCGCTCCGTACATTGGACCGGCGGATCAGGCCGGTCAGCTCGGCCAGCGCATCTTCCTGTATGGCCCCGGCCAGCAGAAGTGGGACTTCAGCCTGGTGAAGAAGACGCCGATCACCGAGCGCGTCAATATCGAGTTCCGCATGCAGGCGCTGAACGCCATCAACCGCACCAACTTCCTGCTGTTCGTCCCCGGCAACGGCATCACCACTACGCTGGGCGTGAACGGCACCGGCTTCGGTCAGACCGCCGGCGCCTACAAGGATCTGTCGAACACCAACGATCCCGGCGGCCGCATCGTGGAGTTCAGCCTGCGGCTGAATTTCTAAGCGCAGTCCGTAGCACGGAAAAATGGGGTGCCGAGGCGACAGCTTCGGCGCCCCTTAGTTTTTGGGGTGGAGCTCTACAGTGCCGCGGCGGAACTGATGCCTTCGCCTTCGAGCACAGTCGCCATCTTTTTCAGCGCGATCTTGTGGATCTGAGAGATGCGGCTTTCGTTGACGCCCATCATGTCGCCGATTTCCTTCATCGTCATCTCGTTGGAGTAGTACAGGAAGACGACTTTCTGGTAGCGTTCGGGGAGCTTATTCATGGCGCGGGCCAGCGTCGTGCTGAGCTCCAGGCGTTCGCAGATCCGATCGGGCCGGAATTCGGCGGTGCCTTCCGCTTCGATCGCGCGATCGTCGTCCGCATTGACGTTCGGGGTCGCGGACACGATGTTGACCGAGCGCAGCTCCAACTGCGACCTGCGCCAGCGGCCGAGCTCGACGCCCATTTCATCGGCAACTTCGGTCTCCTGAGGCGTCCGGCCGAGCCGGCCGCTCAGATCGCGGGTGACGGTCTCGACTTCACGCTGGTGGCGGCGCAGCTCGCGCGACGCCCAGTCCATTTCGCGGAGGCTATCGAGGATTGCTCCCTTGATTCGATGCTTGGCATAGGCGTGGAAGACGATGTTCTTGGCCTCGTCGTACTTGGTGATGGCGTCGATCAGGCCGAGAACGCCGGCGTGAATCAGATCGTCCAGATCGACGTGGACGGGGAGAGTTTCGTGAACGCGAATGGCGATCGATTTCACGAGAGGGAGATGTTGGAGCACGATCCGGTCGCGTTTCTGTCTGGTCAGTCTCTGCCGTCGTATGGACACACTGGTAGCCCGCATCGCTGGAATCCTCTTTTCTGGTTTTCTTTTTGGTTCCGGCTCTATCGGCCGGCGCTCTTAGAAATGCAGATGGAGGGCCACGTAGATTAGAGATGTAAGGATCTTATTTTCCAATAAGGTTGTCCGACAACGGATGTTCCGGGATGAAACGTGTTTCAGAGTGGAACGCGGGGATGTTTCAGAATGGAACGCTCGACAGATAGCGGATCGATGATCTCGATTCCGTGAAACGGGCAAAATCCCTTGCATCGAACGTTAGAATTCTTGTTACGCCATGTGTCTTCATAGCGGCCGCTATATAAGTGTCATGAACCTGCTTGCCAATAATGCCGTAGGTCGCTACCAACGACCTCCACTGTTCGTAGGTTGCGCCAGAATCGGAAAGGACCACGAAATACTTTTCCAGCGTCCGTGCATGTCGCTCGGCTGCTGCGACGCTTAAACCCATACCGTTGTTGTCAGTCGGCCGCGTACACACATTCCAAAACTCCCTGACGTTTTGCGGAGTCACGCACAACTCGTATCCCTGTTGGTGGAGCGTCTTTAGAGCGCGTCTGGCCGACTGGCTTAAGGAACCCGACCTCTGAATCGCGCGCAACAAGATGTTAGTGTCGACCAGAATGCGCACGCGTCACCAGCGGTCGGGATACCAGTTTTCACGATGAAAAGCAGATTCAGGAAGGCCGACCTCAGGAGGAAAGCTATCAAGCCACTCGTCGAGCCCGCGCTCCCATTCGGCCGCTGGCAGCGGCTCTGCCCGGACAGGCTTTACGCTTGATGTATGCGCTATGGTTTCCAGTGCCCGTCGTAAGAACTGATCGAGGGATACTCCCTGCGCTTCGGCCTGGGCCAAGAGACCAGCTTCGAGTTCGGGTGTCAGATCCAAGCTGACGGTCATACATCGTCCTTTTTCAATTTCAGGCTACTATATGCCGAGCGCGTCCGCTTGGCCTGCGTCCTACCACCCTGCTTTGTGTGCGATATACGTCCGCGCCGCGAAATAGGCCAGCACAATCCAGACGAAATACAGCAGCTTCCCATCGAGCGTGAACATGGCGCCCACAGCCAGTGCGATGTAGGCGGCGAACGCCGCGATGAGTCGTCGATTCATGGTTAGCGGCGCGGCATGTTGTAGACGAAATTCACTTCCAGCACGATGCGGTCGCCTTTGAAATCGGGGGGCAGGGGCGGGAAGGGGGTGGACGCGCTGATGGCGGCAACGGCAGCACGGTCCAGCGCCTCCGTGCCGGACTGTCCGGAAAAGGCGACTTTGGCGACTTTACCGTCCCTGGTGATCACGAAACCCAGGGTGACCCGGCCGCGCCGGCCAAGGCGCGCCGTCTCGGGATAGACGGCCAGCCAGTTGGTTTTGATGGCGATCAGGATCTGCTTGAGATAGGGCTGGAAATCGACGCCCATTGGGTCGCTCTTGAGCTGGAGCGCGCTGCCGGGAACGCCCGGACCAGGAGGTTGGTTGATGCTCTCGCCGATGCCGGACAGCGCACCGGGGTCGCCGACGGCGTTACCGGTGCCCAGAGTCCCGGAGCGCATACTGTTGCGAATGGCATCGGCTACCGAGCCGCTGGGGATGGCGACTTTGCTCTGTCCGGGGGGAACCGGCGGAGGCGGCGCGCCCACGTTCTGCAGTTCGAGTTTGGGCTTCTCCACGGCCGGCGGAGGCGGCACCACGCTCGATGGCGAGGGCGGCAGATTCACCTTGGGGGCCTCGGCGACCTCGATTCTCGGTGGTTCCGGCAGGGGCGCCGCGGGAGCGGCAGGCTTGGGCGCCGGTGCGGGCGGAAGCGACGCCATCGGTTTCGGGGTAGTGCCCTTGGGCGCCGGCGGCGGGCTCTGTGGCGATTGAATTCGCGGCCGCGGCGAGAGGCTGGCGATATCGATTTCGTGGCTGATCTTCCCCTTGCTGGGGTCCTTCTGGGTGAACTCGGTGGGAGGCTCGATGAGCGGGGTTATGATTTCGCGCTTTCGCAGCGGCTCGGGTTCGGGCGGCGGCACCAGGAGGTCGGCAGGAAGCACCAGAAGCAGCGCGATCACCGCCACGTGAACCACTATGGACAGCACACCGGCACGGCTCTGGCGCGGGCGCGTAAAAGCATCGCCCCACTCGGTCAGGAGTTGCAGTTGGTCATCGTCGGGGCGTGGTCCTACGGTTGCCATCCAGAAGTCAGGGTCTCGGAGACCACTTGGGAGTGCTCTTTGATCTTATCAAGAATCGCCAAAGCGGCTTCTAGAGTTCGACGTGCGGCGCGCCCCGAAGATTTCGCCGGATTTCGCGTGGCGATGGAATCCAGGAAGGCATCGAATTGAAGCTTAAGGGGTTGGGCCTTTTCGGTTTTGGCCTGCTCGAACCCGATCTGGCGATTTTCGCCGACGCTGAAGATGGCCAGATCGCGACGGGCATAGTCAAGCGATAGATATTGGTGGGGCTGGAACAGGCGCAGCTTGCGAACGCTTTCGGTGGATATGCGGCTGGCCGTGAGGTTGGCGACACAGCCGTTAGCGAAAGCCAGCCGCACGTTGGCGATATCGACCTTCTGGGAGAGGATGCTGATGCCTGCCGCGCGGATCTCCTCCGGGTAAGCCCCGGTCAGGCCGAGAACCAGGTCGACATCGTGGATCATGAGGTCCAGCACGACGTCGACATCCAGGCTGCGCGAACTGAACTGGTTCATGCGGTGGATCTCGAAGAAAAGCGGTAAGGTGAGCCGGCGCTCAAGTTCGAGGACGGCGGGATTGAATCGCTCGACGTGGCCCACCTGGAGGATGCGCCCGTGGCGATCGGCGGCTTCGATCAGGCGGTCGGTCTCGGCGAGATCGACCGCGATGGGCTTTTCGATCAGAACGTCGAGACCGGACTCAAGGAGGCGGCATCCGACTTCGGAGTGAAAGGTGGTGGGGACGGCGACAATGGCTGCATCGGCGCCGCCAGGGAGATCGCGATCGTCGGTGAGGGCCGTCGTGTGGTACTTGGCAGCCAACTCGGCGGCGCGGTCGGCGTTGGTGTCTACGATCGCCGCGAGTTGGGCGCTCTCCGATTCATGGACCACACGGCAGTGATTCTGCCCGAACGCCCCCGCTCCAACAACCGCTACCCGAGTCATGCGTGAACTCCAGTAGGACAGACCATCGTTTTTTTTGGTCTGTCCAGGCCAGCGAAGCTCGCCCGCGCGCCGCTTCGCGGCGTGGGCAGACCACAAAAAACGATGGTCTGCCCCACTACTCCACCCCCACAATCGAAATTTCGGCGTCATTCGCCGCCGCGAGCATCTTCTCTTTATCCAACAACAGCGTCCTCCCCGCTTCCACCGCCAGCACCGTTGTGCCGGTCTCGCGCATCACCGGGATCGTGCTGAACCCCGCCACCGGTACGTCGAACAGGAGATGCTCGCGCCGCCGCGCCACCTTGATCAGGCTGAGCCGGCGACCGTTCACGAGCCCCGCCGCCCGCCGCAGCATGGCGTCCGTGCCTTCCATCGCTTCGAGCGCAACGCAGGCGCGTTCGCAGATCGCGACGCTCTGCCCCACGTCGAACCCGGCCAGCGCGTTGGCGACACGGCGGCCATATTCGATGTCGGTCTGTTCGTCCTTGCTCGGCTTCCGACGGGTCAGCGGGCCCGCCCCGGCCAGCAGCGGCTTCAACAGCATGGTCGAATCGCGAAGCTGAATGCCCTCGTCTTCGAGAATCTTGCGAACGCCGCCGATCAGACCATCGGTGTTCTTCGAGGGCAGCGAAAACAGCAGCTTGGCGAGCCGCCAGTCGGGCGCGATGGAAGAGAATATCTTGGCGTGCTTCACCTGGCCGCACATCATCACTTCAGAGATGCCTTCCGACTTGCAGATATCGATCAGCTTGCCGAGTTGTCCGATGGAGATCCAATGGCACCGGTCCGCGAGCGACTCAACTTCTTTAGCCGCCTCCTCCTGGAGCGCGATCACGGTGATTTCGAGTCCGAGTTGCCGCGCCGACTCCAGCGCGAGGATCGGGAACCGTCCGTTGCCGGCGATGAGGCCGTACCGCATCACTTCACCACGCCGCGCTTGCTGTCGGCGATGAATTGCAGCAACTCGTCGATCTCCGCCGATGCGGGCACCTCCTCCCGAATGCGCTCGATGGCCTGCGACGTATTCAGCTTGGCGCGCGTAAGCAGGCGGAAGCTCGTCTGCAGCCGCTCGATCGCTTCCGTAGTAAATCCACGCCGCTCCAGACCCACGCGATTCGCTCCGAAGACCTTCATCTCGCGCTCGCTGACGCACAGCGAATACGGCAGAACGTCCTGTGTCACCACCGCATGCGGCCCGACAAACGAGTGCCGTCCAACGCGGCAAAACTGGTGCACGCCGACAAACGCGCTCAGCTCCACCCAGTCGCCGATGGTGACGTGGCCGGCGAGCGTCGCGCCGTTGACCAGGATGCAGTGATCGCCGACCGTGCAGTCGTGGGCGATGTGCGTGTAGGCCATGAGAAGATTGTCGCTGCCGATAGCCGTCACGAGCCCGCCGCCCTGCGTGCCGCGATGAATCGTGACGAACTCGCGGATCTTATTGCGGTGTCCGATGCGGGTTTCAGCGCGTTCGCCCTTGTACTTGAGATCCTGGCTGGCGACGCCGATCGAGGAGTACGGATAGAAGATGTTGTCGTCGCCGACCTTGGTAGGCCCTTCGAGATAGACGTGGCCCATCAGGCGCGTTCCAGCGCCGATTTCGACTTCAGCGCCGATGATGCAGTACGGGCCGATATCGGCGGATGAGTCGACGCGGGACTGAGGGTCGACAATCGCGGTCGGATGGATGGGCATCGGCTACTGCGCCGGAGCGACGGCCGGAGGGGCTGCGGGCTGGGCCTCGTCCGGGTCGGCCAGTTTGCACATGACTTCGACTTCAGCGACGGTGACGCCGTCCACGGTGGCGACCCCGGCCATCTTGGCGACGCTGACTTTGCGCTTGAGAATTTTCATTTCCATGCGAAGCTGATCGCCCGGAACGACCGGCCTGCGGAAGCGCGCATTTTCGATCACCGCGAGCAGGACGAGTTTGTTGCCGCGTCCGCCCAGCGAATGCAGTACCAGCACGCCGGCCGTTTGCGCCATGGCCTCGACGATCAGCACGCCGGGCATTACGGGGAATTCCGGAAAATGCCCGGTGAAGAACGGCTCGTTGGCGGTGACGTTCTTGATCCCGACAATACGGTCGGGTTCCATTTCGACGATGCGGTCGACCAGAAGAAATGGGTAGCGATGCGGCAGGAGCGCACGGATCTCGTTGATGTCGAGGACTGCCATGGAAGCCGTATTATCGCACGATGCACGAACGAGAGCGGCTACGCTGTATCATAAACGGCAGTGGATCCACTGCTCTCTTATGCACGCGCGCAGCAGGCGAAGATGACGTCGCTCATCCGCCGCTTTGTGGAATGCGAATCGCCCAGCGACGATCCGGCCGCCGTGACCCGTTTTGTCGAACTCGTGTCCGACACGATCGCGCCTTACGCCAAGGTCAAAACGCTGGCGGGCGGACGCTTCGGGCGCATGATGGTGGCCGAGATGAAGCTGCCGGGACGGAAGAAAGAAGGGCAGGTGCTGGCGCTCGGGCACTCGGACACGGTGTGGCCCACGGGCACGCTGAAATCGATGCCGTTTCGTGAGGCGGGCGGACGCCTTTGGGGCCCCGGTGTGCTCGATATGAAGGCGGGTGTGGCCTTCTTTCTTTACGCGGTGCAGGGCCTGCGGGAGCTGGACATCGCGGCGCCGAGCAAGGTGGTGCTGCAACTCAATCCCGATGAGGAGGTCGGGAGCGAAGCGTCGCGAGCGCTCACGGAGAAGAACGCGGCCGCCAGCAAGGCGGTGCTGGTCCTGGAACCGGGCACCGGCCTCGAAGGCAAGCTGAAGACGGCGCGCAAGGGCGTCGGCGACTTCACGCTGACGGTGAAGGGCAAGGCGTCGCACGCCGGCGTCGATTTCCGGGCGGGCGCCAGCGCGATTGTCGAACTGGCGCGGCAGATCAACCAAATCTCCGGCTTCACGCGCGAGGATCAGGGCATCACCGTCAACCCGGGAGTGATCGCGGGCGGGACGCGCACGAACGTGGTCGCGGCGGAGGCGAGAGTCGAGATCGACATCCGCGTGCTGCGGTTGAAAGACGCGCCGCTGCTGGAACAGCGATTCCACGACCTGAAGCCCTACGACGAGCGCTGCACGCTGGAAGTCACCGGCGGACTGAATCGGCCGCCGATGGAACGCAGCGCCGGCATCGTGAAGTTATTCCAGTTGGCGCAGAAGCTGGCCGGCGAACTCGGAGTGCAGGTGGACGAGTCGCTGACCGGCGGCGGCAGCGACGGCAACTTCACCGCCGCCCTCGGTATCCCTACGCTGGATGGTCTCGGCGCCGTGGGCGAAGGCGCCCACGCTACGAATGAGAGCATCCTTGTGGACCGGATGGCCGATCGGACCGCGCTAATCGGCAAGCTGCTGGCGGCGTTGTAGGACAGACCATCGGTTTTTGTGGTCTGTCCCGGCTGCTACCGTCGTGGAGCCTTCGGACAGACGACAGACATCGATCGTTTGCGACCGTCGCCGCGTTCCTTTGATCGTGTTCGTGTCCTCGACACTCTGGAAGCTGGCGGCCGCTACCGTCGTACCAGCCTTCGGGACAGACGACAAAAACCGATCGTCTGTCCTACGCGGACTTCTCGAGCACCTCTCTTTCGCGACCGCTGCCGTGATCGTGTCCTCGACGGTCTGGAAGCTGCTGGCGGCGTTGTAGGACAGACCATCGGTTTTTGTGGTCTGTCCCGGCCGCTACTGTCGTACCAGCCTTCGGGACAGACGACAAAAACCGATCGTCTGTCCTACGCGGATTTCTCCAGCACGTCTTTCGCGACCGCTGCTGTGTTCGCGTGAATCGTGATCGTGTCTTCGACGCTCTGCGCGTAGCCACCGGCCAGCACCACCGCCACAGGAATCTTGTGCGACAGCGCCGTCCACATCACCAGCCGATCGCGCTGCTGGAGGCCTTCGAACGTCAACATCAATCCACCGAGCTGATCCTCGCGGTACGGGTCGGCGCCGGCGACGTACATGATCAGCTCGGGCTGGAACATCGCCATGGCCGCGCGATAGCCGTTGCCGAGGCGGTGCAGATACTCGGCGTCCTCTACGCCATCCGGCAGGTGGATATCGAGGCTGGAAAGCGGCTTCTCGCTCGGATAATTGTTGAACTGGTGGATCGACAACGTGAACACGCTCTGATCGTTGGCGAAAACTCCGGCGGTCCCGTTGCCGTGATGCACGTCGCAATCGACCACCATGGCGCGGCGAATCCGGCGGTCGCGCTGCAGACACCGAATCGCGATTGCGATATCGTTGATCGCACAGAAGCCTTCCCCGTGGCCGGGAAACGCATGGTGAAAGCCGCCGCCGATATTGAACCCCACTCCGTCTTCGAGCGCCCGCCGCGCGGCCAGTGTCGTGCCGCCGGCAGCCAGCCAGAACGCGTCCACCATCTGGCGCGAGTAGGGAATCTCCAGCCGCAGGATGTCGTGATAGCTGAGTGTGCCGCTGCGCAGCTTGGCGACCCACTCGGGGTCGTGAACCAGCAGCACGTCTTCATCGGTAGCAGGCGCCGGCTCGATGAAATCTTCGGGGCAAGCGAACTTCGTGTGCAGCAGCCGATCGTGTAGCCAGCGGAACTTTTTCGAGGGAAAGACGTGATCGCCCAGATTGAGGTCGTAGCGTTCGTGATAGACGAGTTTGTACGGCAGACTCAATTCGATTCCGATTGCAGCGCGGTCACTACGGCCACGTTGTAAATGTCCTCCGCCGAGCATCCGCGCGAAAGATCGTTGGCCGGCTTAGCGAGGCCTTGCATGAACGGTCCGATCGCCATGGCGCCGCCCAGCCGCTCCACCAGCTTGTAGCCGATGTTGGCCGATTCCAGACTCGGAAACACGAGCGTGTTGGCACGGCCGGCCACCTTCGAGCCCGGCGCTTTGCTCTTGCCGACGATCGCGTCCACCGCGGCGTCGGCCTGCAACTCGCCATCGGCGTTCAGCTCCGGAGCGCGCGCCTTCAGGATCTCCATCGCCTCCACTACCTTGTCTACCATCGGACCCTTGCCGCTGCCCTTGGTCGAAAAGCTCAGCAGCGCCACCGACGGCTCCGTGTTGATCAGGACGCGTGTGCTCTCCGCCGTTGCGATCGCGATATCGGCAAGCTGCATGGCGCTGGGATCCACCACCACTGCGCAATCGGCGAACGCCATCAGGCCGTTGTGTCCCTGCGAGAGATCCTGCAGCGCCATGATGAACACGCTCGATACCAGTCGCGCGCGCGGATGTGGACCGACGGCATGCAGCGCGGCGCGGACGGTTTCGGCGGTGGAATTGACGGCCCCGCCGACACTGCCATCGGCGTCGCCCGCGCCCACCATCAGGGACGCGAAATAGAGAGGCTTCTTCGCGATCTCGACGGCCTCCACCTGGGTGACGCCCTTGGCGCGGCGTCGCTCGTGGTAGAGCGCGGCGTATTTGTTCAGAAGTTGGCCGGATTTGGCCGGCTCGACGAACTCGACGCCGTCGGGGGCCTGGGCCGGCTTCGGCCCGATTAAGACAGGCCGCACCACGCCATCGCGAGCCAGCCGAGCGGCCGCTTCGAGTACGCGCGCATCGGTGCCCTCAGGAAAGGCGATGGTTTTTTTGAGCTTGCGGGCACGCTCGATAAGCCCGCTCATGAAGCGAGTTGCCGATTGAGGAATAACCGCCATGGATTCGGAATCCTGAGTCTAGCAGGTTGTGGTGAGCCGTATGGATGGATCACCACCGATTGTTATAATCTTCGTTCCCGAAAATTCATGAGGCAGTTTTCGCATCGTCTGCGACCGGTAGAGCGCTCCAAATGAAGCGGAGTAGCCGGCGGCTGATCAAGCAGGGACACGCGCCGGTCGAGGCTGCTTCGGCGCCACTGCCTTTGCAGCCGCCGCTAGAAAACATAGAAGTGGAGCCGACGCCGGAGCCCGAGCGCACGGCGAAGTCCGGTCCAGAGCGCGTCGCTATGCCGGATTTGGCTGCCGTTTCGTCAAGCCCGCTCTGGCATTACCTCGTGATTGCGGCCATTCCAGGCATTCTGACGGCGATCAATCCCAACTGGATGTTTCAGAATGGAGTGCATCAGGATGCCTGGATCTACTTCGGACATTTTCTACACTTTCCGCGCTTCCATAATCTCGTTCACGATTACATGGGGGAGAGAATGGCGTGGATTGCGCCAGGATACCTGCTGTCGCATGTATTCGGCCAGATGCCCGGCATCCTCATCCTTCACTATCTGACTTACTGGGCCTGTCTGTACGCGTTTCATTATGTGGCCGGTCGTCTTACCGACCGGTCCACGGCCTTACTCGCGACATTGCTCTTTGGATCTAATTCGTTTTTCATCTCGACGAATGCCTGGGATTACCCCGAGGCGCTATCGATTTTTTTCCTGCTGCTGAGCATCGCATTGGTGCTCCGGCCTGGCGCCGCGAGTTCCGCCAAACTGCTGGTCGCCTCCGGAATGGCATGGATGGCTGTGGTCTACACGTATCTTGCCTGGGCCGCGTTCACGCCCATGTATCTGTACGTCGTCTACCGGCTGGTCCGAGGGGAGGAAGCGCCGTCCCGCACCATTGTTCGGATTTGCAGGTTTACTGCTGCCGGCGCTTGCGCCACAACCGTTCTCTTCTGGATCACGTTTGCGGTCATGGGAGGGCAGGGATTCTTCTTCAGGAACAATCTCATGCAGGGTTTGGGCCTGATGAATCTCCAGCATAATCCGTGGATTGATTATCCGGACTGGTATCTCCGGTGCACCTGGTTAGTTTTTCCCATCGTGGCTTTTTGCCTGGCCGCGGTGCTGCTATTATCCAAACGCATGAGATCGGCCTCTGGGGTTGACGGCTTCGCCCGGCCGATGGTGTGGTTCTATGCGGGTTCGTTTCTTGTGATGGTCATTTATACCGTCCGCCAGAATCGGTTCTTCGCCTTCGATTTTCGCACCAGTATCTTATTGCCCGGACTGTTTCTGCTGCTGACATTCATCGTTTTCAAGATACCTGTCCGGCTTAGCCCGGCCCTCTTTTACGGCGTGTGTGTGATAGCTCCGGCGATTTGTGCCGCTCCTCTCTCGTCGGTCTACTTGTATGAGCACTTGCCGGAATGGAGCGTGGTGATCCCCGCTGCGGTTGCGCTTGTAATCGTCGGTTGCCTGCGAATGGGCAATCGCAGCAGCGTGTGGCTCTGGTGTGCGTCGATATTGCTGTTTTCCGGCGTCAGTTATGCCATTCTCCCTCCCAGCAAGAGCGGCGCCTGGAGATTCCGGGAGAAGAGATACGATCTTTCCGAACGAGTCAGCCGCGGGGTAAACATAATTGACGGCCGCGTACCCATGGGCGCTCTGCCCGCCATATGGTTCAACTGGGACGAGCCGCGCATGCGCTTGGATGCCGACGGCGTCATGTCTTCTCTCCTCGCAAATACGGAATCCATGGCGGCCTTTCCGAAGGCGGACAAAACCTATGCAGCAGGGCGGCGTATCTTTATCCTGACGGAGCAGAAGGACGTGGCCGAGAGCGCATCGTATCTTCTTGCCCGTAAGCAGATGCCGGCGAGGCTGGTTTCGCAGGACAAGGTCGAGTTCGGCGATTTTTCCTACTGGATTACCCAACTGGAAGTTCTGCCGCTAACAACCCAGAACCTTCGAGCCGGATTCGTGCTGCAGTCCGAGACCGGCATCTCACCGATTGCCCAATCATCCGCGGCGGATGATGTAGGCTCCGTGCTGTTCCGCAACAAGAGCTTCGTGCCCGCGGAGCCTGGGATTTACCAGTTCGAAATCAGGACGCCGGCGACCATGGATGCGACCGCGTTTGGAGCGTTGAGTAGCGACGGAAAATGGCTGGAACAGAGCAGTTCGCCGATATCGGATGGCTCCGAGACCCTGAGATTCTTTCGGATGGCGGTGGAAAAGGGCCAACCGATCCAGTTGGCCCTGCAAGTGAAGGGAGATTCGTCGGGTGTCGGGCCGGCAGCGGTGAAAGTCGCTGTCCTGCGGAGTAGCGGGCCGAATGCGACGCCTGCCTTCGAATATCTTTGCCCGAACTTGTTGGATGCGGGTTTGATTCAGAACGGCGGATTTGAAGGCGGCCCTGCACGGTGGGAGGCCCATGCCGGCACGCTGCGCAGCGCGAATGATTGCGTCCGCGGATTGTGTGTGGAATTCGCGGCGCAGCCAGGAAGCGGCTCATATCTGATCCAGTGGGATGCTTCGAAACTGTCGATCGGGCACGAGTATGAGTTCACTGCCTGGTTACGTTCGAGATCGCGCGATCCGCAGAAGGTGATCGTGGGCATTTGGGACCTGTATGCATCGCAGTGGATCACCCGGCAGGAAGTCGCCGCGCCGTCGGAATGGACAGAGTATCGGCAGCGCTTTACAGCGCGGACAGATCACAAAATCTCCATCCAATTCGCAAAGTCTACCCCGAACGCGGGGACTTTTCAGGTGGACGAAGTTTCGATCAACGAAATCCGGTAGCCGTCAGCGTTTGTCGGCCGCGATCTGCTGCGTTTCCGCCGCCGCAGACGCGGCGCCGTCCTCCACGATCACGTAGCGTGGCATTCCGCGGCTGTGCTCGTAAATGCGCCCCACGTATTCGCCGAGAATCGCGATCGACACCAACTGAACGGCGCCGAGGAACGTAACCATCACGAAAACCGACGTCCATCCGGGAACCGTTTGTCCCTTCCACAACTGAACCACGGCATAGGCGGCGTAGGCCAGGCAGAATGCAGCCGTGGCGATGCCAAGATAAAACGAAACGCGCAGCGGCTTGGAGGAGAGGCCCGTGATTGCCTGGATACAGAGCCTGACCATCTTACGAGCGCTGTATCCGCTTTGCCCGGCCGAGCGCGCAGGGGCCACGTATTCAATCGAAGTAGCGGGATAGCCGAGCCAGGAGATCAGACCACGCAGAAAGGGCTGGCGGTCACGAAACCGGAGGACCGCATCGATCACTTCCCGGTCGAGCAGTTGAAAATCCGCCGCGCCGGGCGTCACCGGAGTCTCGCTCAAAAGGTTAATGAACGTGTAGAAGAGGCGCGAGGAGATGCGTTTCCACATCCCCGCACCGACGGTGTCGCGCCGAACCATCTGCACGATTCGCGATCCGTTGCGCCATGCCTCCAACATCTGGCTTAACAACTCCGGCGGATGCTGCAGGTCGCAATCGAGAGTAATGACCGCGGCCCCGCGGGCGGCTTGCAGACCAGCGGTAAGAGCCGCCTGATGGCCAAAATTGCGGCCAAAACGGATCAGGCGCACGGCCGGATCGCGCATGGCAAGCTCCCGAACGCGTTGAGCCGTCGCATCGCGCGAGCCATCGTCGACGAAGATCAGTTCCAGGATCGTCTCCGGGGGAACCGCACGCCGGATGGCAGCGTGGATTTTGTGAACATTCGGCTCTTCGTTGAACGCCGGCACCACGATGCTGACTCGTGTTTGCACTGAGTCAATCTCCCAGGAACTTGCCGAACCGCCGCAGTTCTTTCACGTTGTCGCATACGGCCTTAATGCCGGCGGTAAGCGGGATCGCGAGCACCAGGCCTGGAGCGTCCCAGAGATACCCGAAAATCATCAGCGAGAAGGTCACCACCAGCGGATTCAGGTGCACGCGAGAGCCGACGATCTTGGGGTACAGCACGTTGAGCGCGATCAGGTGCAGCATCCCCACCGAGATCACCACCAGCACGTACACCGATACCGTATTCACCGAAAGTGACGAGAACATCGGCGGCACCATCGCGAGCGGCAGTCCGACGTACGGCACCAGGCTCATGAATCCGCTCAGCGGCCCGACCAGCATCGGGTACGGCACGTGAATCAGCCAGAACACCAGGGAACTAATCACGGCCAGAAGCAGGCCGAGCATAAAGTTGCCTACCACGAAGGCGCGCACCATATCGGCGATGCCTTGGACGCTCCGGGCCGCGATCAGACGGTCTTCGCCCTGGAAGAACTGCAGGAAACTGCGGTTGATATGGTCGCGCCAGCTCAACATGAAGTAGACCAGGAACGGAATGAAACTGGTCATCAGCGCAACGTGGTAAAGCTGCGAGAGGTTGGCCACCAGGTAGTCGCCGATGGGAGTGCTCTCGTCGTGGATCCGGACCTCGGGAATCGCACCGGGCGTCGGTGCACCGAGCGGATTCTGAGTCAGATCGGTCCTCGGAGCGCCTTTCTTCGCGGCCTTTTTGGCGGCGGCGGCAGCCTGCTCCTGCTGGCGGCGGCGTTCTTCTTCCTGGCGCTGGCGGGCCGGCACCAGGATTTTGTAGGTCTGGTCTTCCATGCCGCCGATCCGCTGCTGGATCCCGTCGACGATCTCGCCGATGCGCTGTCCGTATTTCGGCAGGTCGCCGTAAAGTCCGGCGAGCTGCGAATACGCACCCAGCCCGATCACGTACAGCACAGCCAGCGCAAAGGTGCAAACCACGAAGCTGGCCAGCGATCGTGGCAGCCGTATCCGCATGAGCAGCACCACGAAGGGCTCCAGGATAAATGCGATGGTGAGCGCCACCAGAGCGGTGACAAAGAACAGGCGTCCGAGATACAGGACGGCCAGAATCACCCCTGTTGCCAGCACGTTGAGGGCGATATTGCGCGCGTCCGGTGCGGTTGCAGTGGTACTGCTGGTAGGTTTCGTCACGACCGCCACGGCGCCAAGACCCTTGTTTCGACTCTAGCACAGGCGATCATCCAGCAAAGCAGGTTCGTGGCGGAATAGACAAGTCGTGGTTTACTGCCGCTCTTGCGAGCTCGCCTTGCCCGATTCCACGAAGCGCTGTCCCCATGTGCCGGCGTCTCGTCGCATGGCCCGTCCGCCTGGTGATTGCGGCAGGCGTGTTGTCCTTCATCGTGCTTCTGTTCGGGTTCATCTGGTATTCTCACTTCGCCGTGGTCCAGGAGACCGGGCAGGCGTGGCAACTCGAGGACCTGCAACTCCAAAGCATGGCATTCTCGAAGAAGTAGCGCGGGCCTGAGCGCCGGGATAAACCGGCATGTTGTAGGGGATGAAAGAGC
>JADMIO010690335.1_pt1 | contig 30826 bp, 18 predicted proteins | sample 8958161 | NCBI WGS metagenome assembly JADMIO01 (sample SAMN16585339, study PRJNA669376) | soil metagenome | isolation source: Crop rotation soil | place: USA: Cullars Rotation, Alabama | collected 2011 | reverse complement strand
GCAGTCAGTATCATTTACGGCACCGTCGATGGACTACATCAAAATGCGGTTCAGATGAATCAGTTTTGGACCGAGAGTGATGTTGTCCCGAGTGAGCCCACTATTACGGCCGGAACAAACCATCAATTCGGTGCTGCGCTGGCATCAGGAAAATTCAATGGGGATCAGTTTTCCGACCTGGCGATTGGAATACCATTGCAAGACTTCGGATTGCCGGGCGCTCCAGTTTCCGATTCGGGCCTGGTAGTAGTGCTCTACGGTTCAGCGAGCGGACTGACTTCAACAGGTAGCACGTTTATCTCGCAGGTTTCTCCGTTCATTTTGGATGAGGCCGAAGTCGGTGATCGATTCGGTAGCGTTCTATCGTGGGGAGACTTTGATGGCGACGGCTTTGGTGATTTGGCTATTGGGATTCCCGATGAGAACGATGAAGATCCGGCAACTGGAACAAATGATGTTGATGCGGGAGCCGTCCAGATTATCTACGGCACCAGTGCGGGATTGAATGCGGCCCGAAACCAGTTCTTTACACAGAGAAGCCCCGGTATCCTCGATACAACAGAAGCGGGTGATAAGTTCGGCTCGGTGCTGGCGGCAGGAGATTTCAACGGTGACGGCCAGAGTGATCTAGCCATCGGAGTCCCTCTCGAAAATCTTGGAAACATTTCTGATGCGGGGGCGGTCAGTGTCATTTATGGTTCGCCACCTGGGGAAATAACTGTCGATGGAGGCCTGACCAGTACCGACAATCAATTTTGGACGCAGGACTCGGTGCAAGGGCCACTAGCAATTGAAGACCAGGCCGAGGCTTTCGACAGATTTGGATCAAGCCTCGCCGTTGGGGATTTCAACGGCGACCTCAGAAGTTTCGCTCCGCCTACCAGCAAGACGAGCGATTTGGCCATCGGAGTACCTTTTGAAGATGTGCCGCTCAGCGTCAATGCAGTAATTGTAGATGCTGGGGCAGTCCATGTGCTCTACGGTTCTCAACCAGGTGACACCATTCCCCAAGATGGGTTGACTGTCGCATTCAGTCAGTTTTTCACACAGGATACTCCCGGCGTACCTGATACTGCAGAGGAAGGGGACCGATTTGGCAGCAGCCTTGCTGCGGGGGACTTCGACAAGGTTAGCCAGTCTGGCACCCGATCAGACTTAGCCATTGGCGTACCCTTTGAAGATGTTGGCAGTATCGTTGATGCCGGCGCGGTCAACGTCATTTACGCAGCACCCAGGTTGGACCCGAGCGATGCTTCAAAACCGGCGCAGCTTTTCCACCAGGACACACCCGGGATCCTGGATTTCGCCGAAGCCGGTGACAGATTTGGGACTTCACTAACGGCCTGGGATTTCGGAAATGATAGCCAGGATCTAACGTTTGGAGATCGAAGGGCTACTGACTTAGCTATTGGTGTGCCCTTTGAAGACTTCAGTGGTCGAGCGGATGTCGGTGCTGTGGTGGTCCTATACGGCGACAATCCTGAGGCGTTGCCCGATAACGGCGGTAGATTGAGTGCCGCTAACAATCAATTCTGGAACCAGAACAGTCCAGGCATTCTCGATGCTTGTGAAGACGGTGACCACTTTGGATTAACTCTCTATTAAGAACGGAACCGGAAGACGCCGTTTCGATTTTCCAGCACGCGCAAACGACCGTTGAATTGAACCATCGACGAATATTTGCGCGTGCTGGAAAATCGAAACGGCATAGAATCGTTGGTGCAAGTGCTGTAGTGAGGAAGTTGAAACTCCACGAGGCTAAAGCCTGTGGTGTCTTGGGAACTGCACCTTGATCGATTTCAGCGCTACCTTAGAACGCGAGCGAAGCGACTGTGCTCAACGCGGATCACTAGCAGTCACACTCACTTCAGCTTGTCGTATTCCTTTTTCGCTTCAATCAATAACGGCAAGTCTGCGTCTGCATTTTTCCACAAATCAAAAAGCGCTTCGTACGACTTGCGTGCTTGGGCCATATCGTTCTGCATGACCCAGGCCCGCGCCAGGTTGAGGTGGGCCACCGGCCACAGCAGCGAACGTAAACCTTCACCGCGATGATCAAGAATTCTGCGTGCTTCGGCGGAGGCTTCGGTTCCTTTTCCCAGCTTCAAATATGCCATGGTGCGCAACGTCTTCTGCACGAACTCCTCGGCGGGCTCGAAGCGTCGTGCTGGTTCAAGCAGGTCGAACACGGCTTGCGCATTATCTTTACGCAGTTCCAGTGCGGCTTTGATCTCCGGCAGCCAGAGTTGGTTCACGCGTGTGTCTTTCGGGTATTTCTTTTCGAGTTCCTGAATAAGCGGTTGAACTTTCGCGGTGTCCCCGCTAAGCGCGAGGGCCAAAGTGGCAGCGACTAACCCGTCTCGGCTGTGTTCGATCTTTAGCGCAGCTTCGGCAAGACTGACTGCTTGTGCGGAGTATCCCAACCACGCGGCGCGAACGGCCTCGTTTGCCATGTAGTCCGCTGCAGTTTCTTTCGCGTCAGCGCGGAGTGCCAATTCAGTGGTGCGGTTGAACTGCTCCTGCGACTTGCGCCATTCACCCGTGAAAGAAGCGGTCTGCACCTGCCAGTCGACCGCGCGATGTTCATCCGGTTTCCCGCGAGACCAATCGATCTGCTCCTGCATTGCTTGTGCGTCGCCGTTTGTGAAGGCGAGTGAATACAGATGCTGATGAATGACAGTACTGTCCAACTTTTGCGAGAGAGCCCGCTTAAGAACTTCTGTCGCCTCGGCATAACGGTTAAGTCGAATCAGATAGGAAGCCAGGTTGGCAGGATAGATTGTCGTGTTCGGGTTAAGACGCCACGCCTCCTGCGTTGAGGCGATCGCCTTGTCCGTTTGACCTGTCTGTGCGTAGTAGATCGCAAGAGCTCCCGGCCCGCGGGCCTCGCGTGGGTAGTTTTGTACGTACGACTCCTGCTCCTCAATAGCCTTGTCTAATTCACCAGTTACAAACTGGTAATAGAGGACCGTGATACGAACACGCTCGTCTTCGCTCACACGGTCACGCAGTGCGTATGCTTTAGCAGCACATTCCCCAGCCACGCCGGGCTGACGTGCGTTGCCGTATGAGATGGCAAGACTGGACCACGCCAGCGCAAAGTTCGGATCCTTCTCGGTGGCGCGCCGGAAAAACTCGATCGCCTTGAGAGGTTGGCCTCTATTAACTTCAGCTCCTCCAAGTGCGTAATCCTTGAGCGCGTCCAGCGACGAGGTAGTCACTTCAAGCTTTGCGTCGAATTTCTGAATTGACGAGAGTGACTCACCCAGTTTCTCGCGAAGCTCGGCGGCAGCGCGCGAAAGAGCATGCAGAACCTGATCTTTTCCTTCAGCTTCGACTTGCACGAGCGCCAACACGTCGCCTGTTTGACCGTTACGCGCTTCGAGTGTAATGGAATAGTTGCGGTCGAACTTCGCAATCGTTCCGGCAATGAAAGCCTTCAGTCCTTGCCGCTGACAAATACCCTGCGCGACTGCGCGCGTGAGCTTCTCGTCCGGTGAAAGGCTCATCAATCTGAGTGTCGATCGTACGCGCTGGTCGGAGTACAGATCTAGAAAAGGCGATTGCTGCAACTGCACAGCCAATCCCTGGCGCAGCGTTCCGTCGAATACTTCTTCGCTAGTTCGGTTGTCGAACTCGGTTAGCAGAATGGTGTCTTTATCTGTCAGTACTGCCGCGCGAGTGCGTTTCAGATAGAAAAAAACCGAGACCGATACTGCCAAAAGCAACATTCCGAGGATTACGATTGCACCTCGCTTATGACCTCTGACCTGGTTGATTAGGTACTTCGCACTCGAAACCGTCGTGGGGGCAGTTCCTATAGCAGTTGTTGTTCCTCCGGATGCAGTGGCCCCAAGGCTTCGTTTGCTAATGGTTCCGCTGTCGCGCGACGCTGGAGACACTGTGCGATCAAGCTCCGCATCAATCTCTAACTTACGTTTCAGATTGCGCAGGTCGATCAGCAGATCCTTCGCGGTCTGATAACGCTCGTTTGGATCTTTTGCGAGTGTCTTAGAAACGATGTCTTCAAGGCGATCCGGCACTCCTTCCGTAAATTGGGAAAGCAGTGGAGGAGTTTGCTCCTGGATTGCAATGATTTGCCGGTAGCCATCTTTCCCTTCGAAGGGTAGTCGCCCGGTGACCATCTCATAGAGCACAACGCCAAGGCTCCAGATATCGGTGCGTTGATCTATGAGTTGAGAGCCTTCGGATTGCTCAGGCGACATGTAGGCCACCGTCCCCATCACCACTCCGGGCTCCGTGATAACAATTGTCCCAGCTTCTGTATCCACCGCGCTGTCTGACGAAAGCATCTTTTCCGACGGTTTAGCCAGGCCGAAGTCGAGCACTTTCACGATATGATCGCGGCTGCGGATCATGATGTTGTCGGGCTTGATATCGCGATGCACAACTTGCGCCTCATGGGCAGCGTCCAACGCCGCCGCAGCCTGGACTGCGATGTCCAGCACCTCGTGCAGTCTCAAGCGATTACCGCGCAGGTGCTCACGCAACGTAAGTCCTTCGACATACTCGCTAGCGATGAAACACGTATCTTCGTGATGTCCAAATTCGTAGATGGTTAAAACGTTCGGATGATTGAGGGCGGAAACGGTTCGTGCTTCCTGGGCAAAGCGTTGCATTCGCTTCGGATCTGCTGCAACGTCGGTGGGCAAAAGTTTGATGGCCACAGTCCGATGAAGTTCACTGGTGTCGCGCGCGAGATAGACTTCTCCCATGCCGCCAGCGCCAAGCTTGGAGATGATGGTGTAGTGTGCGACCTTCGAGTTGGGCGAAAGCGACATTATCGACTCTGGGTTCGATATGCGTCAGGTTGTCGGGGCTTCATATTAAACGAAACTCGACTTTGTAGGGCGGTTCTGTGTAATTAAATGTTGTTTCGATGCTTTACGGCAAGTCAGGTGAGGGAAAGATTAGTTCACACTGTCTGAGGCTGTTTGGTTGCGGGCTTAAGTCGCCTCTCAAATCTCTACTGGTTACCAGAGCCGACCTAGATCAAACTTCTCTTGAAAGTAACGCGCCCTCCAACCAAGGTTGATCTTATCCAAAAGTAATCCTTCCGCCGCGCCAAATGAATAGACAACCTCACGTTTTGATTCCCCCAGCTTTTGAGTCTGGAGTTGCTGAAAGATTCCCTCGTAGGTCGTGTGCGCTACGTCTTCGAACGAACGATAATCTTTGAGTGCCCGAAATTCTTTGCTGGCGCTGAACTCCTTCGCCGCTCGCTGAGCAATCTTATATTCGATGTAACGCGCTGTTCCTTCTTTCCAAAACTGAAACGCCAGGTACTTGTAATCATTAGGCGCGAGCATCGCTTGAAACTTCTGCCTCGCCTCCAAATAGTCTCGGACTTTCGCAGCACGTTCAGACTTAGAAGCTCGGATCGCATCCGCTAATAAGTTACTGACCAAAAGGAATTGATCCTGCACCTCTTTCCTATCGTAAGGGAACGGATAGTTCAGCATCCACATGCCTGTCTGGTCGCCGTTTGCCAGGTTTAGAGCATTGACGCCAGCGTAGAAGTTGGGCTGCGAATCCTGTAGTTGATGAAAATGTTCGTGGAGTAGAGTGACAACCCATGGCGTGGATGTTTTGACCCAGGTGTTCTCAGCCTGGCCCACGACGATGGTTGAGATCATTCCAACCGCCGGGAACGTAGCCAGAAAACTTGTAGGCATAGTCCGCTTGCGATAGTAGATCTCACTCTTTAGAACGTTGTCGTATCCAAGTTTGGTGAAGTCGGCTGAAGGTTTTGGGTGACGAATGAGAAACTCAACTTCGGGCGTCACCAACATTACAGCGAATGGTGATTTACTCCACCCGGGCCAAACGCGATCGCCAAGTGTTTCGGCGACTCGAAACGCTTCAGCAAGCCGCGTGCGATCAGTTGGCGAGATAGCTGGCTGAGGCTGTTGTGCGAAGACTTCATATTGAAGCGAAGGTGTAAGCAGTTGGAACGACAGAATTGTTGCTAACAACAGTAGCGAAACGCGCCCAACCCTTTGTTTGATTATCTGGCTCGTCATAAGTCGCACTAAGTCGCGTGCAATACCCTTTCAGTCATTGTCGAGTCTGATCAATCGTGGTGAGGGGTCATCTTTTGCTTGAGAGATTTCTTAGGTCGTCAATATGCCGGACAACCGCGATCCACCAAATAACTTAATCAACGCGAACGAAGTAAACGATCACTTTAGGCCGTGCGCTAGGTACAGATCCATCAGGAAGCGTCGCGTCGTGTAAATGTATACCTTGCCATCCGGAGTGAGAATTATGGATGGGGCTTGAGATAGACCCGCGGGGTCAGCAGGCGTTACTTCTCGCAATGCCTCTTTGCGGCCATTGGCAAGATCTAGTTTTGATATTTTGAGTGAAAACCCGACAATGGAATACACGTAGAGTGAGCTGCCGTCCGCGTTCCAACCAGCAATCACGTCGTCGTCCGCCAGTCCGGAAATGGGCCGCGGTTCGCCTCCTTCAATCGTGTAAATAGCGGCTTTGTTCTGGGCGTCGAAACCAATTAAGGATTTGCCATCCGGTGAGAGCCGCGTGCAAGAAATGCCTTCGGGTGTGACAGGTCGTGGACCACCAGAATCCACTTGTTGCATATAACAACGATCCACGTGCCCCGACTCGCGACCGCTGAAAAGCACGCCCTTGCCATCGGGAAACCACTTAGCAAAGTTATATTGATCGATGGATCCCTTTTCAAGAACCTTCATCTCGCCGGCGCCTGTAGGCAAAAGCACCAGGCGAGGCGGCTCGCGCTGAACTACGACAACCCACTTTCCATCAGGTGATATGCCTCCTGCTCCTCCTTCACCGAGTTTGACGGCCGGCGATCCATCAGTTTTGCCTAAGTACACCGTATAGTTTTTTCCGGCGCCCTCGCCCCAATACTGATAGAGAAATGTCTTACCGTCAGCCGAGAGATCGTCGACTCCGCCGAAGTCGAGCCATGTAAGATCTCTCTCCTTGGTTTCGCCCGGTGGCAAACTAATCAGGTCCGCGCTCATCTTGTCGCGAACGAGGAGGACGCGACCATCGCGGGCAATATCGTGCAGGAACAAGTCTCCCGGTACCTGGAGTACCAACCGTGTCTTCGCTGACAAGGTGGAAGCTAAGAGACTGTGCAGCTCCTGTTGCCGACGAGGTAAACCAGACTTCGCTACCATCTGCCGACCACGCTAAGCCTTCCTGGCCCACTGACTCTGGTGACAAAAAAGTCCTCTTGCCGCTGCCATCTACCACCGCGACACGTCCACGATTGTCCCATTGGATCTCATGGTCCACGAATGCCACCTGATCTCCTTTCGGGGAGATTCGTGGATAACTGATATAGCCCGGGGTTTCGTAAATCATTTTGCCGATCGGATACTCCAGCCGACAGCGTCCGTTTACATAACGAACAACCGCGAGGTTCGAGCCGTCAGGTGACCAATCGGCCTCCGTTACATTCTCCACCATCTCGCGTGGCGCACCTCCTCCGATTGGGACGCGTGCCAGGGTGCCGCTCGAAACAAATTGACCAAGAAATGTACGCTTCAAGAGGATTGCCAATTCACCGGTTGATGAAATGGCCAGGAGGTCAGCATTGCCTAATCCGAGCGATCGGGACTCGGTGGAACGTGAGCGTGTGGAAAAAATCTCAAGTGGAGAGCCATTCCAGGTAGCGCTGTAAACGAGCGTCTGTCCGTCTGGGGCAAATCTAGCGTGTTTGATAATGCCGCGGCGAAAAGTGAGTTGCTCGTAAGTGGGCGATGGGGATTTACTGAAATAGCTAGCCGCGAATGCGCCAGCAACGACACCTGCTGCCACGAGCAATAATCCAACTCCCAACAACAGGAACTTACGATCCGACTTAGCTGGTACGATTTCCGAGGGAACAGCCGGCACGGTCGTGGTGGACGAGCTTGTGGCAGCAGTCAACGACTCCAGTGCAAAACCAAGATCTGACGTCGACTGAAATCGTCGCTCAGGTTTCTTTTCCAGACAACGCCGAACAATCCTTTCCAGTGCTGGACTCACATTTGGATTTGATTCAGTTAATTCCCTCGGCTCGTCTTTGAGAATCGCTGACATTGTTTCGGCCATCGTGTCACGACGGAATGCACGTTGTCCGGAAATCATCTCGTGTAGGATCGCGCCAAAGGAAAAGATATCTGAACGGTGATCCGTCGCCTGGCCGCGCACCTGTTCGGGTGACATGTAGCCAACGGTTCCCATTACCACTCCGGGATTGGTGATCGCTCTACGCGTGTCGTCCTCAGAACCGAGAGCTTCGTTACTTCCGCGAAGTTTTGCTAATCCAAAATCGAGAATCTTTGCTCGATCGTCTCTCGTGATGAAAAGATTTTCTGGTTTCAGATCGCGATGGATGATGCCTTTCTCGTGTGCAGCCGAGAGACCGCTTACGACCTGATGAGCGTAATCAATCGCCTTTCGCAGAGGGAGTGGTCCAACATCGAGAAGCTGGCGCAGTTCTTCACCGTCGAGCAGCTCTGAGACTATGTATGGCCTGCCTTCGTGCTCACCGATATCATGGACCGTTAGGATGTTTGGATGATTTAGCGCTGAAGTGGCTTTTGCCTCCTGCTCGAACCGCAGCAGTCGATCCCCGTCAGCCGCGCAGTCGGAGGGAAGAAGTTTGATCGCGACGTCACGATCAAGTCGTGCGTCTTTCGCGCGATAAACTTCACCCATTCCGCCCGCACCGATCTTTGCAATGATGCGGTAGTGCGAAAGTGTGGTATTGACCTCGAGTTCTTTACTCATCTCAGGTTTTAGGGGCGAGACTCCTTAGTCCTTTCGCATCGTAAACATTGCACCTGGCTTTTAACGCTATTGGAGCGAACCCAAGTTATTGCCAGGGAACAAAATTGTCTTACTCAGGAAACTTCAGGCGACGCAGCAGATCTTTGAAGCGCCGGTCGTTGCGTAAAGGATCAAGGCTCGGGTCCAGTTTGATAAATCTGAGCGAGTACTCCTGGTTGTCGAAAGCTTTATTTAATTCCAGGAAAGCGTTGTCTTTGTCACCGAGTTCCGTGAAATAGATCGCGATCAAGTAGGGAGACAAACCCGTGGGTCGCTTGGTGGTCATCTCTTTGAGGTAGCCTTGCCAACCTCCGCTGGCAAAACTCGACCGAGCTAAAGCCGCGGTTTGCGGCCTCCCATAAAGTTCCTGAAACTTTGCAAATGACTCCACGCTTTCGTTGTGCTTACCCATGATGCGGTAGAGGTTCGACAGTGCGAAGTAGGTTGTCGGAAACCCTGGATCCATCTCAGATGTTTTCTTGAGTTGGGCCAAAGCCTCTTCGTAGTGACGACTATAACCGAGAATCTCACCGTACAATCGATTGACAACTGTTGAGAAAGGTTCAAGCTCGAGTGCTCGGTGCAGTTCAGCCATGCCTTCTGCTTCACGCCCGGTGCGAACAAGCATGACGCCGAGATTGTGATGTGCGGTTGTGTAATTTGGATTGAGCTGAATCGCCCGCTTGTACTCGCGTTCGCCTGCTGCGTAGTCAAAGTCGCCGACGGTCAGAACGAAACCAAATGAATTGTGAGCTTCAGCAAGGTCGTCATCGAGAGAAAGGGCGCGCAAGGCTGCTTCGCGGGCTTTTCGTAAGGACTCCGGCGCTGGTCCACCTTCATAGTACGCCAGCAAACCATAAGCGTCTGACAGTCCCGAATAACCCAACGCGTAATTTGGATCTTTATCGATCGCTTGCTGAAAACACTGTATGGCCTTTTGAATGCTTTGCGGCGTGCGCTTATTCGCAAAGAAGCGGCCTTGCAAATAGAGTTGGTAGGCCTCCGTGTTTTGGGTGTAGCTCTTTGAGACCTTGGCCTCGTCCGAGCCTGACAATCTGCTCTTCAGTTTAGTTGCAACATCACGGCCCACGTCGTTTTGCAGGGAAAGCAGATCGGCGGACCTGCGATTGTATTGTTCGCCCCAAAGTTGGTTGCCATTGCGGGTATCGACGAGCGAAAGGTAGAGAGTCAAATCATCCCCACGTTGGACCACACGGCCGTTCAGAATGGCTTGAACGTTTAGTTCGTTACCAACGGTCTGCGGATCAACCTCTTTCCCTTTGTAACGAAACACTGACGAGCGTGCCTTCACCGACAGGTCGGGTAGTTGGGTGAGGGAATTGATCAGCATCTCCGTCATGCCGTCAGAGACATATTCCACATCCGCATTGTTGCTTGCGTTGACAAACGGCATGACTGCGATCGACTTAATGGCCGTGTGCGTCCTGCGCGAAATTACAAAACCAACACAGGCGGCAATAACCGTTGCGAGGATCAGTAGCGCAACTAGAATGACAATGGTTTTTGGCCGGAAAGATTTTCTCGGAGCGTCAGAATGAGGGGTTACGAGAACGGTTGTTGGTGCCGTCGGTGCAATCTTAACTTGGTCCGTCGCAGCTGATGTTGGGTCGAGAAGTCTTGTTGCAGACTCACTCACAACGGGACCGGAGTCGAGTCTGATTGTTCCCGCATTAGGATCGAAGTTAGAGGAATCACTTACCAGTCGGGTGCCGTCGGATCGACAGAATCCGAGCGCCTCATCAGCTTCAACGCGATTGCATGTTGGGCAGCGTTTCATGGTCTAGGTTTACGAGAATGGCTTGGGTGTTCCGCTCAACTACTCAGGCCAGCTCTGTGGCTATCGCTTTTAGCGCTGCATCAATGTCAGCCTCCGTGTTGAAGACATGTGGCGAGATCCGCATCCCGTTGAACCAACGCTTTTCGGTTTGCTTCAAAATCACCCTGTATTTTGGTCCCAGCGTATTACGGAATGCGGTGCTGTCTACAGCGTCCGGAAGCCTGAAGGCGACCAATGCTGTCGCGAGTGGCCCAGGTTCAGCACTGACAACTTGCACCCTGGAGATTTTCTTTAACCCCTCATACGCCCGGTTCCTGAGACGGAGATTGTGCTCTTCCGAGGTCGCGATGCCACGCTTTTGCGCAGCCTCGATCGCAGCACCAAAGCCGACTATCAAGGGCTGCGACCCCATACCAGAGGAGCCAGTCACGAATGTTTTGCTATCGGTCCACTCGACAGGCTGTATCTGCGACGCGGCCTCCTTCCGAATGTATAGAAAGCCCGTTCCTTTCGGCGTCATCAACCACTTATGACCCGGCGCAGCGTATGCATCACAATCGATCGCTTTAACATCGACCTCAATATTTCCAACGGCCTGTGCGCCGTCAATGATCGTCAGAATGTTTCGACTCTTCGCTAAGGCGACGATCTCTCTGACCGGCATTCGCAACCCCGTCGAAGTGATCACGTGACTGACACTGATTACTTTTGTCTGCTTTGTGATCGCACGCTCAAAACGCTCAACGATGGCCTTAACATCATGGTCTTCGGGCATTATGACGACGCGGTCTAGGCCAATCCCTCGCCGCTTCTCAAGATGTTTCCAAACGGCAGAACCTCCTTCGTGCTCAACATCAGTAGTGAGCACTCGATCGCCGCGCGACAGGTCAATGCCAAGGCCGGCAATAGTCATAGCGTTGGTAGTACTGCGGGTTAACAGTACCTCGTCGGCCGTACATCCGATTAGACCGGCGACCAGTTCTCTAGTCTTCTCTGCAAGTGCGTGCGTGGTTCCGCCGTAGGCTTTACTGACGGGATTCATCTCGAGATCTGTCCACGCCTTCAACACAACTTCAAGAATTGAACGCGGCGTCGGACCCAGCGAACCCGTATTCAGATAGACCAATCCCGGCGCAAACATGTATTCGCTGCCTTCGGCTGACACGGGCATGGCATTCGTCGACAGGACAACAGCACCGGTCGTCCACGCCACACCTGCCAGGAGTTCTCGTCGTGAAAGAGTTTTCATATTTCGCTGAGACGGCTCATTAAGCGCTGAATTCAATCAGCAAGGTGAGAAGTCAGTACCATCTCGCGGTAGCGAGGTGGGTGTGCCTCCCGATTACGCAAGATTACAGAAGAGACCCACCCGCTACCGCGAGATGGTACTGACTTCCGGCCCTGATTGACCAACATCCGTGAGAAGAACGGCAACATTTTTGTTTCTATCTGCTGTCGAACTTTATCGGTGTGTCCGCCGGCGAAAACCTCGAAGGTATGTTTGATCTTGTTTCGCTTCAGCGCCTCGTCGAACTGACGATTGGAATTTTGAATTCTTTCTTCCTGTGTCCCGGCGTCGAATGCAATACCGCGAAGACGCTGGAGGTTCGTGACATACTGGTCCGCCATGTAGGTCGGAACATTCGCCTGCCAACGTGCCGAAATTGCGGCAGACCGCTCGCTATCCTCGCTTTTCTCACTGAAAGGATACTCCGAAAAGAACGGCGGCTTCATTGGATTTGGGGACCATGCAGCTGCGAATGCGAATGAGACGCGAACTGCGAACGGCGCCTTGTCTGCTTCCTCGAATGAAGTCAATTTCTGGGCGTCGATTAGCGCTTGCGAGTTAATAGGCGTAGGGAATGAGGTCATGCAGCACGAGCTTGTTCCATAAACGGCGCCGAAAACGTCCGGGTGCTTCATCGCTAATTTGAGTGCGCCGTAACCACCCATCGAATGGCCCGCTATTCCACGACTCTCCGCCCTCGCAAGTGTTCGATAGTTCTGGTCAATAAGTGTCACTAGTTCACTGACAATGTAGTCTTCCCAGTTTCCGGTTGTGATCGAGTTTGTGTAGATGCTTCCCCCGTATCGATTGCTCCCATCAGGCATGACGATGATCATCGGGTTGATTTTCTTCTCGGTGATCAGACGGCTGATTGCCTCGACATTAAAATTTCCGCCATCGCGTATCCAGCCTTTATTGCCCACTCCAAAACCGTTAAATCCATGCAGCAGATAGACCACCGGATAGCGCATCTTCTTCTGCCGCGCGTAACCAGGCGGAAGATAGACGATTACTGTGCGCGTCGGGGAATCACCCACCAAGTTCCTTTCGAGCGAAGCAAAACGGAATTGGTCAGTCTTTATCACTCCACTCTGCGCACTCGACGGTGCCGCTGAGAGCAGAAGAAGCGCCAAGAGTAAGATTCGCTGTAACACTACGCCTCCTTTTCGGATGGTGAATCGACCGCAGTTGGCGAAATAGTTCGGGTCAATTGTTACTCTTCGGCCTCTTCGCTAACGGCGCAGTTTAGCCCCAATCGCCCATGGCCCGGGGTTCATCGTGAGCCCTGTGATAACGCCGTCTAAATTATCAAATCGAAGTACGTCACGCGCCACCGAATCGATCACGAACAACCCATTTTGAGCAGGAGTGAGCTGATACTTCCTGTCGTTGTCGAAATAGATTCTTCCGTTTCCTTTGAACGTAGCTGTAAGGCTTCCTTGTTCGATGCTGATGCTGAGTTTGCTTCCACCGTAAAATTCGTAAATGCCCACATACTTCTCTAACTGGTCCGCAGTAGGTTTCGTTTTTGCTGGAACAGGCGCGTCAGGTACGGAAGGCACACTACTGAGTATTGCGTCCCAGGCTAACTCGGAGGCGACCACTCCCAGGTCCAGGGGAGAAAGCGATGGGTTCTCAACTTCGTCCGTGGTTACCGCGTAAAGCACATCGCCATCTTCCTGGGTTGCAAAGGGTTGAATCCCACGATTCATTGACCCATGTACTTGAATCGCGAGGCGGTGAAGTGCCCAGTACGGTAGCTTCTGGTTGGTAACGACAAGAGTCAACGTGGTATTGCTGGTCGGGCCGATCGCTTTCGATTCGGATCCGCCGCCGATTGGAGGGAATGACCCAAGCTTCTCGCTGATTAGAGGACAAGCCTGCTGAGAACTGTTTCTTTTGCATCTGACAACGCGTCCATTGCGGTCCACGATCGTTCCCAGTGCATTCACTACGGTAAATACGCCGATCTTTGTAGGCCCGATCGTTCTGAACGCGCCGCCTTGCCCTGAATGAGGCCAGTCGGCGTACTTGTCGGCACCTTGCCCGCGAAGGTAATAGACGCCCTGCATCGCAAATCGACCGGCGCCACGCGCGCCGAGCGGGAACCATCCTGGCTCCGAAGCTCTTAGTGCCGCTTTTCCAAGTTGGTCGTCTGGAGTAACGCGACTGTATCTCCGGCCACCAACGTCGTAGATGATCGCGGCGACAACCCCGGCGATGAAGTCGACATTTTCTTCTTGTTGCTTGAGCTCTTTGATCCCGTTCGCAACTCCTGTGGCGGCCGAAAGACCGTACCAGGATCCGCCCGAGAAAACGACCGCTTGCATCATCTTCCTTTCATAAGAGTTCATGAGTGCGGTCGCATTCACAGTTCCGGGTGCGCCTCCTCTGACATCAACTGCACCTTTCACGCCGTTCGGGAAATAGAAAACTGTCGTGCCCGTAGGTCCTTCGTCGTATTCTGCGATTCCTACTCTCATTCCCGGAAAATCAAATCTTAGACTTGGACCATCCTTGTCTACCTTTGGGACGGGTTCTGAGGGACTCTGGCCCACGCAGATGTTTCCGATAATTAGAATAGTTATCAAAGCTGCACATGCCGCACGTGGCGGATATTGTTTGTCCTGCGGGACTGGATGCATCTGTTTCTCCTAAGTAAGTCCTTTGAGGTCGCAAACTCGCACTTAGACATTCCGCGCAGAAAAACGGACCAATGGTAATTGATTCCAATCCGGTTCAAAGCCACCAACTTTGTGTTTCTTCACAAGCTTTAGGAACGCCTGAAATCCTTCGCTAGCTCAACTCTCTGCGCAAACCTCAGCGTCCTCTGCGTCTCTGCGGTGAGGTTCGATTCAACACACACTCCATTTAAGTAAAGAGCGATCACAGTAGCTTCATTCGTTTCAACAGATCGTTAAAGCGTGGATCGCCGTGGAGAGATTGAAATTGAAGTTCCCATCGCACGTTAGGCAGTCGGTCATTTTGGCCCTGGAAATCCTTTTCCAACCACTCAAACACCTTGTCCTTTTCTCCAAGTCCGAGGTAGATGGCGGCAATATCTTGTCCAGTCGCTTGTTTACGCGCGTACCGATCCTCAAGCTCTTTGATGACGCCCTGTGCCTGCGTCTGCTTTCCACTAAGGGCATAGACGTAACCCAAATCACCGAGCGTGACGCCGGAACGTTTCGTTAAGTCGACTGACTTTTCCATAGCCGCAATGGCTTCGGCATTGCGCCCCTGCTTTAAATAAGACAACCCCAGGTACTGATAAGCTGCTCCGAAATTAGGATCCAATTCAATTATCTTAAGACTGTTTTCAATACTCGCTGCGTGGTTGTTCTGTAGCTGATAGACTCGTGTGACATTAACGCTAATCACGCTGGAGAGCGGGTCAAGCTCATGAGCCTTGGCGATCATCGCCGCTGACTCATCGTACCTGCCGGAATTTCTCAAAAAAATTGAATACCAGTGATACGCGGTTGGGTAATTCGGATTTAGCTCGATTGCCTTTTTGAATTCTTGTTCCGCCTCGGCCCATTGCCATAATGATTCGTGGGCCCAGGCCAAAGTAGCGTGAGGCTCGGCTAGCTTCGGGTCGAGACTCAGCGCACGCGCAGCATATGCTCGTGCCAGCGGGACAGTTTCGCTGGTTGGAATCCCCGCATACTCATTCGAGACCACGTAGCAATCTGCCAGACCAACAAATGCCAGGGCATAATTTGGATCTCTATCCGTCGCTATCTTGAATTGCTCAATCCCTTTCCTGATGTTTTCAGCGGTGCGGCGGTTCCAGTAATAACGACCTTTCAAATAGGCTTGATAAGCTACCGGATCGGCGGTGGCAACTTTCGTTACTTGAGTTTCTTCCGATCCCGATAGTTTGCTCTTGAGTTTGGTTGAGACGTCGCGGGCAATTTCACTTTGCAAAGAAACGAGGTCGGATGTCTTCCGTTCATACTGCTCAGTCCAGATCACACTTTCTTTCTGTGCGTTAACCAGTTCCAGACTGATGGTTAACTGATCACCACGTTGGACCACACGGCCATTGAGGATTGCCTGCACGTTCAATTCTCTGGCGATTGTCTTCGAATCCACTTCTTTGCCTTTGTAGCGAAAAACAGCCGAACGCGGCTTGACCGTCAGATTCGGAAGATTCGTCAAACTCTTGATCAGCGTTTCCGTCATGCCTTCACTCAAGTATTCAACATCCTGGTTGCCGCTCTGGTTAACAAATGGCATTACGGCGATTGATTCAATCTGGCGGCTGCTTGAGAAAAAATAGCGGTAGCCGAAAATTCCGCCGGCAAGAACAATCAGACTAAGCAATGCGAACATCCACCACTTCGGTTTCGAGGTTTCAGCGAAGGGCCGTGCATTAGTTTGAGACTTCGCTACCTGATTCGCAGTTGCGTGAGGCAGAAGAATTTGAGTCTGCTTCTCGTCAGGCTCTTGCTTGTTAACAGATTCCGAGTTGAGCTCTCCATAGAGTCGCTTCGCCTCGGTCATCAGGGTCTCAAATCGTTTTTCGTTGCGAATGTTTTCCAGTAAAGGATCAGAACGAGAAAGGAATGGATAGTTCACCATTCCAGCGCGGACCGCAGTCTCCAGAAAATCGAGAGCCTTTTCTTTTACGTGAAGTAGAGCGAAGCAGTGTGCGACGTGAAGAGCAAAGTGACAGTCATACTTCGCTTCTTTATCAAAATCGGAAGTGTAGTACTGAAGGGCTAATTCTTTTTCGCCACGCAGAGAGTGTTTGAGAAAGAGTGCGTGCTGCGTGTACACCCAGGAAGGAGCGATAGCTGCAAGTTTGTCGACGAGCGGGTAGACGTTGTTGGGACGTCCGCACCAGGCTTCTATGATGATCGCCGACCAGAGTAGTAATGGAGAAGTACTGTCAATTGCGAGTGCACGCTCCAGGTAGGGAAGCGACCTTTCAAATTCTCCGCTGTAGATATTGGCGAAGCCGCTAATGAAAATGTTTATCGGAGTTAGTGGATCAATCGAAATTAGCCGGTCTGCATATTGTTTTGATTCATCGGATTTTCCAACGTAGTTCTGGTTAACGATAAGCCATAACAAAGCTTCTACATTCGCTGGATCAGCCTCGACTGCTTTATTCAGTGATGAAAGTGCCGCAGCAATCTTTCCATGCGAGTAGCTCAGCAGTCCCTGCAGTACGAAGCCATGCGATGACTCAGGATTAATTGTGAATGTCTTTCGCAAATAACCTTCAGCTAAGTTCAAGTGGTCGATGTCGAGTTTGCTGATCCAGCGAAAGTAAAAGTAGTGCGTATAACCGAGCGCGGCGTACAACAGTTCGTTATCGCCGATTATCTCGACGCCTTGCTTGAGCAGTGCGATCGAGCGATCTAAAGCGGCCGGATCTCCCTGGTTAAAAGCGGCTCTCGCTCTCAGGTAAAGGTCGTAGACTTTAGGGTCAGCGATTGGGCGATCTTCCAGCTGTCGTCGCTCTTCTGAACTGAGCGTGAGTTGTAACGCGTCGACTATCGATCGAGAAACACTCTCCTGCATCTGAAAGATATCGTCCATAGTCCCGCTGTACTTCTCGGACCAGACGTTTGCATCGGAGAGACCATCAATCAGTTGAACTGAAATGCGGAGACTTGTCCCGGCTTTGCGTACACTTCCATCCAGTACATACCTCACATCGAGCTCTTTTACGATTGTGCGGAGGTCCTTGTTTGTGCCCTTGAGTTTCATGGCGGAATTCCGCGAGATCACTTTGAGAGAACGAATCTTAGACAAGTCGGAGATCAGCTCTTCAGTTAATCCATCACTGAAATAGTCGTCGTTCTGATCAGTACCAATATTCGCAAATGGCAGGACTACAATTGATGCTGGGCGCTTTTGAGATTGGGTTGCTTCTTTAGTGGTTCGTGCACTGAGGAACTGAGTTTCCGGTTCTTCACGTTGCGGCGGGACGGTGCGTTCTAACTTCTCTTGAAACTCCAGATCTTGTTTGAGTTCCTTAAGTTCATCGACTACTTTCTTTATCGATCGATAGCGTTCGCTGCGATCTTTTCTCAAACATTTCAAGATGATCCTTTTGAGTTCAACTGGAACCGCTGCACCTAACTCTTTGGGTTCATCACGAAGAATTGCTCCGATCGTTTCCATCGCCGTTTCGCCTTCAAAGGGTCGACTGGAACAAGTCATTTCATAAAGGACTACACCAAAGCTGAATATATCGGTCTGAGCATCAACCTCTTGCCCCTTCGCTTGCTCGGGCGACATATAGCTTGCTGTTCCAATTATCATTCCCGGACTAGTACCACTCTTGATCGCGGTAGCCGCTTCACCCGCAGGTCCCAGTTGAGAGACGACTGATAGTTTTGCAATTCCAAAGTCGAGAATTTTTGCGAGGCCGCTCGCGCGAACCATCACGTTGTCGGGTTTGATATCGCGATGGACTATTCCAGCGGAATGCGCTTCATCCAACGCGGAGGCGATCTGTATCGCTATCTCTGCAATTGATTTGAAGTTAAGGTGATTGCCTTTGACGTATTGACTCAAGGTCTGGCCGTCAATGAATTCGGTCGCGATATAGTGTGTGCCTTCGCTTTCACCGATTTCGTGAATGGTGATGATGTTGGGATGATTGAGTGCCGAAGCGGATTTTGCTTCGCGGACGAACCGAGTCATTCGATCTTTATCGACGGCGAAATCAGACGGCAGGATTTTGAGTGCGACTTTGCGATCTAGTTTCGTATCCTGGGCCAAGTACACTTCACCCATTCCGCCCGCACCAATCTTCGAGACAATCCGGTAGTGCGACACCATGGCCCCGACTTCTAGTTCTTTACTCATCTGCTTTCAGATTTTGTACGGTCGACACTCCGTGACCGTCCCTCCGCAGAATTTTCAGGCCGATTCGGTTCACGGAGGAGTGGGCACGGATTGCCACCCCCTACAATCAATTTGGCAGATTCCTGGCCTTAACATCTTGCTGATGGCGATTTCTCCTACCTATGAACACGTAAACAAGCTCCCTGTCGGGTCAGGTTATCCACAGATTGCCGGGCGCTCCTGGAATCAGTATGAATCTTTGGAGGGGTTCTCCTCGCTATTTACTGACATTCTTTATCAACACCACGTCGCGATTCCGCGACCCGCGTGCAACTGCCAGGCGGTTGCCTTCTGCGTTTACGGCGAACGCCGCAATCTGGAATTCTTTGAAAGCTGTTAAAGGTGTGGGCTTTGCGCCATTGATTTGTTGGGTCCATATGTTTGAGGTCGTGCCCAGCGTGTTCACAAAGAGAATGCCGTTACCGCTCTTGTTCCAGGCAAGCCCTGCATCACCATTCGTAGTTACGGGTAATTCTAGAGTTTTAAGCGGAGGCCCGCCGTCAATCGAGATGATCCCGAGCTGGAGTCGCTTACCTTTTTCACGGATGAAGTAAGCGACCAACTTACCGTCGCGCGAAATTACAGGGGAGATCGAATCAACATCTGTTAATTGGACGGGATCCCCACCCTTAAGCGGAACTTTCCAGATACGGAACTGACCGTTAGCCCTACTTGTATAGACCACCCAGTCCGCATTCGCCGACGCCGCGGCAAACGCCGCATCGCTTTTGTTAATGACCTGACGTACATTTTGTCCGTCAGCGTCCATCTGAAAAAAAGTGTTACCCGGTATTAGTTCATTCGTGTTGGGATCGACTGCTCGGCCGGAATACGTTATTGCATCGCCTCCGATTTGAAGTGAGGGCGCCATCTTGCCGAATCTATAGCCCTTGGTTAGTGGCGTTGGGTTACTGCCGTCCGCATTCATTCGCCAAATATTCTGCGCTCCACCTTCACTCGAGACAAAAACAAGCCTGCCGTCTCTGGTCCAACTAACACCACGCTCCCCATCGTCGGCTGCGGTTTTTGAATTGACGCTGTTCGCAGTTGAAAAGTCATCTGTAGGAGTGATCCAGATACCCATTGAATATTGACGCTGAATCGCAACCATTGTTTGAGAGTCAGCTGACAAACTGAAATCCTCATAACTCGAAAGATCATTTGTTACGTTGTGAATATCGCCGCTTGGATAGGCCGCGTATCGTATTTGATAACGTTGGCCCATGTCGGCTGCGTACGGCGTGTAAATCAAACCCTTGCCATCATTCACCCACGCGATCTGGCTGATGCGCAGCAGTTTCTCTTCCTTCAAGGGAATCGGCGTTTCATTGCCAGTGGCTACATCAACCACTGCCATTCCACCTGCGTACGTCGCTCCACGCGTCAAAGTCGGGACCGCGATCAGTTTTCCATCTGGCGACCACGAAACTTCGTCTCCATAAACTTTGGGGTATTTGCGAGTAACCAGGATCCGCTCGTCTCCACCCTCTTCACCAGCGATGATGATGGAATTGTCGGCTTCCGAAATTCTGATGAAAGCGATCTTGGTTCCGTCGGTTGAAAACGAAATCTGACTGTCGACGCCTGTAATCAACTTTCGCTGATTGCGTCCAAGCGTCGTAACCTGGAAAAGCGAAGCGGGCTGGCCCACTCCTTCGACGCCGACGAAGTAAAGAAAACTTCCATCATGTGAGAATCTCAAGTAGTCGTATTTCGTTTGACCCGGCGGAATGATCTGTGTGTCTCCTGCGCTCGCGGTTTGTCGAAGCCACAAACTTTGCCGGCCGTCTTCTTCATCTTTGGCATAGGCAATAATTCTCCCGTCCGGAGAGATGGCAACAGCTTTAGCCAATCCATGCGCAGTGAGAACATCAAGTTTTATCGACTGAAAGCTCGTGACTGTAGATTTCCGGGCGGAAAAATATTTCCAGTAAACACCCGCAGCCAATCCCAGAATTAAAAGCGGCGCGATTAACCAAAGTGCCAAGTTTCTTGATTTGCGTACGGGTACTTCCCTCGTTGCAGCAGGTCGTAGATTTATCTTCGTGGGAGCATTGTCGAATGATCCAGTCTGAGAATCACGCAGAATACTTTTCAGATCGGCGCGCAATTCCGAAAAGCTCCGGTAGCGCCGTTCGCGATCCTTTTCCATTGCGCATTTGACGATCTGGTCCAGAGCAGGTGGAATCTCACTATTTAGTTCGCAGAGGGAAGGCTGGACCTTGTTGATAGTGGCGTTATATATGGCGGCGTCGCTTATACCCTGAAACGGCATCACGCCCGATAACATTTCGTAAAGAACAACGCCGAAACTGAAAATGTCGGTTCGTTCATCAACTGGTTCACCAAGTACCTGTTCGGGCGACATGTAGTTTATGGTCCCCATCAGGCGGTTTGGCCCCGTGTGTTCGCGAGTTTCAAGATCGCCCGCATCAGGCGCAGTTAGCTTTGCCAATCCAAAATCCAGGACCTTAACGATTCCGTCGCGACGAATCATGATGTTCGCCGGCTTGATGTCACGGTGAATGATGCCGACCGAATGCGCCGATTTCAGTGCGCCAGTGATTTGAATAGCAATCTTGACGGCCTCCTGCCAGGATAACGGCCTTTCAGCAATCCGTTCGCGCAGGGTTTGGCCTTCAATGAACTCGGTCGCGATGAAGTTGCCTTGCTGAGTTTCCTCGATCGAGTAGATCGTGATGATGTTCGGATGATTGAGTGAAGAAACGGCGCGGGCTTCTTTTTTGAAACGTTCGATACGCTCTACATCGCTTTCGAACTTTGCGGTCACAATCTTGAGCGCTATCCGGCGGTGGAGTTTGGTGTCCTCGGCAAGATAAACCTCGCCCATCCCTCCCGCACCGAGGAGTCTTATGATTTTGTAGTGACTAATTTCTTTACCGGCGAGATCTGAGCGCTTTTCGCTTTCCGCCAACATCTCTGCGGCTAAAGACAACGGTGGTTGGTCAAAGAAGTCATTTGAGGTTCTTTTGACGGCGAGTAATGTTTCAAGTTCGCGGCGCAATTCCTCGTCTGCGCCGCAACTCTTCTCGATGAAAGCTCCACGATCGTCGGGCAAGAGCTCCAACGCCGAATGATAGAGTTCTTCGATTTGTCTGAGTCGCTCGGGGGTCATCAAACGATTGCTGATAGCAAGCGGCTACAACAGGGTCCGTTAGGTATTAGACATCTCGACGTCTCCGCGTCCTCTTAAAAACTCTGTGCCACGGAACAGGAGCGAAGCGACTGACTAGAACCTATGTGGCAGAACGCTCAATCGCTGCGCTCCTGTTGTGAGCATGCAGTCGCTTCGCTCCTGTTCTGAGGTAGTCAACAAGCAGGGCAGCTCTGCATTGAAAGATTTGTGTAAGAGACATCTAACGCACAGACACAGAAACAAGCTCGCCAACAGACTATTTTTCCAGTTCACGCAGCAACCAGGTTTGAGCAAAACTCCAATCCCGTTTGACAGTTTCCGGTGAGACCTTCAACACACCCGCTATCTCTGTAACATTTAGGCCGGCGAAAAATTTCATTTCAACGACGCGAACCTTTCGTTCGTCCAGGTTTGCCAACCGGTTCAAAGCTTCATCCAAAGCAACAATCTCGTTTGACGATTGGTTTGTCACACGCATGTTTTCAGCCAGCGTCACTCTTTCCTGCCAGCCACCGCGTTTTTGATTGTTCTTGGAACGCGCGTAATCAACCAGGATGTGTCGCATCGCCTTCGCCGCGACCCCGAAAAAATGGCTACGGCTTTGCCAATGTCGCTCTTCGCCACCAGCAAGTTTCAAATAGGTCTCGTGGATCAAGTCGGTAGTCTGAAATGTATGTCCCGAAGGCTGACGGCGCATGTGTCTACGGGCCATCAGCCGCAATTCTTGATAGACGAGCGGCATGAGCTTCTCGAGAGCGTATTCGTCGCCCTTACTCCAATCAATCAAAAGAAGGGAAATCTGATGCGAGTTGTTTTCTGGCGTCATTCTGGGTCGAGAAGTTGGGCTGGATTATACACCACGGCACTGAAAACTCTTCTGCAAAGCTATTCCTTCCTGCCGGCGGCACGCCGAAACCCGCTCCTCCACGCACTTTGAGTCCAAACAATTCAGGGGCAACCCAGGGCGATGACACCTTTTTGCTCTGAATCTCGTGTACTCACATAGGACTCAGAAAGTCCCGGCTTGGTAAGGCTCAGAGGTCGCGAAGGAGTTTTAGAAATATGCGAAATCAAACTAACTCCAGGAAAACCGTGCTGCTTATGTGCTCAGCGCTAGCTTTAACGGGCCTTACTTTGATCCCGGGTTATGCCCAAAAATCGCAGACTGCTGGTTACACCGTCACTGTAAGCAACAACAGTTCAATGGTCATTCTCGCCTTGCTTACGTCGGAAAACGGAAAACGGTGGGGAAAGTTCGACATTGGAGATGGATTAGCTCCCAGCAGGTCCGTCAAGTTGGAATGGATGAGTCTACAGACAACAGCGCCTGCGATTGGTGGATTAAGACTGTCTACGATAATGGCGCTCTATCTGCACCCGCGAAGTTTGATTTCTGCAAGGAGAACCTGGTCATAGAGTTTAAGTGAGTTTCCTTGCACCGTCTCACACACCCATAGGAGGAAAATCATGAAACACAATCGCATCTTAATTAGTTCGCTCATCGTTTTGATCTTAACGGTTAGCGTCGTCGTTGTGGCCCAGGTCAACCGTCCGTTCCGCAATGGCTCAGTGTGGTCCATCAGTTTTATCAAGATGAAGCCCGGGATGGAGACCGCCTATCTCAACTTCGTCGCCAGCGAATGGAAACGCGAACAAGAGGCGCTTAAGAAAGACGGGCAGATTCTATCCTACAAGGTCATCACCACAGAGGCTCATGGCTCGAACGATTGGAACATCATGTTGATGAGTGAATACAAAGATCTCGCAACGATGGAAGCGAACGAAGCCAAAGCCGACAATCTTGCGCAAACGGTCGTCGGCAATGACGAAAAACAGATGCAGGGTTATCGGGAGCGTCTTCAAATCCGCGAAGTTCTCGATGTCCGCACAGCACGCGAGATCGTTTTAGAACCGCGGCGCTAGACCAGCAAACGCAAGCGAACTCAGAAGCACTCTTTGCCAGTATTTCTCATTCTCACCGTGTCTTCAGCCCGGTGACATAAAGACGGTCCAACTGACGACGAATCATTCAGCGGCTTGAGTCTAACCCCCACTCTTGAAGCCGGTGAAATGTTGTCGGTTGAGATGCCGGGCTGAAGTCACGGTGAGAATGAGCACGGAAGGACTAACCAGACCCCATGGAACTAGTTGAAAACATTATCGAGCCAACGACGGCGCAACGTGGCCAACTGCTCAAGATCCTTGGCGTTGGTTTCGGAATAGCCGTGGGCATAGGCGGCACGATCGGCGTTGGGATTCTTAGAAACCCAGGTGGCGTTGCAGCCAAACTCGGATCGTTTTGGATGATCATGCTGGTCTGGTTAGTGGGCGGTCTCTATTGTCTACTCGGCGCAAACTATCTGACCGAACTCGCGACGATGATTCCGAAAGCGGGTGGGTTTTACGTCTATGCCGAACGTGCTTTCGGACGTTATGGAGGATTCGTCGTCGGATGGAGTGATTGGCTTAACAACACCCTGGGCGTTTCATTTATCAGTGTGGTCTTCGGCGAGTATGCTGCAAACCTTATAGCGCCAAACCTGAAAGGCGGTCGCATCATTTTCAGTGTGTCGATAATAGCTATAGTTGCAATGGTGAATTTGATCGGATTACGCAGCGGCAGTGAAACACAGAAGATCACGAGCTTTCTGAAAGCTGTCGCATTGCTAGTCTTTGTTGTTGCCTGTTTCATTTTCGGCGGACAAAAGAACTCCGTGAATACGACGCAACTCGCGGCGGTTGCACCTACGTCTTTGTCATCCGGCTTGGTTGCATTCGTCCTGGCGTTTCAACTTGTGCTCGGAACTTACGACGGTTGGTATTCAGCAATCTATTTCTCCGAGGAAGACACCAATCCAAAAGACAATCTTCCACGCTCCATCTTTGGCGGCGTCGGCTCAGTCATGGCGATTTACCTACTTGTCGTCGTGGCTCTGCTGTATGTCCTGCCGATGTCGCAGCTCGCTACTTCAAAGTTTGCGGGCGGTGACGCAATGACGTTGATTTTTGGAGTGCGAAGCGGCCAACTCGTTACCATTCTTGCCCTGCTCTCACTCATCGGAATCATAAACGCGATCTTGATGAGTGCTCCACGCATCATGTTCGCATTGGGACGCGACAGACTATTCACTGAAAAGGCCGCCGTAGTTAATAAAGGCGGTACACCTGTCTTTGCTTTGCTAATAACCGCCTTTTGCGCGATCGTCTTATCCTCCGCTGGCACATTCGAACTGCTATTGGCAATCGGACAATTCTTTATCGTAGTCATTACGATCTTACTGATCGTTTCACTTTTTGTTTTGCGACGGCGTGAACCTCATCTGCCGCGCCCCTTCCGCGCCTGGGCCTATCCATATGCACCAATCTTGATGCTCGTCTTCGCCGTGCTGCTGTTTTTCGGCTACATCGTTAGTAATCCGTATCCGAGCCTGTACGCATTGATCTTATTGGCGGTTAGTTATCCGATGTTCCTTCTGAAACAAGAGAAACAACCTGTTGCCGCCTCTGCGTCTGGGCGTTGAAAGTCAACGACCGATATTCGTTACGCCGAAGGCGCTGGCCAACACCTTCGGTGAATCAGTGTGCGTGACTCTCAGTTCCCAGGGTAGAAACCTGGGCTAGAACTAGCGAACACCTTCGGTGTAAGAACTTTGTCAGAAAAGAAGCGAACCCAGAACTTGCTGCGCAGAGAAATCCCTCTCATTGCACTGAATAGTTTTTCAGTTGTTAGATTGGTATTCTTAGTCCACCGATTTTCTTGAGTGACCATAAAAGGAGAGAGAATGGAACGCAAAAGTGCAAGTGACTATCCGCAGGAGTTGTTGGACCTCTTTCACGAATACCAGCACGGTGATATTACCCGTCGCACCTTTCTCGACCGTGCCGCAAAGTTTGCAGTAGGTGGCCTCACTGTCGCGGCAATTTTTGAAAGCCTTAGGCCGAATTACGCCTGGGCGCAACAGGTTCCGGCCGATGACAAACGGATTAAAGTTGGCTACGAAACCGTACAGTCTCCTGAGGGGAACGGCTCGATCAAAGGCTACCTGGCACGCCCCGCAAAAAGTGGAAAGCTACCCGCTGTGCTGGTCATTCACGAAAACCGCGGTCTCAATCCATATATCGAAGACGTGGCGCGACGACTTGCTGTTGCCAACTTCATCGCATTCGCACCCGATGGTTTAACCTCGGTAGGCGGTTTTCCGGGCACAGACGAGAAAGGCGCCGAAGCGTTTCGCAAGGTGGACGGAAAGAAGATGACCGAAGATTTTGTTGCGTCGGCAAAGTGGCTCAAAGCCCGCTCCGATTCCACGCACAAGCTGGGCGCAGTTGGTTTCTGTTTTGGTGGTGGCATGGTGAATCAACTGGCTGTGCGCCTGGGCCCTGACTTGAATGCGGGGGTAGCATTTTACGGACGACAGGCAGGTGCGGAGGATGTGCCAAAGATTTCTGCTCCATTGTTGTTGCAGTACGCGGGCGCCGATCAGCGTATCAACGACGGCATTCCAGCTTACGAGGCAGCGCTGAAGGCGAATAACAAGGTGTATCAAACCTACATGTACGATGGGAAACAGCACGGTTTCCACAACGACACGACACCTCGTTACGACGAAGAGGCGGCGAAACTCGCATGGACGCGAACACTTGATTGGTTCAACAAGTATCTGCGTTAAGCGGGTCATCTTCGCGCCTTGCCCTAAGTGCCTTTAACAAGGTCAACTCATAAGGAACCTATCAAGCACAATAATTTGCAAGTGAGGAAGGGCGGTTTACCCCCGCTCAACTCGAGTTCATTCAAGCTTGAAGAAACTTCGAACTTGAGCGGGGGTAAACCGCCCTGTCCACCATGTCTCCGGTCTATACACCTTCCCGACTTGCAAATTGGGGCGTTGATTCTTTCACCGAGCTGCCTTTTGTGACAACCCTTTTTGTTGACACCGGATCATCACCGGAGTAGAGTGCGGCAACTCATCCCCCGCAGTAAATTCCCGACCTTTTCCCCCACGTGTTTCACCACTAACAGAAACGGACAACTTCCTTTAGTCCGCCGCAACAGTCGCAGGTCGTTTAGGGAACTAGCGCCACTCCGTTCAGATGGCAAACCTATCCAAAATACTTCGTAGCCTTTTTGCGAGAGGACCGATAACTGCTCTGTTATCGCTTGTTCAACTCTTATTCCTACTCCTGTTCGGACTACTAGCTTTGGTTGTTGCGATCTTTGAATGTCTATGCAAGTTCTTTAAGAAGATGAATCTCAAAGAGGAAGAAGAAGACGACAGCAAGTGCAATCCACCGCTACCCGAGGACATTACGCGACGACCCGATCCGTGCATCTACAGCCAGGAATATCTTACGAGCCAGGGAGTTCCCGTAACCTGGAACAATCCCGACATCTGGATGGCGAAAGCAACCACGCCCGGCGTTATCGAACCAGATTCCTATCATCTCGAAGCTGATACGGATTACATCGTCAGCGTTCAATGTCACAACGCCTCAACGGATCTTGCACTCGGCGTTAAGGTTCGTTTGCTTTACCGGCCATGGAGCTTCAACTCGCCAGATCTCTTGCCTGTACAGACAACCCCGAGTGGGCAGGAAGTGGTCCGTTTCGCAAACATCGCAGGCATGGGCAAAACCATCGTGCAGTTCAACTGGCACACGCCGCCTGTTGCTCCCGGCACTGAGCAGCACTTTTGCATCCAGGCGCACCTGAGCCACCCGATGGATATCAATCTCCAAAACAATATGGGCCAGGAGAACACCAATGTTCACTCGGCAAATCCAGGACATGTTGCGCCGGGTGAAGTCGTCGATGTTGATGTGCCTCTCTTCAACAACACTCGAAAGCGAAAGCGTATGGCGTTCAGGGCTGACTCATACTCCATAGATACAACTACAGAGATTAGGCTCGAGTTAAAACTGAATACAGGCCGCGAACCATGGCCACTCAGCAAGCAGCTCGGTAGTTTAGTCCCTCGTTTTCATTTCGCCGATCAGCCTCCTGCGCCGGCTCCACCAACACCGGAAGGACCGGTGCTTTTCAGCGCCGCACCACCGGACAAACACAACGGACCTCGCTTCGTCTTCGGTCGTCCGCAGCGAAGAACCATTACTCGCGCTCGGTATGTTGGTCATGAGAGATATAAGCGCTCGTTGCTCGGTCAACACTTTGAACTGCCGACTGGAATGACCTTCGATGTTCCGGGCGTGGGTGGAACCGTCGAGATCGATCCCGGCGAACAACGAAACATTCCAGTTCGAATCGTCGTGCCCACCGATGCCGAAGATGGCGCCGAATATTCCATCAATGTTCGTGCGGAAGAAGAAGGCGGAAAGTTAACGGGCGGAGTTACCCTTTTGCTACGCGTTAAGAAACCATGAGGTTTGAGGACCATGCCTAGAGGTTTACCAAGATTCGCTTTCTGCGCCGGCCCCGGCGATGCGAAGTCGCACAAGAATCTCGACGGCTTGTTGGGATTTCTTATATCGATGTGGTTCTCTTCAAAAACGGCGGCGATTTTCGTTGCGTCGTTTTTTGGCTTCGTGATCCCGATGCTTCTCATCGGGCCGTGCTTTGGAGTCATTCCAGCCACGATCATGATCGTGAGTCTCTTGCAGGAGGCAAAAGATTGGTACTACGGTCAGCGACTCCTGTGCATCGAGGATCGAGATAACTGTGTAGTCGGTTCAGTCCTTCATCAGCCAGAAGTATCCACTGACGGCGATCGGAAAATGGATCTCTTGCTGGCACCCTTCACGGAACCAGAGTGTTTTGAACTCATCTGCACACATTTGAACAACAACGAATTCCTGCTCAATTCGCCGGCGACCTTCAACGATCCTCCTTTCTTTAGTGGAACGGCGCCGGTTCTTTATGAACAATGCGATGCGGATATTCTTACCGATCCCAACGCGACTCCCGATGAACGGCGCGCTGAACGCAAGAAGATGGCTGACTACCTCAAAGCCATCAAAGGAAAGGATCCCCAGGACGAGGACGCCACTTCAAAGATATACAACAATATTCTCATCGGATGGATGGACCGACTGCTGGATCCATCGAATACAAACAAGGCAGGCGAGCCTAAAAACTTTCAGGGTCGGTACTATCGCAAAGATCCGAATGTCATCCCGCCAGCCACACCGCTCTCGGATGCGATCCCTCTCGATTTCGACCCCGCTACCAATTGGCAAGGTGTCGATGGTTCATTGAGTCCACTAACTGCGAACAATCCCTATGAAGTGCAGCATCAACCAAGACCTCTGAACGCGATGTTTCGCTTCGACCAGGACCGATTGCTCCCTTATCTGCACTGTGAGGTCGATGGAAACTACATTCAATTATTACTGGACGAGCTTAGCCTCACTATCACCAGCTTTGGAATTGCTTACGGCTTTATGTGTTTGCTTCTACCACCCTGGGCGGCAGCACTACTCGGTGCGTTGCTTGCGCTACTAATCTTCCTGCTCCAACGATGGTTGGATGGTGGTGGCGACCGAGGACAGGCGGATCCGGTGGATGTCGAGTTCGATGACCCCGACAACTTCGGCGAAGACGGTCAGCAGCTCGATGGAGACCTGGTGACGATCTTTGGACCATGGATTATGGACACAGAGCACGCTCAATACTTTGAAATACATGCGGTGCAGGCCTATTACATCCTCGGTCGCAACGCACGATCAGGTGAGATAGACCTGTTTGATAGCGCGGCTGACCAGCAGGAGAGTGGCACCGAACGGCTTCACAACGGTTTGGTGGATGCGTCGATGGTTAACGTCATCTGTGGAATGGCAAATCAGGCCGAAGGCGAGGATCCCCCGATCTTGTTGACGCGCGACGCTCCTACCCTGTTATCACATGGACTAACCACTTATTACGGCGGAGGTGGTTTCCGTCCTGCGCAGTAGAGCAACTTGTAAGGGCGCCCCTCCGTGGGCGCCCCGTTCCTAAACAATCATCGCGTTTACCCAGGGGCGCCCACGGAGGGACGCCCTACAAGTTTCCAGAAGTAACTAACTGAATGAGTTCGTGCGGTGATTCTAAGATCAGATCCGGGGCTGCCGCTTGCAACTCACCCAGTGACCCGTGCCCCCAGAGAACCGCGATCGCTCTTATTCCATTAGCTTGAGCAGCTCGTACGTCCACTGCTCGGTCACCAATGAGACATGAGCTCGAGGAGATTGCTCCGCTCGCCAGGAGCGATGCCAATTGCTGCTCTTTTCGCCGACCCACATCACCGCCATCGACGAAGCAAAAATGATCACGAATGTGAAAATGGTCGAGTATACGTTCCGCGAAGTCTGCGCGCTTTGAAGTACAAACTCCCATCGTTGTGTTGCGGCTGGCGAGTGCGTCTAAAGCTTCGGGAATGCCGGGGTAGATTACATTTTCACAGTAACCCCTTGCGCCGTACCTCTCGCGATACTTTTCGACCAGGCCCGCGACGTGGTCAGCGGAAGACGTCGATGTCAGAGTTACAAATGTTTCATCAAGGGGTGGTCCAATGTAATGCGTGATCTGATCCTCGGCGACGGGCGCGTATCCAAAGTGCGTGAGTGCGTAGTTGATGCAGCGCAGAATACCTTGAGCAGGATCGCTCAGGGTACCGTCAAGATCGAACACCAGGTCAACCACTGGATTCATGTTGCGCATACTCTATCATTTGACCCTCCCTTTAGTACGAACGGTGTCAGAAAACAAGCATCCCGAGTGCTGGGACCGCGGGCGTCCCCGCCTGCTAGTTTTCCCAAAGTCGACTTAACTGAAACCAGCAGGCGGGGACTACTTTCTATTGGCCCGAGAGCGGGTGGGCTTGAATACCGAACACCTTCCTTTCCAGCACAGTGGGATCCGAAGCTTGGAATTCACGTGACTTGAAGTCGCGGC
>JADMIO011113553.1_pt1 | contig 30829 bp, 35 predicted proteins | sample 8958161 | NCBI WGS metagenome assembly JADMIO01 (sample SAMN16585339, study PRJNA669376) | soil metagenome | isolation source: Crop rotation soil | place: USA: Cullars Rotation, Alabama | collected 2011 | reverse complement strand
GCCGGCTGACCCCCGCCGTGCGCCACTGCGCTCGGCGCCCCACAGTCGCGCGCCACGAGGCGGGCAACAGCAGCCTCCCGGCATTGGAGCCACCGCGCGGTTGCCGTTGCTCTCAATCAGAGAACGCCCCTCCCGGTGGCGTCCGAATGCCAGAACCCTGAAACTACCCATGGAACGGGGAGACCAATGAAATTCGACGACAAGCACAGCTTCGACAAGCCCGCCGCGACCGTGATGAAGATGTTCTCGGACCGCGCTTATTTCGAGCGTAAATACAAGGAGCTTTCGTTCTGGGACATCGAGGTCCTGGAGCACGACAAGTCGGCCAAGCGCTTCCGCATCAAGGTGCGCTACACCACCAAGAACGACGCTCCGATCCCGGACTTCGCCAAGCGCTTTCTCGGCGAGTCGACGCAGGTGGTGCAGCAGGACACCTGGGACATCGGCGCCAAGACCGGGCGGCTGGAGATCGAGATCAAGGGCGTGCCGGTGAAGGTGAGCGCCGACATGACGCTCAAGGACGAGGGCAAGGGCTCGGCCAACAATCTCAAGTGGAACCTGTCGTGCGGGATTCCGCTGGTCGGCGGCAAGCTGGAGAAGGTCGTCGCCGACGACATCCAGGCCAAGTCCAAGGCCGACATCGCCGCGTCGCGCAAGATCCTGGCCGACTATTGAGCGTGGGCGACGAGCGGCCGCCGAGCCTGTGGGACACGGTGCGCAGCGTCGGCGCCGCGTTCTTCGGCGTGCAGAGCTCGAAGAACCGCGAGCGCGACTTCAAGCGCGGCAATCCGCTGCATTTCTTCGTCATCGCCCTGGTCATGACCGGGTTGCTCGCGCTGACGGTATGGCTGGCGGTGAAGCTGGTGCTGCACCACGCGGGAATGTGAGCCCGGAACTTACGCGGCGAATGCCGGTCTGCGGGAATGCGACGCTGGGGCGTCGCCCAACTAGGGGAGTTTCCATGAACCGCTTGATTGCCTGCGGCCTCGCCGCACTGCTGGCGCTGCCCGCCTTCGCCGCCGCCGACAAGTCCTGGGTGCAGCAAAGCGACCAGAACTCGCAGATCGTCCTCAACGTGCTCGCCGAGTTCAACCCCGAGGTCGCCGCCAATCTCGGCGTCGACGGCTACGACACGCAGATCGTGGACCTGGAACCGCGGCTGTACGAGCGCAACCGCGATGCCAACGACAAGGTCCTGGCCGAGCTGCGCAAGCGCCGCGAGGCCGCCGCCGCCGGCCCGGTGCGCGAAGACCTCGACATCCTCATCGCCACGGTCGAGCAGAACCAGCAGACGGCCAAGCTCAACAACGAGCTGACGCTGCCGTACTTCGCCCTGAACCAGCTCGTGTTCCAGGGCCTGCGCACGCTGGTCGATCCGCGCGTGCCCAAGGAGCGCCAGGCCAGCGCCGTGGAGCGGCTGAAGCGCTATGCCGGCATGAGCGCCGAGGCGCAGCAGCCGATCGCAACCCTGGCGCAGCAGCGCATGAGCGAGCGCTTCGGCGACAACAAGCTGATCGGGCCGTTCAAGGGCCAGGTCGAGCAGGACCTCGCCGATACCCAGCGCTACAGCGATGGCCTGCGCGACCTGTTCGCGAAGTCCGGCCTCACCGGCTGGGAAGCGGCGATGGACGCGCTCGCGGCGCAGCTCAAGGCGCACGACGAGTGGGTGACCAAGGAGATCCTGCCGCGTGCCCGCGACGACTACCGCCAGCCGCCGGCGCTGTATGCCGACAACCTCAAGCAGGTCGGCGTCGACGCCGATCCCGAGGAGCTGATCCGCCGCGCGTCGATCGACTTCGCCGAGCTGCGCAGCCAGATGCAGGCGCTGGCGCCGCTGGTGGCCAAGGCCAAGGGCATCAAGTCCAATGACTATCACGACGTCATCGCGGCGCTGAAGAAGAAGCAGATCACCGGCGACGCCATCCTGCCGCTGTACCGCGAGCGGCTCAGGCAGATCGAAAAGCTGATCCGCGCCAACGAGATCATCACGCTGCCCAGCCGCGAAGCGAAGATCCGCCTCGCCAGCGAGGCCGAGTCGGCGGCGATCCCGGCGCCCTTCATGAGCCCGCCGCGGCTGATCGGCAACACCGGCGAGTACGCCGAGTTCGTGCTGCCGCTCAACGTTCCGGGCAAGGCCGGGCGCAAGGACCTGCGCATGGACGACTTCACCTACGATTCGGCGGCGTGGACGCTCACGGCGCACGAGGCGCGGCCGGGGCACGAGCTGCAGTTCGCCTCGATGATGGAGCGCGGCGTCTCGATCGCCCGCGCGGTGTTCGCCTTCAACAGCGCCAACATCGAGGGCTGGGGCCTGTATGCCGAGTCGGAGATGAAGCCGTACCTGCCGCTCGACGGCCAGCTGATCGTCCTGCAGCTGCGCCTGATGCGCGCGGCGCGCGCCATCCTCGACCCGATGCTCAACCTGGGCCGCATCACGCCCGCGGACGCCCACGAATTCCTGACGCGCGAAGTCGTGCTGTCGGATGGCATGGCGCAGCAGGAGGTCGATCGCTACACCTTCCGCGCGCCGGGCCAGGCCACCGCCTACTTCTACGGCTACCAGGCGCTGATGAAGACCCGCCAGAGCGCGCAGATCGCGCTGGGCAAGCGCTTCGATCGCAAGCGCTTCAACGATTTCGTCATCGGCCAGGGCCTGCTGCCGCCGAAGCTGCTCGAGGCGGCGGTGATGGAGCAGTTCGTCCCGGCAGAGCAGAAGCGCACCGGCGGATGAGCCCCGCCGTCCGCACTGCGCTGTTCGCGCTCGCGGGGGCGGTACTGCTCGCGGGACTGTTCCTGGTGATGCGCCCGCAGCCGGCGCCGGCGCCGGTTGCGGCGGCCGCGCCGCTGGCCGCCACGGCTCCGGCCGCGGCCCCGGAGCCCAGGCCGGCAGGCGATGCGCCCTTGCAGTTCGAGCTGCTGGTGCGCGACCGCAAGCTCGCCGGAGGGCCGCACACGCTCAGCGTGGTGGAAGGCCAGAGCGTGATCATCAACCTCACCGCCGACGTGGAGGACGAGCTGCACCTGCACGGCTACGACCTGAAGGCACAGCTGCATCCCGGCCAGCGTGCGTCGCTGGTGTTCGCGGCGACACGGTCGGGGCGCTTCGAGTACGAGCTGGAGAAGTCCGGCGTCGAGCTCGGCGTCCTGGAGGTGATGCCGCGCTAGGAGGCGCTCAGTCGGCGTCGCCGGCCAGGGGGCGGACGGCCTGCGGCACGCAGGCGCGCAACAGCACTTCGACCTGTTCCACCAGGTCGGTGCGGCTGCCGTGCCAGAGCATGCGCACGCCGTTGTGGAGCTCGATTTCGACGGCGTCGTCGCTGCGGCGCTTGACCACGCCGCGCTCGGTATCGAAGCGCGGCGATTTCATGCGGCGCGCTCGGTGGCGCGCAGCGCGCTGACCACGGCGGCGAGGTCGTCGTTGCTGGCGCTGGCAACCAGGCGGATGTCCTCGGCGCGCTTGCCGTCGACGCGGATCAGCCGCAGGTAGCGCGAGCCGACGGTCGCCTGGAACGCGGTGCCGGGCTTGGTGAAGGTGCGGCGCGATGCCAGCGGATCGCCGTCGTCGCGGAAGCCCGCACTGCGCAACAGCTCAAGGACCGTCTCCATACCGTCGTGTCGCCTCGCTGCACTCGATGCGGCGAGTCTGAGGGCAGCGAGCCCGCGCTCGCTGCGCGCTGCCGACGAACGTCAGGCGGAAGCCTGACGGACGGTTCGGTTTCCGGCCGGCAGGCGCGATGCCATCTGGCTCGCGGCCAGGCGCGACCAGGCGTCGAGCGCGCGCGCGATCGCTGCGGGCGGCAGCAGCGGCGCATCCAGCGCCAGCCCGCGCAGCACCCAGCGGTTCAGGTGCATCAGCTCGGCGACGCTGGAGGCGGCACGCGGCTGCGCATCGAAGCTGGCGGCGCCGGCGGCGTTGAGGTTGCGCTCCAGGGTGCGCGACAGGCCGGCGAGCTTTTCCGCCAGCTTGCGGTCGCGGCGCGCGGCGATCAGCAGCTCGAGGTAGATCTCGTTGACGTCGCTGGCGAAGAACTCCTGCCAGGCCGTGCGCACCAGGCCGTCGACGCCGTCGCCGGCCGCCGGCAGCTGCTGCAGCACCGCTCCGAGGCGCTGGTACACGCGCGTCATCAGGTGCTGCGCCGCTTCCAGGATCAGCGCATCCATCGAGGCGAAGTGATGTGCCCAGGCGCCCCGCGAGACGCGGGCCCGCGCGCACACCTGGGCGACGCCGGTGCCGGCATAGCCGCGGTGCGCGAGGCAATGCAGGGTGGCGTCGAGGATGCGCCCGCGCGTCGCGTCGCGCCGCTCGGCCTGGGTCTGGCGGGGCTTGGCTTTCTTGGCAGGCATGAGGTAGCCTAACATACAGACCGATCGGTCTGTATCTGGAGTGGCGGCGATGGGGCGGTGGGGCGGAACATTCGCGGCGATGGTGATGCTCGCCGGCTGCAGCGGCGGTGGCGCTGGCGAGCCGTCGTCGGGGTCGCCCGGCGACGCGGCCGGCGATGCCGCGCCCAGGATCGTGCAGTCGGTCACCTTCCAGGCCAGCGACGGCGTGCCGATCCACGCCTTCGTCGGCGGCGCGGGCGAGCTCTCGCCGCGGCCGCTGATCGTCGAGTTTTCCCCCTACGCACCGGGCTGCTGCGGCCCGGATTTCGGTCCCGGGTACAACTACGTCCAGGTGCATGCGCGCGGCACCGGTCTTTCCGGCGGCGCCTGGAGCGCGGTCGGCCCGCGCGACCAGCAGGACGTCGCCGAATTCCTGGAATGGGCCTGCCGCCAGCCGTGGAGCAACGGCCACATCGGCCTGTATGGCTTTTCCGCGAGCGCGATCGCCGTCTACAACTCGCTGCACCTGCCGCTGGCCTGCGTCGACGCCGCCGCGCTGATGGCCGGCACCGCCGACCTGTATCGCGACCTGCTCTACCCGGGCGGCATCCCGAACTCGGCGCCGGCGGCATCGGTCGCCTTCGGCGTGGGCGCGCCGTTCCTGCAGAGCTCGCTGCCGGCCACGCAGGACGGCCAGTCGCCGATCGATCGCACGCTCTCGGGCCTGGGCCTGCTGCAGCTGTTCGTCGACGTGCTCGGCCATCCGACCGAGGACGAGTACTGGCTCGGGCGCACGCAGCGCCCCGGCCCGAACCGCTTTCCGGTGCTCGCCGACACCAGCTTCTACGATCCGGAGCCGCGCGGACCCTTCGAGAGCTACCAGCTGCTGCGCGCAGCCGGCGTCGAAGTGCACCTGCGCCTGCTCGGCGCGCACGACGGCTTTCCCGCGAACACGCCCGGGCCGTTCCCGGAATATCGCCGCTGGTTCGACCGCTTCCTGCTCGACGTCGACAACGGCATCGAGCGCGAAGCGCGCGTGCAGATGCTGATCAGCAATGGCAGCTTCGAGGCATACAAGGCCGGCGACTTCACGCGCCTGGAAGCTGCCGACTGGCCGGTTCCGCAGACGCGCTGGCACGCGCTGTACCTGGATTCCGCCCGCGGCGGCGGCGCCAACTCGAGCAACGACGGCACGCTGAGCCTGGCAGCGCCGGCGACGGCGGCGACGCAGCCCTACCTCGCGTTGCCGTCCCTGCCCACCGCCACCGATCCGCACACGACCGGCACCGTGGCGGCCGCGGGCGCCGGCGCGCTGTTCGACGCGTTCCCGATCCTGACGCAGCTGGCGCTGGTCGAGCCGCTGGCGCTGACCTGGACCTCGTCGCCGCTGGGGCAGGCGATCGACGTCGTCGGCCCGGCCGGCTTCGACGTGTTCGTCACCACCGTGCTGCCGGAGACCGACCTGCATGCCGTGCTCGCCGACGTGTGGCCCGATGGCAGCGCGCACGCGGTGGGCGTCGGCCGCCTGCGCACCAGCTATCCGGACCTGGTCGCGGAGCGCAGCCGCGTCGATGGCGAGGGCAAGATCATCCAGCCCTACACCGACTTCAGCGCCAAGTCGCTGGCCTTGCCCGGCGCCGCGCACGAGTACCACGTCGAGTTCTGGCCGATCGGCAACCGCTTCGGCGCCGGCCACCGCCTGCGCCTGTACCTGGTCGGCACCTCGGCTTACATGACGCCGGCACCGGGCGTGAACCTGGTTGCCGTCGGCGGCGCAACGCCCTCGCGCCTGCTTCTGCCGGTGCTGCCCGGCAACGACCTCTGCGCCGCGCTCGGCGCCTCCTGCTGAAAGAAGAAAGAGCCATGGCCCGAACCGAGTTCCGCGACAAGAAGTGCCTGATCACCGGCGCCGCCAGCGGCATCGGCAAGGCCGTGGCCATGGCCGCCGCGCGCGACGGCGCGCAGGTGTTCCTCACCGACATCAACGCCGCGGCGCTGCAGGCCGTCGCCGACGAGATCACGCGCGACGGCGGCAAGGTCGGCGTCGCGCGTGCCCTCGACGTTTCCGACTTCGCCGCGGTGAAGGAATTCGCCGCGGCGATCCACGCGACGCACGGCAGCCTCGACGTGCTGATGAACGTGGCGGGCATCTCGATCTGGGGCACGGTCGAGACGCTCGCGCATGAGCAGTGGCGCCGCTGCGTCGACGTCAACCTGATGGGTCCGATCCACGTCATCGAGTGCTTCGTGCCGCCGATGATCGCGGCCGGCCGCGGCGGCAACCTGGTCAACGTCTCGTCCGCCGCCGGACTGTTCGGCCTGCCCTGGCACGCGGCCTACAGCGCCAGCAAGTTCGGCCTGCGCGGCGTTTCCGAGGTGCTGCGCTTCGACCTGGCGCGCCACCGCATCCGCGTGCACCTGGTGTGCCCGGGCGGGGTCGACACCGGCCTGGTGCAGACGCTGCAGATCGCCGGTCTCGACGGCGCCGCTCCCGGCATGGCCAGGTTGCGGCAGCGCTTCCAGAAGCACGCGATCACTCCGGCCCAGGCCGCGGCGCGCATCCTCGCCGGCGTGCGCGCGAACCGCTACATGATCTTCACCTCGCCCGATATCTGGATCGGCTACTGGTTCCAGCGAAAGTTCGCCTGGCCTTACGAGATCGTGATGCGCGTGCTCAACGACACGCTGCACCGGATCGCCGAGCGTCAGCGCCAGCGCCAGTTGCAGAACCGGTCCCGCGGCCCGAGCCAGAGCGCCGCGTCATGAGCGAGCTTGCCCCGGCCGGCGGCTGGCACCCGAGCGGCGCGCCGCGCATCGCTCCGCTGCGACTGGCGCAGCTCAATCCGGCGATGCGCGCCGTGATGTGGGCCGCGGGCAAGTGGGCGCAGCGCCGCACCGGAACCTCGACCGTGCCCGATGTGTTCCTGCTGCTGATGCGCCACAAGACGCTGTTCCAGCCGTGGCTGCGCTTCGCGTCGCGCCTGATGCCGTACGGCACGCTCGACCGCCGCGATGCCGAGCTGGTGATCCTGCGGGTCGGCTGGAATGCGCGCTGTCGCTACGAGTGGGGCCAGCACGTGGTGATCGGCCTGCGCGCCGGCCTGTCCGCCGACGAGATCGCGCGCGTCGCGCAGGGCCCCGGTGCCGGCGGCTGGACGCCGCGCCAGGACGCGCTGCTGCAGGCGGCCGACGAGCTGCACGCCACCCGCGTCGTCTCGCCGGCGACCTGGCAACGACTCGCCGAGCACTTCCGCGAGCACCAGCTGATCGAGATCGGCATGCTGGTCGGGCACTACCAGATGCTGGCGGGCGTGCTCAACAGCGTCGGGCTGGCGCTGGAGCCGCAGGTCGAGGCGCTGCTGGCGGAGGCTGGAATCCCGCACGGTTGATCGGTGGTGTCGCCCGATCCGTCGACGCCCCTGCGCCGGCCCGCGGCCCCGAACCTGGTCCCCACGCTGCGCTTGCACGACGTCTGTCAGGCGCGCTCGGGCCCGGCTCCCTGGGCGCTGCTTAGTTACAACAAAGCCCCAGGAAGAGCCGGGACGCCTACAAAGCTGGCCCGCGCGTGCGGCGCAAGTCCTTGTCGCCGCTGGCCTGGGCCGATGGCACCCGGGTTGCAGCCTCGGCCATGTCCCACCACCAGGAGTTACCGGACATGAATCAGAAGACCTTGACCCTGCTCGCCGCCGCCTGCGGCCTCGGCATTTCCGCAGTCGCGTTCGCGGACTCGGTCCCGGCGGACGAGTCGGCCTCCGCCGACAAGGGCGTCCCGGGCATCGAGGTGGATCGCGTTCCCGGCGATCGCGTCGGCGTGCCCGGCATCGATGTCGACATCACCCACCGCATGAGCTCGCTCGACGCCAACCGCGACGACCGCATCAGCCGCACCGAAGCGGCCGGCGATTCCGACCTGGTTGCGCAGTTCGGCAATCTCGACTCGAACACCGACGGCAGCCTCGATCGCGCCGAGTACGCGATGTACAAGGATCCGAATCCCTAAGGATTCAACGATCCGGTAGCACCCGGCGGCAGCAGGCGCGCGACGCGTGCCTGGGCCGCCGGCGCCAGGCGCTGCCAGTGCGCGACGCAGTCGCGCCAGACGCGCGCCTGGAAGGTCTTGGCCACGCTGCGATAGGCGTGGCCGTCGATGCTGCCCTCGTACAGGGCCTCGTCGCGGTCGAACGCGCGCTCGTTGAAGCGCGTGGCGCTGGCGGCGCGCGCGCGTTCGCAGGCACGAGCGTTCTGCACCATCAGCGGCACGTGCGTGCGGAACACTTCCGCCAACAGCGGCTTGATCGAGTCGTCGAGCTCGGCGTCGCCTCCCGAGGCGATCGGCTCGGCAGCCTCGCCGTGCAGCGCCAGCAGCCAGCGGTGTACGGCCGGCGCCCGCTCGCGCATCAGGCGATCGGCGCTGGGGTCCGACAGGTTCATGCCCAGCTCGCCGTAGAGCGCCGCATCGGCGAGCGTGAAGCGCGGGCCGAGCACGAACGAGCGCTGCGCCAGCAGGGCTTGCAGCAGGTCGAGCAGCCGCGCGAACGCCTGCTCGAGCAAGGCGTGCGTCGGCGGAAAGCCGGCGCGGGCCGGGGGCTGGCGCCGGGGCGCAAGGCCAGCGACGCGATATCCCGCCGGCGCGACGCTGAACAGGTAAGGCAGCCGGCGTGTCTGCCGCGCCGCGAAGCGGCGCGCGAACAGCGGCTGCAGCGGCCCCGCAAGGAACCTGAACTCGCGCGCGACGCGCGCGCCCGCGTCGTTGTCCAGCGCGGAAACCTTCCAGCGGTTGTGATGCGCCATGTACAGCCCGAACTCGTCGGCGTAGTCGTCGATCAGGCGCACGACGAAGGCCGCGGCCGGGTCCTGCGGAATCGTCCGGCGCGACGGCTCGGCGCGCTGGTCGAGCCAATCGGCGATCGCGCTGGAGTCGTACAGGTTTTCGCCGTCGGGGCCGAGCAGGAACGGCACCAGCGGGTATTCGTCGTCCGCCGTCATGCGCGGCCAGGTGAGCGCCACGGCGCCCCGCTTCAGGCGCTCAACCCGCAGTGCGCATCCCAGGTTCTCGAAGAAGCTGCCGTGCGCCGGCAGGAAGCGCACCGGCAGCCGCACGTGACGACACAGCCGCAGCACCTTGAGGCTGAAGGGTGAGAGCTCGGATCCCCACACGATCCACGAGGCGCCGGCTGAGAGCTTGGTCACATTCATTGGCAGTCGTTGACAGTACCGTCGCGCGGAGTGGACTATCACCCGTCGTTGAAACTGGGAGTGCAGGGATGAAACTCGCGACAGTCTGCATGGTTTTGGCGCTGGCCTGGACGGGCGCGGTTCACGCGCAGCCGTCGACGACGGCGATCTATCCGGTCAACCTCAACGCCAAGGCCGTCATGCAGTCCGCATCGACGCCGCTGCGCGACGGCGTCGCGGCACGGAGCCGCGCGCTCACCGACGCGGACATCGTGCGCAGCGCGGGCTTCGATGTGCGTACCCATGCGCTGGCCGTTGCGGGCAACTCGCACTCCCTGGAACTGTTCATCTGGGACCGGCGGCAGCCGCGAACGGCGCCCGGTGCCCTCGGCCCCAAAGTCGGCACGCTGGTCCTGAGCAACCCGCTGCCGGTTTCGCCCACCGGCCAGCCCCGGGTCCTGCGGCTGGTGACGGCCGCGTTGACCCTCGAGGCCAGTGCTGGCAACGGTTCCCTGGCGCTGACGTCCACCGGGGTCGCCCGCCTGGCGAGCGACGCCGAGGACCACAACGTGCTGCTCACGCCGGTCGACGGGGATACCGCCAGCCATGGCACCCTCCAGCAGTGTCGCCTCGCGGGCTGCGTCAAGGGTTACCTGACGACGGTGAACATCGAAATCGGCTTCAGGCGGAGCATCGGCTTCCTCGAGCTTCCGCCGTCCGACACCGATGGCGACGGCTATACCGACGACGTCGATGCCTGCCCGAACCAGGCAGACGAGGGCTATGGCGTCGACACCAACGGTTGTCCCCTCACGGGTTCCGAGGACAGCGACGGCGACGGCGTCCCCGACCTGAACGATTCATGCCCCGCGGACGGCAATGCCGGCTACGGCGTCGACGCCAACGGCTGCCCGAACGTGGACAGCGATGGCGACGGCGTGTTCGATGCCGACGATGCCTGCCCGGACCGGGGCGAAGAAGGCTACGGCGTGGATTTCCAGGGCTGTCCCAACCCGCCGACTCCCCAGGATTTCGATGGCGACGGCGTCACCGACGACGTCGACCAGTGCTTCTCGGAAGGCGACACCTACGGCTACGGCGTCTATCCCAATGGCTGCCCGATCATGGATTCCGATGGCGACACCTATGCCGATCCCTTCGACGCCTGTCCCGAGCTGGGCGACCAGGGCAACGGCGTCGACGGAACCGGTTGCCCCAACCCGCCCTGACAGGCGTTTTTACCGCCGCCGCCACCCGTTCGTGTCATTTTTACAAGGACCGGCGGGCGGCGGCGGCGCAAGTGGTTGATCGGTGGTTGGCATTGCTCCTGCGATGGTGGGGTCGAGTCCCCACATGAAGGAGCCATCGCACATGAAACTGAAGAACCTGACGCTGATCACCGCCGCCACCCTGGGCCTCGCCCTGTCCGGCTACGCCGCCGCCGCCGAACCGAAGGCGGAAGACAAGGGCATTCCGGGCATCGAGGTGAACAAGGCCCCCGGCGACACCAAGGGCGTGCCGGGCGTCGACGTCGACATCACCGTCGGCATGAAGAAGCTCGATCGCAACGGCGACGAGAAGATCAGCAAGACCGAAGCCTCCGGCGACGCCGAGCTGGTCGCGCAGTTCAAGACGCTCGACAAGAACGCCGACGGCAAGCTCGACAAGTCCGAGTACGCCATGTTCAAGGGCAAGGGTTTCCTGGGCACCGACGACTCGACCCCGACGGACGAGGACAAGCTGGGCCCGGGCCGCTGAGCCGCGCCTGAGGCTGCAAGCAGACCGCCGCCCGACCGGGCGGCGGTTTTTTCATGGGCGCTGCTCAGGCGCGACGGGGTTGCGGCGCGGCCGTCCCGTTGGCCTTGCCTGCGCGCCGCGCCCGATCGCGATGGAACGCGGCGGGCTGAACCATGCTCAGCGCGGCGACGATCGCCTCGGTATCGCCATGGTCGACGCTGGCGACCAGGTGCACGTCCTCGACGCGATGGCCGTCGACGCGGATCAGGCGCAGGTTGCGCATGCCCAGCGTCGCCTGGTACGAAGTGCCCGGCTTGGTGAACTTCGGACGCGCACCCGGCGGCGGGATCTCCGGCTCGAAGCCGGCGCTGCGCAGCAGTTGCTCGACGTCGTTCATGGCTCTCGCGACTCCCGAAAATGTGTGCGAGCAATCTGCCAGCGGCGTCGCGACGCAAGCGTGAAGCACGCCACGAATGCTGGTGGGAACGTGCCACGCGTCACATGCGCCGGCCACGCCTCTGCCTCGATTCGGCATGATAGGGGCGACCCAGATCAGACCAGCGCCGCGAAAATCCGGCGACCCCAGCATGACTCGCACGGCCGGATGGTGGCGCTTCGACGAACAGCGCCAGGTTCGAGCGCGACGCGACGTTCGGCGCCGCCTGCCTGGAGCCGCTGGATGCGCCGGTGCCGCACTGGGAGTTCCGCGACAGCCCGCGCATCGGCGTGACCGCGCAGCTCGGCGGAGTGGTCGAGCTCGACGGAGGGCGCCTGTGGCTGCCGCCGCAGGCCGCGCTCTCCGGTTTCGAGGAGCACATGCCGCACCTGCGGCGCGCCGACGGCGGTGCCGTGATCTTCCCGGCGCAGGTCAGCAGCCAGCTGTTCCGGGGCGAGGATTACCGCGCGCGCCTGATCTTCGCCTACGCCGACGAAGCGTTGTTCTTCCGCGTCGGCGCGTCCGATTCCTGGAGCCCGTTTTCATTCGACCTCAACGCGCTCACCGCCATCGGCCTGCGCGATCGGCGGCGTTTCGACGACGCCGCGCCGCAGGGATTGCCGGCGGCGTCGTTCCCTGCGGTGGCGCTGCACCGGACGACGCTCAGCCTGCCACTGGCGCGGCGCGTGACGCATGCGCTGCTCGACGGGGCGCTGTCCTGGACCGGCTCCGCGCACCGGCTGCTCGACGATCCGCAGGCGTTCGCCAGGCTCGGCAAGCGCGACGGGTCGATGCCGCCGTACGAGCGCAGCGGCGTCGAGCTGCAGGCGCCGCGCCGCGCCGCCGTGATCGGTGGCTATGCCAGCGGTCGCTATACGCGCTACCTCGAAACCGCGGCCTGGCTCGAGTAGCGGGGCATGCGGAACGGAATCGCGGCGCCGCGGTTCTAAGCCTCATTGCGCACGGACGCGCGGATGCCGAGGGCTGGCCATGAGCCATGGACGTCGATCACGCCGCCGCGGCATCTCGCGGCGCAGCTTCCTTCGCGGTGCGGCGGCGGTGCCGGCACTGCTGGCCGCGCAACCCCTCGCGGCCGCGGCCGCGGATGACGAGGTGAGCGCGGCGGCACCGGCCGCCGGGCCGTTCCAGCATGGCGTCGCCAGCGGCGACCCGCTGTCCGACCGCGTGATCCTGTGGACGCGCGTGACCGAGACGGTGCCGCCGGCCGAAATCCCCGTCGACTACGTGGTCGCCACGGACACCGGCCTGGCGAACGTCGTCGCCACCGGCGCCAGCGTCGCCGCGCGCAAGCAGGACTACACGGTGAAGGTCGACGTCACCGGCCTGGCGCCCGGCACCACCTACTACTACCGCTTCTCCACCAGCAACGGCCAGTCGCCCATCGGCCGCACGCGCACGCTGCCGGTCGGCCACGTCGAGCGCCTGCGCATCGCCGTGGTGTCGTGCGCGTCGCTGGCGCACGGCTGGTTCAATGCCTACCGGCTCGTCGCCAAGCGCGCCGACCTCGACCTGGTGGTGCACCTGGGCGACTACATCTACGAGCACGGCGACGGCGAGTACGGCGACCTGCGCGGCTACGAGCCGCCCGGCGAGATCGTGTCGCTGGTCGACTACCGCACGCGCCACAACCAGTACAAGCGCGACCCTGACCTGCAGGCGCTGCATCGCCAGCATCCGCTGGTCTCGGTGTGGGACGACCACGAGATCGCCGACAACGCCTGGCGCGGCGGCGCCGAGAATCACGACCCGGCGACGGAGGGGGCCTACGGCGCGCGCGTCGCCGCGGCCGTGCGCGCCTACTACGAGTGGATGCCGATCCGCCGCGTCGCGCCGAACCGCCGCAAGATCTACCGCTCGCTGCAGCTGGGCGACCTGGTCGAGCTGTTCATGCTCGAGGAACGCCTGACCGCGCGCGCCCAGCCGGTCGACCCCAACGTCAGCGACACGCCACCGCTGTTCACGCAGGAAGACGGCTTCGCCGATCCGACGCGCCGGATGCTCTCCGGCGTGCAGACCAACTGGCTGCTCCAGGGGATGCGCGGGTCCACGGCGCGCTGGAAGCTGATCGGGCAGGGCGTGATGCTGGCGCCGGCGCGCGTGGCGATCGCGCCTGGCGGCGACGACCTGTTCTTCAACCCCGACCAGTGGGACGGCTACAAGCCGGCGCGCGACCGGCTGCTCGGCGCGATCGCCGGGCCCGGGGCCCACGAGCCCGTGCAGAACGCGGTGGTCCTCACCGGCGACATCCACAGCTCGTGGGCGGCGGACCTGCCGCGCGATCCCTACGGCGACCGCTACGACGAGAGCACCGGCGCGGGCTCGCTCGCGGTGGAGTTCGTCGGCACCTCGGTGACCTCGCCGGGCTTCGACGATCTCGCCGGCTACACCGCGGATGGCTTGCGCTCGCTCAACCCGCACCTGAAGTACGTCGACCTGGAGCAGCGCGGCTACCTGCTGCTCGACATCACCCCGGCCCGCGTCTCCGGCGAGTGGTGGTACGTCGACACCGTCGCGACGCGCGGCGGCGGCCAGGCCTTCGGCACCGCGCTGCAGACGGCGCACCTGGCCAACCACCTCGAGCCGGGAACGCAGAGCGCGCCGCGCCCGGGCGCGCCGCCGCTGGCGCCTTAGCCCAGGAACTCGCGGATGCGTGCGGCGATCTGCTGGTACACGCGCTCGAACGCGCGCCGCCGGTCGTCGTCGGAGCCGCCGCAGGCGGCGGGGTCCTCGAAGCCCCAGTGCGCGCCAGCCGGCCGGCCGGGCCACACCGGGCAGGCCTCGCCGGCCGCGTTGTCGCAGACGGTGACGACCAAGTCCATCGCCGGGGCGCCGGCTCGCGCGAACTCGTCCCAGCTCTTGCTGCGGCAGCCGTCGACGGCCAAGCCCTTGCGCGCGAGCAGCTCGAGCGTGAACGGATTGACCTTGCCGGCGGGACGGCTGCCGGCGCTGTACGCCCGGTAGCGGCCGCCGCCGAGCTGGTTGAGCAGGGCCTCGGCCATGATGCTGCGGGCGGAGTTGCCGGTGCACAGGAACAGCACGTTCCTGGGCCCGGACCCCGGCGGCGGCGCTGTCCGGCCGGTCACAGTGACTTGGCCATGAAGGCCGCGGTCGACGGGCAGATCGAGCGGAACTGCGGCAACGCGGCGATAGCCGCCGGCGCCCGATCGCGCCGGGCGTCCGCATAGCCGAGCCGGGCGAAGAACGGCGCGGCCGTCGTGGTCAGCAGATACAGCGTGCGCACGCCGATGATCGATGCCAGGGCCTCGGCCGCCGCGACCAGCTCGCGCCCGCATCCCTTGCGGCGCAAGCTCGTGGACACGGCGAGCGAGCGCAGCAATGCGGCGTCGCCGGCGACCTCCAGGCCGACCGTCCCGATCACGCGTTCGCCGTCGCGCAGCACCAGGAATCGCGTCGGCGATCCGGGGGCCAGGTCGTCGATGGGCAGCGCTTCGCCTTCCAGCAGTTGCCGGATCGCGTCGAGATCGACGGCGTGGGCGGGAACGATATCCAGGGATGCTCTCGGGCCTGGCTACAACCGTGGCAGGATGAAGGCGAAGATTACACCGGCGACGAAAGCCGCTACGGCCACGCCGTAGGCCGTGCGTGCGGCGGCGCGCGTGCGGCGGCAGTTGCGCGCCAGCGCCGGATCCAGCGGGCAGGGCAAGGTGCGCGCCCGCCACAGCGCGGCGCCGCCGAGCGCCAGGGCCGCGCCCGCGACGCCGAACACCAGCGCCTTGTGCGCCGACAGCCAGACCAGCTGCGGCACGGCGCTGACCAGGCTCGCCAGCGCCGCGCCGGCGCCGAGCGCCACCATCACCGCCGGCAGCACGCAGCACACCAGCGTCGACGACGCGAACAGCAGCGCGCCGAAGCCGGCGAGCAGGCTCGGGTCGCGCGGGGTGGGCGGGGTCATGGCGTTTCGGCCTGGGCGCGCAGGCTCGCCAGCGGCACGTCGCTGCGCTTGAGCGCACGCAGCGTGTAGCCGGCTTCGGTCAGCAGCGCGCGCAGCGTCGCTTCGTCCAGGTCCTGCTGTGGCTTGAGCGCGACGGCGACCAGGTGCCGCTCGAGGCTGACGAAGACGTCGGCGGTCGCCGCCTGGCCGCGTAGCTTCTTCTCGATGCCCTGCGCACAGAAGGCGCAGACCAGGCCGTCGACCGTCAGCTCCAGGGTCGACGGCGCCGCGGCGTGCACGGGTGCCGCCAGCAGGGCGGCCAGGAACAGCGAAAGGAAAAGTCTCATGGGTACGACTCCTAGAAATTGAACATGGCCATGGCCTGGAGCTTGCCGTCGCCGGTGACGCCGGCTTCGATCCAGACCGGACCGCGGAACAGGCGCAGCAGCGCCGCCGGCTCGAGGCCGTCGTAGAGGCCGCCGGTGTAGTGGCGCAGCTGCAGCAGCAGCCAGGTGGCGGTGCCGCCGTAGCGGTGCGGGTAGGGTGCAAAGCCGAGCTGCAGCGTGTCGATGCGATGCGAGAACGCGGACGAGGCCTGCAGATCGGCCTTGAGCGAGCCGTACAGGCGCAAGGTCTCGTAGTCCGCCTGCAGCGCGGCGTTCGCCGCCGGCTTGCCGCCATCGTCGTCACTGCTGCGCGCGACGCCCCCGCCGGCCGAGGCGAACACGTTGGCCTGGGCGTCGGCGAGGTTCCAGCGCTTGAGCAGCAGGTTCGCGCGCAGGTAGGTGAGATCGCGCGAGAAGCTGCCGTCCTCGGCCTCGAGCTGCAGGGCGCCAGCGCCGACCGAATACCAGTATCGCGGCGCGTAGAAGCCCTGCGCCTCGGTCATGGTGCCGGCGCCGTACTCGGCCATCAGCGTGTAACCGTTCTGGAAGGCGATCGGCTTGGCCTGTGCGATCGGCGCGAGCAGGCACAGCGCCAGGGTGACGAAAACGATGGGACGCATCCCGGATCTCCGGCATTGAAAACGAAACCCGCGCGAACGCGGGGACGAAATCAGGCGGAGGCGGAGATCGGAGGTCGCAGGAGCGTGAGGCGGTGCGCGGCGCGCGGCGGCGCCGGGCTTGAAACGGGGATCGCGACGTCAGCGAACAGCGCGATGACGGACGCGGAGGCCGCCATGCTCATCGCCGCGCAGCAGATCATGTGGCACTGCGCGGGATCATCGCAGCACGGCATCGGCGGCTGGCCGTCGTCGTGGCAGGGCATCGAGTGCTGTTCCTGGTGCGCGGCGAACACCGGCGCAGTCGACGCCCACGCCAGGTTCTGGACCAGCAACCCGGCGACGATCAGCAAGGCGAGGGCGATTCGATGCAGCACGGCGCCAGTATAGAGCGCCACACCGCCGCCAGGTTCCCTAGATCGAGCCCACCCAGCGCGCCGCAAAATCCAGCAGGTAGAACGTCAGCATGCTCGCGCTCAGCGCCGCAGCAGAGGTCTGCCACAGGCTCCAGCGCCGCTCGCGCGTCTCGTCGAGGAAAAACCAGATCGGGAAGCTGGCGACGAAGTAGGTCGCATAGATCGCCGAGCCGTAGGCGAGCATCACCTCCAGCTTCTCGTAGTAGAAGGTCGAGGCGATCATCGGGTTCGCCATCGCCTTGGTTTCCGCCCAGGCCCAGGCATAGCCGATCAGGAACACGGCCGGCGGAAACACGATCCACATTGGCACGCGCAGGCGCCGAACCTGGCGCAGGGCGATGCCGGCGGTGGCGTGGTAGGTCATGAAGTAGGCGTGGGTGTAGGCATACATGATCAGCGGCACGGTCTGCTTGCCGCTGCCGAGCAGCGCCGAGTCGAGCGTGGTGGTCACCTGCGGATAGCGGTAGACCATGCCGAGCACGTCGAAGAAATACTCGCTGCCGAAGTAGTTGCCGAAGAAGCCGAAGATCGCCAGGTAGAGATTGGCCTTGAACCAGTAACTGTCGTGCCAGGGCTGCGTGCCGAAGCGGCGCGACAGCAGCGCCGGCACCACGAGCACGGGCAAGGCGATCGCCAGCGCATGGATCAGCAGCGCCGCGTCGCTCCACGCCCGATCGCCGCCCAGCAGCATGGTCAGGCCCATCCCCGCCATCCACACCGGCGAGTAGGCGAGGAAGAATTTCTCGACCCAGGCCTTGTCGGGATTCGCCGAGAACAGGCTCATCGGCCGGTCAGCGCGATCTTCACGATGGCGAAGGCGTTGCGGATCTTCTCCGCGGTGGTCAGCTCCGGCCGCAGGCGGCGATGCCCCGGCGCCAGCTTGCCCTTGGCCTGCATGTGGATGCGTTCCTTCAGCTCGCGCGAGAGGACGCCGGCGCCGGCGAGCTGGAAGAAGCAATCCTTGGCGTTGCCCAGGTCGAAGAAATCCTTCTGCCACTTCCACTGGAAGTTGCCGCCGTACTCGAACCAGGAGCCGCCGATGCCCTCGATCGCGTAGGGCGTGCCGTCCTTGCGCTTGTAGGGTGCGACCTGGCGCCAGAAGCCGATCACGGTGCCGCGCTTCTCGTCGATGACGATGTCGTGGTACGGGTACTCCCAGCCGTCGAGGCCGCGCATCTGCCAGCCGAGCGCGACGTCGCGGATCTCCTGGCGGCCGTTGGCGACGAACTCCTCGTTCGGGCCGATGTTCCAGGTGTACTGCGCGTCTTCGGCGTACAGGTTGGCGAGCGCGGCCGACCAGTCGTCCTGGTTCTCGGCGTCGACGTTGGCTTTGAGCCAGCGCTCGACCATCTCTTCGAGCTCGGCGCGCGGCCAGGCCTGGTTGGGCGGGGCGATCGAGGGAACGCGCTTGTCGGCCATTTGCTTTCCTTCAGGTGGATGCGAGCTTGCCGGCGCGCCGCGCGCTCAAGTGTCCCGCGCGGGCGAGCCAGCCGATGGTGGCGGCGAAGGTTTCCTCGCCGGGACGGAACGTCATGCCCGAGCGCGCGACGAAGCGGCTCGAGTCGCAGGCTGACCACTGGGTGGCGATGGCCATCGAGTCGGCGGAGAAGTTGTCGGGCACCGGCAGGATCGGGCGCAGCGCGTCGGCGATCGTGCCCATCGCGCGCAGCATGGCGCCGGGGATCGGCGGCGAGAACACGCGCGTGCCGGTGACGCGCTCGAGCAGCGCGTGGATCTCGCGCCACTGGAAGTAGTGGCCGCCGATGACGTAGCGCGCGGCTTCCATGTCGCCGGCCGGCGCGTGCTCGACCAGGAAGCGCAAGCCCTGCGCGACGTCGCGCACGTCGACGCACTGCATGCCGGTACTGGTCTTCGGCACCATCTGTGTCAGGAACGACACCACCGCGTGGTTGGCCTCCGACAGCTTCGGATCGTCGGGACCGAGCACCCCCGCGGGATACACGATCTGCACCGGCTTGCCGGCGCGCTGAAGCGAGCGCACGTACTCGTCGCAGTCGCGCTTGGAAAGGCTGTAGGCCTCGCGCGGATTGCCGAGCTCGCTCGACTCGTCGATGCGCGGCGCGCCGGGCCTGAAGAACACGGCGAGGCTCGACACGTAGACGATGTTGCCGATGCCGATCTCGGCCGCATGGCCGATCACGGCGCGCGTCGTGGCGAGGTTGTTGTCGTAGATCTCCTGCGCGCGGCGCGGGTCGAGGCTCACCAGCGCGGCCGCGTGCAGCACGGCGTCGCAGCCGGACAGCGCCGCCTTCACCTTCTCGGTTTCGCGCAGGTCGGCGACCACGACGTCGTCGAGCTCGTGGCCGCGCTCCTGGAAATACGTGCGTGCCGCGGCTTCGTTGCGCACCAGCAGGCGCAGGCGGTGCCCGGCCGCGAGCAGCGCCTGCGCCGCATGCGCGCCGATCAGGCCGGTGGCGCCGGTGACGAAGACCTTCACGAAGCGCGCTCGATCTTCAGCGCCTGGTTCGGACAATGCTTCACCGCCGCCTCGACGCGCAGGAAGTCGTCGCCCGAAACGTCCTGCTTGAGCAGGTGCAGCGTGCCGTCGGCATTCATGCGGAAATGCGACGGCGCCTCGCCGGTGCAGACGGCGTGGCCCTTGCACAGGCTGGTGTCGACCACCACGCGCAGCGTCGCCTTGCCCTCGTGGAACGGGCAGCCGCCGCCGCGCGCCATCGCCTCGTGCCCGGCCGGCGCGCGCGCCGTCACCGGTGCGCGCCGGCGGTATCGCACGCGGCAGGGCGTCACCGGCTGCACGATCATCTCCTTGTAGTCGTCGACGTAGGACAGCGGCGCATCGACCAGCTCGAACTCGTAGCGGCGCAGCAGCACGGCGAAGATCGCCTTGATCTGGAACGTGGCGAAGGCGTTGCCCGAGCACTTGTGCTTGCCGCCGCCGAACGGCTGGTAGGCCATCAGGTTCCTGTCCTCGCGCCGCTCGGGGCCGAAGCGGTCGGGATCGAAGATCAGCGGGTTCTTGAACAGCGAGGGCATGCGGTGCGTCACCGGCGGGCAGGCCCAGACCATGTCGCCGGCGCGGATGGTGTAGCCGCGGATGCGCAGGTCCTGCGACACCTTGCGCATCAGGATGATCAGCGGCGGATGCAGCCGCAGCACTTCCTTGACCACGTTCTCCAGCTCCGGCACCTCGCGCAGGTTCTGGAAGCTGACGTCGTCGGACGCGCCGAGCACGCGATCGAGCTCGTCGGACACGCGCACCATCAGGTGCGGCTGCTTGAGCAGCTCGAGCAGCACCCAGGCGGCGGTGCCCGAGCTGGTGTGGTGGCCGGCGAAGATCGCGCCGATCAGCATGCCGGTGATCTCATTGTCGGTCAGGGGCGTGCCGTCGGCGTAGCGCATGTCGATCAGCGACTGGAACAGGTCGGTGGGCTTGTCCGCCTGCTGCTTGCGCTTGTGCACGATGCCCCCGACCAGCTCCTGCAGCCGCTTGCGCGCGGCGTCGCGGCGGCGGAAGGCCGGGATCGGCAGGTTGGGGAAGTGGTACGCGAGCGGATTCACGCCCTGTTCCAGGTCGTGGTAGATGCCGGCGAACTCGTCCGACAGCTCGTAGCGGAACTCGCGGCCGAGCAGGCAATGGCTGGCGGTGTTGATCGTCAGCTGCTTCATGAAGGCGACCAGGTCGATCTCGCCGCGCTCGCCCCACTTGGCGATGATGTCGTTCACCTCCTGCACGATCTTGTGCGAGTGGTCGCGCATCGCCTCGATGCGCAGCGACGGCATCAGCATCTTCAGCTGCTCGTTCTTGCGCTCGATCGGCGCGTCGAACACCAGACCCTCGCCGAAGATCGGGGTCATCAGCTTGTATGCCGCCGACTGGTCGAGCTGCTCGTCGCTCGATCGATAGAACAGCTCGCTGCCTTCCTCGCCGGTGAGCAGGACGATGCGCTGGCCCATCAGCGCGAACGAGGCGATCTCGCCCGCGGTCCTGGCGACGCGCTCGACGAAGTGGTACGGATTGCGCGCGAAGGAGAACATGTGGCCGAGCCAGGGCAGGCCGCCCTTCATCTTCGGCGGCGGCGCGCCGCCGGCGTTCCTCGCCGCGGGTGCGTTCATGCGGCTTTCGCCTGGGCCGGCAGCAGGGCCACGGTCTTGCGGATGCCCTCCGCCAGCGAGACCTTCGGCTGCCACTGCAGGTCGCGCTTCGCCTTGGCGATGTTGAAGTAGTGGTGCGTGACCATGTAGCGCACGGCGAAGCGCGACAGGCCGTCCTCGGCATTGAGCGTGCCGCCTTTGAGCGTGTCGATACCCTCGGCGATCGCGGCCACGCCGTAGGCGAGCCAGTACGGCACCTTGCCCTCGATCCTCGGATAGCCGAGCTCGAGCAGCATCTTCTCGATGAAGTCGAAGAAGGCGATCGGCTCGCCGTTGGTGACGAAGTAGGCCTGGCCGCAGACCGGCGAGCCCCCCGTCAGCCGGTTCTCGGCGGCGACGACCGCATCGACCAGGTTGTCGATGTAGGTGAAATCGGAGAGCTTGTCGCGGTTGCCGACGGCGCGCTTGAGCTTGCCCTCCTTGGCCTTCTTCAGGATCGAGGGGATGAAGCGGTTGTCGCCGGCGCCGAACACCACGTGCGGGCGGATCGCGCAGGTCTGCGTCGCCGCCGTGCCGCTGAAGGCCAGGACCGCCTGCTCCGCCCTGATCTTGCTGTCGGCGTAGGGCGCCTGGCTGATGCGCGAGTAGGGCAGGGTCTCGTCGCCGTTCTCGATGTCGCGGCCTTCGTACACCGCGCTGGCGGAGCTGATGTAGACCAGGCGCGGAATCGAATGCGCCCTGCAGGCTTCGAGGATGTTCTCGGTGCCGCCGAGGTTCACCGCCCAGACATCCTCCTCGCGGTTGTGCTTGGTGTGCACCAGCGAGGCGTTGTGGATGATCGAATCGACGCCGGCGCAGGCCTCGAGCACGGCCTTGCGGTCGCGGATGTCGAGCGTGCGGAACGCGACCTGCGGATTGAACGAACCCTTGGCGACATCGACGCAGGTCACGTCGTGGCCTTCCGCGGCGAAGCGGTCGACCAGGGCGCGGCCGACGAAGCCCAGGCCGCCGGTGATGAGGATCTTGCGGGTCATATCGTTACTCCGCGGTGCCGAAGGCCTGGTCCCAGAACGGGAAGATCGAGGCGTAGTTGTTGCGCACCTTGTGGTGGTGCACGTCGTGCGTGCGCGTCCAGAAGTTGAACAGGCGGAACGCCGGGTGCGGGAACACGAGGTTCGAGTGGACGATGATGTTGATGGTCGAGTGGATCGCGAACATCACCAGCCAGGACGTGGTGCTGATGGGTCCGAGCAGGATCACCGACAGGCACAGCAGGCCCAGGCCGCCGAGGTTCTCCAGCGGGTTGAGATAGATGCTCTCGTTCGAGGTCGGGAAGCGCACCTTGTGGTGCACGTTGTGGCAGTAGCGGAACAGGCTGCGCGCGTGCATCACGCGGTGGAAGACGTAGTACATGAGGTCGTACAGCAGCAGCACGCCCAGCACCTCGCCGAAGAACTTGGTGAGGCCGGGCCAGCCGCCGTACAGCGAGCGCTCGCCGAAGAAATAGAAGAACGCGCCGAAGATCAGCAGCGACAGCACGTTGTTGAGGTTGGTGTTGATGAACTTCTGGCGCCCGGGGAGCTTCTGTTCTTCCCTGGGCGTGCGGATCCGGTACTTCGCGTAGCGTGGCGAGGTGGCGGCCCAGGTCAGCGAGTACATCAGGATGCCATCGAAGGCCAGGATGGCGATCCAGCAGATCCAGAACGTGGTGTTCATGACGTGCAAACCTCTAGGACTTGCGGCCGAGCGACAGCCGCAGCAGCGTGATCAGGTTGGAAAGGCGCGCGCCGAAGGAGCGGGCGTAGAGCAGGCCGATGCTGGCCTTGGCCTTGGCGTAGACGTCCGGGCCGATGGGATAGAGCTTGGGCGGCACCGAGAAGCCGAAGCGGTCGGCGAGCACCGCCTTGGCGTTGGTGTAGGCGCGCAGGCCGTCGCGGCCGTTCATGCGGCCGAAGCCGGACTGCTTGACGCCCCCGAACGGCAGGTCCTGGTTGAGATAGCACATGCCGAAATCGTTGATGCAGACGCCGCCGGCATCGAGCGCCGCGGCGATGCGCTCGCCGCGGGCGCGGTCGGCGGTGTAGATCGACGCCTGCAGGCCGAACTCGATGCCGTTGGCCAGGGCAATGGCCTCGGCATCGTCGCGCACCTTGAAGACCAGCATCACCGGTCCGAACACTTCCTCGCGGGCGATGCGCATCTGCGGCGTGACGTCGACCAGGATGGTCGGCGGGTAGAAGTTTCCGGGGCCGGGGCCACGAGCGCCGCCGGTGAGCGCGCGCGCGCCGTTGGCCAGCGCGTCGGCCACCAGCGTGTCGATCACCGTCATCTGCTGCGGCGTGCAGATCGCGCCGACGTCGAGCTTGCCCGCCTGCGTCGGCGCACCCTGGCGCAGCGCGCGGGTGTGCTTCACCACCTCGGCGACGAAGCGCTCGAAGATCTTCTCGTGGACGAACAGGCGCTCCGCCGCGATGCAGTTCTGCCCGAGGTTGATGAAGCAGCCGCCGAGCGCCGAGTGCACCGCCTGCTCGAGGTTGGCGTCGTCGCAGACGATGAACGGGTCCTTGCCGCCGAGCTCCATGATCACGGGCGTGAGCGTCGCGGCGCTGCCCTCGATGATGCGCCGGCCGTTGGGCACCGAGCCGATGAACAGGATCTTCTGCACGCCGGCGCGCACCAGCGCGGCGCCGGTGTCGCCGTAGCCGTTGACGATCTGCACGGTGTCGGTGGGGAAACCCTCGGCGCGCAGCGCCTCGTCGATCACGCGCTGGAAGCGCTGCGTCGACCAGGCCACCGCCTCGGACGCCTTCACGATCACCGCGTTGCCCGCCATCAGCGGCGCCACCAGCGAGCCGAACACGTTCTGGAACGGGTAGTTCCACGGCACAATGCAGGCGACCACGCCCAGCGGCCGGTACTCGATGCGCCCGGCCTTGTGCATCAGGATCCCGGAGCCGACGCGCTCGGGCTTCAGGTGCTTCTCGCCGTTGTCGATCACCCACTTGATCTTGTTGCACACCGGCATGATCTCGCCGAGCACCGCGTTCTCGTGGGTCTTGCCGCTGTCGGCGACGATGGCGTCGACCAGCTCGTCGGTGTGGGCGAGGATGTGATCGATGACGCGGCCGAGCACGGCCCGGCGCTGGGCGAAGCTCGACTTCGCCCAGATGCGCTGGGCGACGCGCGCGCGCTCGACTGTCACGCGCACCTGGTCGGGGGTCGCCGCCGGCACCACGCCGAGCCGGTCGCCGGTCGCCGGGTTCACGCATTCGATGGAGGTGGCGACGCCGGCTTGCGCCTGGGCTGGAGCGTTCATGCCGCTTTCTCCTGCAGGATGAAGTCCGCCGCGCGCCAGCCGACCATCATGCTCGGCGCGTTGAGTGCGGACACCGGGATTTCCGGGATTACGGAGGCATCGGCGATGCGCACCTTGCGCACGCCCTTGAGCTTCAGGCGCAGGTCGACCGGGCTGCCGTCATCCTCGCCCATGCGGCAGCTGCCGCAGAAATGGAACGTGGTCATGGTCGCGGCGGCGATCCAGTTCCAGGTCCGGTCGCGGACGCCGCAGGCCGCCGCCTTCGACAGCAGCTGCGACGCCGCCAGCGGCGCCTGCGCCGCGATGCCGCAGGCCTTGTCCACCGCGGCCAGCATGGTTTCCCGGTCCTGCGCGGTGGCGTAGTACGCCGGGTCGACCTGCGCCGGCACGGCCGGATCTCGCGACGCCAGGCGCACGCGGCCGCGCGAGGTCGGCTTGCCGAGGATGACGACGATGCCGAAGATCCGCGCGACGAAGGCCTGCAGCGGCGGCAGCAGGAAGGCGAAGTCGACGAGCCTGCGCAGCAGCCAGCGCAGCGGCGCGACGTCGTGCAGCTTGCCGGGCAGCGCGAGCACCGGGATCATCCGCCGCATGCTCAGCTGCAGCGTCGGCGGCGCGGCGAAGCAGACGAAGCAGGTATCGGGCGCCGCGGGCGGATCGCCGTCGCGGCGGCGCGCCGCATCGAAGCCGTAGAGCTGCGGATAGCGGAAGTCGACGTCGCGGTCGGCGCGGTAGAACAGGCAGACGTTGGGATGGTCCTGCAGGTTCTCGCCGACACCCGGGGCGTCGTGCACGACGTCGATGCCGAGCGCCTGCAGCTGCGCGCCCGGCCCGATGCCGGAGAGCATCAGCAGCTTCGGCGTCTCCAGCGCGCCGGCGCACAGCACCACCTCGCGGCGGACCTCGAAGCGCTTGACGTCGGCGCATTCCACGGCGACGGCTGCGCCGTCCACGAATACGAGGCGGCGCGCGACCACGCCGGTCAGCACCGTCAGGTTGACGCTGCGGCGCTGGTGCAGCCACATGCGGTAGGAGCTGCGGCGCTCGTCGCCGGCGTAGTTCATGTCGTTGCAGCCGACGATGCCGCCCAGGTCGCCGTCGTTCTGGCCGTCCTTGCGCGCGAACCCGGCGGCCTCCGACGCGGCCAGGAAGCGCTGCGCGAACGGCGTGGGCGGCCGTGGCCGCGGTTGCAGCTTCTCCTCGATCGCCTGGAACGCCGGGACGACGTCGTCCCACTGCCAGCCCGGCGGCCAGGCCGCGAAGTCGCGCCGGTCGCCACGCGTGTAGACCATGCCGTTGACCGAGCCGCTGCCGCCCAGGCCGCGGCCGGTGCCCGCGTACAGGCCGCGGCCGCCGCAGTGCGCCTGCTTCGCCGTCAGCCGGTGCCACATCAGCGCGTCGTTGGCGAAGGCGCGGCCGAAGCCGTCGGCCGACAGCGTCTCCGGATGCGCGGTCGCCGGCGCGCCGGCTTCGAGCAGCAGCACCGAGGCGCCGGCGTCGGCCAGGCGCGCGGCGACGATGCAGCCGGCAGAGCCGGCGCCGATCACCACGAAGTCGAAGGCCTGGTCGGACATTTCGCGGGGCGGTCCCGGAAATAAGTAATTGCAGTTTTTGTATTAGAACTGTAGATTACGAACAATGTCAATCCGCCGCCCCGAGACCGCCACCCGCGCCCAGGCCGGCGTGCGCCTCGGCCGCGGCCGGCGGCCGCAGTCGCGCAAGCTGCGCGACGCCAAGGACGCGCTGTACCGCGAGCACATCATGGAGGTGGCGGAGCAGATTTTCGCCGAGACCGGCTTCGCCGACGCGCGCATGCAGGACATCGCCGCCGCCGCCGGCATCTCGCTGGCGACGCTGTACCAGTCGCACCCGGGCAAGCAGGAGCTGCACCGCGCGCTGCTGATCGCGCGCGACCGGCAGATGCTCGAGCAGGTCGAAGCGCGCTGGCGCCACGCCGCGGTGCCGGACTCGGTCGAGCAGGTGCTGCTGCTGATGGAGACGCACCTGCGCTTCCTGCTCGACCACCCGCACTACCTGCGCATGCAGCTCAAGGAAGGCTATGCCTGGTATCACCGCGCGGCACAGCCGACCGCGGCCGAACGCGACATGTGGGAGCGCGGTCTCAAGAACATCGAGGCCGTGCTGGCCTGGGGCGTGGCGCGCAAGCTGTTCGCCACCGGCAACCCGGTCGACCAGGCACGGATGATGATGGCGATGCAGCAGACCCGCTTCGCCAACTGGGTCATGGACGGGATGCGCGCGCCGCAGGCGGAGGTGATCGGCCACATCCAGGCCGATTTCGTGCGCCTGTGCTGCCGGCCGGCGATCGCGGCGCGCCTGCTGGCCGACGACGGCGCCGGCCTGAACGCGAAGACCCAGGCGCGGATCCGGGCGCTGGACGTCACGCCCGGCTGATTCGCGGGGCCTGATCGCGTTACCCTTGGCGGTACAACAGTGCGGTAGGTCAAAAAACGTGCGGAGGAGAAGCGAGATGAAGATCATCCCGGTGCTCACGTCGTTCGCGGCAACCGTAGCCGTGGTCCTGGCAGCCAACAGCGCCGAGGCCAAGGTGCCGGCCGAAAAGGCTGCCGAGCTCGACGGCCCCAACTACACCTGCATCGGCGCCGACAAGTCGGGCACGCCGGGCGGCGTCCCCGAGTACAGCGGCAAGTTCGACGGCACCTGGCCGGGCGTGAAGAAGCCCTACGGCTTCGATCCCGGGCCCTACGCTGCGGAGAAGCCGCTGTTCTCGATCACGCCGCAGAACCTCGCCAAGTACCAGGACAAGGTGACGCCGGGGATGAAGGCGCTGTTCGCCAAGTACCCCGACAAGTTCCGCATGGACGTGTATCCCAGCCACCGCGACTTCAAGGAGCAGCCGCGGGTGTGCGAGCGCACCAAGGCCAACGCCACGACCTCCGAGATCATCAACGACGGCCTGGGCATCACCGGCATCGGCGGCGGCACGCCGTTCCCGTTCCCGCAGTCCGGCCTCGAGGCGATCTGGAACGTGGCCAACGCCGGCCGCGTCTGGACCCAGCAGGCGACCTGCGACATCGCCGACGTCTACGCCAATGGCCAGATCGCCTGGGGCCGCAACGTGTTCAAGGTGCTGACGCTGACCAACGATCCCAACAAGCCGGCCAAGTTCACCGACCACATCAACTCGCACTTCTACTCGGGCTACCTGGCGCCGCCGCGCGACAAGGGCTTCGTCGCCGTCGGCTACCAGCCGAACAACTACGCCAAGGAAGGCACCATGTCGTGGCAGTACATCCCCGGCACCCGGCGCGTGCGCCAGGCGCCGGAGGTCGGCTTCGACTACCCGGTGCCGCCGGCCGGCCTGCGCACGGTCGACGACGACTACGGCTTCAACGGCTCGCCCGAGCGCTACACCTGGAAGATCATCGGCAAGAAGGAGTACTACGTCCCCTACGCCAACTTCCGCGTCAACGATCCGGCGGTGAAGTACAAGGACCTGATCGGGCCGAACATCGTCAATCCCGACTACCTGCGCTACGAGCTGCACCGGGTGTGGGTGATCGAGGGCACGCTCAAGGGCGGCGTGCGCCACATCTACGGGCGCCGCGTGCTGTTCGTCGACGAGGACAGCTGGCTGACGCTGCTGGCCGACAACTACGACAGCCGCGACAACCTGTGGCGCATCTCGCTGATCACGTATTTCTACACGCAGGAAGGCAAGGCCTGGCTGCGCGGCGCGTCGATCTACTACGACCTGTCGTCGGGCTCGTACGAGGCCGGCTACCTGACCAACGAGAGCAGCAACTGGTGGCGCGCGAACCTGCCGATGACGGCGTCGCAGTTCACGCCGGCGGCGGCGGCGCAGGGCGGGCACTGATCATCTAGTGCAGCTCCCGCGTGACGATGGTGACCTCCTCGTCGGCTGCTTCGCGCACATAGTCGATGGCGATGCGCCGCGGATAGGCGAGGTCGGGGTCGAAGGTCGCTTGGTAGGAGTCGGCCGAGCGGTCCAGCGCGTCCTGCGCCAGGTCGAACAGCCCGTCGACCGTCGCGTAGCGATCGAACCGCGCCGCCGGCACCGCCTCGTTGGTGTCGACATAGCGCACGCCGCTGATGCGGTCGTTGGTCACCGTCACCCAGACCTCGCGGGTGTCCTCGGGCGGACAGAAGCAGCCGCGCTGGAAGCGGTACTCGTAGGAGTTCACGCCGAGCGCCTCCCAGCGCGCCCGGCTGGCCTCGAGGGCGTCGCGATCGGGAGAGGAGTCGTCGTCGGCGCAGCCGGCCAGACCCAGCGACGACAGCAGCAGAACGGCGATTGCGACGCGCATCTCAACTCTCCTGGGTGAAGGCTGGTCCGTTCATGTGATGTTAACCCGCAGCGGGCGCAAACTAGCCCGGTCGGTCGAAACGGGGAGTCGGACATGCAGCGCGCGATCCTGGCGGCGGCACTGGCGATGATGGCAATGGGCTCGGCCTCGGCCGGGCCGCCGACGTCGACCTACGTTCACGGCAAGCGCCTCGGCTTCGACGAGTGCAAGGCCCGTGCGGACGCGGCGCTGCGCGCCGAGGGCTATGCCGATTTCCGCGACTTCGGCAACGGCTGGACCGGGCACGTGCCGGCGCGCAGCGCGACGGTCGGCTGCGTGCACAGCGTGGATCCCACCACCGTCGTGTTCATCGTGGTCGCCGGCGACGACGCGGGCGCGGCGAAGCAGCGCCTCGCCGATCGCATGTCCGGCAGCACCCCGGCGCCGGCCGGCGCGCGCCGCGGCGAGTGCGCGAGCCTCGCCGGCCTGTGGTACCACGAAGGCTCGCCGTACCGCTTCAATGCCGACGGCAGCTGGCGCTACGGCGGCATGGAGCAGGCGGCCGCCGAGGGCCAGTGGCGTGCCCGCGATGCGGCAGCGGGGGCCTTCGAATTCAACGACCGCAAGTCGGGCCTGACCCAGGTCGCGCAGCTCTCGGAAGACGGCAACCACTTCACGATCGAGCCCCAGCACACGCGGGTCAGCCGTGCCGCGGCCTGCAATCCCGATGCGGCGCCGCCGGCGTCGACCGGCTCGCCGGACATCGGCGCGTCGCCCGCCCCGTCGGGCTGCCCGCTCGCCGGCACCTGGACCGCGCAGATCGACGGCCTGGGCCAGTCGACCTGGGCCCTGCGCGCGGACGGCTCGGCTCAGGAGCAAGGCCTGGGCAACGCCCACGGCAGCGCGCGCGTCGATGGCCGCATGCTGTCGATCCAGTGGGTCACCGGCGGCTACGGCGGCGACTACGCGATCCAGCTCGACGAATCCTGCGCGACCGGGCAGGGCACGACGCGCTGGCTGTCGACGCCGCCGGGCGTGGCGCCGCGATCGTTCGCGACGCGGTTCACCCGCGTGCCTTAGGGCGCAGCCTTTCGCGCCGCGATCCATTCGCCGATCTTCTTCTCGAGCACCGCCAGCGGCAGCGCGCCCATGCCCAGCACCTGCTGGTGGAATTCGCGCACGTCGAACTTCGCGCCGAGCGCGGCCTCGGCGTCGCGCCGCAGGCGGCGCAGCGTCAGCTCGCCGACCTTGTACGAGGTCGCCTGGCCCGGCGCGACAATGTAGCGGTCGACTTCCTGCTCGACCGCGGCGCGGTCGAGCGCGGTGTTGTCGAGCATGTAGGCGATCGCCTGCTCGCGCGACCAGCCCTTGGCGTGCAGGCCGGTGTCGACCACCAGGCGGCTGGCGCGGAACACCTCCATGTCGAGGCGGCCGACGTATTGATAGGGATCGTCGTACAGGCCCATCTCCTCGCCGAGCCATTCCGAGTACAGGCCCCAGCCCTCGACATAGCCGGAGTTCCACTGGAAGCGCAGGAACGCCGGCAGCGATTGGTCCTCCTGCGCGAGGCTGCCCTGCAGATGGTGGCCGGGCAGGCCCTCGTGCAGGTAGATCGCGGTCATGCGCGGCGAGGTGCGCGTCGGCAGGTTCGAGGCGTTGAAGTAGAAGGTGCCGGGCCGGCTGCCGTCGGGCGCGCCGATGATGTAGTAGGCGCCGCCGGCGGAGCTCTCCTGCAGTTCGGGGACATAGCTGATCTCCAGCGGCGATTTCGGCGTGGCGGCGAACAGCGTCGGCAGCAGGCGGTCGACGCGCGCGCCGATCGCGCGGTACGCGGCCAGCAACTCATCGCTCGTGGCGAACTTGAATTTCGGATCGTCCTTCAGGTGCGCGAAGAACTGCGCGCGACTGCCGTGGAAGCCGACCTTGCCCATCGTCTCCTCGACCTTCCGGTTGATGCGCGCGACTTCCGCCAGGCCGAGGTGGTGGATCTGATCGGCGGTCAGCGTGGTGGTGGTGAACTGTTCGAGCAGGTTGGCGTACAGGCGGTCGCCGTCGGCCAGCGAGGACAGGCCCGGCGCGCCGCTGCGGCTGGCCGGGACGTAGGCATCGCGCAGGAACGCCTGCAGGCGGCGATAGGCCGGCACGAC
>JADMIO010634491.1_pt1 | contig 30835 bp, 36 predicted proteins | sample 8958161 | NCBI WGS metagenome assembly JADMIO01 (sample SAMN16585339, study PRJNA669376) | soil metagenome | isolation source: Crop rotation soil | place: USA: Cullars Rotation, Alabama | collected 2011 | reverse complement strand
GACAACTTGTCCACGTGGAATTCTAAGCTTAGGATCCCAATGTGCTGGAAAGAGGTCGGCCTCTACATCTTTCCGTTCGCGCTCGGCAACGTGCTGGGGCCGCTGCTGCTCGGCCACTTCTTCGATACGGTCGGCCGGCGCAAGATGATCGCGCTTTGCTACGGCGTGTCGGGGCTTGCGATGATCGCGACCGGCTATGCGTTCAGCCGCGGCACGCTGGATGCGACGGGACAGTCGATCGCCTGGTCGGCCATCTTCTTCTTCGCGTCGGCGGCGGCGAGCTCGGCCTATCTCACGGTGAGCGAGGTATTTCCGCTGGAAATGCGCGCGGTGGCGATCTCCATTTTCTATGCCATCGGCACGGGGGTGGGCGGTATCGTGGCGCCGGCCCTGCTGGGGGCGCTCATCGGCAGCGGGGAGCGGGCGCAGGTGTTCTGGGGGTATGCGGGGGCGGGGGGCCTCATGCTGCTGGGCGCCCTGGCGGCCCTGTTGCTCGGCGTCAACGCCGAAAGGAAGCCCCTGGAAGAAGTCGCCGCCCCCCTTTGCGCAGCCCCGGAGGATGGTTTATAGTGGGTTCGTGAACACCGCCGTCGCCCTTCTGATTGCGACCGCCACCAGCCTGCTTCTTCTGGCTGGCCTGCTGCTGCGCCCCGCGCGCACAAAATAACCCCCCAATTCGGCAGTACCCCTGAACCGCCCGACCCAGGCGGATAAAGGACTTTTCGCACCCTTACCGAGGAGCGGCTATGAGCACGTCTGACAAATTGATCATTTTCGACACCACCATGCGCGACGGCGAACAGTCGCCCGGCGCCTCCATGACCAAGGACGAAAAGCTGCGCATCGCGCGCCAGCTGGAGCGCATGAAGGTCGACGTGATCGAGGCGGGTTTCCCCGCATCCTCGAACGGCGACTTCGAGGCGGTGCGCGCCGTGGCGGCCGTGATTCGCGACTCCGTGGTCGCGGGCCTGTGCCGCGCGAACGACAAGGACATCCAGCGCGGCATCGACGCGCTCAAGGACGCGAAGGGCCCGTGGCGCATCCACACCTTCCTCGCCACCAGTCCGCTGCACATGAAGATGAAGCTGCGCATGACGCCGGACCAGGTGTACGAGCAGGCGATCCTCGCGGTCAAGTACGCGAAGAAGGCCGTCGCCGACGTGGAGTTCTCGCCCGAGGACGCCAGCCGCTCCGAGCCAGATTTCCTGTGCCGCGTGATCGAGGCGGTGATCAAGGAGGGCGCGACCACCATCAACATCCCCGACACCGTGGGCTACGCGGTGCCCGAACAGTTCGGCGAAATGATTAAGAACCTGCGCAGCCGGATTCCGAACTCGGACAAGGCGGTCTGGAGCGTGCACTGCCACAACGACCTCGGCATGGCGGTGGCGAACTCGCTCGCCGCGGTGCGCATCGGCGGCGCGCGCCAGATCGAGTGCACGGTCAACGGCCTCGGCGAGCGCGCAGGCAACACATCGCTCGAGGAAGTGGTCATGGCGCTCAGGACCCGGAAAGATTTTTTCGGTTTGAGCTTGGGCGTCAATACCAAGGAAATCGTGCCGGCCTCGCGGCTGGTCTCCCAGATCACCGGCTTCGTGGTGCAGCCGAACAAGGCCGTGGTGGGCGCCAACGCCTTCGCGCACGCCTCGGGCATCCACCAGGACGGCGTGCTCAAGGCGCGCGAGACCTACGAGATCATGACCGCCGAGGACGTGGGCTGGGCCACCAACAAGATCGTGCTGGGCAAGCTCTCGGGCCGCACCGCGTTCAAGCAGCGCCTGAAGGAGCTTGGCGTCGAGCTGGAGAGCGACGACGGCTACAACAAGGCCTTCGTGCGCTTCAAGGAGCTCGCCGACAAGAAGGCCGAGATCTTCGACGAGGATCTGCTCGCGCTGGTGGCGCAGGAGGCGGGCGAGACGGGCGAAGAGCAGTGGGGCCTCGTCTCGATGAGCCAGGGCAGCAGCACCACCGACAAGCCGCACGCTTCCATCGTGATGAAGAACAACGGCAAGGAAGTGAAGGCGGAAGGCAAGGGCGACGGGCCGGTGGACGCCACGTTCAAGGCGATCGAGTCGGTGGCGAAGAGCGGCGCCGAGCTGCTGATCTTCTCCGTGAACGCGGTCACCCAGGGCACCGAGAGCCAAGGCGAGGTCACCGTGCGCCTGTCGAAGGGCGGGCGCATCGTCAATGGCGTGGGCGCCGACACGGACATCGTCGTCGCCTCGGCCAAGGCCTACATCAGCGCGCTGAACAAGCTGGCCAGCAAGGTGGAGCGGGTCAACCCGCAATACCAGGCGCAGCATTAGCCAGCCAACTGAGTGACGCCTCGCCCGCGCCGTACCTGGTTGTTCGTTCCGGGAGCGGACGCTGCAGCTCACGAGGCTGCCGCCCGCTCTGGTGCTGATGTCCTGATCCAAGAGCTCGAGGACTTCACGCCGCCGGAACGCAGGCCCGCGGCGCGGGCGATGGCCGCACAGTTGTATGCGCGCTGGCGCAAGGCCGGTAAGGTGGCCGCCGTCCGCGTCAATCCACTGGAAGGCGACGGCGTGGCCGACCTACGCGCGGTGCTCGCGGGCAAGCCGGATGTCGTGCTCATGTCGAAGGTGGTGTCGCCCGCGCAGGTGAAGGCGCTGGAAGAGGCCACGCGCGGCGCGGTCGACCTGGTGCCGAACATCGAGACGGCCGAGGGCCTCCTGCACGCCTACGCCATCGGAAAAGCGAGCCCGCGCGTCGTGGCGATGCTGTGCGCGAGCGAGGACATGGTCGCGGACCTCGGCACGAATCGCAGCCGGGGCGGCGAGGAGCTGGCCTACGTGCGCCGGCGCTTCCTGGTCGAGTGCCGTGCGGCCGGCGTAGAGGCGATCGACGCGCCGTACACCTTCAGCGATGCAAATGGCGCGGTCGCCGACGCGAAGTGGGCGAAGCGCATGGGCTACCGCATGAAAAGCGTGGTCGTGCCGGGGCACGCTGCCGGGATCAACAAGGTCTTGACTCCGAGTGCCCTTGAAATCAGGAACGCGCAGCGCGTCGTCGCGGCCTTCGAGAAATCGAGAAAAGAAGGCAAGGAACGCGCGAGGGTGGACGGCAAGCTGGTGGAGATGCCTATCTACTCGGCCGCGAAGCGGTTGCTCGCGCGTACGCCACCACCGCTGCAAAAAAAATAGCCGCCAGCGCCACCTCGCCAAGGGCGAGCTTCTGCGACAGCCCCGTGTCGCCCCAGGCGCGCATCACGCCTTCCATGAAGTAGGCGAGGATGAACATCGACGTCCACTGGTAGGTATACCGGCTGCCGAAAACGATCCCGTACAGCGGGATCGCGAGCGGCGCCGCCTTGAGCGCGAGGTAGGAGCCGCCCGGGCGCAGCGGCGCGAGCCAGAGCTCCCAGGCCAGGCACAGCGCGATGAGCGCCATCAGCGCGGCGGAGGCCGCGAGCCGCAGCAGGCTAGTACTCGCCACGGCCCTTCGGATAGTGCTTCTCCCAGTTGCGCCCGTCGATTTTGCGCACGCCGGTGATGCGGAAGCTGCCCGCGTCGAGGCAGGTGGCGTTCACGCTGTAGCCGTCCGGATGCGAGCGCGGCACGTAGAAGGACTTGATGCCGCAGTGCTTGCAGAACAGGTGCTTTGCCACCTTGGTATTGAACTGGTAGGTCGTGATGTCTTTCTCGTCCGACAGCAGCCGGAACCGGTCCCTGGTGACGAACAGGTGCTGGTAGCCCGTGCGGCTGCACATGGAGCAGTTGCAGTCGCCGACCTCGAATTCCGCCGGCGCCTCGATCTCGAAGCGCACGGCGCCGCAGTGGCAGCCGCCGAAATGCTTGACGAGGTTATTTTCCACTTTGTAGTTTCAGGGAAATTTCTGCAAGCCGCTTCCCCAGCGCGACGCACAGCGCGCGCTCGGCATCCGAAATGGGCTGGTCGTTGGCAAGTCCTGCGACGTGGCTCGCGCCATAGGGCGTGCCGCCCGTGCGCGTGGCGTTGAGCTCGGGCTGCGTGTAGGGCAGGCCGACGATGAGCATGCCGTGGTGGAGCAGGGGCAGCATCATGGAGAGCAGCGTCGCCTCCTGCCCGCCGTGCATGGCGCCCGTCGAGGTGAACACGCAGGCCGGCTTGCCGGCCAGCTTGCCCGAGAGCCAGAGCGGCGCGGTACCGTCGAGGAAGGCCTTGAGCGGTGCGGCCATGTTGCCGAAGCGCGTGGGGCTGCCGAGCGCCAGGCCGGCACAGGCCTCCAGGTCCTTCATCTCGCAATAGGGTGGGCCGTCTTTCGCTTCCGCTTTGTCATCCAGCTTCGGAACGGTTCGCACGCGCGCCTGGGCGCCGGCCACGCGCTCCACGCCCTCGGCGACGAACTCCGCCAACTTGCGCACCGAGCCGCCGGCGCTGTAGTAGAGAACAAGAATGTCGGCCATGCAGGTATCATAGCGCCCCGAAATGAGCGCAATAAATAGAAAAGATCGCCTGATCGTCGCGCTCGACGTTCCCACCGCTGCCGACGCGCGCGCCCAGGTCGAGAAGCTGGGCGATACGGTGTCCTTCTACAAGATCGGCCTCGAGCTCTCCACCTCGGGCGAATACTTCACGCTGCTCGACTGGCTGGTTGGTCGCAAGAAGCGCGTGTTCTGCGATCTCAAGCTGCACGACATTCCCGAAACCGTGCGCCGCGCGGTGGCCAACCTGCGCGGGCGAGGCGTGACGTTCCTGACTGTGCACGCCGATCGCGGCGTCATGGAAGCCGCCGTGAAGGAGCGGGGCGACGTGCAGATCCTCGCCGTGACCGTGCTCACGAGCACGAGCCAGGCGGATCTTGCCGAACAGGGCTACGGCGGCAATCTGCAGGACCTCGTGCTCAAGCGCGCGGGCGCTGCCGAGCTGATTGGATGCGATGGCATCATCACCTCCGGCCTGGAAGTGGCCTCGATCAAGGCCAAATACAAGAAGCTGCTCGGAGTGACGCCCGGCATCCGGCCCGCCGGTGCCGACGTAGGCGACCAGAAGCGCGTGGTCGACGTCGCGCAGGCGTTCAAGAACGGCGCCGACTACATCGTCGTCGGCCGGCCGATCCGCGACGCGCAGGATCCCGCGGCTGCCGCCAAGTCCATCCAGAAGACCATCGCAGGCATCTTCCCCGCATGATGCAGGGCCTGGCAGGCGTCGCCGGACTCCTGCTGCTGGCCTGGATTCTTTCCGAGAAGCGCTGGGCCGTGCCCTGGCGCGCCATCGTGGCGGGGCTCCTGCTGCAACTCGTCCTGGCCCTGCTGTTTCTGAAGCTTCCTTTCGCAAAGGATGCGTTCCTCGCGCTCAACGACGTGCTTTCCGTCGTGGAGAAGTCCACGCAGGCCGGCACGTCGCTCGTGTTCGGCTACCTCGGCGGCGGGCCGGCGCCATTTGCCGTCACCGATGCGAATTCCAATTTCATCCTCGCATTCCGGGCGCTGCCCATCGTGCTGATCATGAGCGCGCTCTCGGCGCTGTTGTTCTACTGGGGCGTGCTGCAGTGGATCGTGCGCGGCATTTCCTGGCTGCTCGAGCGCGTCATGCGCGTGGGTGGGGTCGTCGGTCTCTCGACGGCGGCGAACGTCTTCGTAGGGATGGTCGAGGCGCCGCTCTTCGTCCGCCCGTACCTCGCCACGGTGTCGCGCGGCGAGCTCTTCGCGATCATGACCGCCGGCATGGCCTCCATCGCGGGCACGGTGCTGTTCCTCTACGCGAGCATCGTCGGCAAGGTGCTGCCGGACGCGGTGGCGCACCTGCTCATCGCCTCCATCGTCTCGGCGCCGGCCGCGCTCGTCGTCTCTTTCCTCATTGTGCCGCCGCAAGGCGCGGCGTCGAGTGGGGACATGGATTTGCGCTCGGAAGCGTCCAGCAGCATGGACGCGCTCACGCAAGGCACGCTCGCCGGTGCGCAACTGCTGCTCAACATCATCGCCATGCTGGTGGTGTTCGTGGCGCTCGTGACGCTGGTGAACATCGTGATCGCGCCTTACTCACTGCAGGGAGCGCTCGGCTGGGCGCTCGCGCCGCTCGCCTGGCTCGCAGGCGTGCCCTGGAGCGAGGCGCAGGTGGCCGGCCAGCTGCTCGGTACCAAGACCGTGCTCAATGAACTCATCGCCTACATCGACCTTGTCGGCGCGCCGCTCTCGGAGCGCAGCAAGATGCTCATGACCTATGCCTTGTGCGGCTTCGCGAACTTTGGCAGCCTCGGCATCATGATCGGTGGTTTGTCGACCATGTGCCCGGAGCGTCGCGCGGAAATCGTGTCGCTCGGCCTGAAGTCCATTGTCGCGGGCACGCTCGCGACCTGCCTGACAGCCGCGACGGTCGGCCTCATCGTCTGATGACCCGGCTGCGGCAATTGCGGACGCTTTGCCTGGCCGCATTCCTGCACGCGATCGCGCCGCTGTCGCTGCTTATGCTGCAGCGGCCGTTGAATTTCGGTGACCGGCTTGGCATCGTTGCGCCGGTGCTGCTGTATGCCACCTGGCCGTTCTGGCTGCTGGTTCTGATTCCCAACCGGCACGAATCGCCGCCTGCATTCTGGTGGACGCTCGGGCTCTCGAGCGCCGCGCTCGCGCTGGTGTCCCCGGCCATCCTGTTTCTCGCGATGATCCTGGGCGGCGCGAAGACTTGATTCATTTTTGCGATAGGGAGACGTGATGGATTCACCGACTTACCTGCTGATCCACGTGTTGCTGAGCGTCATCGGCATCATCACGGGCCTGGTCGTCGCCGGCGGCCTGGTCTCGGGCACGCGGATGGCGGGTTGGACAGGATTGTTCCTTGCGACCACGGCGCTCACGAGCCTGACGGGCTTCGGCTTCCCGTTCACGAAGGTATTGCCGCCGCACATCGTGGGCGCGCTCTCGCTGGTCGTGCTGGCGGTAGCCTCCTCGGCACTGTACGCGAAGCAGCTCGCTGGCGGCTGGCGGACGGTCTACGTGGTCACGGCCGTGCTGGCGCTCTATCTCAATACATTCGTGCTCGTCGTGCAGCTGCTCGTGAAGACGCCGCCGCTGGCCAAGCTCGCTCCGGAGGGCTCGCCCGCCTTCGGCATCACGCACCTGATCGTGCTGGCCGTGTTCGCGTGGCTGGGCTGGGCATCGCTCAAGGGATTTCGCAAGGCCTGACATGGGCAGCGTGCACGCGATTCATACGTCGAGCGGCGGGGTGCCGAAGCTGCCGCGCGAGTCCTGCGCCGTTCGTTTCGGCGGGCTGGAAGGAGACTGGCAGACCGACCGCGAGAATCACGGCGGGCCGGATCGCGCGGTTTCGCTGTATTCGCTCGAGGTCATCGAGGCACTGCGCGCCGAGGGACATCCGATCGCGCCCGGCACGACGGGCGAGAACCTCACGCTGCGCGGCCTGGACTGGGCGGCGCTCCGTCCCGGTGCACGCCTGGACATCGGCGAGGTGCGCCTGGAAATCGTGAGCTACGCTGCACCCTGCAAAACCATCATCGCGTCCTTCGGCGATAGTCGCTTCGTGCGCGTCTCGCAAAAAGTGCATCCCGGATGGAGCCGCTTGTATGCGCGCGTGCTACGAGAAGGCACGGTGACGGCAGGCGACCGGGTCGAGGTGTCAGGCAACGGCGACGCGCAGCTGCGCTGACCGCTCCGCCGGCGAACGATCCATTCGTTCGCAAGTCTTGAGTATGTGCCCCGTTTCACGCTTCTTCCGATCGCGTTCCTTGCGGCGCTGACGTTTGCCGGCGACACGCTGGCGGCCTTCGGCTTCGACGACGTCGCGCGCCGCGCGCAGCAGCTCGCTGCCGTGCCGTACAAGGCGCCGGCCGCGCTGCCCAAGGAAATCCAGTCCCTCAACTACGACCAGTATCGCGACATCCGCTTCAATCCGGACCATGCGCTCTGGCGCGGCACCCGGCTGCCGTTCGAGCTCGCGTTCTTCCACATGGGCTGGTACTTCGACCGGCCGGTGCGCATCCACGAGATCACTGCGCAGGGCGTGCGCGAGATCCGCTTCGATCCGGGCTCGTTCGACTACGGCGCCAACCGCATCGCGCCCGGGAAGCTGAAGGGGCTGGGCTTCGCGGGCTTCCGCGTGCACTTCCCGGTCAACACGCCCAAGTACAAGGACGAGGTGCTGGCCTTCCTCGGTGCGAGCTACTTTCGCGCGCTCGGCCGCGGGCAGGGCTACGGCCTGTCGGCGCGCGGCCTCGCGATCGACACGGCGGTCGCCGCGGGCGAGGAGTTTCCGCACTTCTCCGAGTTCTGGATCGAGCGCCCGAAGCCCGCGGCGGGCGAGCTCGTGGTGCTCGCGCTGCTCGAGTCCAGGCGCGCCACGGGCGCCTACCGCTTCGTGCTCGCGCCCGGCGCGGAAACCGTGATGAGCGTGAAGATGCGCATCTTCCTGCGCGACAAGGTGACGCGCTTGGGCATTGCGCCGCTGACCAGCATGTTCTTCTTCGGCGAGAACCAGCGTGCGGCGCGCGACGACTTCCGCCCGGAGGTGCACGACTCCGACGGCCTGTCGGTGCAGCTGGGCAACGGCGAGTGGCTGTGGCGCCCGCTCACCAATCCCAAGCGCCTGCTGGTGACCTCGTTCGCCACGACCCACCCGAAAGGATTTGGACTCATGCAGCGCGACCGCGCCTTCGAGAGCTACGAGGACCTGGAGGCGCGCTACGAGAAGCGCCCGAGCGCCTGGGTGGAGCCCGTCGGTTCGTGGGGCGCGGGCCGCATCGAGCTCGTGCAGATTCCCGCCGGCGACGAGACCAACGACAACATCGTCGCGTTCTGGGTGCCAGAGAAGCTGCCGCCGCCGGGCGAGCCGCTCGACTTCGAGTACCGCCTGCGCTGGCAGCTCAAGGAAGACGCGCGCCCGCCGCTCGCCTGGGTCACGCAGACGCGGCGCGGCCATGGCTATCTCAGGAAGCCCGACGACTCGATCGCGTTCAGCGTGGATTTCGACGGCCCGGCGCTGCGAAAGCTCGCGCCGGACGCGAAGGTCGAGGGCATGGTCAGCGCCGACGGCAATGGCCAGTTGCTGTCGCGCGAGACCTTTCGCAACGACGCCACGGGCGGCTATCGCGTCGCCTTGCGCGTGAAGCGCGTGGACGGCGCGAAGCCGGTCGAGCTGCGCGGCTTCCTGCGCGGACCGGAAGGCGCCCTCTCTGAAACATGGAGCTACGTGCTCCCGCCCGAATGAGCGCGGACGAATTGCCTCCGCTGACGCCGCCGCTGCGGCGCACGCCCATGGGCCCCGCGGCCTGGCCGCCGCGCATGGTCTTCTGGCGCCGCGTCACCGCGAGCGCGCGCTCGACCACGCGGCGCTGGCAGGGCACGGGCGCGCTGCGTCGCCTGGCGCTGTTCACGCTCACGCTCGGGCAGACGCTGGCGGGCGCCTACTGCATGCGCGAGATCCTGCCGTACCACGGCGGCGAGGCGCTGGAAGTGGCGCTGCTCGCCGTGTTCTGCGTGCTGCTGTTCTGGATTTCGGCCGGCTTCTGGACCGCGCTCATGGGCTTCGTGCTGCTCGCGGGCGGCAACGAGCGCCTCGCCATCACGCACGGCCTCGACCGGCGCGCGCCGATCGCGAAGGACGCGCGCACCGCGCTCATCATGCCGATCTGCAACGAGGACGTGACACGCGTGTTCGCCGGCCTGCGCGCCACCTACGAGTCGCTCGCACGCTCGGGCGAGCTCAAGCACTTCGATTTCTTCGTGCTCAGCGACTCCTCCGACGGGAAGGTGCGCGCCGCGGAGCACGATGCCTGGCATGCGCTCTGCCGCGCGGTAGGCGGCGCGGGCCGCGTGTTCTACCGCTGGCGGCGCCACCGCATCAAGCGCAAGAGCGGCAACGTGGCCGACTTCTGCCGGCGCTGGGGCGGTGCTTACCGCTACATGGTCGTGCTCGATGCCGACAGCGTGATGAGCGGCGAGTGCCTCGCGACGCTCGTGCGCCTGATGGAGGCGCATCCGGGCGCGGGCATCGTGCAGACCGCGCCGCGCGCGGCGGGGCGCGAGACCCTGTTCGGGCGCGCGCAGCAGTTTGCGGGCAGCGTGTACGGGCCGCTTTTTACCGCGGGATTGCATTTCTGGCAGCTCGGCGAATCTCACTACTGGGGCCACAACGCCATCATCCGCGTCGAGCCCTTCATGCAGCACTGCGCGCTAGGCCGCCTGCCCGGCAAGGGCGCCCTCTCGGGCGAGATCCTGTCGCATGATTTCGTGGAAGCTGCGCTCATGAGGCGTGCGGGATGGGGCGTGTGGATCGCCTACGACCTCGAGGGCAGCTATGAAGAAATGCCGCCCAGCCTGCTGGACGAGCTCAAGCGCGACCGGCGCTGGTGCCAGGGCAACCTTATCAACCTGCGCCTCGCTTTCGCCGAGGGCGTGCATCCGGCGCATCGCGTGGTGTTCATGACGGGCGTGATGGCCTACCTGTCCGCGCCGCTGTGGGCGTTCTTCCTCGCGCTCGCGACCGCGGCGGCGGTCGTGCATACCTTCGGTGTTCCGGTCTACTTCGTCGAGCCGTTCCAGCCCTTCCCGCGCTGGCCCGAATGGCATCCGAACTGGGCGCTCTGGATGAGCATCGCGACTGCCTGCGTGCTCCTGCTGCCCAAGTTGCTCGCCGCCGCGCTGGCCGCGGTGCGCGAACGCAAGCGCTACGGTGGCGCGCTGCGGCTCTTCATCGGCGTGCTGCTCGAGACGATCCTGTCGACCTTGCTCGCGCCCATCCGCATGCTGTTCCACACGCAGTTCGTCATGCGCGCGTTCATGGGCCGCTCCAACGGCTGGAAATCGCCGCCGCGCGCAGACGAAGCCACGACCTGGAGCGAAGCTTTCCAGCGCCACGGCTGGCACACGGTGCTGGGTCTCGTATGGACCGCAGGCATGTGGTGGGTAGCGCCCTCGGCCATCTGGTGGGTGCTGCCCCTCGGCGGCGCGATCGCGCTGTCGATTCCCGTCTCGGTCTGGAGCAGCCGGGTCGGCCCCGGCCGCCTCGCGCGCCGGCTCAAGCTCTTTCTCACGCCCGAAGAGGCGCACACGCCGCGCGAGCTGCGCGACACCGCGCGCTACGCGGCTGCGAGCTAGGGAATCGGTACCGCGGTCAGCAGCTGCGCGCCGACGTCGACCTTGCGCGCGCCGTCGTGCGCGGGGCGCAGGCGGTGGCTGGCGACACCGGGTAGCACGGCCTGCACGTCTTCCGGAATCACCTTGTCACGGCCTTCGATGAAGGCCCAGGCGCGCGCGGAGTGCACGAGCGCGAGCGCGGCGCGCGGCGAGAGGCCGGCGGCAAAGTCGGGCGAGCGGCGCGTGTGGTCGACGAGCGCCTGCACGTAGTCGAGCAGGGCGGGCGCGACGTGGACTTTCTGCGCGGCTTCCTGCAGTCCAACCAGTTCCGCGGGCGTCATGCAGGGACCGAGCTCGGCCAGCATGTCGCGCCGGTCGGCGCCGGAAAGCAGCGCGCGCTCGGCGGCCTTGTCCGGGTAGCCGAGCTCGATGCGCATGAGGAAGCGGTCGAGCTGCGACTCGGGTAGCGGAAAGGTGCCGACCTGCTCCTGCGGGTTCTGGGTGGCGATCACGAAGAAGGGCTCGGGCAGCTTGCGCGTCTCGCCCTCGGCGGTGACCTGGTGCTCTTCCATGGCCTCGAGCAGCGCCGACTGCGTCTTCGGCGTGGCGCGGTTCACTTCGTCTGCGAGGATCACCTGCGCGAAGATCGGGCCCGGATGGAACTTGAACGCACCCGCGTCGCGCTCGAACACCGACACGCCGAGGATGTCGGCGGGCAGCATGTCGCTCGTGAACTGGATGCGCTGGAAATTCAGGCCGATGGACTTGGCCAGCACGTGCGCGAGCGTGGTCTTGCCCACGCCCGGAATGTCCTCGATGAGCAGGTGGCCGCGCGCGAGCAGGCAGGCGAGCGACATGCGCACCTGCGCCTCCTTGCCGAGGATGATCTGGCCGGCCGCGTCGATGAGGCGCGCCACCGGCGAACTGGTGGACGCGTGCACTTGTCTCTTGAGAAGCATCGCAGCATTCTACGTTAACATTCAGAATCTTATGGCCACTGCGCTGATCACGCACCCGGACTGCCTCAAGCACGATATGGGTGCGGGTCACCCGGAGCGGCCCGAGCGCCTGACCGCCATCGAGGACCAGCTCATCGCCTCGGGCGTGGCCGACCACCTGCAGCGCTACGAAGCACCGCTTGCCACCGACGAGCAGCTCGCGCGCGTCCACCCGATCGAGTACGTGCGCGCCATCCGCGAGGCGGCGCCGAAAACCGGGCGCGTGCACCTGGATCCCGACACGGCGATGAACGAGTACTCGCTCGACGCGGCACTCAGGGGTGCGGGAGCGGCTGTTTTAGCAGTTGATTTGGTCGTTTCTAATAAAAACCCAACGGCATTCTGTAGTGTGAGGCCTCCCGGTCATCACGCCTGTCGCGCGCGGCCGATGGGTTTCTGCATCTTCAACAACGTCGCAGTGGCTGCGCGCCACGCGAAGCACGCGCACGGACTCAAGCGCGTGGCGATCATCGATTTCGACGTGCACCACGGCAACGGCACGGAGGACATCTTCGAGGGCGATCCGCACGTGCTCATGGCCTCGACCTTCCAGCACCCGTTCTATCCGTACAGCGGCACGGACATGCCGGCCGACAACATGGTCAATGTGCCGCTGCCCGCAGGCGCCGGCTCGAAGCAGTTCCAGGAGGCGGTGACCAAGCACTGGATCCCCGCGCTGGACGACTACGCGCCCGAGCTCGTGATCTTCTCCGCGGGCTTCGATGCGCACGTCGAGGACGACATGGCGATGATGCAGTTGAAGGACGCCGACTACCGCTGGGTCACCGAGCAGGTGAAGGCCGTGGCCGACCGCCATGCCAAGGGGCGCGTCGTGTCGGTGCTCGAAGGCGGCTATGCGCTATCGGCGCTGGGGCGAAGCGTCGTTCAGCATGTTCGAGTGCTCGCAGGACTGAATTGACTCAACTTCGAATTCCCGCCGTCTACATGCGCGGGGGTACCAGCAAAGGGGTATTCCTGCGTCCGGAAAACCTGCCCGCCGATCCGGCGGCGCGCGACCGGATCCTGCTGCGCATCATCGGCAGCCCCGATCCCTACGGCAAGCAGATCGACGGCATGGGCGCGGCGACCTCCAGCACGAGCAAGGTCGTGCTGATCTCGAAATCGCAACGTCCCGATTGTGACGTGGACTACCTCTTCGGCCAGGTCAGGATCGACGCGCCCGTGATCGACTGGTCGGGCAACTGCGGCAACCTCACCACCGCGGTCGGTCCCTACGCGATCTCGGAAGGCATCGTCGCCGCCCCGAAAGACGGACTGGCTACCGTGCGCATCTGGCAGGCCAATATCAAGAAGCGCATCGTCGCGCAGGTACCGATGCGCGGCGGCGAGGTGGTCGAGGAGGGCGACTTCGAGCTGGATGGAGTCACGTTTCCCGCTGCCGAGGTAAAGCTCGAGTTCATGGATCCCGGCGAAGAGGGAGAAATGTTTCCGACGGGCAATGTGGTCGACATGCTTGAAGGAAACATCGAAGCCACGCTGATCAACGCGGGCAACCCCACGGTGTTCGTCACCGCGGCCAGCCTGGGATTCCGGGGCACGGAAATGCAAGGCGACATCAACGAGAACCCGGCGCTGCTCGCGAAGCTCGAGAAAGTGCGCGCGCAGGGCGCCGTCGCCATGAAGCTCGCCAAGAACCTCGCGGAAGCGGCCGAGCGCCAGCACACGCCCAAGATCTCCTTTGTTGCGCCGCCTGCCGACTACGTGGCGTCCGACGGCCGGAAGGTCGGCGCGGAAGCCATCGATATGCTGGCGCGCATCGTGTCGATGGGAAAGCTCCACCACGCCATGACCGGCACGGGAGGCGTGGCGATCGCCGCCGCCGCCGCGGTGCCGGGCACGATCGTGTCGCGCACCGCGCGCAAGAATCCGGATGGGCGCATTCGCTTCGGGCATCCGTCGGGCACGCTCACGGTGGGCGCCGAAGCGAAAGCGCAAGGAAAGCAGTGGGTCGTCAGCAAGGCGCTGATGAGCCGCACGGCACGTCGTCTAATGGAGGGCTGGGTGAGGGTTCCAGAATGAGATTCTTTTTCCTGTTGATTTTTCTATCGGGGTTTGCTCACGCGCAAGACAACTACCCCTCAAAACCTGTCCGCTGGATTGTTCCTTACGCGCCGGGCGGCTTCGCCGACATCCGCGCGCGCAAGATGGGCATCGACCTCGCCAAGGCGCTCGGCCAGCCGGTGGTGATCGAGAACCGCTCGGGTGCCGGCGGCACGGTCGGCACCGACGCGGTGGCCAAGGCGGCGGCGGACGGCTACACCATCGGCTCGGGCAACCTCGCGTCCATGTCGGTGAACGTGAGCCTCATGAAGAAGCTGCCCTACGATCCGCTCAAGGACCTGCAACCCGTGATGCTCATCGAGCGCAGCGCGCTGATCCTGGTCGCGGGTCCCGGCCTCAAGGCGAACAGCGTGAAGGAACTCATCGACTATGCGCGCGCGAACCCCGGCAAGGTCGGCTTCGGCTCCTCGGGCGTGGGCGGTGCGCATCACCTTTCCGGCGAGATGCTCAAGCTGCGCACGGGCATCGACATGGTGCACATCCCCTACAAGGGCGGGGCACCCGCTGCGGCGGACCTCATTGCCGGCCACCTGCCCGTGATGTTCGAGATGGGTTATGCGGCGGTCCCTTCGATCAAGGGTGGCAAGACGCGCGCGCTCGCGGTGACGGCGAGCCATCGCCTCCCGCTCCTGCCCGACGTGCCGACGATGGCCGAATCGGGCCTGCCGGGGTTCGAGTCCTCGAACTGGCAGGGCGTGGTGATGCCCGCGGGCACGCCGCGCGCGATCGTCGATCGCCTGAACAAGGAGCTCAACGCCATCCTGCAGATTCCCGAGCAGCGCGACGCGATCCTCGCCACGGCGAGCGACGTCGCCGGCGGCACGCCCGAGCAGTTCCGCGACCTCATCCGCTCGGAGATCCCGAAGTGGGCCGAGGTGATCAAGGCCGCGAAGATCCAACCCGAGTAGTGCTGCGGCTCTACTTCACGCCCCACACCTGCGCGCTCGCCTCGCACATCGCGCTGGAGCAGGCGGGCGCGAAGTACGAGCTCGTGAAGATCGATTTCGCCAAGGGCGAGCAGCGCTCGCCGGACTACCTCAAGGTCAATCCCAAAGGTCGCGTGCCCGCGCTCGTGACCGATCGCGGCGTGCTGACCGAAACGCCGGCGATGCTGCTCTACATCTGCCAGACGCATCCCGCGGCGAACATGGCGCCGCTCGATGACTCGTTCGCGCTCGCCCAGGCGCAGGCCTTCAACAGCTACCTGTGCTCGACCCTGCACGTGGCGCACGCGCACCGCATGCGCGGCACGCGCTGGGCGGACGATCCCGCCGTCATCGAGGGAATGAAGGTCTCCGTGCCGCAGCGCGTGGGCGAGTGCTTCCAGTTGATCGAGCGCGAGATGCTCCAGGGACCGTGGGTCATGGGCAAGGACTACACGATCTGCGACATGTACCTGTTCACCCTTGCGCAGTGGATGGAGTCGGACGGCGTGGACTTGTCGAAGATTCCGCGCGTGGTGGAGCATCGCCGGCGAATGTCGGAGAATCCCGTCGTGAAGAAAGCCATCGCCGCGGAGCTTGCTTGAAGAGCTTTCCAGCCCTGGTGGTCGTTGCGCTTGCGCTCGCCGCCTGCGGCGAGAAATCGTCTCCGGGTTACCAGGGCTACGCCGAGGGCGAGTTCGTGCTCGTGGCGGCGCCCTTCGGCGGGCGGCTGGAGAAGCGCTTCGTGAACCGCGGCCAGGAAGTGGAGCCGGGCGCGCCGCTCTTTTCGCTCGAGCAGGAGAACGAGAAGGCTGCGCGCAGGGAGTCGGAGGAAAAGCTGCGCCAGGCCGAGACGCGCGTCGCGGACTTCAGTGCCGGGCGCCGCCAGCCTGAAATCGACCAGGCGCTCGCCCAGCAGTCGCAGGCCACGGCCGCGCGCCGCCTCGCCGAGCGCCAACTCGCGCAGCAGAAGGCGCTCTTCGACAAGGGCTTCGTTTCCGAGGACGCGTACAACACGGCGCGTGCGACCTATGCCAGTGACATTGCCAAGGTCGAGCAGATGGAAGCGCAGGTGCGCGCGGCGCGCCAGAGTCTGGGCCGCGAGAACGAGATCTCGGGTGCGAAGGCGCAGGCCGAGGCGGCGCGTGCCGAGCTCGCGCAGAGCGACTGGAAGCTTCAGCAGCGGGCGATCGCCGCGCCGACCAAGGCTCTCGTGCACGACACGCTCTACTCGGAAGGCGAGTACGTGAACGCCGGCAGCCCGGTCGTGAGCCTGATTCCGCCGGGCAACCTCAAGATGCGCTTCTTCGTGCCCGAGACGGTGGTGGGCTCGCTCAAGATCGGGCAGGACGTGAAGGCGGCCTGCGACGGTTGCGGCGCGCCCATACCGGCCAGGATCACCTACATCTCGCGCCAGGCCGAGTTCACGCCGCCGGTCATCTTCAGCCGCGAGCAGCGCGCCAAGCTCGTCTTCCTGATCGAGGCGAAGCCGGCGGCGGCGGATGCGATCAAGCTCAAGCCGGGGCAGCCGCTCGACGTTTCATTGAACTAGATGCAGTTTGCGATCGATGTCCAGAAGATAAACAAGAGTTTCGGGAACAAGCACGTCGTACGGGACCTGGACCTGCAGGTGCCGCGCGGCCAGATCTTCGGCTTCCTCGGGCCGAACGGCAGCGGCAAGACCACCTCGATCCGCATCATCTGCGGCCTGCTCAAGGCCGACTCGGGCAGCGGCACCTGCCTGGGCTACGACGTGATCCGCCAGTCGGCCGAGATCAAGCGCGAGGTGGGCTACATGACGCAGCGCTTCTCGCTGTGGGAAGACCTCACGATCCGCGAGAACATGGATTTCGTCGCGCGCATGTACGGCATGCCGAATCGCGACGCCGAGGTGGACCGCGCCATCGAGGACCTCGGGCTCACGTCGCGGCGCGACCAGCTCGCGGGCTCGCTCTCGGGCGGCTGGAAGCAGCGCCTCGCGCTCGCGTCCTGCCTCCTGCACAAGCCCAAGCTCCTGCTGCTGGACGAGCCCACCGCGGGCGTGGATCCCAAGGCGCGGCGCGATTTCTGGGACGAGCTGCATCGCATGTGCGCGCTCGGCATCACGGTGCTCGTGTCCACGCACTACATGGACGAGGCCGAGCGCTGCCACAAGCTCGGCTACATCGCCTACGGCAAGCTGCTCGCGCTGGGCACGGCGCCGGAATTGCTCGCGAAGTACGGCGCGCCGACCCTGGAAGCGCTCTTCGTGCAGCTCATGGGCACGGCCGAGGACAATTTCCAGTGAAGGTCGCCAGGCCCTCGCTGTCGCGCTGGATCGGCATCATGCTGAAGGAGTTCATCCAGCTCAAGCGCGACCGGCTGACCTTCGGCATGATCATTGGCATCCCGATCATCCAGCTGGTGCTGTTCGGCTACGCCATCAACTCCGACCCGCGCCAGCTGCCGGCCGCCGTGCTGTTGGCCGATCACGGTCAGTACGGACGCACGCTGCTGTGGGCGCTGCGCAACAGCAATTACTTCGCGCTCGATCGCGTGGTGCGCACCGAAGACGAGGCCAACGATCTGCTCGCGCGCGGCGAGGTCCAGTTCGTCATCACCGTGCCGGAAAATTTCTCCCGCAAGGTCGCGCGCGGCGAGCGCCCGCCGCTGCTGGTCGAGGCGGACGCGACCGACCCGTCCGCGACCGGCCCGGCGATCTCGGCGGTGGCCACCATCGCGCGCACGGCGCTGCAGCGCGACCTGCAGGGCACGCTCGCCCACCTCAATCCGGCGGCGGATCCCATCGAGCTGCGCATCCAGCGCCGCTACAACCCGGAGAACATCACGCAGTACAACATCGTGCCGGGCCTGCTGGGCGTGATCCTCACCATGACCATGATCCTCATGACGGGCCTTGCCATGACGCGCGAAAGGGAGCGGGGCACCTTCGAGAACCTGCTCGCCACGCCCGCGCTGCCGATCGAGGTGATGACCGGCAAGATCGTGCCGTACATCCTCATCGGCCTCATCCAGGTGGCCATCATCCTGGGCGCCGCCGCCTGGCTGTTCCACGTGCCCATGCTGGGCTCGGTGACGCTGCTCTACTTCTGCGTCTTCCTCTTCATCGCCGCCAACCTCGCGCTCGGCATCACCTTCTCGTCGATTGCGAGGAACCAGCTGCAGGCGATGCAGATGACCTTCTTCTTCTTCCTGCCCTCCATGCTGCTCTCGGGCTTCATGTTCCCGTTCCGCGGCATGCCGGAGTGGGCGCAGTGGATCGGCAGCGTGCTGCCGCTCACCCACTTCCTGCAGCTCGTGCGCGGCATCATGCTCAAGGGCAACGAATTCGCCGCACTCTGGCCGCACATCTGGCCGATCCTGGCCTTTGCCACGGCGGCGATCTTCGTCGGGCTGCTGGTGTACCGGCGCACGCTGGACTGATGCTCACGCGGATCGCGAAGTTCATCATTTTCGCCCTGGTGTTCGCTGCCGGCGTCGCCGGCCTTCTGCTCGGCAATCCCGGCCAGAAGCTCCGGGCAAGCGAGGATGAGATTTGCCGTGCAAGCTGCGCAGACCTGCACAAGCTTCACCGTCTCGTGCAGACACGGCAGGATGGCCCTCGGACATGCGACTGCTATTGAATTTGCTCTTGCGTGGGGCATTCGTTTTCTGGATGGGCGCCGCCGATGCGCAGACGATCCGGCTGCTGCAATCCATCCCGGTGTATTTCACCTGCCTCGCGCAGGACCCGGACGCGGCCGATGCCTACTGGCGCAGCGTTCCCAAGGCGCCCGACGGCCCGACGCCGGAGGAAACACGAAAGCAGATGCAGCCCGTGATCGTGGACTCAGCCTGGGCCGCCTGCGCGCGCAAGAAGAAGTGGGTGTCGAAGGATTTCTGCGCCGACATCCTGGACGCATCGAAGTCCCAGAATTCGCGGCGCGACACGGCACGGGCCATGGACAGGTACCAGGCCGAGCACGGCCGGCTCAAGCTGATGTACGAGTACTTCGAGGCCGCATTCCCGAAAGGCGGCGAGCCGCCTCGCAATGCGCCGCCGTGCCCGGACTAGGCGGCGCGCACCGCGCGCAGCAAGGAGTGACGTTCCTCGGACGGTGCGAATAGGGGCCGGCGTCTGGCCGTTCGACGCTTCAATTCCGCGTAGAACCTTGCGTTCCGGGACTTTTCGATCAGTCGCGCCAGCGCGCGCTCATCACCCAGCCTGAAGAGGCCCGGATAGTCCGTGCCCAGCATGCCCACGTTTCCCGGCATGCGCGATGCGATGACCGGCGTGCCCATGCGCGCGGCTTCGCAGATGACATTGGCGCCGCCTTCCATGAGCGAGCTCAGCACCAGCACGTGGCTGCGCGCGATCCATTGGAGCGTGCTCGCGTGCGGCAGGCTGCCGATCCAGCGGTAGCGCGGCTCTTTCTTCATCCAGGCGCGCGCGACGGGCGCCATCCTCTCATCGAGCGCGGCGCCGACCTGGACAAGCTCGTAGTCGCCGTCCAGATGCTTCAGCGCCTTCACGGCGCGGAATGGATCCTTAACTTTACGAAGATGACCGACGACGGCGATGCGGAAGGGGCGGGCGGGCGGCGCGTGCTTGCGCTTCGCGTCGGAGGATTGGTAGACCACGTGGGCCTTGCGGCGCCACTTCTTCTTCAGCGAGCGATTCGCCTCGGACTGCAGCACGATGATGCGATCGGCGAGGTCGAGCGAGTCTTGCGCCTTGCGCGAGGCCGGGAGATCGCGATAGAGATCCGTGCCCGTGAGGACAACCACGATGGGTGCGTCGGGATGGGCGTCGTGGTAGCGCCGCACCGAATCGTGGCTGCGATCGGCGTGCAGCGCGATCAGCAGGTCGCAGCGCTCGCCGCTCCATTCATTGGCGACGGCCACGCGGTGGCCAGCGGAGCGCAGCATCGCGGACCAGCGCGCGGCGGTGTGTCGATTGCCGGTGCGGCTACCGGGCTTGGCTGGCGTAACGATGAGGATGCGGGTCATGGCGTCGGCTAGACTCTCGCCCGGATGTTAGCGGACCTCTGCAACGACCTGCTGGACAGCCGCCAGCGTTCCGCCCGCGTGTACGCGGACCTCGAGGGCGAGCGGCTGCTCGGCCCCAGGCTGGCCATCGTGAATCCACCGCTTTGGGAGATCGGCCACGTCGGCTGGTTCCAGGAGTACTGGTGCCTGCGGTACCGGCCGGACGGCAGCGCGGGCGACTCGATCCTCGAAGGCGCGGACAAGCTGTACGACTCGGCCAAGGTGCACCACGACACGCGCTGGGACCTGCCGCTTCCGGACCTCAAGGCGACGCGCGCCTACCTCGCCAACGTGCTCGAAAAAGTCCGGGCGCGCGCCTTGCGCGAGCCGGAAAGCGAGCACCTGCGCTACTTCCTGCGCCTGGCGACCTTTCACGAAGACATGCACGCCGAGGCGTTCACCTATACGCGGCACACGCTGAACTACGGCTTTGACGGTTTTGCGCTTCCAACCGTTTCCGCATCGAAAGACTTTTCCTTCAAGAAGCAGACCTTCCTCCAGGGCGCGAAGCCCGGCAAGGGCTTCGTGTTCGACAACGAGAAATGGGCGCACGAAGTGACCGTGGGCCCGTTTTCGATCGCCAGCGCGCCCGTGACGAACGCGCAGTTCCTCGCCTACGTGCGGGCGGGCGGCAAGCCGCCGCGCTACTGGAAGGAAGAGGATGGCGCCTGGCTCATGCGCCGCTTCGACAACTGGGTGCCGTTGCGCCCGCGCGAGCCCGTGATCCACGTGGACTGGAACGAGGCGCAAGCCTATTGCGCGTGGGCCGGGCGCCGGCTGCCGACGGAAGCCGAATGGGAACGCGCGGCGACCGCCGGCAGGATCGGGCCGGCGGGCGTGTGGGAGTGGACTTCGACCGCGTTCGGCCCGTATCCGGGCTTCGTCGCCGATCCCTACAAGGAGTACTCGCAGCCCTGGTTCGGCGACCACAAGGTGCTGCGCGGCGGCAGCTTCGCGGCGCCGGCGCGCCTGCTGCGCCCGACGTTCCGCAACTTCTACCTACCGCACCGCGGCGACGTCTTCTGCGGTTTCCGCACCTGCGCGCTCGGCGAGTGAGCGCGCCACTTCCTCGAACGCGGCGGGCGCGGCGGAGCTGACGCGCACGCGCGGCGCATCGGCGAGGCGCGGGAAGTTGGTCGGAGCGGAGCGCCGGTAGGCCGGATCGTAGTGCTCGTCCAGCAGGCGCCGCACGAGCTCTTCCCAGGCGCCGGCGCCCGACAGCGCCTTCCATTCCTCCACCTTCTCGCGTCCGTGCAGGCCGACCAGGCAATCGAGCTGGAAGCCGAGCGCCGCGGGGTCGGTGAAGAAATGGCGGTATTCGTCCAGTAGCAGCGCGACGCGCGCGTCCGTCGAGGTGTCGAGCAGCACGCATTCACTCGCGCGCATGCGCTCGATCAGCGCCGGCGGCACCTGCAGCTGGCCGATCTTGCGGGATTCGCCTTCGACGAAGACGATCCTGGACTTGTCGAGGGAATCCAGATCCTTCAACAACAGGCTCTCGAACATTTTCTGCGACGGCTGCGGACGCTCGGGCAGGTTGCCGAGCACCGAGCCGCGGTGCGCGGCGAGGTCTTCCAGGTCCAGCACCTGCGCGCCCGCCTGGCGCAGCGCGCCGAGCAGGCGGCTCTTGCCGCTGCCCGTGACGCCATGCACGACGCGGAAGCGGAACGAGGCGGGCAGCTCGGCCAGGCGGTCGACCACGTGACGGCGGTAGGCCTTGTAGCCGCCTTCGAGCGTTTTCGCGTCCCAGCCGATCTCGCGCAGGATGTGCGCGAACGCGCCCGAGCGCTTGCCGCCGCGCCAGCAATACACCAGGGGTTTCCAGCCTTTGTCTTTGTCCTTGAACGATTTCTCGACGTGATCGGCGATGTTGCGGGCGACCAGGGCGGCGCCGATCTTCTTGGCGCTGAAGGGCGATTCCTGCTTGTAGATCGTGCCGACCCGCGCGCGCTCCTCGTTGGAGAGCACGGGATACGATTCCGCGCCGGGGACGCGGTCTTCCGCGTATTCTGCGGGCGAGCGCGCATCCAGGATCGTGTCGAATCCTGTGGCGCCGGAAATCGGAATTGCCGTTGATTTCACAGGTAAAATTCTACGCCTATGAACGCACCTGAACGGATCCGTCTCACCGAGTTCAGCCACGGCGGCGGCTGCGGCTGCAAGATCGCGCCCGCCGTGCTGTCCGAGCTGCTCGCCGCGACGCCGATTCGCGGCCTGCCGAAGGAATTGCTCGTCGGCACCGAGACCTCGGACGACGCCGCGGTCTACAAGCTGAACGATTCGCAGGCGCTCGTCGCGACGACGGACTTCTTCACGCCGATCGTGGACGATCCCTACGACTTCGGCCGCATCGCGGCGACCAACGCCATCTCGGACATCTACGCCATGGGCGCGAAGCCCATCTTCGCTCTCGCGCTGGTCGGCATGCCGCTCGAGAAGCTGCCGCTCTCCGTGATCGGCAAGATCCTCGCGGGCGGCGAGTCGGTGTGCGCGGAGGCGGGCATCCCGATCGCGGGCGGGCATTCCATCGACGTGCTCGAGCCGATCTATGGGCTTGTCGCCCTGGGGTTGGTTGACCCGAAAAACATCAAGAGAAATTCGACTGCGAAGCCTGGAGACATCCTCATTCTCGGCAAGCCGCTCGGCGTGGGCATCCTTTCGGCCGCCTTGAAGAAAGGCAAGCTCTCCGAGGCCGGCTACAAGGCCATGATCGATTCGACGACGAAGCTCAACACGCCGGGCGAGGCGCTGGCCAACCTGCCGGGGGTGCATGCGCTGACCGACGTGACGGGATTCGGTCTTGCCGGGCATCTCCTCGAGATATGCCGAGGTTCAAAGCTTTCCGGAGAGGTCCGCTTCGATGATTTGCCTTTCATTCCAGAAGCCTTGGAATGGGTGAAGCAAGGCACCGCCACCGGTGCCTCCGACCGGAACTGGAAGGGCTACGGCAAGGACGTGGTGCTCGCCGATGGCGCACCCGAGTGGCAGCGCAAGATGATCACCGACCCGCAGACGAGCGGCGGGCTGCTGGTCGCCTGCGCGCCCGACACGGAGCAGGCGGTGCTGGCCGAATTCCAGAAGCGCGGCTTCGCGCAGGCGAAGACCATCGGCCGCCTGTCGGCCGGTCCGGCGAGGCTGAACGTCTCCTAGCCGGCGTACCTGGCGACGATCATCCCGGTCAGCCAGAGGAAGCACAGGAACTGCACGAAGAAGAACGTGAACCGGACGGCCGCGACGGTGTTCGTGTGCACGAAGCACACGTGCACCGTCGACTGAACGACGCGCGCGGCCAGGACCGTGATCGATAGCGCGTCAACCAGGGTGCCCGACACGTTGCCGACCTGAAGTGCGTACACGATCGCGCCGAAGACCGGCAGGTTCTCGATGCAGTTCGCGTGCGCGCGCGTCGCGCGCTTGTACCAGTCGTCGCCGCCGGCGGCGTCGGCCGGGAAATCCCGGATCGCCACCCGGCCGCTGAAGATGCGGACCCAGCGGTAGGTCCCGATCGTGAACAGCAGCAGCAGCGCTGTCCACGTCGCGAAGCCGAGCAGCATCCACACCGGCACGGTCATGGCGCGGGCCCCTACTGGGCTTCGTAGATGCGGATTTCGGGATCCGCCATGAGGTAGGGCTTGAGCTCCGTGACGACGTCCTGCCCGAACAGCTTGCTCGCCAGGTAGCGCTCCGCGGACGCGCGCGAATCGAAGCGATGCAGCACCTGCACGTCTTCGTCGCGCAGCAGGAGTTCCTTGGACTGGGCGCCGGGCACCGTGTCGAGGAAGGGCGGCTTGTACTTCGCGTAGACCGCGCCTGCCTTCGGGCGATTCGCGCCGGAAACCCTCATGGTGATTTCGAGAAATGCCTGTTTCATGCTCGTCTCCTGTCAGAGGCGCCCCCAATGGGCGCGGGACCGCACTCTGGCAGGAGCCCGCCATCCTGGCTGTTCGCCAGATGACAGTGCCGTGCAGGCTCAGGATTCGCTGAGGTTCTCGATGTCCTCGATGCGGCGCACGCAAACGTACTCGCGGTTGTAGCCGAGCACGCCCTGGTCGCGCAGGCGGTTCAGGATCGTGCTCACGACCGGCCGGCTCGCGCCCACGAGGTCGGCCAGCTCCTGCTGCGAGAGGCGCAGGTGCTGGCCGAAGCCGTCGCGAAGCCGCCGGACAGCTCGCGAAAGGTCTCCGCCAGCCGCGCCTCGACCCGCTTGAAGGCGAAGCCTTCGAGCCGGCGCTCCATCCGGCGCTGGCGCTGTGCGAGGTCGGATACGAATTTCCAGGAGACCTCGGGATGCCGGACCAGCAGTTGGCGAAATTCGTCGACGGGCGCCCGCCATACGGAGACCGCGCCTTTCGCCCTGGCCGCGTCCTCGGTCTTCGCGGCACCGCCCAGTGCGGGACCGAAGAAGTCGCCGGCACCCAGCGCCGCCGTCGTCAGGATCGCGCCTTCAGTATTGGTTCTCGCGATGGTCACCTGGCCGGCGAGCACGCAGAAGATCGCGCGGGCGGGCTCGCCCTGCCGGTAGATGGTGCCGCGGTGTTGGATCGCCACGATGCGCGCCCCCGGGCAATCGCGGCGCAGGTCTTCCGGCGGGATTCCCGCCAGCAACGCCGGCATCATTTTTTATGCGGGCCAAGCATCGGCAGCAGCTTGTCCCAGACGTTCTTCATGAGCGCCGGCTGCGCGGCCTCGGTGGGATGGATGCGGTCGGGCTGGAACAGCTCGTACTTTTCCGCGAAGCCTTCGAACAGGAAGGGCAGCAGCGCGACGCGTTTCTCCTTCGCGACCTCCACGTAAGCGTGCTCGAAGGCCTTCGCATAGGGCTCGCCGTAGTTGGGCGGCACGCGCATGCCGACGAGCAGCACCCGGGCCTTCGCTTTTTGCGACTGCTCGACCATGGCGACGAGGTTCTTCTTCATTGCGGCGACCGGCAGGCCGCGCAGGCCGTCGTTGCCGCCCAGCTCGAGGATCACGATGGACGGCTTCACGCGCTCGAGCGTCTTGGCCATGCGCGCGAGCCCGCCGGCGGTGGTTTCGCCCGAGATGCTCGCGTTCGCGACGCTATAATCGGGACGCTCTCGCTTCAAACGTTCTTCCAGCAGCGCCACCCAGCCGTGCTGCGCCGGCATGCCGTAGGCCGACGAAAGGCTGTCGCCGTATACCAGGATCGTTTCCGCGGAATGCGCGGCGGTCGCCAGGCCCATGACGAACATCGACATCAGCCAACAAACGATTCTCAGCGCGCGCGGCATCGGCAAGACGGTCAAGAGCGGGGATAGCGACCTCGTCATTCTGCGCGAAATCGACCTCAGCGTCACCGCGGGCGAGGCGGTCGCCATCGTCGGCGCGTCGGGCTCCGGCAAGTCCACGCTGCTCGCGATCCTGGCGGGCCTGGACACGCCCAGCGTGGGCCAGGTGGCCCTCGACGGTACCGACCTTTTTTCGCTCGACGAGGATGCGCGCGCCGAGCTGCGCGGAAGCTGCGTCGGGTTCGTGTTCCAGTCCTTCCAGTTGCTGCCTTCGCTGACGGCGCTCGAGAACGTCATGTTGCCTTTGGAATTGAAGAAAGACGCTTCCGCGGAAAAAGCCGCAAAGGAAATACTTGAACGCGTAGGGCTGGGCGCGAGGCTCGGACACTATCCGAAACACCTGTCGGGCGGCGAGCAGCAGCGCGTCGCGCTGGCGCGCGCCTTTTCCGTGCGCCCGAAGCTGCTCTTCGCCGATGAGCCGACGGGCAGCCTGGACGCGGAGGCGGGCGAAAGCGTGATCGACCTGCTGTTCGAGCTGAACAGGAGCTTTGGCACGACGCTCGTGATGGTCACGCACGACGAGCACCTCGCGCAGCGCTGCGTGCGCTCCGTGCGCCTCGTGGCGGGAAGGATCGCGGCGTGACGCAGGCTTGGCGCATGCTGGTGCGCGACTGGCGCGCGGGCGAGCTGCGCATCCTCGCGATGGCGCTGGTGGTCGCGGTGGCCAGCATCACGAGCGTGGCCTTCTTCGCTGACCGCGTGAGCCGCGCGCTCGTGCGGGACGCGCATCAGCTTCTCGGCGCCGACCTCGTGCTGCTGTCGGACCATCCCTGGCAGCCGGGCATTGCGGAAGAATTCTCGAAGCGCGGCCTCGAGCGTGCGCAGTCGGTCACTTTCATCAGCATGGCGATCAACGGCGACCAATCCGTGCTGGCGGGCATCAAGGGGGTGACGGAGAACTACCCCCTGCGGGGCCGGTTGAGGATCGCACCGGCACCCAATGCCCAGGACGCTCCCGCGGCTTCGGGACCCAAGCGCGGCACGGTGTGGATCGAGGAGCGCCTCGTGACGGCGCTCGGCGCGCCGGTCGGCAGCACGGTCAAGCTCGGCAACTCGACGTTGCAGGTGGCCGCGGTGCTCACGCTGGAACCCGAGCGCGGCGCCAACTTCTTCAATATCGCGCCGCGCCTCTTCATGCACCTCGACGATGTGCCGGCGACCGGCCTCGTGCAGACCGGCTCGCGCGTCTGGTACCACCAGTACGCGGCGGGCAAGAGGGAGAGCGTCGCGGCGCTGGAAACCTGGGCGCGCACGAACCTCGGCCGCGGCCAGCGCGTCGACAACCTGGAGAGCGGCCGGCCCGAGGTGCGCGCGGCCATCGAGCGCGCGCAGCGCTTCCTCGGCCTGACCGCGCTGCTGGCGGCGATCCTTGCGGGCGTGGCCATCGCGCTCGGCACGCGGCGCTTCGTCGAGCGCCACCTGGACGGCTGCGCGGTGTTGCGCTGCTTCGGCGCCACGCAGTCGAAGCTGCTGCAGCTCTATGGCCTGGAGTTCATCTGCCTGGGCTTCGTTGCCTGCGCACTCGGCATGCTGCTGGGCTACGGCGCGCAATTCCTCATCGCGGAGTTCCTCGCCAGCCTGCTGCGCGCCGACCTGCCGGCGCCCTCCATGCTGCCCGCGCTGCAGGGCTTTCTCGTCGGGCTCGTGCTGCTGCTGGGCTTCGCGCTGCCGCCGCTCGTGCAGCTCAAGAACGTACCCGCGGCGCGCGTGATCCGGCGCGAATCGGGCAACACCAAGGCCGGCACGCTGGTCGCCTACGCGGCGGGCCTCGCATCGCTGGCTGGCCTGCTCGTCTGGCAGGCGGGCGACATCAAGCTGGGTGTTACGGTGATCGGCGGCTTCGCGGGCGCGGTCGTCGCGTTCGCGGTGATCGCCTGGCTGGCCCTGCGATTCATTTCGGCAGGATTCTTCACGCGGAGATTCGCGTTCGCGAATGTCGCGCTGCGCTACGGCCTGGCGAACCTCCGGCGCCACGCGCGCGGCAACGCGATCCAGGTGGCGAGCCTTGCGCTCGGCCTCACCGCCGTGCTGCTGCTCACCTTCACACGCAACGACCTCGTGGATGCCTGGCGGCGCAGCGCGCCGCCCGATGCGCCCAATCGCTTCCTGCTGGGCGTGCAGCCGGACCAACTTGAAGAGGTCAAGGCCTTCTTCAAGGACAAGGGCATCCCGGCGCCCGAGCTCAACCCCATGGTGCGCGGGCGCCTCGCCTCGATCAACGGCAAGCGCGTCGGCGAGGCGGACTACGAGGAGGAGCGCGCGCGGCGGCTGGTCGAGCGCGAGTTCAACCTCTCTTTCGGCGAGCGCCCGCCGGCGCACAACACGGTCGTGGCCGGCCAATGGTTCACGCCGAACAGCCGCGAGATTTCCGTGGAAGAGGGCATCGCGAAGACCCTCGGCTGGAAGCTGGGCGACGACCTGACCTTCACGGTGGGCGGCGAAACGTTCACCGCCAAGGTGACCTCGATGCGCAAGCTGCGCTGGGATTCGATGAAGGTCAATTTCTTCGTGATCGGCCCGCCCGCGCTGATCGGCCGCTTCCCGGCGAGCTACATCTCGGCCTTCCGCGTCGATCCCGCGCACGAGGCCACGCTGAACGAGCTCACTGCGCGCTTTCCCAACCTTACCCTCGTGGATGTGGGCGCCGCCGTGCGCCAGGCGCAGGGCGTGATCGACCAGGTCATCGCCGCGGTGCAGGTGGTCTTCATCTTCGCGTTGGGTGCGGGCCTCCTCGTGCTCTATTCGGCGCTGCTCGCGACCGAGGACGAGCGCCGTCGCGAGGCCGCGGTCATGCGCGTATACGGCGCCTCGCGCGCGCAGGTCACCGGCAGCCAGCGCGTGGAATTCCTCTCCATGGGCCTGCTGGCCGGCGTACTGGCGACACTGGGCGCCGCGGCCATCGGGCAGCTCCTGGCGCGGCGCGTGTTCGAGCTCGACCTGCCGCCGAGTCCGGAGCTCTGGATCGCAGGACCGCTCGCAGGCCTGCTGCTGCTCTCGCTCAACGCCTGGCTCTCGGCGCGCAAGGTGCTGTCAGCCTCGCCCGCGCTCACGCTGCGCGAAGATTTGTAGGAGAAGTCCCGGATGTCTGCGCCTTCGCCGCAACTCACGCCCTACGCGATCCTGGGCGGCGACGCGGCGCTCCGCAAGCTCATCGAGCGCTTCTATGCGCTCATGGATGCGACGCCCGAGTACTACGGCATCCGCAAGCTGCATCCTGAAGACCTGTCGGGCTCGGTCACCAAGCTCTATTACTTCCTGTCGGGCTGGCTGGGCGGGCCTCCGCTCTACGCGCAGAACATCGGCCAGCCGATGCTGCGCGCGCGGCACCTGCCGTTCGCCATCGGCAAGGCCGAGCGCGACCAGTGGCTCGCGTGCATGCGCCAGGCGCTCGAGGAATGCGATGCCGGCACGCCGGAGTTCCGCGAATGGCTGCTCAAGCAGTTGTTCGGGACGGCGGACTGGATGAGGAACAAGCCCGGCGACATGCCGGGTACCTGATCGATGGTCCGGGCCGGCGCGGCATTTCTCCTGCTATGCGCTGCGCTTCCGGCAGGCGCGCAATCCTGGCATGGGCCGTCAGCCAATCCTCCCGAAAAGCCGGCGCCTGCGATCAGCGGCGATGACCTGGCGCTCGGCAAGGCGATCGCGCAGAAGCTCGCCAACCCGGAGTTCGCTGCCGCGCGCTCGCAGCGCGGCCGGCTGCCGCCGAACAGCTTCGCCATGCCGGAGGAACACCTGGTGCGGCTGGCGCGCGACAGGCTGGTGCGCGCGCGCCGCGCGCCCGCCGATGCGCGGGTGCTGGATATTCCGCGCATTGCCACGGCGCCGACAGTCGATGGCCTGGTCGGCGGCTCGGAATGGATTGGCGCATTGCGCATCGCGCTCGAGCCGGCGCAGAAGAAGGCTGTCGTGGTGCTCGCGGTGCATGGCGCACAGCTCTACCTCGGCGCGCTCGCGCCGGGAGACACGACCGAGACCGGATACGACCAATTTCGCTTCTGGTATCACGTCGATCTGTCGCCGTTCTTCCAGAACGAGCGCGCCATGATCGGCGGCCGCGGCGAGCCGAAAACCCTGCGCGGGGTGCGCTTGCCGCGGGCGGGCGAGGTCGTGCGCGACAGCCTCGATCGCAAAGCGCTCGCGCAGGACACGGACTGGGGCGTGCACGGCAGGTTGCGCGGCGCGAGCCGCGTGTCCGGCTTCCGCCAGTTCGAGGCTGCCATCGACCTCGCGGAGGCGGGCCTTTTCGCAGGCGTGGCCTTTCCGGCTTTCATCGAGATCGAGGGCGATCCCGACATGCCGGGCGGCAAGTTCAAGGCGCGCGTGAACGAGGGCGAAATCGGCAGCGCGGCGCGGCCGATCTGGCTTCGGTTCGCACCTTGATCCACTAGAATGCGGCATGGCTGAAGCAGCGATTGCGGCGGTGTCATTGATTCTCGGCCTGGGCGTCGGATGGTTCGCCTGGGGCCGCAAGCTTGGCGAGACCTCCGATGACCTTCGCAACGAAGCCGTGCGCCGCGCAGCGGCCGAAGCGCACCTCGAGCAGGAGCGCAAGGCGTCCGACGACAAGCTGGCCGCGGTCGAAGACGCGCAGCGTCGATTGACGGACACCTTCAAGGCGCTTTCGTCGGACGCGCTCAAGAGCAATAGCACCCAGTTCCTCGAGCTCGCGCGCCAGTCGCTGGAAGTCCACCAGAACGGCGCGCAGGCCGACCTCGAGAAGCGCCAGCAGGCCATCGTCGAGCTGGTGACGCCGGTGCGCGCGAGCCTGGAGAAGTTCGAGACCAAGGTGAATGAGCTCGAGAAGACGCGCGAGGGCGCCTACGCGGGCCTCACGGAGCAGGTGAAATCCCTGCTCGCCGCGCAGACGCAGCTCAAGGCCGAGACCACGAACCTCGTGCAGGCGCTGCGCGCGCCGCAGGTGCGCGGCCGCTGGGGCGAGATCCAGCTGCGCCGCGTGGTCGAGATGGCGGGCATGCTGAACCACTGCGATTTCTTCGAGCAGATGCAGTCGGACGACGGGCGCCTGCGCCCGGACCTGGTCGTGCGACTGCCGGGCGGCAAGACCATCGTCGTGGATTCCAAGGCGCCCATCACGTCGTACATCGATGCGGCGGGGCTGGCCGACGTGGACGAGCGCAATGCCCGGCTGGCGAGCTACGCGCAGCTCGTGCGCTCGCACGTCACCGCGCTCGGGCGCAAGGCCTACTGGGACCAGTTCGATCCCAGCCCCGAGCTCGTCGTGATGTTCCTGCCGGGCGAGCATTTCTTCGGCGCGGCGCTGGAACAGGATCCGGAGCTGATCGAGTACGGCGTCGAGCAGAAGGTCATCATCGCCACGCCGACCACGCTGATCTCGCTGCTGCGCGCCGTGGCCTACGGCTGGCGTCAGGAGGCCGTGGCGCAGAACGCGAAGGAAATCAGCAACCTCGCCGCGGAGCTCTACAAGCGCATCTCGGACATGGGCGGCC
>JADMIO012784870.1_pt1 | contig 30838 bp, 30 predicted proteins | sample 8958161 | NCBI WGS metagenome assembly JADMIO01 (sample SAMN16585339, study PRJNA669376) | soil metagenome | isolation source: Crop rotation soil | place: USA: Cullars Rotation, Alabama | collected 2011 | reverse complement strand
CCGCGACAACTTGTCCACGTGGAATTCTAAGCTTAGGATCCCAATGTGCTGGAAAGCTCATGCTGATCGCCAGCCCTGCGCTGGCCGAAGAGGCGGCGGCCGCGGATGTCGGTCACGGCCTCATCGCAATCGGTGCGGGCCTCGGCTTGGGACTGGCGGCTTTCGGCGTCGGCATGGGTCAGGGCCGGGCGACGGCGGCCGCGATGGAGAGTATCGGCCGCAACCCGAATTCGGCCGATCGTCTGTTCACGACGTTCATCCTGGGTCTCGCGCTCATGGAAGCGCTGGCCCTCTACATGTTCGTCATCGCGATCTTGCTGCAGGCGAAGGTGTGACCTGCTTACGGGAGAGAGCCGTCCTGTGAGTCGGCTCTCTCCCGTCGCGTTCCCCTAGGCGCATCATCGATGACCTCGCTCATCGAGCTCGGGGCTCGCGCGGAGGCGCTCAGTCGTACGCGCCGCGCGCAAATCGTCCTCGCCCTCGCGCTTCTCGCGTTCGCGCTGCGGCACGTCACGCGGAGCATGGGCGACTTCAAGACGTACCACCGCGCGGCGCATCGCGCGGTCGCGGGCGAAACGACCTATCGCCTCGACGACGAGCATCGCTACCTCTACGCGCCGGTCGTCACGTTCCTCTTCTTTCCGCTCGCCGTGCTGCCGAGATTCCTCGGCAAGGTGCTTTGGTTCGCGTTCAACATCGTTCTCCTGGTTTCGATCTTCCGCTCGACCGTGACCCTGCTCTTCCCGGGAGAGCGGGCGCCGCCGGGGTTCTACGCGCTCGTGCTGCTGCTCTCGTTTCGCTTCATCGACAACAACATCGGGCACGGGCAGATCAACATCGTGATGCTCTGGCTCGTGCTGCGGGCGTACGTGCTCGCAGTCGAGGAGCGGCACGCTCTCGCCGGTTTCGCGATGGCCGCCGCGATCGCCACGAAGATCATCCCGATCGTGTTCCTCGTGCAGATCGTTCTCCGCCGGCAATGGCGGTTCGCGCTGTGGACGCTCGTCGGAGGCGCCGTCCTCCTGCTGATTCCCGCCGTCTGGTGGGGAGGGGCGTATCCCAGCCTCGTTCGCGATTGGATCGCGGTCGTCGTCGACCAGGCGGGGCACTACGAGATGGGCAACAAGATCAACCAGTCCGTCTCGGCGTTCGCTTACAGGCTGTTCCGTCCGTATCCGGGCGGTCATCCGTTGACCGAGCTTCCGCAGGCCACGGTCGATACGATCGTGCTCGCGCTGCACGCGCTTTTCTTCGTACCGCTAGTCGTCCTGTCGCTCCGCCTCGCCGCGAACGGACGCAGGGAGCCACAGGGACCAGGCGGGAACGAGCTCGCGCTCTATCTCCTCTATTCGACCGTCGCAGCGTCGTATTCGTGGAAATACTACTTCGTGAACCTGGTGTTCCCGGTCGGCGCCGCGCTCCGCCGTGTCGAAGCGGGCGGAGCCGAGGCTCCGCGGTTTGCCTGGGGCCTCGGGATCGTCTTCGTGCTCAACCTGCTCGCCGGCCTCGAGCTCCTCGGCAAGAAGGCGGCGACGCTCTTCCAGCTGTGGTCGTTCCACTTTCTCGCGGTCGTCGTGTTGTTCGTACTCCTCTTGGGGACCGCATATGCCGACTCCGCGCGCCGTTCGGACCCCTAGCTTCACAACTTCAGGGCGCGTCTGTTAGATAGCCCCGGTGCGGAAGCTCGTCGGCTACCTCACGCTTTGTGCGATCCTGCTGGCCGCTCCCGCGCGCGCCGGTCTGAGCGTCGTGCCGTTGCCCGAGATCCTCACGGATCCGAACGAGGGCAACACGTACGGGTTCCTGCCGGTGCTGCTCTTGCTCGACAAGAACGGCCGGCTCGAGCACATCATCGCCGACGACGTCCGCTATAACAAAATCACGGGCGTCTTTCCGGCGTTCCGGCTGTTCGGCTTCCCGACGATCGACCAGCGCTACTTCATCACGCTGCGTAAATCCGAGAAGATAGACGAAGACTACATCGCCGAGTACGAGCGGCTCGGCATGCTCGACGGCACCACGGACGTGCTGACGAACATCAGTTATTTCCAAGACTCGCGGCTGCGCTTCTTCGGCTTCGGCAACCGTACCAAGGACGACAACGAGTCGAACTACACGCAGCAGAAGTTTTCCGCTCGACTGCGGATCGGCTATCGCCCGATCGAGTACATCCAGATCGCCTGGCAAGGACGGATCGAGCAGGTCTCGATCAAGAAGGGCGGCGTGACCGACCTGCCGTTCACCGAGCAGTTGTTTGCGGGCACCGAAGGCCTCGACGGCTCGACGATCCACGGCGAGAGCTTCTCGGTCGCCTACGACGACCGCGACTCACCGACGATCACCACGCACGGCACGCTCGGCGCGGCGCACGTGGAGATCGTCGACAAATCGCTCGGCAGCTCGTCCTCGTTCTTGAAGTACGGCTTCGAGCTCCGCCGCTTCATCCCGCTCCGCGAGCGCTTCGTGCTCGCGATCCACGGCGTGCTCGACTACCTCGCGCATTCCGACGGTGCACCGTTCTACGAGCGCAGCGCGATCGGCGGCCAGAAGAGCCTGCGCGGGTTCGGCGACGACCGCTTTGTCGACGCGAACCGCTTCTTCAGCACGATCGAGCTCCGCACGCTCGCGTTCCGCCGCCAGCTCTTCGACGTCATGACCGAGCTCGAGGTCGCGCCGTTCGTCGACGCCGGAGAAGTGTTCTCGTCGGCGCGAGACTTCCCGCTCGATTCCCTGCACTACGTCGGCGGCGTCGGCTTCCGCGGCATCGTCCGGCCCCAGGTCGTCGGCTTCGTCGACATCGGTTACGGCTCGGACGGCCCCGCCGTATTCACGGGTCTGGACTACCCCTTCTAGGGAACGGGCGGCTTCACAGGCGACGCGTCGGCCGAAGAACCGGGAGCCGGCGGCGGCTTCACCAGCGCGAAGACCAGGGCATCGCGCCCCTTCGGACCCGTGCCGGCGCTGGTGAGCAGATGTTGCAGCCGCGCCTTCTGATCCTCGGGCAGACTCTCGAATTCGCTCTCCCAGAGAAGCAGGTAGGAGCGCTTACCGCCCGTGCTGCCGTCGCCGAAACCGTCCGCGAGCGGACGGATGTGCCGACGCGCGTAGAAGACCGCGCCGTAGTCGAACATGCGATAGAACGCGAGCTCGTCTTCGGGATCGACGACGCCGCGGACGCTTTCCATGAACGGTCGGAACGATCGCTGCTCGGCGAGCACGGGCTCGAAGACCTCGTCGACGATCGCCTCGCCGCTCGCGACGAATGCCACGAGTGCGGCGAAGAGCAGCGACCAGCTCCTCTGCCCTAGGCTCATCAGGAAGACGCCGAGCATCGGCATCAGCGCCGCGACGAAGAGCGCGAAGCTCGTGAAGCGCGTTCGTAGCAGCGTTTCGAGAAGCGGCAGGTTGGCTTCGTCCTTCGGATGCAGGAACCGGCCGATGAACGAGAGCGGCTCGGCGCCGAGACCGGCGGCGAGCAGGATTCCAACCACCACGACGAGGCCGAGCGCGAGCGTGACGGAGACGCCACGGAGAACGGCAGCGAGGGCCGGCGGCAACGCGAGCGGGTCCTCGACGATGCGTGCCCACCACGCGCCGAGCAGCAGCGAGACCGCGGGATAGATCGGCAGCAGGTATACCGTCCGCTTGCTCTGCGAGATCGTGTAGAAAAGGAAGACCGCGACGAACCAGACGATCGGGTAGAGATACCCGTCGGCCTCGAGCCTGCGCCGCTCCTGAACGAGGAAGAGGACGAGCGGGATCACGAAAAAGCTCCACGGCGCGAACCCGGTGAGAAAGCCGCCGACGAGGTAGAGCGGGCCGTGCGCGTGCCCCGCGCCCGTTTCCTCCGCCGCGAAGTAGCGGCCGAAGTTCTCCACCCAGAGCTGTTTGTGGACGAACGGGGCTCCGCCCTCGATGATCGCGAGCAGATACCACGTCCCCGCGAGCGCGAGCGCGGCGGCGATCCCGGAAGCGACGCGCATGGCGAGGAGACGGCGCAGATCGCCCCGCAGCGCGAGGTAGACGACGGCGACGAGCGCCGGGAGCAAAAGGCCGACGGGCCCTTTGCCGAGCGTCGCGAGCGCCATGGAGACGTAGAAGCCGGCGAGCGCGGCGGCGGACGGCCTCGGCTCGGAGACGATGCGATCGAGCGCGACGAAGGCCGCGATCAAGAACGCCGTGAGCGTCATGTCGACGCGGGCGGCCGTCGCCGCGCGCATCCACTCGAAGTTGGTCGCCAGCATGAACGCGGCGAATACGCCGGCCTGCGTGCCCCACTTCTTCACGCCGAGCCAGAAGACGAGGAGCACGGACAGCGTTGCGAGCACCGCCGACGGCAAGCGCACGGAGAACTCGTCGACCTCGCCGAGGAGAAGCGCGGAGCCTCCCGCGAGCCAGTGGAAGAGCGGCGGCTTCGAAGGCAGGTCGTGGCCGTTGCGCATCGGCAGCACCCACTGACCGTTGTGAACCTCCTCCCAGACCTCGACGGCCTCGCGAGGCTCGCCCTTCGTGTAGAACGGCGTGCGTCCGAGGCCCCAGAAGTAGAGGAAGAGCGAGAAACACAGCAGGCCGGCGGCCCAGCCGAGCGGTTTCGATTGGCTCATGAGAGCGTCGAGTCCCGGGACTAACTACTATGAGTTCGCCACGTCGTCACCGTCGACCCAGAGGATCTTCCGGTAGTCGAAGCGCATCTCCTCGAAGAGATTGTACTTCACGATCTCGAAGTACGGCGACAGGTCGAAATCTCGAGGCGTGACGAGCGGCGGGGGCTGCTTGAAGAACCGGCTGGCGCGCGTCGCGCCGCGACGGAAGAACTTGACCAGGCGGCGGCCCGACGGACTTTGGGTCTCCACGCGCTCGACCCGCGGCAGGATCGGGAAGCCGACGTTCTGGAACGCCGAGGCGATCATGCTCGAGCAGATCACGGCGGTCGGCTCGCCGCTGCCGATCGTCAACGCGCGCGCGCGAAACCGCTGCGGCACGAAGCTCACGGGGAAGAAGTAGCGCGCGAGATCGACGATGTTCTTGAGATCGTAGCGGTGGCCGACGCGGGCGATCAGCTCGTCGAGGATCCGGTCGCGGTCCTCGCGCCGGAGTGCCATCGGCCGGCAAACCCGCATGTTCTGTTGGAGGTACTTCGAGAGCGGCGAGAAGACCACGCCCTCCATCAGCGCCTCGACCATCAAGAACTCCGCCTCGTCGCCGAACTGCGCCTCGAGCTCGGCGCGGAGTGCCGGATCGCGCCGCAGCGGCTCGTCGCCGACGTAGACCGCGATGTGCGACCACGAGCTCTGCGTCAGATACTTGATCACCAAGCTGACGCGCTCGTTGCCGTCGACGAGGATGACGTCGCCCTTGCGGGCGTGCTGCTTCAGCTTGTCGAGGTCGTTCGCGACGTGCCGCGCGTAGTTCGGGAGCGGCGTCGTCAATACGCGCGTGATTTCGCGAACCAGCCAGCGCCGGGGACCGATCGGCAGACTCACGCCTCCATACTATACACCGCTATCGCCGGAGCTTCCGAACCGAAGCGAGCGCCCGCTCGGCGATCACGCGCGGATTCACGCCTTCGGCCTCGGCGGCAAAATTCAACACCATGCGGTGGTTCAGCGCGGCGACGGCCGCTTTGTCGATGTCTTCCGTTGATACGTTCGCCCGTCCGTTCAAAAGCGCGTGGACCTTGCCGGCGAGGATGAGCGCTTGGCCGCCGCGCGGGCTCGAGCCGAAGCTCACGTAGCGGTTCACGAAGTCGTCCTTGACGAGGCCCTGGACTCCGGCGTCCTGCACGAACGAGGAGCCGTCGGGATGCGTCGCGCGAACGACCGCCGCCGCGTAGTCCTCGATGTGAGGCGCGACCAGCACCTCGCGGACGATCCGCTTCAGCCATTCGAGACGCGTCGGCGCGTCTTCTCGCGAGAAGACGGGCTCGATCCGCGGCAGCTCGGCGCCGGTCGTGGTGCCGAGGATCCGTCGCATCTCGGCATGACCGGGATAGGGCAGATGAACTTTGAAGAAGAAGCGGTCGAGCTGCGCCTCGGGGAGCGGGTACGTCCCTTCCATCTCGATCGGGTTCAACGTGGCGAGCACGAAGAACGGCGGCTGCAATCGATAGGTCGTGCCCGCGACGGTGACCTGGAGCTCCGCCATCGCCTCGAGGAGCGCAGACTGGGTTTTCGGCGTCGCGCGGTTGATCTCGTCGGCGAGCAGCACGTGACTGAAGAGCGGGCCTTCGACGAAGACGAACTCGCGTCGCCCGTCCTCGCGGTCGAGGATGACCCGCGTGCCGGTGACGTCCGCGGGCATGAGATCGACCGTGAACTGGATCCGGTTGAAGCTCAGGTTCAGCGCCTCGCCGAGCGAGCGAACGATGAGCGTCTTGCCGGTGCCCGGTACGCCTTCGATCAGCACGTGGCCGCCGGCGAAGAAAGCGACGAGGATCTGTTCGAGCACGTTCTCGTGCCCGATGATGACGCGAGACACCTGCTCCTTGATTCTGTGGAACGACTCGCGGAACTCCGCGATCAGCTTTTCACCGGAATCCACGTTCGCGTCCTCCGCGTTGCGGCTCGTCACGGCGGGCTATCCTCTTCGCTCGTTCGATTGAAAATCCGCTGCACGACTTTTTCGTATTCGACGGGTACCTGCGCGCGTCGTATCGCGTCGTCGAGGCGCTGATCGGGAGCGAGACGCCCGTCGGGCCGAGCGTCGAGATCGCTCGCATCGCCCGTCGCGTTCGGATCGCCGGCGCGCAGCGCATCGAGATCGAGCGCGAACGACCCGGAATGCTTTCCGCCGCCTTCCTTTTCGCCGTAGAGGCCGTCGACGTCGCCGCCCGCTCCGGCGCCGCCTCCGCCGCTCGTTCCCGCACCACCTTTGCCCGATGACTTGCTGGTCGGGCCCTGTTGCGGCTTTCCGCTCTGCGCGGGTGGGAGCATCTTCGGCGCGTCGCCGCGGGCGAGCTGCGACGCCGGCGGCGCTTCGCTCGCGCCCGCCGCCTTTGCGTCCGGAGCCGGAGCGGCTTTGGCTCCGGCTCCGCGTTCGCCGGACGGTTTCGGCACGTTTGGACCGGCGGGCATGGACCGCACCGGGCCTCCGTTGTCCATGCGCTCCGAGCCGACGATCGCGGGGCCGCCCTTGTCGTCCTTCACGGGAGCGGTCTTCTTCGGATTGTGGCCGGCGAAATACTGTGACGACTCTTTGCCGACGATCGCCTGGCGAATCGCCTCGGGAAAATCAGTCCAGCCGAACGACGGCGGGGAATTCTCCTGCGATCGCTCCTCGCCGCCGTTTCCGGAGTCGTCGCCCGCGGGCGAAGGCAGACCGGCGATCTCCTCCGGCGAGTTCGCGCCCGCGCTGCTCACCGTTCGGGGAATCTGTAGCCAGGCGACGAAAAACGTGACGAGCGCGATCGCGAAGAACCACGCGCTTCGCGGCGTCTTCCGCGGCACGAAGCGCTGCGCCTCCCAAACGGGCATCAATCGCAGGTTCTCGCGGAGCAGAAATGCCCAGAGCCGCGATGTTCGCGAGGCGACGGTCGCGGTGGCGAGCGTCGAAAGGCGCTCCTCGAGGCGCGCGCGCCCGTCGATCGCGCGTGCCGCGCTGGCCGCGGACATCCACGATCGCCTCGCGCGCGCCACGCTTCGCCAGACGATTCCAACGCACGCGGCCAAGACGACCCAGGCGGTCACCGCGAAGCTCTTCGGCCCGAGACGAAACGCGAGGAGAATCAGGCTCGCGCAGCCGAGGAAAGCGATGCCCGTCGCGACGAAAGCGCCGTCGAGCAGTGCGAATCGATTCGCGCGGAAGCGAACGTCCCGCGTTTGGCCCCGGATCTGCTCGATCGCGTGATCGACGGGGCTCTCGTTCGAGCGAAACGGCAGCGACGCGTCGGACATCCTCGTCTGGTTCATAGCGAGCCAAAGATTCGATTGAAAGCCACATCCCCGTGCGTTACGATCCCGAGCGTCTCGAGGCGCGCCAGCACAAATGGCATCGGAACGAGCGATCTCCGAACGCATCCTCAACGTTCTCCGGCCCTATGCCTCGAACTGGAGCGGAACGCTCAGTCGAGGTGATCTCGTGATCCCGCAAGCGGAAGTTCCGCGCCTCGTGCGCGAGATCCTCGGCTGCGTGCAGGAGATCGTCGAGCGCCACGGGGAGGCCGCCGATCTCGACGTCTTCCAGGCGTTGATGGCGGGCCGCAGCGCCCCATCGGTACAGGATCAGCTGAGTGAGCTGCGGCGACGCTTCCTGATCCTCACCCGCTGAGCGGCGCGACTGCAATATGAGCCGCAAGCGCCCCTGGCTCACGCAGAGCCCGGGAGTCGACGCGGAGTTCAGCGTCGCCCGCTATCTCGGCCATCTCGCGCGCTCCACGTTCGCGTCGACGAAGGACCCGCGCACGTTTCCTCGCAGTTGTCCCGCCGCGGGTGAGATCGGCATCACGTGGGTCGGCCATGCGACCGTTCTCATCGAGCTCGACGGCGTCGCGATCCTCACGGATCCCGTGCTGTCGTCGCGTCTCTTCGTGCTGCCGCGCCTCGTCGCGCCGGGCTTGCCGGAAGGGGGCCTCCCCGACCTCGATCTCGTGCTGGTCTCGCACGGGCACCACGATCATCTCGACTTGCCGACGCATCGCCGATTGCGGAAGCGAGACACGGTCGCGGTGGTCTCGAAGAATCTCGCGGATCTCCTCGAAGGCTCGGGCTACGAGCGCGTCGTCGAGCTCGGCTGGGCAGAGAGCTTCTCGCACAAGGGCGTCAAGGTCACGGCGCTCGGAGTGAACCACTGGGGCACTCGTGGCCTCTTGCCCGACAAGCGGGGCTACGGGGGATTTCTCGTGGAGGGCGCGTCCGGATCGGTCTTCTTTCCCGGCGACACCGCGTACACGCCGCTCTTTCGCGAGTACGGGAAGCGCTTCTCGATCGACGTCGCGGTGCTGCCGATCGGCGCGTACATGCCGCCGTCGTTTCGGCGCGTGCACATGAACCCGCAAGACGCGTGGCAGGCGTTTCTCGACTTACGGGCCACGCATCTCGTGCCGATTCACTGGGGGACGTTCGTCCTCTCTTACGAGCCGACGGACGAGCCACCGCGATGGATACGCGAGCTCGCGGAGAAATCGGGACTCGCCGACCGCCTAGCGCTGCTCGATCACGGCGAAAGCCGGATCTTCGCGACCTAGTTGGCGGCGGGCGGTCCGGTGTCCAGGCCGCCGTCCGGCGACGAGGGCTGCGCTGGTTGAACGTCTTCCTGAGCAGCCGCGGGGCCTTCTTCGGGTGCTTCCGAAGCCGGCGCCGGAGCGGTCTTCGCGGCCCCCGAGGACTCGAGCGGCGGCGGGCGGAGCTCCCGCATGCGCTTCTCGAGCGCCTGCAGGTGATCCTTCAACACGTTGTTCGCGCCCTTTCCCTTGTTGAGCTCGCGGCGAAGTGACGCGACGACCTGGCGAAGCTTCTCGTTCTCCTGGGTGAGCCGTTGCGAGTTCTCGTAGCTCTTCGCGACTTCCTGGCGGAGCGCCGTGACCGCTTCGGTCAGCATGTCGATCTGACGATCGCGCACGTCGTTCGACGTCATGACCGGCGGCGCTGCCGGCGTCTGCAGAGAGCTCGCCGAGGGCGCCGGTGAATACGGCATCTCGGTCGGAGGAACCGGCGCCGATCCGATGCCGACCGTCGACATCGGCGGCCGCTGGGGAACGGCTCGCGGCGCGACTCCTTCCTGAAGAACCGTCCGCGTAGTGACGCCCGGAGCGCTCTGCCGAATCGGCCCTGCGGGCGGCTCTGGACCGAGGCCGGGAAGCGTCCCGCTGCACGCCGAAACGATCGTCGCGAGCGCGATCCATCTGGGAACGCTACGTGCCACTGCGGTCGGGTGGTATGTGAATCCGCGCGGATTATCCAGAGCGGCGGAAAACCCAGAGAAAGAGGCCGTGCGGCTTGCCGTCCTCCCACTCTCGACAGGGCGTTCGCTCGCCGACGAAGCCGCGCGCGCGAAGCGTCGCGAAGAATTTCTCGGCGTCGGAGCGAAAGGCGTCGGTCAGGTGGATCTCGCCGTCTTCTGCGAGGTGACGGACGAGAAAATCGCAGAGCGGCAGATAGCTCCCTGGATCGTAGACGAGCTCGGCGCAGAGGATGACGTCGAACTGTGTGTCGAGCGACGAGCGCGTGAAGTCGAGCGTCTCGAAGCGTGTGGCCTGCAGCAGGTTTCGCTCGGCGCTCGCCCGCACGAACTCGAGCGCCGCCGGCTCGCGGTCGGCGAACACGACGGAGGCACCCTTTGCGGCCGCCACGAGCCCCGGAAGTCCGAGCCCGCAGCCGAGGTCGAGCACCCGCAGGCCGGCGATCGCGTCCGACTCCGCGATCCGCCGCGCGAGAGCTCGGGCGCCGATCCAGAGGTGTGCCCAGTACGGCGGCTCGGGCACGAGGTCGTCGCGAAGCAACGCCTCGCGATCGACGAGGTCCTCGATGCGCGCGACCTGATAGAGCGAGACCGCCACGTTCTCGTGCGTGAATTTGACGAGCGCCGTGGCGTAACCCGCGATCCGGTCGGTGAAGCTTTCCTCGGTCATCGCGACTGTACTAGGACGTTCCCACCGCAGGATGGACTATCAGGGGCGAGTGGCGATCGTCACCGGGGCTTCGTCCGGAATCGGACGCGAGGTCGCGATCGACATGGCGCGGCGGGGCGTGCGCACCGTCGCCGTCGCTCGTCGCGAGACCGAGCTCGCCGCCACGCTCGACGCCATGCGAGAACACGCCGAGGGCGAGATGCTCGTCGGCGACGTCGCGAGCCTCGACACCGCGGAGCGTGCCGTGGCGGTCGCCCGCGAGCGGTGGCAGCGGCTCGACTTCCTCGTCAACAACGCGGGGATCAGCAAGCGGAAGCACATCTTGACCGTCACGCCCGCCGAGGCCGAGGAGACCGTTCGCATCAACCTGCTCGGACCGATCTACATGATCCTCGAATCGCTGCCGCTCATGCTCGAGCGGAAAGAAGGCTACATCGTGAACGTCTCGTCGATCGCCGGAAAGATCGGCAATCCGCGCGAGGCCATCTACTCGGCGACGAAGTTTGGGCTCGCCGGACTCTCGGAGACGCTCTACTACGACCTGCATCGCCGCGGCGTTCACACGATCCTCGTCAATCCGGGGCCGATCGCGACCGAGATCTGGGACAAGATCGAATCGCCCGCCGCGTACCGGGGCAAGTTCTATCCGCCGAGCGACGTTTCGAGCGCGATCTTCGAGGCGATCGACAAGCGCCGCCACGAGCGGACGATTCCGCGGCACATGGGTGCCGTAGCGGTGCTGAAAGCCCTGTTTCCCGGCCTCATCCGCCGCGGCACGGATCGATTCGACCCCGACGATCCGACGCGCCCGCCGGGCCGTGCTTGACGCTCACGCGCGGTGTGCGATAGCGACGCTCGCGTCATGCACGTCACCGACTTGAAGGCCGTCGTCGTCGCGACCTCGGATCTCGAAGGCGCGGTCGCCGCGTTTCGCGAAACGTTCGGTTTTTCGATAACCCGACGTGGTGCCAGCACGTGCCTCGGGATCGGCGCCGCCGAGATCGAGATGAGCCCGTCGGCCCAGGCAGCCGGTTTGCACGAGCTCGTGCTCGAGGTCGACGACCTGGCGGAAGCGCGAAAGGCGCTCGCCGCGCGCGGTGTCGCCACGGAAGACGGCACCGGGTCCGACGGCCGAGCACTCGTGCGTCTGCGCCCGAGCGATACCCACGGCGTGCGGCTCGCGCTCATCGAGCGCTGATCTCGCGCGCGCGGCGGGACGATGGCCTCCGCGACTCCAGTCGAAGCTCTGTACGAAGCCGCGGGATTGACGCCGCTCTGGCAGACGCTCACGAGCGTGCTGCTGCTCGCTCTGACCGGCGGTCTCTGGGTCGCGATCCGCGAGAACGCGATCTACCGCCGCTTCGGGGGAGCGCTCGCGTTCGTCGCGATCGTCTTCACCGCGGAAGCGATCATCGCGTGGCTGCCGCCGAGCTCGAACGTGGGCATGGCGATCCGGGCGGTCGCGCTCCTCGGTTCGCTCTTCGCCGGGGTGCGAGCGCTGGTCATCGTCGCCGACATGTCGGCACGCCGGCGACAGAGCGACTTCTCGACGATCTTCCGCGATCTCGCCACGCTTCTCGCGTACGGCGTGATGATCCTCGTGGTTGCGAGGCTCGAGCTGAACGTCGACGTCACGCCGCTCCTCGCCACCTCCGCTCTCGTCACGGCGGTCATCGGTCTCGCGCTCCAGGAGACCCTCGGCAACGTGTTCAGCGGTCTTTCGCTCCAGCTCCAGCAGCCGTTCGAGCCGGGTGACTGGGTTCGCTTCGGCGCGCACCTCGGCCGCGTGCAGGGCATCGGTTGGCGTTCCACCCGCCTCGTCACCCGCTCGCTCGAGCTGCTCGACGTGCCGAACGCCGTGCTCGCCCGCGAGGTGATCACGAACTATCGCGGCAGCGCGATCGGTGACGAGCTCTTCGTCGGCCTCTCCTACGACGCGCCGCCGAATCGCGTGAAGGAGATCGTGCTCCGCGTGCTCTACCACAGCGGGGACGTCGCCAAGGCACCTCGTCCCGACGTCTGGGTCGTCGATTACGGCGACTTCGCGGTCAAATACCGCATCCGATTCTGGATGCTCGACTATTCGCGGCAGGACCAGGTGCGCGACGAGATCATGTCGAGCCTCTGGTACGCGCTGCGGCGAAACGGCATCGACATCCCGTATCCGATCCGCACGCTCCATCTGAAACAGATCTCCGAACAATCCGGCCGACGCGACGACCGCAAGCGGGATCTCGTGACGGCGCTCCGCCGCGTGGACTTCCTCGCCGAGCTCGCCGAGGACGAGCTCGCCACGCTCGTGCCGAACCTCTTCGAGGTCGAGTTCGGCCGCGGCGAGGTGGTCTGTCGCGAGGGTGAGAGCGGCGACACGTTCTACGTCGTACAGCGCGGAGTCGTCGAGGTTTACGCACGACAAACCGGCGGACAGGAGACGCACGTCGCCGATCTCGAGGCGCCCGCGTTCTTCGGGGAGATGTCGCTGCTCACTGGCGAGCCGCGAGCGGCGACGGTGCGGGCGAAGAGCGACGCCCGCCTGCTCGTTCTCGAGCGCGAAGGCTTCGAGAACCTGTTTCGCTCCCGGCCTTCGGTTGCCGAGGCGGTGTCGGTCGTGCTCGCGCGCCGACAGAGCGAGCTCAGCGAGCTTCGCGAGCAGCAGACGACTGCCGAAACGGAGGAAAGCCAGTCCCGCCGGCTCTTGCTAAAGATGCGCGCGATTTTCGGCTTTTAGGGACCCCGGCTCCTTCTTGCGGCTGGACGACCTACTCGGAGCGCTGCTACAAAGAGCGAAGCACTCCAAGGAGGGTTGGAGAGCTCCACGCGTGATTCGATGGCTGAGACGTCGACAAAGCTCGTGACTCCTTCAATTCCAACCGTGTTCATCGTCGATGACGACCCGGGCGTCTGCAAGCTGTGGCGGATGCTGATCGAGTCGGCGGGTCTCGCGGTGAAGACCTACGCGACCGCGACCGAGTTCCTGTCGGACTACGAGCCCGAGCAGCCCGGCTGCCTGGTGCTCGATGTGCAACTACCGGACGTGAGCGGCCTCGAGCTGCAGCGCAAGCTCTCGAACGAGCTGGCCGCGCTGCCGATCATCTTCGTCTCCGGTTACGGCAACGTTCCGCTTGCAGTCTCCGCGATGCGCGAGGGCGCCGTCGATTTCCTCGAGAAGCCGATCAGCGCGCGTCTGCTCCTCGATCGCGTCCGCGAGGCGATCGAGACCGACCGGACGACGCGAGAGCAGCGCCACGAGAAGCTCCGCGCCACCGACCTCATGAAGCGGCTGACGCCGCGCGAGACGCAGGTGATGGAGTTGGTCTCGAGCGGCCGCACGAACAAGGAGATCGCGAGCTCGCTCACGCTCTCCACGAAGACCGTCGAGGTCCACCGCGCGCGGATCATGGAGAAGCTGAAGGTTCGCTCGGTCGCCGACCTCGTACGCCTGCGCGTCGCGAGCGGCGACGGCAAGAGCTGAAGCCGCGGCGCCCGGGCCGCCGGTCCGGCGGGCGGGTGCGAAGCGCTTCTCGCGAAGCGCTTCGCCGTATCGAGGTGGGATCGCGGCGGGACGGTCCTTCATTCGAAGAGGCGTAGCTCGAGCGGATTGTTGACGACGGCGCTCGCCGAGGCGCGCGCCGGTGCGACCGCGATCTTGCCGGCCGCGGCGTAGGTGATTCGAAGCGAGGATCTCGGGCGGGCGGCGAACACGCACGAAACGTCGTGCGTCTCCTCCGGCACGAGCGTCGGTGACGAGGCGCCACATGCGGGAAGCGCCGCGCCGGCGCCGTCGGACCAGAAGTAACGAACGTCCGAGCGCGGTGACACGAGCGAGCGCGACAGGCAAAGCTCGCCTTCACACTCCTCCCACGCGTGGTGGATCATGCGATGGCGAAGACGGACGACCGCCGAGGCGGGCTCGTACGCGACCGCGAGTTGCAGCGACTCGCCGCGAAGCTCGATGCCGCCGGGTGTGACACGCGACTCCAGCCAGTGGAGCAGCGGGGGCTCGACGCGAATCTCGCTCGCGCTCCGACCCCGGTCACGTCGCAAGAGACGCGTGAAGATCTCGCCGAGGACGTACTCGTTCGGCGAAACGGGACCGTCGCTCCGCAGATGCTTCTCCGCCTCGAAGAGCTCGTCGTCGGAGACGATTGCGCCGGTCGCCTCGCGGTAGAGCACGTTCGCCGCTTCGCTCGGTGTCAGTCGGCTCGACGACAGCCAGCGCGCGGCGACGGCGTTCATCGCGAATGTTCGCGTCGAGAGCGCCGGCGTCGTCGCGAGCAGCAAGAGCGCGATCGTCGTCGCCTTCATGGGCGATACCCGTTCGTCGGCGCCGTCGCGATTCCATGGCGGATGATTCGCCGCTGCAGGCTCTGGCGGGTGAGCCCGAGGATTCGCGCCGCGGCCATCTTGTTGCCGGCCGTCGAGACGAGGGCGCGCAGAATGTGCGCGCGCTCGACGGCGTTCACGCTCAAGAGAGGGGGCGCATCGCTCGTGCGGGCTTCGGGCGCCGGCGGGGCGAGTGCGAGGTCGGACGCTTCGATCGTCGACGTCGCAGCGCCGAGCACCGCGACCTCGATCGCCTGACGGAGCTCGCGGATGTTGCCGGGCCAATCGTGACCGAGAAGCGCGAGGCGCGCGTCGGCGGAAAGCTCGATGCGGCCTCGCCGGAAGCGCAGCGCCGCACGTGCGGCGAAGAGCTCGGCGAGCGGCAACACGTCCGCGCGTCGCTCGCGGAGGGTCCGCAGCGAAAGCTCCGAGCCGCGCAGTCGGTAGTAGAGGTCGGCACGAAATCGGCCGCGCGCGATCTCTCCGCCGAGGTCGCGATTCGTCGCGGCGACGATGCGACAGGCGAGCGGACGCGGCTGCGTTGCGCCGATCCGTCGCACGCGATGCTCTTCCAGGACGCGCAGCAGCTTCGCCTGCGCCGCGAGCGGGAGCTCGCCGATCTCGTCGAGGAAGACCGTGCCGTCGCCCGCGGACTCGAAGAGACCGGGACGGTCCGCCGTGGCGCCGGTGAACGCCCCGCGGGTATGGCCGAAGAGCTCACTTTCGAGAACGCTCTCCGGAAGCTCGGCGCAGTTGATCGTGAGATGAGCGCGCTCGCGGCGCCGGCCGAAGACGTGGAGGCCGCGCGCGACGAGCTCCTTGCCGGTGCCCGAATCTCCGAGGATCAGCACCGGGAGCGTCTCGGAGGCCAGGCGTACGAGGCGATCGAGGAGGCGCGACGTGTCGTTCCAGGCGCCGACCCAGCCGAGGCACGGCCGGCGCCGATCATCGAACGGCACGAGCCAGTGGTCGTCGACCCGGAGACTTCCGCCCGCCGCGAGGTGACGGACGTTCGCGGCGAGCTCGTCCGTCGGAGCCAGCTCGCGCGCGACTTCTTCGACCGCCGAGCGCGCAATGAGAACGACGCCCCCCGCGCCGTGTTGGGTAGCGGCGATCGCGGAGATCGGCTCCTCGTGCTCGTGAAGCGTCGCCGTCGACCACAGCGCGTCGAGCGGCAGCGTCTCGGCCGGCGCCGGCAGCTCGACCTCTGTGGAGCGCTCAGCGGCGATCAGCGCCGCGCGAAAGTCGCGGCGGATCTCGTGTGCGCCGCAGAGTGGGATCCATCGGAGTCGGGCTTCGTGCACGTACGCCGAAATAGCGATAACCGTGCCGCCGGGCGCCGCGGCCGGACACGTCGTGCGAACGCGCACTTCCGCTTGCGCGCCGGCCGCGACGTTACAGGCGCTGAAACGTCTCGCTCGAAGCCGCTACAGCTTGTAACGCGTCATCCGCCGCCAGAGCGTCACGCGCGAAAGGCCGAGCTCGCGCGCAGTCTCCTCACGGCTCCAGCGGTTGCGCTCGAGAGCCGCGACGATGCGCTGGCGTTCGTCCTCAGGCGATTCCTCGACGGCACCCGACGTCATCAGGCTCTCGTCGACGACCGGATCGGTCGAGTTGACGAGCGTTCGCTCGACCAGGTTCTCGAGCTCGCGGACGTTTCCCGGCCAGGGGCGACGTGCGAGCGCTGCTTGCGTCTCCTCGGAGAGCTTGCCGAAGCGCGTCCCGGCGCGGCGATTGAACCGCTCGATCGCGTAGTCGACGAGCAGCGGCACGTCCTCGCGCCGCTCGCGCAGCGGCGGCACGTGAATGCGGAGCACGTCGAGGCGGAAGAACAAGTCCGCGCGGAAGAGTTTCTGCTGCACCAGCCGGGAGACCTCTTGGTTCGAGGCGGCGATGACGCGCGTGTCGAAGCGGACCCAGCGGCTCGAGCCGACCGGTTTGAATTCGCGCGACTGCAGCACGCGGAGAAGCTTCACCTGCGGTCCCGGCGCGAGATCCTCGATCTCGTCGATCAGGAGCGTTCCGCCGTTCGCGCTTTCGAGAAGCCCCTTCCGGTCGGCGAGTGCGCCGGTGAAAGCGCCGCGGGTATGGCCGAACAGCTCGCTTTCGAACACGCTCTCGGCGATCTCCGCACAGTTGACCGCGACGAACGGCCCGCGGCGTCGCGCCCCGGCGTCGTGAATCGCGCGAGCGACGAGCTCCTTGCCGGTTCCGGTATCGCCTTCGATCAGCACCGTCGCCGTCGAGGCGGCGGCCTTGCGGATCGCGGCGCGGACCTGCTCGACGGCGCGACTCGTCCCGACGATCGCCGGGGCGTCATCCTTGCGAGCGGCGGTCGTCGGCGGCGGAAGAACCTCGGGACACGCCTCGGCGATGACGCTCGGCAGCGTGTCGAGGTAGTTACGCTTCTTCACGACGTAGTTGACCGCGCCGCCCTTCAACGCTTTCGCGCAGATCTCGGCGGAATCGGCGGAGGTGAGAAACACGACCGGCAGGTTCGCGTGACGTGCACGGATGTCCTTCAGCACGTCGAGACCGTCGCGATCCGGAAGCGAGTAGTCGAGCACGACGACGTGCACGGGCCGATTGTCGAGCAGCGAGAGCGCGCGGTGCGCGTTCGGCGCGCGCAGCACGTGGTGTCCCTTGGCAAGCGATCTCTCGATCAGCTCCGCGTGGGAATTGTCGTCTTCGACCAGAAGGATGTTCATTTGGGCCTCCGTCTCGGGATGTGGACGGTGCCGAGGGCAGCGCGAAAAATACGGGCGCACGTTCCGCGTTGTCAACGAAATTTTACGCGACCCTGTGAGGCAAATCGTTTCATGTGCGCGCCGGCCGCGTTTGACACGCGTTCGAGGAGATCGCTAGGACAGTCGGTCGCTTCGAGGCGCTCGATGAAGTTCGGCATCCACACGGGTCCGCAGAACTGTACGTACGACGATCTTCGTCGCGCCTGGCGGATCGCCGACGACTCGGGTTTCGAGTGGGTCTCGGTGTGGGATCATTTTTATCCCGCCCTGACGGATCCGAAGGGCACGTGCTTCGAAGCGGTGTCGATCATGACCGCGCTCGCCGCCGAGACGCGGCGCGTGCGCGTCGGCTGTCTCGTGTTCTGCGCGGCGTATCGGAGCCCCGCGGTGCTGGCGAACGCCGCGGTGACGATCGACCACGTGAGCGGCGGTCGGCTGGAGCTCGGCCTCGGCTGTGGCTGGAGCCAGGCCGAGTTCGAGGCGTACGGAATCCCGTTCCTGCCGATCAAGGATCGGCTCGATCAGCTCGAGGAGATGGCGCAGATCGTGCGCTCGCTCTTCGAGAACGAGCAGACGACGTTTCACGGCAAGCACTTCCAGGTGACCGATGCGTATTGTTTCCCGAAGCCGCTGCAGGGGCGGCCGCGCATCTGGCTCGGCGGCGGCGGCGAGAAGCGCTTCCTGCGCATGGTCGCGCGCTACGCCGACGCGTGGAACGTTCCGTTCATCGGTCCCGACGTCTACGCCGAGAAGAACCGCATCCTCGACGACTGGTGCGCGCGCGAACATCGCGATCCGAAGAGCGTGCTCCGAACGGTGAACCTCGGGCTCGCGATGTCGCGCGACGAAGCGGCCGCACGGAAGAAGCGAGCGGGCCTCGAGCAGCAGTTCGGCGCGTTCCTTCCGATGGTCGAGCCCGGCATGCTGGTCGGCACGCCCGAGCAGGTGATCGACCGCATCCGCGCCTACGAACGGGCGGGAACCGAATGGACGATCGTTGCGCTGCGTGCGCCGTTCGATTGGGAGAGCCTCGAGCTCTTCGTCGAGCATGTGTTGCCGGCGTTTCGCTGAGGAGGAGACATGGCGGAGAGCTGGAAGCACGATTTCATCGAGGCCAACGGCATTCGATTCCACTACGTGACCGCGGGCGAGGGGCCGCTCGTCGTGTTGCTGCACGGCTTTCCGCAGTTCTGGTACGCCTGGCGGCACCAGATCCCCGAGCTCGCGAAGCGCTTCCGGGTGGTCGCACCGGATCTTCGGGGATACGGAGACACGGACAAGCCGCCACGCGTCGCCGACTATCGAACCGGCGTGCTCGCCGCGGACGTCGCGGCTCTCGTGAAGGCCCTTGGCCACGAGAAGGCGCACGTGGTCGGTCACGACTGGGGCGGCGGCGTCGCGTGGATGACCGCGCTCGAGCAGCCGCAGGTCGTCGACAAGCTCGCCGTGCTGAACTGCCCGCACCCGAAGCCGTTCTCGAAGGCGCTGCGCTCGAATCTCCGTCAGCTCGGACGCAGCTGGTACATGTTCTTCTTCCAGATCCCTTGGCTCCCCGAGGCAATCGTGCGGCTGAACCCCGATCAGGCGGCGGAGCGTTTCTTTCGCGGCATGGCGAAGCGAAAGGATGCGTTCAGCGACGAAGACATCCGTCAGTTTCGCGACGCGATGATGAAGCCCGGAGCGCTGACGGGGATGGTGAACTACTATCGCGCAACGTTCCGAAACGTTGCCGCGATGCGCGAGCTCGATCGCTCGACGACGAAGATCTCCTCGCCGACGCTTCTCATCTGGGCCGAGGACGACATCGCGCTCGGCAAGGAGCTCACCTACGGCATGGAGCCGCTGTTCTCGAGCTCTTTCCGGATCGAGTACGTGCCGAATTGCAGCCATTGGGTGAACGAGGAGCAGCCGGAGCGAGTGAATCGGTTGCTGCTCGACTTCCTGGCCGGTTAGAGAGACGGCATGACGTTCGAGATCCGGCGCATGACGCGCGACGACATTCCCGAGGTCGGCCGCATCGGCGTCGAGGCGTTCAACGATCTGATGGCGCGCCACAACCGGCCGCCGCTCTATCCCGATCCGCAAGTCGGGCCGCTCGCGGCCACGGCGTATTTGTCGATCGACCCTGATTGCTCGCTCGTCGCGACCGACGGAGACCGCATCGTCGGCTCCGTGTTTTATCGCCGGCGCGGCGACACCGTGTCGGTAGGACCGGCGACGGTCGCGCCCGCCGCGCAAGGGAAAGGCGTCGGCACGAAGCTCTTCCAGTCGGTCATCGAGCGCGAGCCGAATGCCGGCTCGATCCGCATCATGCAGGATTCGCTGAACCTCGCTTCGTTCGAGCTGCTCGCGCGCATCGGATTCGCGCTCGGCGAGGAAGTCGCGATGTTCACGCTGCCGGCGGGATTTCGCGAGGATCACGACGTCGAATCGGCGGTGCGCGTCGCGCGCGGCGAGGACCTGAACGAGATCCTGACGATGGACCGGCGTCTCTTCGGCTCCGATCGCCGGCGCGACTTCGAGTTCCTGCGACGCTTTGGGAAGATCCTCGCCCTCCACGAAGGCGGCTCGCTGCAAGGCTACCTCGCGCAGATGCCGACGCCAGGGCGCACGATGCTCGGTCCCGGCGGCGCCGACTCGGGCGAAGCGCTGCTTCGCCTCGTTCGTCATGCGGTCGGAGAGACTCTCGGCGAGCTCTCGCTCATTCTTCCCGCGCGCAGTCACGAGAGCGTGAAGCCGCTCTTCGCGCTCGGCTTTCGTCTCGTCGGTCTCTCGAACCTGATGTATCGCGGCCGCTGGCAGCCGCCGTCCGGCGCTTACGGATATTCCCTATTTCCCGAGAGTCACTGAAACTGTAGTGTCCCGCGCCGATGATCACCTTGACGCAATTCGCGGCGTCGCCGCTCTGCGCCGAGATCCGTCGGGCGCTGCGCTTCAAGGGTGTCGAGTTCCAGGCGTTCGAGTGGCCGATTGCCGAGCTCGGGGCCCTCGGCCTTCAGGCGGAAAGCGCGACCGGCGGTTTGCCGATCCTGCAGATCGACGGCGGCGAGAAGATACGTGACACGGCGACGATTCTGCTGGAGCTCGAAAGCCGTTTCCAACGGCCGCCGCTCGTGCCCGAGGTTCCGAGCGAGCGTGCGCAGGCGATGCTGCTCGAGGGCTGGGCATCACAAGGGCTCTATTTCTATGGCCTCGCCGCGCGATTCTCGCCGCAAGAGGTGGACGCGAGCATCCAGCGGGTCCTAGTCTCGGCGAGCGACGTATACGAAGCGGCTCGCGAGATCATCGTGGAGCGCTTGCAGAAAGTGCTGATCGTTCACGGGCTCGGCACGCAATCGGCCGAGTGGCTGCTCGGCTATCTGCAACGTCTGACCGGCGCCGTCGAGGATCTGCAGCAAAAGACGGGCTTCGTGGTCGGCTCCACGATCACCATCGCGGACATCGCGATCGCGTCGCAGCTTACGGAGATCGGTCGCACTGCCGTCGGTCGCCAGATCCTGGAGAGCCGCCCGGCGCTCGCCGAATACGTGCGCCGCATCGACCAGCTGGCGCCTTCCGACTGAGCGCTCCAGCGTTTCAAGCGGCGACGAACTTCTTCGTCTCCTGCAACAAATCGCGCGTTCCGGAGGAAGCGGGACCGGCGATCTCGCCGTACCCACCGGCACTTTTCAGGGGCACGGCGTTTGCTCTCTCTACAGGTGTGGAACCACGACGGAAAGTGCTGCTCGTCGACGATCACGAATCGATTCTCGTCGTTCTCGAGAGGTTACTCGCCGGCCCGTGCCTCGAGTTCCTCCGCGCCGCGTGCGGCGAGGAGGCGCTGCGGTTGGTGAGGAGCGAGCATCCCGACGTCGTGTTGCTCGACGTCTGCATGCCGGGGATGGACGGCCTCGAAGTCTGCGACGCGATCAAGAGCGACCCGGATCTCGCCGGCACGCGCGTCATCCTGATGAGCGCGATCTTGAGCGCGAAAGGGCTGCGTGACGGCGAGGAAGAAGTCGGCGCCGACGGTTATCTCGGAAAGCCGTTCGATCCCGACGCGGTTCGCGCGGGCGTCCACGCGATGCTGGCTCTCGAGCGCGGCCGATCGCCGGAGCACTGATCCGTCGCTGGCCTCCACTCGCGGTGCGGGATAGAAATGGAGCACTTTGGCGAGGCCCGAGAAATACACGATCGCATCGATCCAGCCGGTCGGGCGCTATGCGCTCGGCGTCAACTGGCAAGACCAGCACGAGAGCATCTTCCCGTTCGCGAACCTGCGCCGTTCCTGCCCGTGCAACGATTGCCGGCGAGCCGAATCCGGGAAGCCAGAGCCGGCGGAGCCCGCGAGTAGACTCGAGAGCGTGCAACGGATCGGCGACGCGAGCGTGATGCTCGCCTGGGCCGACGGTCACGAGACGCTCTACTTACTCGAAGAGCTTCGCGATCTCTGCGGCTGCGCCCACTGCAAGGGTGAGCCGAACTACCCGATCACCGGGCAATAGCTACATCCACGCGCCGCCGTCGATCCGATAGATCTTGCCGGTGATCCACGAAGCGTCGTTCGACGCGAGGAACACCGCGAGCTTGCCGATCTCCTCGGGGGTGCCGGCCCGCTTCAGCGGAATCCCGGCGAGCATGAAGTCCTCGCCGAGTGCCTTGCCCATGCGCTCGCCCATGTCCGACGACACCCAACCCGGGGCGATCGCGTTCACGCGGATTCCCTCGGGAGCGAGCTCGCGGGCGAGCACCTTGGTGAGCGCGTTCACGCCCGCCTTCGCCGCGTAATACGGAGCACCGAACGGCGCGCACATGTCGGCTCCGACCGACGAGACGAAGATCACGCAGCCCCGCTTGCGCTCGAGGAGCTTCGGGACTCCGGCGCGGCAAGTATAGAAGGCGCCATTCAAATCGACGCCGATCACGCGATGCCATTCCTTCGGGTCGAGTGTGGCGACCGACGCCGGACGCGACGCCACGCCGGAATTCGCGACCAAGATGTCGATTGCGCCGAGCTCTCGGACGGCGGTCTCGACCATGCCCTCGACGGCTGCGTAGTCGCCGACGTCGGCCTGGGCGACGGCCGCCCGGCGGCCGAGCGAGCGGACTTCGCTCGCGGTCTGCTCGGCGGCATCGCGCTCCTTCCGGTAGTTGACGACGATGTCGGCCCCCTCGCGCGCCATCTCCAGGGCGATGCCGCGCCCGATGCCCCGTGAGCCGCCGGTCACGAGCGCCACCTGTCCGTCCAACTTTCCCATGCTTCTCCCTGCGTTTGGCGGCGTTCCCGCGAGTTTCCGATGCCTTGTAGCGGCGCCTAGCACATTCTAGGATACGTGTCTCCCGATGGACCCGAAGAGACCTACGGTACCTCTCGCCGTGGCCACGATCGGTTGATTCGCGCACGATGGATGATCTCCTCCGGTCCTACCTGAACCTCGCGCTGGCGCTCGGCCTGCTGGTCCTGAACGCGTTCTTCGTCGCGGCCGAGTTCTCGATCATCAAGGTCCGGGCGTCGCGGATCGAGACGCTCGTCCGTCGCGGCAGCGTGTTCGCCAAGGCGGCGCGTCACGTCGCCCAGCACATCGACACCTACCTGTCGCTCACTCAGCTCGGAATCACCGCCTGCAGCCTCGGCATCGGGTGGATCGGCGAGCCGGCGGTCGCGCTGTTGATCGATCCGCTGCTCGAGAGCGCGGGCATCGGGTCGCCGGCAACCGTGCATTCGCTCTCGTTCGCGATCGCCTTCGCCGCCATCACGTTCGTGCACATCGTCCTCGGCGAGCTGGCGCCGAAATTGATGGCGATCCAACGGAGCGAGCCGATCGCGCTCGCGGTCGCCATTCCACTTCAGGGGCTGCGAGTCGTCCTGTTCCCCGCCCTGTGGCTCCTCAACACGTCTTCGACGGCGCTCCTGAAGATGGTCGGACACGACGCCAAGGACAAGGAGGACCTCGTCCACTCGGAAGAGGAGCTACGCATCATCCTCGCCGAGTCGGCGCGCGTCGGCGCGGTCTCCGGCAACAAGCGTCGGCTTCTCGAGAACGTCTTCAGCTATTCGGGGAAGACGGCAAAGGAAGTCATGATTCCGCGAGCCGAGATCGTCTACATCTCACTCGCGCGGACCTGGCCCGAGAACCTGCAATTCATCCGCAGCTCGCTGCACACACGATATCCGCTCTGCACGCTCGGCCTCGACCACGTGATCGGCATGGTGCACATCAAGGATCTGTTCCATGGCGAGAACGAGATCCGCGCCTCCGAGGATCTGCTGCAGAAGAAGCGCGAGATGCTGTTCATTCCAGAGTCGTGCACAGTCGAAGAGCTGCAGCGGCAGTTCCAGCAGAAGCGAATGCACATGGCGGTCGTCGTCGACGAGTACGGCGGCACTGCGGGCATCGTCACGCTCGAGGATCTCCTCGAGGAGTTGGTCGGCGAGATCCACGACGAGTTCGATCGCTCGCCGCCGAAGATCCAGAAGACGGCGGACGGTCACGTGGTCGACGGCTTGGCGCAGGTCGCCGAGGTCAACGCCAAGCTAGGACTCGCGCTCGAAGAGAGCGACGCGCGAACCGTCGGCGGCTACATCACGGAAGAGCTCGGTCGCATCGCGCGGACCGGCGATCGCGTCACCGTCAACGGGCGCGATCTCAGGGTCGTCGAAATGAAGGGGCGGCGAGTCGCTAAGGTGCTGATCGCACCCGCGCCGGCCGAGCAAGGGGGGAGCGCATGAGCACGGAGCCGAGAGTCACGTCGGAGCAGGAATCTCGTGAGGTCGCGGAGCAGGCGCGCCAGACGGAGTGGGAAGGCCGGGCGTTCATCCGCGAGCTCTACCTCGGCGGCTTGCCGCTAGACATCGTGCATCCGTTTCCCGAGGACGATCCCGAGCGCCCGGAGTTTCGCCAATTCTACGATGCGATGCGCGAGTTCCTGACGAAAGAAGTCGACTCCGTCGCGATCGATCAGACGGGCGAATACTCCGAAAAGGTGATCAACGGTCTCCGCAAGCTCGGCGCGTTCGGCATGAAGGTGCCGAAGGAATACGGCGGGCTCGGTCTCACCGTGACCGAGTACTGCAAGGTCATGGAGATGATCGGCAGCTCCGACGGCAACATCGCAGCGCTGCTCTCCGCGCACCAGTCGATCGGCGTGCCGCAGCCGCTGAAGCTCTTCGGCACGCCCGAGCAGAAGAAGAAGTATCTCACGCGCTGCGCGGCCGGCGCGATCTCGGCATTCGCGCTGACCGAGCCGCACGTCGGCTCGGATCCCGCGAGCCTGTCGACGACTGCCGAAGTGGACGGCGACAGCTACGTGCTGAACGGTGAGAAGCTCTGGTGCACGAACGGCACGCTTGCCGAGCTGCTCGTCGTCATGGCGCGCAATCCCAAGACGAAGAAGATCAGCGCGTTCGTGGTCGAGACGTCGTGGCCCGGCGTGAAGGTCGAGTACCGCTGCCGCTTCATGGGGCTGAAGGCGCTCGGCAACGGCGTCATCAGCTTCAAAGACGTGCGTGTGCCGCGCGAGAACCTGATCGGCCAGGAAGGTTCGGGGCTCAAGGTCGCTCTCATCACGCTGAACACCGGCCGGTTGACGATCCCGGCGATCTGCTCGGGCATCGCCAAGCACTGCCTCGAAGTCGTGCGTGGCTGGGGTCAGGCGCGTGTGCAGTGGGGCGTGCCCGTCTGGAAGCACGAGGCGATCTCGCACCGGATCGCGGACATGGCGGCGACGGCTTTCGCGATGGACGCGGTCTCGAAGCTCGCCGCACGCCTCGCCGATCGCGGCGGCTACGACATTCGGCTCGAGGCGGCGGCGGCAAAGGAATGGAACAGCGTGCGCGGCTGGGAGATCATCGACCAGACGCTGCAGATCCGCGGCGGACGCGGCTACGAAACGGAATCATCGCTCGCCGGCCGGGGTGAAACGCCGATCGCGGTCGAGCGCATCCTGCGCGACTGCCGCATCAACCTGATCTTCGAGGGATCGAGCGAGGTGATGCACCTCTTCATGGCGCGCGAAGCCGTCGACAAGCACCTCCAGGTGGCGGGCGCGATGATCGACCCGAAGAACGGCTTCAAGGAGAAGCTCGCCGCGCTACCGAAAATCCTCTCGTTCTACGCCGTGTGGTATCCGCCGCTCTGGCTTCGCGGATTCGGTACCGCCGGGCGTTATTCGGACTTCGGCAAGCTCGCCCGGCATCTGCGGTTCGTCGAGCGAAGCGCTCGCAAGCTCGCCCGCGAGAGCTTCCACGGCATGACGGTCTTCCAGGCAAAGATGGAGCGGAAGCAAGGCTTCCTCTTCCGCACCGTGGACGTCGTGATGGAGCTCTTCGCGATGTCGGCGGCGATCTCCCGAGCACGGAGCCTCGCCGACTCGCGCTCTCCGGATGCGGAACGCGCGATCGAGCTCGCCGACCTCTTCTGCCGAAACTCGAGCCGCAAGGTTCGCCGTCTCTTCCGCGATCTCTGGAGCAACGAGGACGACCGCAAGAACGGCGTCGCCGCGAGGCTCATGGGCGGCGACTTCAGGTGGCTCGAGCAGGGACGGCTCGACGTCGGGCTCACCCCCGAATCGTTCCAGCAACGCTTCCTGACGAAGTCGAAGCCGGCGGAAGAGAAGCCACGCGAGGCGGCGACGGGAACCTAAGGCGTCGTCGCGCTGTCGCCCCAGACCTTGGCTTCCGCAATGCCGATCGGACCGCGGTGGCTGAACAGCACCACCTCGTCCGGGATTCCGGTGCCCTGGAGCTTGAGGATCAGACGGAGCCGATCCTCCTGATCGCGGGTGATCTGGGTGGCCTCGTTGCCGTGTGTCTTCGTCGTGCGCCGCACGGTCCGCGTCTCACGCACCGATTCGACGTCGGCATCGGAGAGCGAGTAGGTCTTTTCCTTCGTGCGGATCGCCAGTCGGCGAAGCGCACGATCCGCCGTTTTGCGATCGATCGGGTCGACGACGAGGGTATCTCCTTCGGCCCAGAGGTGGCCGGCAAGCTCGCCGACGAGCTTCTCGTCCTCAGCGACGATTGCTTGATGAGCGCTGAAGAGCTTCACTCCGGCGACCGGAACGAGGGCGATCACGAACGCGAGCTGCGCCATCCGCGCGAGCGGGCCGACGTGGATCTGTCGTCCCAGGTCGACGACCACGAGGTCGACGGCGAGAGGAATCGCTGCCGCGGCGATCGTCATGAGCACGAGACTCGAACCGGACCGCGGCACGCCGATCGCGGGAGCGAGATCGAAGAAAAGCCCCGCGAGCAAAAGCGAAGAAACGGAGAACATGAAACGCTTCTCGGAGCCCCCGTAGATCGAGAACAGTACGATCGGCGGGAGCGCGAGAAGAGCCATCACGTGGACCATCTCGCTCTCTTGATACGCTCCGGCGAGCGCAACGGCGACGACGTAGGCCGTGACCACGCCGAGCGAGATCCCCGCGACGGACTTGAAAATTTGTTGATCGGACGCCCGCATCTCTAACCTATTCCAACACCAAAAGTATAGGCGCGGCCTCCCCCGATAGCAAACTGCATCGGATCAGACGGGCCGGCGCGCTTTTCGTTACGCCGGACGATGCGTTCGGATCGCGTTTTCGACGTATTTCGCGAGCATATCGCTCTCGAAATTGACCTCGTCGCCCGGAGTCAGCCGGCCGAGGGTCGTCACCTGCGCGGTATGCGGAATCACGGCGGCAGAGAAACGCTCTCCGATGCACCCGAAGACGGTCAGACTCACTCCGTCAACGGCGACGGAGCCCTTTTCGACGAGATAGCGCGCGACTTCCCGAGGGGCGGCGAACTCGTAGAGCGTCGAGTCGCCTTCGGGAGTCTTCGAGATGAGGTGACCGACGCCGTCGACGTGACCGAAGACCAGATGGCCGCTCAGACGGTCTCCCAGACGGAGACTCCGCTCGAGGTTCGAGACGGAACCGCGGACGAGTTTCCCGAGCGTGGTGCGCCGCAGGGTTTCGGCGGAAACGTCGGCGGCGAACGCGCCGGAGGAAGCGTCGACGACCGTCAGGCACACTCCGTTGACGCAGACGCTCTCGCCGAGCGCGAGGTCCTTAAACGGCGCGGCGATCGTCAGTCGCCTGCCCTCTGCGCTCTCCTCGGCGGCTCTCAACTCCCCGACCGCTTCGACGATTCCCGAAAACAAGCCGAGCTCAGCGAGTCTGGACGACGGTGTGACGAAACAGCCTTCCGAGCCAGCCCTCGCTCTCGCGGCGGGAAAGCGCTTCGAGCTCCCCCTTGTCGAGCCAGATGCCGTGACAGGTACGGCATTCGTCGACCTCGACCCCATCGATCGAGCGGTGGTCCATGCGCTCTCCGTCTCGCGGGCAGCGGCCCTTGGCGAAGTCGCGCGCGACTGCTTCCCGGGCGGCGTCGCTACCGCCGCGGAGCTTCTCGAGGGCCTCCCGGTCGCGCTTGGCGAAATAGAGATCCTCTTCCGCTCGCTCCTTTTCCTTCAGCTTGTCGCCGAACGGGTCTTTCTCGTGCATGGGCGGCTCCCTTTCCTCGTTCCTCGGGCAACTTAAGCCGCTCTTGGGCTGCTGTCGAGGGCGCCAGCGGTCGGCGGGTTGCGCGGACGGGTTGCGCGGAAATGAACCGTGCTTACTTTTGCTCAGAGGCTGAGCATGGACATCAACCGATTCACCGAGAAATCGCAGCAAGCTTTGCAGCAAGCGCAGGCGATAGCCGAACGACGAAACCATCAAGGTCTCGAAGTCGAGCACCTCGCAGCGGCGTTACTCACCGAAGCTTCGGGTCTGGCACCGGCGGTTCTTTCAGCCGCGGGCGCCTCGGTGCCCGCGCTTCGCGACGCGATCGAGAAGGAGCTCGACAAGCTGCCGCAGGTGTCCGGCGGCGGGGCCGCGAGCCAGGCTTACATGACGCCTCGCCTCGGCCGAATACTCCGGCAGGCGGAGGACGAAGCGAAGGCGCTGAAGGACGATTTCACGAGCGTCGAACATCTCGTGCTCGCGCTGCTCGAAGATTCCGGAGCGACCGGCAAGGCATTTCGCGCCGCCGGGCTTCGCCGCGAGCGGGTGATGGATGCCCTGCGCAAGGTCCGCGGCCATCAGCGCGTGACCACGCAGAATCCCGAGGGAACGTATCAGGCGCTCGAGAAATACGGGCGCGATCTCACGCAGCTCGCCGCGCAGGGAAAGGTCGATCCCGTGATCGGCCGCGACGAGGAGATCCGTCGCGTGATTCAGGTACTGTCGCGGCGCACGAAGAACAATCCGGTGCTGATCGGCGAGCCGGGCGTCGGCAAGACGGCGATCGTCGAGGGGCTCGCCCACCGCGTCGTTCGCGGCGACGTTCCGGAAGGCCTGAAGAACAAGAAGATCGTCACGCTCGACATGGGCGCGCTCATCGCCGGCGCAAAGTTCCGCGGCGAGTTCGAAGAGCGCCTCAAGGCCGTGCTGAAGGAAGTCACCGAATCGGCCGGCGAGATCATCCTCTTCATCGACGAGCTTCACACGGTCGTCGGTGCCGGCGCCGCCGAAGGCGCGATGGATGCCGGAAACTTGCTGAAGCCGATGCTGGCGCGCGGCGAGCTCCACTGCATCGGTGCGACCACACTCGACGAGTACCGCAAGCACGTCGAGAAGGACCCGGCGCTCGAGCGCCGCTTCCAGCCAGTGCTCGTCGATCAGCCGAGCGTCGAAGAGACGATCTCGATCCTTCGCGGTCTTCGCGAGCGCTACGAAGTACACCACGGCGTCCGCATCAAGGACTCGGCGTTAGTCGGCGCAGCGGTGCTGTCGCACCGCTACATCAGCGACCGTTTCCTGCCCGACAAGGCGATCGACCTCATCGACGAGGCGATGGCGAAGCTCCGCACCGAGATCGATTCGATGCCGGCGGAGCTCGACGAAGTCTCGCGCAAGGTCATGCAGCTCGAGATCGAGCGCGAGGCACTGAAGAAAGAGACCGACGCGGCTTCGAAAGAGCGCCTCGCGAAGCTCGAGAAGGAGCTCGCCGACAGGAAGGACGAGGCCCAACGCCTGCGCGCGGTCTGGGAGGAAGAAAAGACGGCCGTCACGCGGATCCGCGAGCTCAGGAAACAGATCGAAGAGCAGAAGGTCGAGATGGAGAAGGCGGAGCGCGCCTACGACCTGAACCGCGTCGCCGAGATCAAGTACGGCAAGATCGTCGAGCTCGAGAAGCAGCTCGCCGCTGCCGAGAAGAAGCTCCACGAGCAGGGCGCGTCGCTGCTCCGCGAGGAAGTCACCGAGCAGGATATCGCCGAGGTCGTCGGCCGCTGGACAGGCATTCCCGTGTCGCGACTCCTCGAGGGCGAGAAGCAAAAGCTCCTCGAGCTGCCGGCGAAACTCCACGAGCGAGTCGTCGGTCAGGAAGAAGCGATCGAGGCCGTCTCCGACGCTGTGTTGCGCGCCCGCTCCGGACTGAAGGATCCGAACCGGCCGATCGGCTCGTTCATCTTTCTGGGTCCGACCGGCGTCGGCAAGACCGAGGTCGCGCGTGCCCTCGCCGAAGCGCTGTTCGACGACGAGTCGAGCATGGTTCGCATCGACATGTCCGAGTACATGGAGAAGCACACCGTCTCGCGCCTCGTCGGCGCGCCTCCCGGATACGTCGGCTACGACGAGGGCGGACAGCTCACCGAAGCCGTGCGCCGCAAGCCCTATAGCGTGATCCTGTTCGACGAGATCGAGAAGGCGCACCACGACGTCTTCAACGTGCTGCTGCAGATCCTCGACGATGGTCGGCTGACGGACGGCCAAGGCCGCACCGTCGACTTCAAGAACACGATCGTGATCATGACGTCGAACATCGGCAGCCAGGTCATTCTCGCGTACCGAGGCGGCTCGGAAACGGAGGCCTACGAATCGATGAAGCGCGAGGTGCTCGATGCGCTGCGTGAGCACTTCCGTCCCGAGTTCCTGAATCGTGTGGACGAAACGGTGGTGTTCCGCGGGCTCTCGCGAGAGGATCTGCGCCACATCGTCGACATCCAGCTCGTGCACGTCCGCAAGCGCCTCGCGGAGCGTCACATCGAGCTCGCGCTCACCGACGCGGCGAAGGATCACTTCGCGGCGACCGGTTTCGATCCCGTATACGGCGCGAGACCGCTGAAGCGGCTGCTACAACGAGAGCTCGAGACGGCCCTCGCACGGCGAATTCTCGGCGGCCAACTTCCCGATCATTCGAAGCTTTCCAGCACAGTGGGATCCGAAGCTTGGAATTCACGTGACTTGAAGTCGCGGC
>JADMIO011602888.1_pt1 | contig 30840 bp, 22 predicted proteins | sample 8958161 | NCBI WGS metagenome assembly JADMIO01 (sample SAMN16585339, study PRJNA669376) | soil metagenome | isolation source: Crop rotation soil | place: USA: Cullars Rotation, Alabama | collected 2011 | reverse complement strand
CGACAACTTGTCCACGTGGAATTCTAAGCTTAGGATCCCAATGTGCTGGAAAGCGGCTTTTTGTAGCGCCCGACGAAGGCAAAGCTTGAGCCGTCGAAACTCGTCTCACCCGTCGCATAAACCTGATAAAAGTTGGACTGGTCCGACGACGTGAGCCGCAGATTCTCGATGCCTGGCAGACTGACCTTGCTGAAGAAAATCTTCAATATGGTGGCGATGTCTTCAGTCTCACGCGCGCGCGCAAAATAGCCGTGAGTCTTATTCGCCAACTCTTCGAGGAGCGCGTTGTTGGCGTCGCCGCCGAGCGCGAGGGCGAAGAGACGTGTGCGCTCTTTTTCCTGTTTCTTGCTGTCATCAAACATGTGCGCGAGGTTGCCGACGCTCGTCGTGCCAAGTGTCGGATTAGCATCTGAGATGAGGACGATGTTTCTCTCACCCGAAGGCATTGCGCGCGCCATGTCCAGTGCTTTTTCGACGCTCTTTCTCAAATCGGTCCCGCCTCCGAGCGACGACCCCTTGATGAATCCGAGCGCCTGTTCCACGTTCTCCGGCGTTGCCTCAAGCGGCGTGGGCGAGAAGGAGTTGGCATCTTCATTAAAGAGGATGAGGTTGAAGTGGTCACTGGGCTTGAGGCCGTGCAGAAAATAGTCTACCGCTTCGACAGCGCGCACGAGCTTTTCGCCATACATAGAGAGCGAAGTGTCCAGTAGCAGGATGACGTTGCGCGGCTGAGCTATATTTTCATCTGTCGCGCTGACCTCGGCCTGCCCGCCTGGGTTTGAGTTTCCACGCTCGTTAAAGATGGCTCTTGTTTCAAAGTAGCCGTCCGCGTTGCGTGCGGCGAGCGCAGGGTCTCTGAGGTCATAAGCCGAAATCCGTTCAGGCGCGCGGTAGGCGATGAACGAGAGCGTGCTCTGAGGCACGTTGATTCTGTAATCGAAAGAAAAGTCCTCTGTCAGATTTATCTCATGCGCATCGAACTCCGCCTCGAATTCATTGGGCTGTGATTTGAGGACGCGCAACGGGTAAGTTCCCTTGTCTGGGTCTGCAACAGAGATCGGATAATCGCCGAGCACGTGTACGTGCAGGCTGAATTCGCCGACGTGCTGCGGCTCGCCAAACGATGGCTTCAGGGGAAAGGTGAAGTGCGAGACTAAACCTTCGACCTGTAGCATCTCCGTGTATTCCATCTCCACGCGCTTCGTGCCGTAGGGGATGATGGGAAACACTTTGGCGGAGAAAGCAGACTGGCCTTCGTGTTCGTCGTCCTGCTGGAGCAGGCCCGGATCAACTGCCTTCTGTTTGATCTCGCCGTAGACGGCGTTGGCCCTTCGCTTCTCCATCATCACGCCGGGGATGCGCGTGTCGCCGTCCCAGACGGCAAAGTCAGAGACGGACGCATTGGGCGGCAGGGCGAACAGGTATTTGCCTTCGAGCGTTTGCGAGGTGTGGTTGTCGTAGATTTGCAGGACGCGAACGGTCGCGTGCTGATTATCTATCAGCACATCCACGTTCATGACCTGAAGGGAGAGGACGCCCGCGTCCGGCTTATCTTTAGAGGACGGAATGAGCACGCCGGATTGTGCGCGGCCCGGGCTGAAAGGAAAGAGCAGGACGAGTGCGAACAATCCGGCCAGGAGCGTAACGACGATGACGCTCTTTCTCAAGTTAATCTCTTTGTGAACCGACTTCGCGCTTGGCATAGTTTGTTTGAGAGGCACGCCCTTCCTTCAGATTCCGCCCAGGTAACTTTTTTCCATGCGGGCGATGCCGTTCGTCGTCCCGAAGTAGACATACTTTTCGTCGCCCGTGATGCTCAGCACTATTTTTGAGGGCAGTTCGTCTACGAGGTGCGTCCATTTCTGTGAATGAAGATTGAAAGCCCACGCGCCGTCGAGCGTGCCAACAAAAAGCTCCTGCCCATCGCTCCACATCGCGTTGGGATTGACGATGGGCGTGCCAATCTCTGCGGCAAAGCCGTAGAGGTCGCTTGATGCCGACAACTCGAAAACGCCGCCGCCATATGTCCCTATGAAGAGACGGTCTCCGGCAGCGCAGAGACTCGTCACCCAGTTATGCGTCAGCGCCGAGTTAGAATCTTTGAAGACGCGCACGACACGACCACGTTCGACCTGGGCCAGCCCGCCGAGCGTCCCGACAAACAGTGAGCGTTTGAAAAAGAGCGTCGCATAGACTTGATTACTCGGCAGGCCCTGCACGGTCGTCAGCGCACGCCATCTGCCCGACTGATTGAGTGAAAGCCCACGCGCGGTGGCCAGCGCCATGCTGCTCGTTTGCGGCGCTCTGGCCGTGGACGGATTTTTGTCCTCATCAAGCGCCAGGTGCATCACTGAGTTCGACGGCAGCCCATCGGCTTTCGTCACGCTGGTGCTGCGAAAGTGGGCATCGAAATCCACGACTCCCTGCGAGGTCGCCGCGAGCACGGTGGGTTCTGTGCCCGCTTCAGGAAGCAGGAAATTTACCTCTCTGATAGCTTCCGATTCGAGATGTGTGAGCTTTTTTCCTTCGGCGGAGAAGATGTCCACGCCGCGACGGAAATTTCCGGCCCAGAATTTTCCGTCGCTATCCAACGCGAGCGCGGAGATAACATTGCTTGCGAGCGATTGGTTGTGGTCCGTCTGGCCGAATGATGTCAACGAGAGAGCCTCGCGCGGTTGAGATAATGAATCCTTCTCCTCTGCCCTCCAGATGCCGTGACCACTCAGGAGCCAAAGGTTTTCATCAACCATCGTCAGTCGGCTACTTGAAAGGTCCTTCGGCCTGGCCCAATCAAGATTCTTGACCAACGCTCGCGCATGAGCGGAGCTGCCTTTGTCCAGGGCCAGAAGCTGCCCGTCATCTTTACTGAGAAGCAGAAAGTCGTCGTCCTCAACCAGACTGGTCAAAGACGGCAGCGTGGCTAGGAGGCTAAAGCACTTCTGTCCGGCTTCGCTCTTCACGAACAGGCTGGCAGTCGTGGCAACACTGAGACCGAAATCCGAGGCGACCAGCACCTCTTCACCGCTCGCGGCTATTCCCACCACGCGATTTGAAGCCAACCCGTCCGTCTCCCCGAAGTGCAGCCAGCGTCCGGCGTCTAGCAGCCAGAGACCATCATCATAGGTCCCTACATAAAGACGCGGGCCGTCTTTGCTCAGGCAGTTGACCCCGCGCAAGCGCACTCTCTCCGCGCCAGCTTTCAACTCCACGAAGTGTTGGCCGTCGAATTCAATCAGACCTCCGCTGAAGGTTCCAATGAGCAGGCGGCCTTCGTTGGCGAGCATCGCTGTCACCGCCTGCGGCTCGCGGTCCAGCCAGCGATAGCTCTGGAAGCGCTCGCCATCGAAAGAGAGCAGCCCGCGCGTGGCCGTCCCTATGAAAAGCTTTGAGTCGAAGACGGCCAACGCCGTGAGGTCGCTCTCCGTCAACCCGTCGAGCACAGTGTAGTGGCGCGACAGATTTCCTTCCGGCGAGAACTGAACCAGTCCGCCGTCGGTGGCGGCGAAATATGAATCCTCAAAGCGGACGACGGCGCGCGTGTTATCCGTGCTCTGCCAGAACTTGATCTCAGACCTTGCCAGAGGTGCACGAGTGCTTTTCTCAAACGGAATAAACTCTTGCCGTGCGAGCCGCGCACGCTCCTCAGAGAGTTTGTGCCGTGCCTGCTCTCTGACTAAATATGCGCCCAACATTATCGAGAGCAGGCCGAGAACGCCGAGGCCAAGAATTAGCTTTGGCCGGGCGCGAAGCGCAGACAGCATGTGCCGCGTCACTGCCTGCGGCACGATGCCTTTCAAAGCGCGCCTGTTGAGCATCGGTTCTAACAAAAGCTCCACGAAGGTTTATTAAATCAGCCCGGATTATCTTCCTCTGACGGCTGCTGCGGATACGTGATGACAGACAGGGCGAGGGTGCAGTTACTGACGGCAGCTCGGATGTGATAGACGTAAGGGGCAGATGTGGATGGCCACAGTAAGAGGGCGCGGGCCTGCTCATCTTAAAACAGTAGACGGCGCGTTTACGCTTCGTCTCTGACCGGACAATAATCCGCGCCATGTTAAAGAGAGCGAGAGGAATTCTTTCCTTATTCTTTATCCGACCACGCTCACACGCGCTCGTTCTTCTGACCGTATGCGCCTCTGTCATCTTACTGCTACTCGCTTTCCCACGTTGGAGGGCCGAAGACAAGAGCGGCGCGCGGGCAGTAGAGGCAACTGGCGCTGGCGATGAAGAAGATGCTCGGCTGGAGCGCGTGGCCCGTCAGGCTTTAGGCTCTGAGGATGGAACGATCATCTTGATGGACCCGCAGACGGGGCGGTTGCGTGCGGTCGTCAATCCACACACAGCATTCGCAGAAGATTATGCTCCAGGCTCTGCGATTAAGCCCTTCACGGCGCTCTCGGCTCTGCGCCTTCACCTGATTGACGACCGCACGCGGCAATTCTGTCATACGCGTTACACCTACAAGGAGCTATCAATCTCCTGCCCGCACCAGAAGACAGATGTTTCTTTCAACCTCACGCAAGCGCTGGCCTATTCCTGCAACTACTTCTTCGGTAAAGTCGGCGAGCGACTTGATACGAACACGTTCGACGAGACGCTTTCGTCCTTCGGCTTCGGCTCGCAGACGGGCGTCAATGCAGCGCCCGCGGAAGAGTCAACGGGCAGCCTGCCGCAGGGCGAGTGGCGTGTGAGCAACGCACTCGGAGAGAGTAAGCAACTCCTGGTCACTCCCGTTCAGTTGATTACGGCCTACGCGGCGCTCGTCAACGGCGGTCGTCTCTTCGTGCCTCAGTGGGCTAGCCAACGCGATTTCCAAATGCGCGAGCGCAGTCGTCTAGACATTGCGCCCGAATATCGTCAGCAGCTCATCGAAGGGATGAAGGGCGCGGTCAGATACGGCACAGCCGCCCGCGCCGAACTCGGCGCGCTTCCCTTCAATGTCTTCGGCAAGACGGGAACCACCGCGATGATGAACGACTTTCACTCGCAAGGATGGTTCATAGGATTCGCCAGCCGCCGTGACGACGCCGTAGATTTCTCACCCGAAAGTCTCAATCTCGTCGTACTGGTTTTTCTCAAACATTCAAGCGGGGCTGAAGCGGCGCGCCTTTCCCGTTCTATTTTTGAAGAGTACGCGAAGAACAGTGTGGACGCGGGAAGTGAGAAACGGGTCGTTGAAAATCGCGCGCCCGATAGCCGAGTCGGCGATCTTCCCGCTGAGTCAGTCCGCATTTATCTCACCAGCAAAAATATGACGCGCGACCTTTCGTTGGAGGAGTATGTGCTGGGCGTCCTGACGGCGGAAGGCAGCATTGAGGACGAGCTTGAGGCACTAAAGGCGCTGGCCGTCGTCAGTCGCACGTACGCGCTCCATAATTTGCGGCGTCACGCCAACGAAGGCTATGACTTTTGTGATACCACACACTGCCAGCGTTACAGTTTTACGATGGCAGATGAACGGGCACACGCGCGTTTCAAGAATCTCTTAAAACGCGCCGTTAACGAAACGGCGGGCGAGACGCTTCGCGATGATGCGGGGCAGATTGCGGATGCCTATTTCCACGCCGCCTGCGGTGGCATGACTGCCGACTTGCAGACGTTGTGGGGTGTGGAAGCTCCCACGTATTTGAGAGGCGTGACAGATGAATTCTGCTCTACGCAATCAACGCACGCCTGGGTCAACGTCATTCCGACGGATAAATTGGTCAAAGCCTTGCAAGGAGACCCTCGGAGCGATGTGGGCAACCGGCTCGATAACATTACCATTAACAGCCGCGACCGGACCGGGCGCGTAGAATTTCTCACGCTCGAAGGAGAGAAAAGGGTTGTCCTCAGAGGATGGGATTTTAAGATGATCGTGGGCAGAGCGCTTGGGTGGAACATACTCAAGAGTTCGCGGTTCGACGTGACACGCTCAGGAGAAAGCTTTCTGTTTCGCGGCAGCGGTTTCGGTCATGGCCTGGGACTTTGTCAGGAAGGCGCACACGCAATGGCGCGTCGTGGTGTGTCCTACCGCGAAATCCTCAGCCACTATTTCCCGGGCACAAGTGTCGGAAGTAATAGTCGCTAAGAAAGAGCGAGCGGTTCTATGCTTCTCTCAAACCTTACTCCGCGATCCGAAAAAAGGTGCGCCACACTGTATCCGTGTTGAGCAAGATGTCTATGCGGTAAATTCCCGGCGAGAGATTCATCAGATTCAATTCCCAGGAGGTATAGGAAAGCTTTTGCGGACTGACGCTGATTTTCTTGCCTGAGCTTTCATTAACCAGGCGATTATCCAGGTCGTACAACCGCAAGGTGGGAGTACCTTTCCGTTTCTGTTTCGGCAGCCACGTCACCAACAGTATGGCCCGCCCATCTTGTCTGGAGAATTCGGACCTCTCCTCGATGGGTTGCGGCGGATCTATTTTACGATTCAGGTTGCGCGACAATGTGCCGTTGAGAACGTCTTCGTTTCCCATCAGCGGCGGCGTGAATTGACCCGACCTGGCTAAATCGTCAATCGTGGTCGGCTGATTAGAAGCACTCGGCGGGCTGATTAAACTAATCGGCACCGCTAAAGTTCCGCGAGAGGCTGATCCCAGACCGCGCGCCGCAATGGTTTGATCTTCCAGGAAAGCTTCCGCAGGAATCAGGTTACCGCCAATCAAACCAATCACCTCTCCCTGGTCGTTTAGCAAAGGAGAGCCTAAAGTCCTTCGGCTCAGATTCTCTGCGACATTGAGACGGTCGCCCGCACCGCTCATTGTTTGTTTCCCTATGAGAGAACTCTCAATCAAGATGCGATTTCCTTCGGCTGGCACATCCAGGACGTAACAACGATCACCAATTGTCCACGAATCCGAGGCGGCTGATTGCAACGCGGCTGCGTTATCCGTTGCTACTTTCAGAATGGCCCAATCCTGCCGCCGATTCCAGGCAACGACTTCCTGTGCTTCCAGACGTTGACCTGCCGGAGTAACTATTCTGACCTTGCTCGCCCCGTCAATAACCTGGAAAGCAGTCAGGAGACGGTCCGGCCCGATAAAGAAACCGGAGCCGACGCTTCGGCGTTCGCCCAACTGATTAATATTCTCTATGAAGACGCTCGCCGCAGAGGCGCGTCTGTAAATGTCCGAGGGCTGTAGTACTCGACTAACGGGAATCGGATTGTCTGGTCGTGTCGCAGCCGCTACTTGGAAGTTATGCGTACCTGCCGTCTCGCCATCAATGCGAGCCTCCAAGGCCCAGATGCCGGTCGGGGTCTTCTCGTCCAGCAGCATTATGAAATAGCCGCCGAAGCGTGGCTGCTCTGACTTGTAATCAAAATCTGAGACCAGCACAATTTTGCCTGAAGGGTTCTTCCAGGTTCCTTCAAAGTGATGTGGCCCAGCCGGACCTTCCCAGGTGAAGTAGACAGCGACTTGTTTGTCAGCCGGAAGATAAAACACGGTGCGCGGGTCATCAACAGTATGTCTTCCACCGTCTTCTATAATCCGGCTGCCGGAAACAGCACGAATCAAACGAAACCTGGACTCAGTCGCCTGTGCGCCACCAGCGGACGGTTGTGTCGGAGTTGGTTGGGGCTTCGTTTCCTGTCCGTTGGCAATCGCAGGAATAAGCAGCGCTAACCAAGCTTGTGTTAATAAAATCTTTTTCAGGTTTGTGAGTCTCATCATTGCTGTTGATTCTCTGGGCGCTCAAGGCTGCACGCCGGAAAGGACGGGCGAGCGTGGTAAATGAGAAGAGATATAAACCAGACGGCTTTCATCTCAATTACCTGCCTTATATTATTTTTCGGCGTCAAGACCTGCGCTCGTAAATCGCATAGTGGTCGCCCGCGGCGTTCGTGAGTCGCATAGACTTCCCGCCGTTATAGAACCTGTAGCTCCAGGTCTCGTCCTGGTTGGAGATGCTGCTGTGAAAGACTATCTGTCCGAGAGTGTCGTTTATCGCGGTCACGGTCCCTTGATTGAGAATATTTCCGGTATCCAGGGCGCGCGCCGCGAACGTGCCGTCCGGGCGGAAGTATAGATTGAAGAAAGGGCGAGTCCCGCCCGGCTCCTGGCCCGTCTTCTCCCACCAGTAAATGAAAGGCTCTATCGGGCCGTAGAAACGTTTGAACGTCTGCACGCGCGTCGCGTCCGACACCGGATTAAACTTGAGCGTGTCGCCCGACAGCGTGTAGGCGTATTCAATCTGCGCTTGACCGTCTGGCTGCAACACGAACCCGTTGTTGGTGAAGCTTACCAGGCGACCACGCGCAGCCAGCGCCACATCATTCGCCGTATCCATCGCGAGGTATCTTCCGCTTGCGTTGAACTGTAGAAAGAAGTCTGGCCCAGGCCCCGAAGTCTTGTCCCAGTTGCCCAGAAACGGCGCGCGCTTAATGACGCTTGGGCCTTTCGTCGCCAGCTTGATACCGTAAGCCGCTTCCGTACTCAACGTCTCGTTCTGAAAGATTATTTTCCTGTCGAAGAGATTGTTGGCGGTGGTCCTGCTCCACGATCTATCGTCACGGAACTCGTCCTTAAAGGCATCGCTTGAAGCTTGTATGACCTTGTCGCCACGAAAATGCCAGGCTTCGCGTGCGTCCGGGTTCACATTGTTCGGGTCGCCATGAAAGATAACGCCGTCGAGCGCTTCGTAGTTTGGCAGATTCAGGGCCTTCCATTTATTTACGTCCTTGCCGTCGTGGAAGTCGTTGAAGAAGATCAGGCGGCGTCCCTTGGTAATGTTGTTGATGACGCCGACCATCCGGTCCGCCCAGTTGGCACGCAACGTGAGTTGTTCGGCGGTCTCCTGCCCGCTCGGCTCGTTCATCAGTTCGTAGACGACGTTCCAGTATTCGACCGTACTCTCCACTACCTTTCTGACGTAATTAATCTGAGCGTCGCGCATGTCCGTGTGCGTGTCAATGTCGTAAAAGGTGGGGAAAGCGCTCGTCGCGCCGACGATGAAAGGCTGCTGATTGTTCTTGTCGTTCCACGGATTCCACGGCCAACGCATCTTGTTGTCTTCCGGGTTGTTTGGATTCTCGCGCATCCCGGCGGCGTCAAAGATAGTCAGTTGCACGATGATGTTGTACTTGCGCGCCGAGGCAATCATGTTACGCAGCCGCGTGAAGTAGCTATTTTCGTCCGCGTCGTTATAGCTGAGCAGGTCCCACTGCTTGGTCGTGGCGTTGTAAAGGAAAGGGCAATATCTTTTCCTGAATGGCTCGGGCGGCGTGCCTGGCTTCGACTGGTTGGGGTCGAGCAGATAGTAGTTCACTACCCAATGCCTGAAAAAATTGTTTTCGACCTGCGAGAGATATTGCATCATCGCGTCGAAGCCGCCATCCAACTTGGCCGTCGGCGCGTAGATGCCTCCCAGGTAGACGTCCGCGCCGTTGTAATGGAGAGCCTTTCGCTGAACGTTGTCGGTGCTGGTGTACGAGTAGATTTCAAACGGATTTCCGGGAATAGAAACTGTTGACATAGAGGTCTCCTTGCCGCAGTGGAGCGGCGGATGGAATAACAGGTGAGACTGCCGCGAGGACCAAATTGGGCCAACCGAAAACTGCGCGCCTCTTATATCACACGCGATTTTCGCGGGCAAGACGCAGATACACGAATCCCGTCAGGGCAGACCGAAAGGGAAAGTTGAAGGGCGACAGGCGAAAACTTACGTCGCGCCCTTCAGACGCGATTGACGAATTGAATCAGCGCGCTTGAGCGCTGTCCACACTTTAGCTTTTCACTCTTCGCCTTGCCACTTGAGGTAGGTTCCAGGCACTGAACCCGCGCGTTTTCATCTGCCAGTGGGCGGCGTTGATATTTGCTACCGGGTCTTCACGACGATGACCGGCGCGGCCTTCCGGCGTGTTGCGCCAAGTCGTCAGGTCGAACTGGTAGATGCCCACGTATCTTCCGGTGCGGCTGCGCGCCGTCGGGATAAACTTCGACTCCCGCCAGGCGATGTACACAACCTTGCTCTCCGGGAGACCGTTCTTCCGCGCCGAAGCCCTGATAAAGGCTTCGACCTCTTTGGGCGTGTTTAGCGTCTGGACAGTCTGTAAAGGGCCAGCGGGCGCGACAATCGCAGGCATGCGAGCTGGCACTTGCTTCCAGCCACCAGCGCGCGGGACCGCTTGCGTGCCCGGCCCGAAAAGGACTCCCGCTGCTGCGAGCGGGGCGAGGGGAAGTAATTTCAAATAAGTAGTAGCAGCCGCACGGCGGCTCTTAGGTCTTTTCAACATACGGGCGGGGAGTTTACAACAAAGGTCCGAATCTGCCAAAGCGCCGGGAGACCCGTGGACAGAGCAAATAACGCATAAGTCGGACAAGACTCTTTAACTGCAACACTTAACTGAAAGAATTAATTTGGGCGGCGAGGGCTTTTGGAAGAGTTTAAGGACAAGAAGTTTTCAGTTAGAAGCCGAAGTATCCACCGCCTGCCTGGCGTTGCGTAAAACGGTCCAGGGCTTCCAGAACTTCTCTGCAAAGTGCACGCTCCGCGTCGCCGCGCGCAGCGATGTCGCGCAGGCGCACGGCTAAACTTATCAGGTCGCGATGCTCAGGGGCAGAGCGCACGCGGTCCAGCCACTGTATCAAGTCGCTCTTTCGGCCACGACCATTCCTGGCCCCGCGCTTCCCTTCCGTCTTGAGAGAGCGCTCGAAGAGCGTTTCGACCAGCCCGGCGGTCTCGTGCGCGTCAACCAGCGTGGCGATGGCGTCCGCGAAATGCGCGGCCTTGTCCATCTCGTCCGGTGTGAAGGGCCTGTAAGGCGGCTCGCCCAGGCGATTGACAAACTCCAGCACGCCGACCGTTTCTTCACCGACGCGTAGCGGCGTGGCCAGAATGGTCTGCGTCGAGTAGCCCGTTGCGCGGTCAACCTCTGCGTAGAAAGTCTCTTCCTGCGCCACGTCTGCCACGGCCATCGGCTGCCCGCTGGCGAAGACAAACCCGGCGATGCCTCTGCCGGGAGGGATGCGTACCTTCAAAAGTTTGTCGGCCACCTCGCCGATGGCGACCAGAAATTTGAGGCCGCCGCGATTCCCGTCGCGTACCAGCACGGAAGCTTCGTCCGATCCCATCGCATCGCCCGCGACGACGAGTAGATTTTCCAGCGACCTCTTCAAAGGCGAAGTCATGAGCGTCGCCACATCAACCGCACGGATGGCGTCGCGCAACTGCGACTCAAACGCGCCGCCCGCCTGCGCCTGTTTCCCGCCGCGACTCTTCTTACCGCCGCCGTGACTTTTTGTGCCGACCTTTTTAGCCATACCAAATGATTTCGGATTTCGGAATGCGGATTGCGGATTTAAGAATATCGGGAACCAGCCTCTTGTCTTTTCAATCCGCAATCCGCATTCCGAAATCCGAAATCTTAATGTCTCTTACGCCGACGGCCTCTGCGTGACTTCGGCGTGGTCTTCGCTTTACCCGTCACTGCCGTGGAAGTTTTTTTCGCTTCCTTCGTCTCTTCTTTGACCATTGAAGTGACGAAATCCTGCACGACCTCATTCTTCACGCTGGCCTTTAACTGTACCTCTTCGCCCTGCGCCGTAATCTGTAGCGTATTGAGCAGTTCGCGCAACTTCTGGTCGTCCATCTGTCCCCCAACCTGCTGGCGAAGCCCAATCAACATGTCGCTCACGCTCTGCGCCTGCTCTGGCGTTGCCATGCGCGCGCCCGTCGTCAGGTCGAAATCTGTCGCGGTCGAGCCAAACGAGGCGAAGATCTGCTTGATGTTGAGAATGATTTTGACGATGGCCTGTGCCGTCTCTTCGGCTGGCGCAGTGTCTTTCAAATCCTGGATTAATTCGGAGGGAACGTTTCCCGCCAGCCCTACGAAAGCGTTCGCGTCGCGCGTCGCAAGTCCGGTAAGAGCCGCATCCACGCGCCCTTTGCCCGCGGCGGCGTCCAATGCGGCGCGCACCTGCGGCAAATCTCCGAAGATGACTGTGTGGTCGTCAGGTATTGAGAGCGCGGCCACTTCTCTATCAGACTTCTTCGCCGGAGGGTTGGGCCGAGGCTCTACGTAGATCACCTTTCCGCCGTAAGTCTCTTCGCTGCCCTTTCCCTTAGACTCCTTTTTGAGAAAGGCCACGATGCGGTCGGCATCAAAGTCTCCGCGCACGATAATGGCGATGCCCATATCCTCTTTCCTGAAATTGTGCTTCACCGGGCCGACGAACTGTAGGCCCGCGGCGATGCGGTCAATCGAGAGGATGTTGAAGCCCGTCTTCGTGTTCAGCTCGTTGAGCGCGTTCGTCATCTTGGCGAGCGTGGCCGGGTCTTTCATCAGGACGCGCGGGACTATCTCGGTCATGATGCGTCGCAGGTCCACGAACATCACCACGTCGGAGGTCGGGAGCACGGAGAGCGGGTCGGACGCTTGCTGGGCCGTGGCGGCGATGCGCGCTCCCAACACACACGCCGCGAAGAGCAATGCCAGAAGCAAGTGATGAAGTTTCTTATTCATCCGCATGACCTTTCGGTGTCAGGGCGCGCGCGTAGCAAGTGAAGCCCTCGCACGCCAAAGAGAGCCTTTTCGAGAGAGTCCGAGCCTTGACCTCTACTTATCCGTCGGCGGCTTGATTCTGGGCGGAGTGCTGGTCGGCGCAGCCGCGTTGCTCATGCCGCCGCCGGACGGGGCAGAGGTCGCCGGACTGGTGTTGCCGTTGTAGACAGTTGTCCCGGTGTTATTCGTGACGCCAGCGTCGGACTTTGGAGCGCTGCCGCTATCGCTCGCGCCGCCGCAGCCTGACCAGAGCGCTACGACCGAGAGCAAGGCCACGGCTGCCAGAATTTTTCTCACAGGTTTCTTCTCCGTCAAAAGATTAGATGAGAACAGCGAAGCGCAGCATACAACTCTTCCCAGAGTTTTACTAGCAGGTTTTCGCCGTCAAGATTGCGTTACCTTTAGGGCGCACCCGAGCGTCTGAGCCTGCGCCAACCTATGATGGCGCAGAAGAGTCCGAGGCCGCCGATGATCGCACCTGCGCGCGACGCCTGTGATACTCTCGACGCTACTTGTTGCTTCTCTAAAGCTATCTTGTCCTGTGCTGTCGAAAAATCCGTCGAAAAGTAGGCTGCCCCAGCAGTCGCCGTCTGTTGAATGCGAGGCAGCGGCGTCTTCTCGTCAAGGCCGCGTATGTCCGAGACTGTGAAGAGGTGGCCGTCTTTCGTCAGATACATGCGCTGCATCTCTTCCAGTGTGAAGGGGCGCGCGCCGCGCCGCCCGAAGACGGCGACCTGATTGCCGCTCTCGTCAACCGCGCGGTCGCGGTCCAGTCCCTTCGAGATGGCGAGCGCAGGCCCTTTCGTCTTGAAGGTCGCGATCAGTCTGGGCTGTGGCCCTGGACTAAAGCCCGCGTAAGTCGGCATCGTCTCAGGGTCCGTCAGTTGCAGAATACGCATCCCGCCTTCGCCGTCCGCGACGTAAGCGTAGAGACTCGCGTTCGTCATCGCCACCTTCACCTGATGCGTGTCGCGCAGCGGCCCGCCCATTTCGCCCGCCGCGTTGTAGCTCATGTAGAGCGAAGGCTTTTCAGGGTTCTCCACGTTAACGATGGCCACGCCCTCGCGCCCGTTGGCGACGTAGGCGTAGGTGCGCGCTACATAAACGTCGCGCGCGTCCGAGAGACGCAGGCTTGCTCCGTCAACCAGGCGCGCCTGCTCAGGATTCGTCACATCCAGGACCTTCAACCCGTCGGCGTCCACGACAAAGCCGTAGCGAAACTGTATCGCGACTGCTCGCGGATGGTTGAGCGGAATGCTTGCGACGCGTTCGGGTTTTAGTGGATTGTTGAGATTGATGATGACGAGAGCGCGCTCCGTAGTGATGTAAGCAAAGGTTCCCGCAATCGTGATGCTGTTCGCGCCTGTCAGCTCGCCGTTCGGATTGTAGGCTCCGTTCGGATAGACCTTCGGGTCGAGCGCGCGCTTCAGATAATTGTTCAGCGGGTCGCCGTCCAGCAAGGTGGCAGCGCCGACCAGAATCAAGCCCTCTTCACGATCCGCCACGTATAGATAAGCGTAGAGCGGGTGAATCGGCTGCTCTTCATTAACCCAAGGGTTCGGCGTCTTGTTCCTCACATCTTCCGGCAACTTCATCCAATCTCTGTAACGGCTCCAAGCCCTTCGGCTTTGCTCATCGTTGCCGAGTGGGTCGAACCATCCGACTTCTCTGTCCAGACGCCATCGCGCTGGATCAACGGCGAGCGTCGAGGGCGCGGTCACAGCGGTCGCGTATTTCGTATCAACGTAAAACTTCTGGCCGAAGGAGGAGACGGGCGCGGTCGTGATGCGCTCGGAAAATCCTTTGTGGTCAATCTGGGCCACGTCGTAAACGCGAAGGCCGCCCTTCCCGGCAGCGACGTAGGCGTACTCACCGCGAAGTTGCACCTGCAAGACTTCAGGATTGCCGACGTGCTCGAAATAAAAGGAGAGCTTTCGTTTCTCCTTGTTCACGAAGTTGTCGTAGTTCGCCGGGTAAGCGAGTTTATGAAGATTACTGCCATAGACTGCCTGCGGTTCTGTGCGTTCCGTGACGGGGACGACTTCGAGCGCGTCTTCTGAAGCGATGTAGACGTAGCGCCCCATGAAGTTGACGAAGTTCGTGCCTTGCAGGTAAGTCTGTGCGAGCCACGCGTTGTTGTTGTTATCTTTGGCAACGTGACAGTCCGTGCAATCCTTCGTCTCTTTCGCACGGACGGTGTGCGGGACGTGCGTGTTGAAGGTTTGCCCCGCGTAGCCTTCAGCGGAGACTGTCTGTTGCTGGCTGTAAATCCACTCGCGGTTCTGATTCTGCGAGCTGACTAGAATGGCAGAAGATGAGCGCACAGGCGCGACGCGATGCCCCGTCGCCGTGCCGTCGCGACCGAGCATGAACACATCGTCGCGCAGAACCTGGAAGTTGTAGGTCGTGTAGTTGCGCGAGTCGCCGCCTTCGTTGTGCCGGTTCGGCATCTTGCGGTTGGCCTGCATAGAGAGGTGGCAGCCAAAGCAACTGGTCATCCAAGACGAGTGACAAGTGAAGCACGCCAGGTCGTCATCCGAGTGCGCGACTTTACCGTCAGCCTTGCCCCATTCAAGCTCTCCCTTGTCGCTCAATCTAACGGTCTTCGCATAAGCGGACTTCCAGTTGTAGTCGCGGTTCCCCTCGGTGATGGTGTCCTTCGTCTGCTTAACGCGCCACCACAAATTCGGGTCAACCAGAGAGTGCTGTATGACATCGCCGCGCTGGACCTGAACGTCATTACCTTGTGCGTCCTTGCGCGTCTCGTTACGGCCTACGCGCTCCATCACTTTCGTTCCCGGCGCGGCAGCCGCGATCTGCGCCAAGTTGATGCCGTCTTTCTCCGCGACGTACGCACCGTTTCTGACTCTCTGTCCAGCCGCCGGGCCTGACGCGCGCGGCGGGTTTCGATTGTCCGGGAAGATGCTCTTCTCAATCGTGCCGTGACAATCAACGCAGCCGATCTCTATGGCGGCGCGCGGCTCGTTGTAGAGAATGCCGTTGCCGTGCGAGTCGTTGCGGAAGTGACAATCAATGCAGTGCATGCCCTTCTCAAGATGTATGTCCTTGAGGTGAACGGGCGCACCCGCGGGGAGCGAACTGTTTTTGAGATTGTAGTTGTCCGTGTCGGTGAAAGCGACGGCACGCGCTAAAGCGTCCGCGTCGCTGCTCGTCACGGGCTTGCCGTCTTTGTCAATGAGTTCGCCCTTCTTATTTCTTTTGAAGACGGCGCGGAAAATCCAGCCGTGCCCGTGAAAGTCCGCGAACTGCGTGCGCGTCAGTTGTTTGTTGAAGGCTGGCGTGCCCGTCTGTTGTAAGAATTTTTCATCAGACCAGAGACCGCGCAAACTGGCCGCATCGGGGTTGCGGTTGAGCTTTTGCTGCTCCTCGTCCTGCGACGGCGTGTGCTGCTCTTTGGGGTACATCACGCGCCCGTCCGTCTCGTTGTCCCACCACGTCATGCCAAGATAAGTCGAAACCATGTTCGTCCCCGGGTGCATGTGGCAGACCATGCACTGCGACGTAGGGATACTCGTGGTCAGACGATGGCGTATGGGATGGCCGGGTTCGTCTCTTAAATTATTGAAGCTCACGTCCGCCGTCGAGGGCGTGCCACGATTGCCGAACTCAGCGTAAGGCTTGCCGGAGTTGACCACGCTCGAATCGTTGGCGTAGACGACGTGACAGGCCGTGCAGCCCGAAGAGCGGTAGTCGCCCGCGTGATCGTTCGTACCCAGGAAGTTCAAGGTCGGATCAAGGAGGCGTGTCTTCTGCAATCCCAGATAGACAGGGTCAGTACGATTGAATGTGCCAAAGCCTCGCGCGCTCAAACCCTTGTCAGGTCGTCCTGGGTCTTCGTCCTTGTCCGGCAATCCTACTTCCAGACGACGCCGCCCGCCGCGCTCAAACACGCGCAGGATGTTGCCCGGCTGCGAAATCTCCCAGCGCGGCAGAGGATCAAGGTATGCGAGGATACCTTTCAAGATCATCTGGTCAGGCTTGATCTCGCCTTGTTGAATTAGTCTCTCAGGCGCTCCCGTTTCGTCCGAGTAGCTTTCGCCAAAGCGCGCGTCCTTTAAGGGAAAGCCGCCGTTGTTGTAAAGCGCCGCGCCCCAGAGCATAGCGCCGTGACGCATCATGCTGTTGGAGACTGAATAGTTCTCGGAGTTATGACAACTTCCGCAAGTCTGACTGACGACTCGCAGGTCGCCCGGATTGATGAAGCGCACGAACTCTTGGCTCTCTTTAGCCAACAAGGTGTTCGTGTTCTCAGGATTTGAGGTCGTTCGTTGACCATTGCGCTTCCACTCGTCTGGATAGCGCGGCTGGACGTGGGCCAACTCCTTGTTACTTTTCTCCGCAGGATTGCCGCCGTGGCAGAAGGTGCAGGTCAGGCGCTGACCGTCGCGCCCGTCGTCGAGTTTCCCCGAAGCGGTCTTGTGCATAGGCTCAAGCTGTCCGTGGCACGAAAGACAGCCTTCCTGAAAAGTCTGCGCTGGCGCGGTGGCGGTCTCCTGCTGGACTGGCTTTGCTTCGGGCGTAATCGTTTCGCTTCTCTCTAACGAATCGCGCGCTTCCTTCGCATCGTTGCTGGTCGCGCGCGAGCGCACGCTGCCGAAGCCGACGACGGCGATGATGGCCGTGAACGTCAGAACGAAAACTAGCTTGACGCGATCAACGTTGCTGCGGTGGCGTTGCATAGTCACTTCCCGTCGTACATTCCCCAAAACTCAAAACACAAACTTCACCTGCCCGAACAAGGCATAGAGTGGCTTGCTCGGATTTATCACCACATCGTCCGGCGTGCAGAAGTCCGAGACGTTCGCGGGACAGTTGCGCGCCGCATCAGTGAAGATGTCGCGGAAGCCGCGGCCCGTCTGGAGCAGCGCCGCGCCGAAGTTGAACGTGATGTTGTTCGTCAGAAACGGACGATAGGCCACGCCCAAGCTGTAATCAAAACCAATCTCCTTGCGAATATGATTCTGAAACAGGACGTATTCCAGCGACTCCGTGCGATGAAAGCGCAGGTAGTTGATGTTGAAGATGGCCTTGATGCGCTGCGTGATGTCCGCGTCCAATCCGACGTTGTAGATGTAGATACCTGGATTGACGAAGTTCGCCTGGCCCTGCGTCTTGCTGCTGCGCAAAGATGGAAGGATGCTGTTGGGTTGAACCAATCCGACGCCCGTCTGCGTCAGACGTATTCCCTGCCGGTTCCAGAAAGAGAATTGCCCGCCCACAAAGTTCGGGTCATCAAAAATCGCGTCGAAGCCCGAAGCCCGCGCGTCCGTAGGATTCTTGTCACCTTGCGCCCAGAAAACGGAAGCGCGGAAGCGCAGGAAATCTCTATCCATCGAAGCTTCGACCGCTGCCATCTGCGAGCGTATGCGGACGCTGCGGCCCGCAATCGGATTGCGGTCGTCCCTGCCCAAAGCGAAGTAGTAAGAGTTCGTCAGGTTCAGTCGCCGGATGTGGCCGTCGCCGCTAAATCCAAGATAGCCGACCTTCACGGAATGTGGCCGCACGTCGCCGATGAGTGCGGGCCGGACCAGAAAGCCGTTGCGGTCGTACTCAACGCTTCGACGGTCGTCGTTGAAATGAAAACTGAGCTGCGCCGTGTAGCCTTTGGCAATAAAATCCTGGCGAAAGATGTTGGCGATGTAAACGTTCTGCGGTCGCTGGTCAAAGCGGTTTAGTCCGCTGTTGGTGTCCTTTTCGAGTTGATGAAAGTATGCGAGGTTGAACTGGTAGCGATTGTTAGCAAACGCGCCGAAGAGGCGCGCGCCCAGATTGTTGTCCGAATAGATGAAGCCGCGAAAGTCAGAGACGAAAGGCTGGATGCCCGCGCGCAAGGAGATGAAGTCGTAGTTGGCGTTGACGTTTGCGAGCTTGACTTCGGCGAAAGCCTCTTCGAGAGAGAAGTGCGTGTCCGTGCGCGTCGTTCCCCGTCGCACGTCTATGTTGAGGACGCCGTTCTCGCGCGCCCGCGCATAGTTTGGCAGACTAAAGGTCGGTGAAATCTTGATGGCCCAGTCGCGCGGCTTGAAAGTGGAGTCGCCATGAAACATCTCGAACGTGAACTGAAACGTCTGGTTGATGGCCAGGAGTTCCGGCTTGCCGAAAAACTCAGCGCTCGCGGGCCGTGCGCTGCTCACGTCCGAAGGCTTCGGCGTGCGGCTCTGCTCAACGACCGAAGTGGAGACCGCCGACAAGATCATAAAAGTCTTGTTGCCGATGATTGGATAATCGCCTTTCAAGACGCTCTGGTCGTAAGGGTCGTACCAGCGCCCTTTTTTGAAAGGAATGTCGCGACCACGCGCGCCACGGTCTCCGTAGCGGTCGTATTCGGGAAATCCTATGCGCCAGCGGTCGCGCACCTCTCGACGGTCAGGCTCAGTCTGCGGCGCTGAAGTAACTGTTGTTTTCCCGGCGTAGCCCGCGGGCTGATCCTCCTTATCATTTGGGTTCGCCGCCCTTTCATCCTTCAACATCTCTGCCGGGATATTCAGCTTCGTCTCTTTGCCTTCGACGACGATGACGTTCTCCTGCGCGTCGTTAAAGTTCCCGGCCTTGTAATCTTTCTCCGAAGGAAACTCGGCGAGGTAAGGCGTGTCTGTCATCACGTACTGGCGTTCAGGCAGGCCGCTGATTCTCAGGAAGCGCGCACTGTAAGGTGCTTCGAGCGAGACGCGGTAGGCTCCAGCCGGGAGGTTGAGAGAGAATTCACCCTTGGCGTCTGTTTTGGTGCGATACGTGCGGCGACTGCTTTGGTTAGTGGCGACGACTGTGACGCCGGGGAGAGGCGCTTTTGTCTGGCTGACGACCGCGCCCGAAAGCTTTCCCTTCTGGTCGAGTAAAGCGCCGCGCGTCACAATAAAATTCAGGCTGACGAGGACGCACACCAGAGCCGTAGACTTGAAGAGAAGTTTTCGGGAAGGTGCAGACATAACGGCCTTGATCTTGACCGGCAACGCGACAACACCCTGTCTGGGCCAGCTCCTTTAGCGAGCTTACCTAATCACGGACAAAGCTTTTATCACCGAATTTCAACGAGGTGCTGGCGTTGTAACACAGACGCGTGAGGCTGGCAACCGAAATCTTCTGGCCCAGTCGCGGGCCTTGAAGGGCGTGGCAAAAATAGTCTTGACTGCTTGGTAATTAGTGCTACATTCACGGGCGGCGTCCCGGTTAATTGATTCCTCTGTGGTCATCTGCACGCGTCGAAGTTTGGCTGGCCGGTTTCTGAAAGGCGATGACTCATAAATACCGGAGCATCTCCTGGCGGCTCTGCTTGATCTGCTGCCTCTTTGTCCTGCTTCTGGCGGGAGCGACGAGGCGCGTCGAGCGTCGTGCCTCGGCCCAATCCGGCAGCGCGCCTGTGCTCATCAGCGAGGAGACTTCGACGCGCGCCGTGGCCTTCGAGTCGGTCACGCAGAAGCGAGAGCCTTTCCAGCCCACGGCCTCTGTTCCCTTCAGCACGGACCCGCGCACGCGCATCAATCTCTTCGCCATGAATCTCAGCTTGCAGCCGGGCGAGACCTTCTCTGCTGTGACGGCTGAAGCGGAAGACGGCGCGCACAAGATTTATCCGCTCAAGGTCGAGTATGTCGGCGCTCTCGCGGATCAGCCCTGGGTCACTTCCATCATCGTACGCCTCAGCGATGACATGACGGACACGGGCGACGTGCTGGTGAAGATTACTTACAAGGGAATGATTAGCAACCGCGTGCGCGTCGGCATCGGCCACACGGGCGACGGACCCTTGGACGACGCTGGCGCGCATCCCACGCCAGGCTCTTTGCAAACTTCCGGGCCGCCCAACAATTTAACTGCGGGCACTCTGTCTTCGAGCGAAGTTCAAACCATCATCGCGCAGGCAGTCTCTGCTGCCGCCTCTCTGAATCGTCCAGTGACGGTCGCAGTGGTTGATAAAGAGGGGAACGTGCTCGGAGTCTTTCACATGACGAACGCGCCGACAACCACCCTGATTCGCGGCGGCGGGACGGCGGGCCGTGGTCTAGAAGGATTGAGCGTGCCTGCGACGCTCGCCGCCATCTCGAAGGCCGGCACGGCAGCCTTCTTCTCAACGACCGGCAACGCCTTCACCACGCGCACCGCTGGCTTCATCGTACAGGAGCATTTCCCGCCACTCGTGGACAACCAACCGGGCGGCCCGCTCTACGGCGTGCAGTTCTCTTCGCTTCCCTGTTCCGACATCAAGAAGCCGGGCCTGCCGCTCGGACTTTCGGCTGACCCCGGCAGCATGCCGATTTATAAGAACGGCCAGGCGGTCGGCGGCGTCGGCATAGAGGGCGACGGGCTTTACACTGTGGACAAAGACCCGACTGACTTAGACCAGCCGCCAGAAGAAGTGATAGCCGTTTCAGCCGTGCGCGGGTTCGAGACGCCGCAAACGATTCGCGGCGACAACATCCTGGTCAACGGCATACGCCTTCCCTTCGTCAACGTCAGCCAGCCGCTTACGCCGCAGACAATTGCCTTCGGCAGTTTGCCCGGCGCGGTTGATGTCAGTTTCCCGATTCGCGGCGCGCAGACTTCAGCTTTCACGCCAATGATGGTCGGCGGCATCAGCGGCGAAGTTGACGCGCGATTCTTCCCGTTCATCGCGAGTCCCGGCGGAGGAGCAAACTCTTTAACGGCCTCGGATGTGAACACGATCATCTCGCACGCGGCGCAGCAGGCGAACATCACGCGCGCGGCGATTCGCCAGCCCCTGGGCAGCAACGCGCGCGTCTCTATCACAGTGGTTGATGCAAGCGGTGTCGTGCTCGGAATCTTCAGACTGACGGACGCGCCCGTTTTCGGCTTCGACGTTTCGGCGCAGAAGGCGCGCACGGCTGCTTTCAATTCGAGAACAGATGCCGCCACGCTGCTTCGCGGCGCGGGTCAAGCTTCGTATGCTGACCGCGCGGCGGCTGACGGCGTGTTGCTTAACGGTGCTTTTGCTTTTAGCGACCGCGGCGGCGGATTCCTGCACCGCCCGTTCTTCCCCGACGGCATCAACAACACACAGCCTGGACCTTTCAGCACGGGCTTTCCCGAATGGAGCATCTTCAACGTAGGGCTTCAGCTTGATCTGATTAAGACGAATCTTTTGGCGACGCTTGGCGGGGCAAATGTAGCTTGCACGCCGATTCCGAACATCCCGAACGGAATTCAAATCTTCGCCGGGAGCGTTCCGCTCTACAAGAACGGCGTGCTCGTCGGGGCCATCGGCATCAGCGGCGACGGTATAGACCAGGACGACCTCATCGCAGCGGCTGGCGCGCAAGGCTTCTCCCCACCCGCAGAGATTCGCTGCGACCAACTCTTCGTCCTCGAAGACGGAGTCCACGGAGTAGCCGCCTAGAATGCCGTCACCAAGCTCTATGACGATCATGTCCGGCTGCGATTCGTTCAGGCGCGTGATGATTGCCTTGGCGATTGGCGCGAGGTCGCCCGCGCCGACCGTCGAAGGCAGCCCGCAGTCAAGAAAACTGGCAACGGCGATTGCGCCGTGGTCCGCCATGTTCAAAGTGTCGCGCAGGCACGCCACGCCAGACAGCTTCGCGCCTGCGACCTTCAGGCCCTGGCGCGTCGCCTGCTTAATCAACTCGGTCGCCGCATAAGTCTTGCCGCTGTTCATGCACGTCCCTGCGACGATAACGAGCGGCGCAGTCTTCTCCAACTTCTCAAGCGGCGCGAGCGCCACGTCCGCTATATTGAGGACTTGGGCCTTCTCGTCGCAGGCCAGCCCAATGACTTCCACGCTGATGGCATCTGACAAGCTCGAATGATGGCCCGTGCAGTAGCCTATCACGCCGCCCATGTTCAGCAGATGCAAGCGGTCGCCGGCTCCAACTGTTTCCGGCACGTCGCCGACGAAACCCTTGAGCGCGCGCCGTCGGCCCAGCACGCCTACGAGTATGTCGCCAGGATTAATCTTCGCCAGGCGGCCCGTTGGTAATTCCAACTGGTTGTAGGTCGCGCTGTCTGTCAGTGCGCGCACCACGACGACATCGCCCGCGCGCGCGCGTTCGACGCTCCCGACGACACACACGGTCCTCGGCAAGTTGAGAAGCGAGGCAGCGGAGCCGATTTTGTCGGCTTCGACCACCACGAGCGTCGCGGCAACTTCTTTGTTCGTCGGCTCAGTCATTAGCATCGCCTGTTCTCCGTAGGGTAGATTCAATTACTAAGTCCCCGCAGACGCAGCCGCAAGGCATTCAACTTGATGAAGCCTTCGGCGTCGCGCTGGTTATAGATGTCTTCGGCCTCGAAGGTCGCCAGCCGTTCGCTATAGAGCGAGCGCGGCGCACGTCGGCCCACTACCACGGCGTTGCCGCGATAGAGTTTCAGTCGCACGTCGCCCGTGACATCGGTTTGAGTCTCGTCAATCATCTTCCGCATCAGCTCGAACTCCGGCGCAAACCAGAAGCCGTAGTAGACGCTCTCGGCGAACTTCACGCCAAGTGAGTCGCGCAGGTGCATGACCTCACGGTCGAGCGTGATGGATTCGAGAGCGCGGTGCGCGGCCTGCAAGAGAGTCACGCCCGGCGTCTCATATACGCCGCGCGACTTCATGCCAACAAAACGGTTCTCGACTAAATCTACGCGCCCAATTCCATGCTCGCCGCCCAATTCGTTTAAGGCTTCGAGCATCTGTACCGCGCCAAGACTCTTGCCGTTAAGCGTGACAGGCTCGCCCTTCTCGAAGCCTATCTCTACGTACTCAGCTTCGGCGCGCGCACTTTCGGGCGCTTTCGTCAGACGGAAGATGTCTGCGGGCGGTTCTGTCCAGGGGTCTTCCAGAATGCCGCCCTCGTAGGAGATGTGCATCAGGTTACGGTCGGTCGAGTATGGTTTCTCGGCTGTGGCCGTCACGGGGATGTTGTGCTCTTTGGCGTACGCGATGAGGTCCGAGCGGCCCTTGAACTCCCACTCGCGCCAGGGCGCGACGACCTTGATGTCCGGCTCAAGCGCGTAGTAAGTCAGCTCGAACCGCACCTGGTCGTTGCCTTTGCCCGTCGCGCCGTGTGCAACCGCGTCCGCGCCTTCCTTGCGTGCAATCTCTATCTGGCGCTTCGCAATCACGGGGCGAGCCAGGCTAGTGCCGAGCAGATACACACCCTCGTAAACGGCGTTCGCCTTGACAGCAGTCCAGACGTAGTCGCGCACGAACTCTTCGCGCAGGTCTTCGACGTAGAGCTTGGACGCGCCAGTCTCGCGCGCTTTTGTCTCCAAGCCCTCCAGCTCTTCGCCCTGGCCCACATCCGCGCAGTAGCAGATGACCTCGCACCCGTAGCGCTCCCTGATCCACTTCAACATCACAGAAGTGTCCAGCCCGCCCGAATAAGCCAATACGATTTTGTTAATCTTCTTTTCAGTCATTTTCATCCAAACAGTTCCCAAATCTTCTTCATGGCCGTGCGTTGAGCCTTGTGCTCGGCGACGGCTATGAAGATGGTGTCTTCGCCGGCAATCGTGCCGACGATCTCTGGAATCAGCGCGCGGTCAATCTCTACGGCGACCGCAGAGGCAAGGCCAGGTTCACACCTTGCGACGACCAACACGTCGCCAGCCGCGTCCAGGCTCAACAACCCACGCGAGCGCGCGCCCGTCGAATTGCGCGGCAGTGTGTAATGCCCGTTGTGCTTCACAACGCCCAGCTCCACCAGATCGCGCGAGACGCTTGATTGCGTCGCCGCCACCCCGACCCGCTCCAGATGCGAGGTCAGTTCCTCCTGCGTGCCAATCCTCCTGGCGCGAATCAGGTTCAGAATCTTTTGTTGTCGAGTCTCTTTCTGCATAACCTTACTTATGCAACTGATTTGCATAATTATTGCATAGATGCATAAAATAGCACTTAAGATGCACTTTGGTCAAATAACTTTTGTCTGGTTAACTAAAACTACTGACAACCATTAACGGACGCTTTTTCTTTCGGTGCCGCCTGACAGACCGGAGGATCATACGCTGACATACGCCGTCAGGGCCTCGGCTCAGGACGGATGTATAATTCAAAGTTAGGCGTCTCTCACTGGCCAAAGCAATTGTTTCATTGTTGAAATAAAGTATTGCGTGTGAATTGCATCTGTGCTATAAGCCAAGGCTCATCTGGCAGTTCATTCGCGATTGATAATCATCCGCTTGAGCGAAGGAGATCGAAAAGATCATGAAACGAGTAACCGGCATCGGCGGCATTTTCTTCAAGGCAAAGGATGCGCCTGCGTTACAGGCTTGGTACAAGCGTCATCTAGGCATCGATGTTCAGGCGTGGGGTGGTGCCTCGTTCGACTGGGTAGACTCGGATGGCAAGCCTACACATGGAACGACCGCCTGGTTGGTCGCGCCGGAGGAAAGCAAGCAGTTTGCTCCAAGCGAAGCCTCGTTCATGGTCAACTACCGCGTTGAAGACCTTCAGGCTCTGGTCGCGGCGCTCAAAGCGGAAGGCTGCAACGTCCTCGACGATATACAAGACTCTGAGTACGGCAAGTTTGCCCACGTCATCGATCCTGAGGGAAACAAGGTCGAGTTGTGGCAACCTCCTGCCGGCGGGTGAAGCACGCCCACGCTCCCTACGGCAGTCTCCACTCCTCGAAAGGAACATCGCAATGTCAAAGGTTGTCGCAATCATGTCCATGTCGCTCGACGGCTACGTCGCAGACCGCAACGACGGCGTGGCCGAAGTTTTCGACTGGTACGTCAACTCGGGAGACGTCGAATTCAATACCGGAGGGGCGGACCCCATGACGTTCAAGGTGTCCGCGCCGAGCGCCGAGCACCTTCGCGGTCTCTGGTCCGAACTTGGTGCCGTGCTCACTGGTCGACGCACTTTCGACAAGGCTGAAGGCTGGGGCGGCAATCACGCTTGGGGACCAGCATTCGTACTTACTCATCAAGTACCCGATGGATGGCCGCGACCTAACTCGACTGTCCACTTCGTGACCGACGGCATCGAAAGCGCCGTGAACCAAGCCAAAGCCGCTGCCACCGGGAAGAACGTCGGGGTCCACGGCGCTGACACCATCCAAGAGTTGCTGAATGCTGGCCTCCTTGACGAAATCAGCGTCGACATCGCGGCGGTTCTTCTCGGCTCCGGAGTCCGACTCTTTGACCATCTCTCGGGCACGCCAGCCGTCCTTGGCAACCCGACGGTGGTCGCGGGCGTCGGCGTGACACACCTGCGCTACCCAGTACGCAAGGCGTAGGCTCAGAACAATGGAGAAATGACATGATGAAACCAGCAAAGAACACGATTTGTCTTTGGTACGACGGAGATGCCGAGGATGCGGCGCGGTTTTACGCCGAGACCTTTCCCGATTCATCCATCGAGGCGGTGCACCGCGCCCCTGGAGACTTTCCTTCGGGGAAGAAAGGGGATGTGTTGACGGTCGAGTTTACGGTGATGGGAATTCCCTGCCTCGGACTCAATGGCGGACCCGCGTTCAAGCACAACGAAGCATTCTCGTTTCAGGTCGCGACCGCTGACCAGGCCGAAACAGATCGATACTGGAATGCAATCGTCGGCAATGGAGGCCAGGAGAGCGCGTGCGGCTGGTGCAAGGATAAATGGGGATTGTCCTGGCAGATTACGCCGATTGCTCTGACGAAAGCGATCACCGACCCAGATCGCGCGGCGGCCAAGCGCGCATTCGACGCAATGATGCAGATGAAAAAGATTGACATCGCCGCAATCGAGGCGGCATCCCGCGGTTGACCCAAACCTTGACCAGCGCTTTTTACATAATTGCTGTATCGGACTCTGTGAAAAGCGGGCGCGTAGGAGTCTGATAGATAACCTTTCTGTCGGCCTTCGCGCCAAGACTTGCGTGTGTGCGTCGTCCTTTCAGAGGGCCCTCTCTCTGCGCCCGTTAGCCTTACCGCTTCTTAGATCATCCGCCCATAATGCATGAGAATGTCAGCGAGGGTTCACAGTCGCTACCTCCGGCTTGTAAGTAGTTTTAGTTAATGTGTACTCTCTGTGAATACTTTTAGGTAAGGAGAAAGAATGGAACGTAAAGTAGCAAGTGATTACCCGCAGGAATTATTAGACCTGTTTCACGAATACCAGCACGGCGACATCAGCCGCCGCTCATTCCTGGACCGCGCCGCCAAGTTCGCAGTCGGCGGTCTGACCGTCGCGGCAATCTTCGAGAGCCTGAGACCCAACTACGCTTGGGCGCAGCAGGTCTCGCCCGATGACAAGCACATCAAAGTGGGCTACGAAGTCGTGCAATCCCCGGCTGGCAACGGCACGATCAAAGGTTATCTGGCGCGTCCGGCCAAAGGAAAGAAGCAGGCGGTCGTGCTCGTCATTCACGAAAACCGCGGACTCAACCCTTACATCGAAGACGTAGCGCGGCGGCTCGCGCTCGCCAATTTTATAGCCTTTGCGCCCGACGGATTGACTTCGGTCGGCGGCTATCCGGGCAACGACGAGAAAGGCGCTGAACTCTTCCGCCAGGTGGACGGGAAGAAGATGACTGAAGATTTCGTCGCCGCGGCCAAGTGGCTCAAGGCGCGTCCCGATTCCACAGGCAAACTCGGCGCAGTCGGTTTTTGTTTCGGCGGCGGGATGGTGAATCAGTTGGCCGTGAGGCTCGGCGCTGATCTAAATGCCGGAGTCGCATTCTATGGCCGCCAGCCTGGCGCAGACGACGTGCCGAAGATTTCCGCGCCGCTCCTTCTGCATTACGCAGGTAATGACCAGGGCGTCAACGCAGGCATCGCGGCTTATGAAGCGGCGCTCAAGGCCAACAAGAAGGTGTATCAGCTTTACATGTACGATGGTACACAGCACGGCTTCCACAACGACACGACGCCGCGTTATGACGAAGCAGCCGCCAAACTTGCCTGGACGCGCACGCTCGAATTTTTCAACAAACACCTGCGGTGAGGTCTGTCGACGCTGGCAGCAATCGAGACAAAGACGTAAGCGGTCAGCATCTTGATGACAGTACCGATGAGCTAAAGCACCACTCTTCTGAATAACGAGCGTGCAGCGTGGGCTAAACTTGCGCGCCTTGCATGTTTGACGGAGGGACGGATGGCTGAGTCGAAAAATCTATGGGGCGGGCGGTTTACCGGAAGTGCGGACGCGCGCTTCGCGGAGTTCAACCGCTCGTTTGGCTTCGACCGCAGGCTGTTCGAGGCAGATGTGACGGCGAGTTTGGCACACTGCGAGGGCCTGCGCGGGGCCGGAGTTTTGACTCACGAAGAGGCAGAGCAGATTGCGAACGGCCTGCGTTTGATACTTGAGCGCGGGCAGAGCGATTCAGGCTACTTCGACGAATTATTGTCTGCGGAAGACGTTCATTCCTTTGTAGAGACTCAGCTCGTTCAGCTCATCGGCGACGCGGGCCGCAAATTACATACGGGCCGCAGCCGCAACGACCAGGTGGCGACGGACTTTCGTCTGTGGCTGCGCGGCGAGATTGACCGCATGCAGGAGAAACTGCGCGAAGCGCAAGCGGCGATTCTGGACCTGGCGGAAGAGAACGCCGAGGCTGTGCTTCCGGGCTACACGCACTTGCAACGCGCGCAACCAATCCTTTGGGCGCACTGGTGTCTGGCCTACTTCGAGATGCTTGTGCGTGATGATGAAAGGCTCGCGGATGCGCGCCGACGCGTCAACGTGATGCCGCTCGGCTCTGCGGCGCTGGCTGGCACGGCTTATCCGATTGACCGCGAGGCGGTCGCGCGTGAGCTTGGCTTTGACCAAGTTTCGCGCAACAGCCTGGATGCGGTCTCTGACCGAGATTTTTGTGTAGAGGTGGCCGCCGCATCGTCTCTCATCATGCTGCACCTTTCGCGCCTGGCCGAAGACATCATCATCTACTCGACACAGGAATTCGGCTTCCTAGAACTCAGCGATGCGGTGGCTACGGGTTCGTCTCTCATGCCGCAGAAGAAGAATCCTGACTCTATGGAGCTGGTGCGCGGCAAGGCTGGCCGAGTCTTCGGCCATCTAGCGGGACTGCTCGCGACCTTGAAGGGTCTGCCGCTCGCCTACAACAAGGACATGCAGGAAGACAAAGAAGCGCTCTTCGACACGGTTGACACAGTGAGTGCTTCGCTGGAAGTGACGGCGACGGTCCTCAGAAACGTGCGCGTGCGAGAAGACGAGGCACGTCGCGCGGCCACGCGCGGCTACATGAACGCCACGGAGCTGGCAGACTATCTGGCGCGCAAAGGCTTGCCGTTTCGCGAGGCTCACGACGTAGTGGGCCGTCTCGTCCTGCTGGCCATAGAGCGCGAAGTAGAACTTCAGGACCTCTCGCTCGAAGAGATGCGCTCCTTCTCGCCGCTCATCGCGGAAGACGTTTACGAATCACTCTCGCTCGAACAGACTCTTTCAACGAAATCGCAAGCGGGCGGAACCGCACGCGAGCGTGTGGCAGAGGCCATACGCGCGGCGCGTGTCCGGCTATCAAACCCGAAATGAGAACTGATTCAAGGATGCAGACCAAAAGCTTGCCGCACCTTAAATGGAAGTCCACTTGAATGGAGAAGATTGACCGCCTGGGCTGGGCGGACGGAATCTCCTTCACAAGTTACGGCGTGCGTGTCGGTGTGCGCGCAAACTCCGCCGAAGCGCTGCGACTCGCGCTAGATTATTTCCCGCCGGGCTGGCAACAAGCCCAGTCGCCCGTCGTCGAAAGATTGTACTCGCTTATCCTGCACGAGAATGGACCCGCGAACGGAAAGAGCGCGCGAGGGCTGCTTCGTTTTAATCTGCTCTACGGCGATCTGGCGAGGCTGGCACGCACGCGCGACGCCGATGAGGTGCTGGAGCGGTTCGCATCTGACTTACACTTGCATGTAGCGGAGATGGCGAAGCGGCGCGTCTTCGTGCACGCGGGCGTGGTCGGCTGGAAAGGACGCGCTCTACTTCTTCCGGGCAGCAGCACTGCTGGCAAGACCACGCTCGTCGCCGAGTTGGTCAAAGCGGGAGCCGTCTTCTACTCGGACGAGTATGCCGTGCTGGACGCGCGCGGTCGCGTGCACCCTTTTGCGAGACCTTTGCAGTTGAGAGATGAAGAGACCAGCCGACAGAAAAGGTTCGCGGTCGAAGAGTTGGGCGGGCGCGCTGGCATCCGCGCCCTGACAGTGAAGCTGGTCGCCTTGAGTAAGTACAAGGCTGGGGCTAGGTGGCGACCTAGACGGCTCTCTGCCGGACAGGGAGTTTTGGAGATGCTGGCCCACACGGTCTCGGCGCGTCGGCAGCCGGAGCAGGCATTCACGGCGCTGCGAGAGGTGGCCGAGCGTGCGCTAATCTGGAAGGGCGTGCGCGGCGAAGCGCGTGAGACAGCCGACGCTCTCTTGAAATATCTGGATGATTGAGGCAAAGCATCACTGCCAAAGGACGAAGAGTTTGGGCGGTTGAAATTTTGTTGACTTGTTTTCCGATTGCGCTTATTTTTCCTACCGCTGATCTTCCTAAAGTTGCACGACAAGCTCGTCTTTCTATAAACGCCTCCCTTCAAATGAGGAGACCCCGATGAAAGCAAGCGGCAATCAAACCCTGCCACGCGCTCGCGCGAGCGAACTGATTGTGAAAGAACTGCCGGACGAGGTGCTGGTCTACGACCTACAAAGGCAAAAGGCTCATTGTCTCAATCAAACTTCGGCCCTCGTCTGGAAACGTTGCGACGGACGGACGACAGTTAAGGAGATGGCGCGCGCGCTTGAGAATGAGTTTGCCACGCCCGTAGGTGAAGACGTAGTGTGGCTGGCGCTCACGCAGCTTCACAGGTTACATCTCTTGCAAGAGACAAACGCTCCTTTCGCAGCGATGAAGGTCACGCGCCGCGATCTTCTGGGGAAATACCTGCCCGCCGCGCTCGCCCTGCCTTTGATTTTATCTATCCCTGCGCCGACCGCTGCCCAGGCCGCGAGCAATCCATGCGCGGCTCCCAACAATCGCCCGAACGGTTGCCCGTGCACGATTGGCCCTGACTGTCAGAGCGGCTGCTGTATCATCGCGCCCGTCGGCGGCGGAGGTACGTGCGCGGCCTTCTGTCCTTAAAGAGACATCGGTTCCGTCTTTGAGTGATGAAACTCGTGTCCGAGGAGAGCGCCAAATCATCAGGCCGCCTGGTAGCGACGCTCCTCACAGGCTCATGGCGTCCACGCCCTCCGGCAATCAATTGCACCACCGCAGAATTAGAAGAGGCCGCGCCGCTGCTTCTAACATCAGGGGCCGCGGCTCTCTGCTGGAACAGAATCCGCCACTCCGGTTTAAGAGACACACCCACGGCAGAAGAGTTTCACCGCGCTTACCGCTCGCACACTTTCCAGCACAGTGGGATCCGAAGCTTGGAATTCACGTGACTTGAAGTCGCGGC